>Ga0308160_10006225_pt1 | contig 12220 bp, 8 predicted proteins | sample PhyFR1_FD_201036 | JGI IMG/M metagenome (GOLD analysis project Ga0308160, IMG submission 201036) | Phyllosphere microbial communities from UC Gill Tract Community Farm, Albany, California, United States - DLSLF.R1 | ecosystem: Host-associated > Plants > Phyllosphere > Unclassified | place: USA... | reverse complement strand
TGACGCACTGATCCTCCTGCAGGGGTTGAATTACCAGTCAGATGAACGGTATGCGGAGATGAAAACCAGGCAGATCGAACCACGGGTCGGCGATGCGCGAGTCGCCCTGACTCTCCGACAGAAGGGTATCGACGAGCAACTCACGAAGGCAACCATCGGGCAAATGGAGCCGGAAGATGAGCGCGTTGTCGTTGTGGTCGAGAAGTTTCGCAAGGACATTGCACAGACGGGGATGACACAAGAACTGCGGCAGAAGGTTTATCGCTTCCTGGCTTACCGGGGCTTTAGCGGCCATTCGATCAATATCGCCATGGAGCATCTGAAATCGGGGCCTGAATATGACTAGACGTTGCACTAGTAATGCGATGTAAAGCGATCAAGGCGCAGAAATTATTTCAAGATTTCCCTGCGCGATTGCGGGTGACACGGCGTTAGAATCCCGAGGCGGTTTTTCTTGAGCCAATAATTTCCCGCTTGATAGGCTGTCTCGGGGCGACGGGAGCTAACGGGTGGCTGGGAAATGATGTGCTTGGACCGGTTGGCGGCTACTAGCCAGAGCCGTCCAGCAGCGTGTACAGCTGCGCGATATCGATCGGCTTGACCAGGTGATGGTCGAACCCGGCCTGCAGGATCTGCTGGCGATCGCTGTCCTGGCCATAGCCGGTAATGGCGATCAGCAGCGCGTGCGCGGTGCCGGGGCGGGCGCGCAGACGGCGCGCCAGTTCCAGGCCGTCGATGCCGGGCAGGCCGATATCGAGCAGGCATACCTGTGGCGGGTTGGCCAGCGTGGCGGCCAGCGCCTCGAGCGGATCGTGCTCAACCTGCACCTGGTGGCCGCTCGCTTCCAGCAGCATCGCCAGCATGACGGCCGCGTCGACATTGTCGTCGACCACCAGCACGCGCAGCAGCGCCGCGTCCGCGCCCGGCTGCGTATCGGGCACTGGCACAGCCGCGGCAGGTGCATGCAGCAGTGGCAGGCCGACCGAGAACCGGCTGCCCTGGCCCGCGCCCGCGCTCTCGCAGGCGACCTCGCCGCCATGCAGCTCGATCAGGCTTTTCACGAGCGCCAGACCCAGCCCCAGTCCGCCCGATGAGCGGTCCGAACTGCGTTCGGCCTGCGTGAACAGATCGAACGCGCGCGCCGCCAGCTCGGGCGCCATGCCGATCCCGTTGTCGAGGACATCGATGTGCAGCCGGTCGCCATGCGCAAAGGCAGTCACGGCCAGGCGACCGTCCTCGGGTGTGTACTTGGCGGCGTTGCCGAGCAGGTTGGCCACCACCTGCACCAGGCGCTTGCGGTCGCCCAGCACCTGCGTGCCGGGCGGGGGCAGATCCAGCGCCAGCGCGTGACCGCGTGCATCGATCAGCGGCGTGACCTGTTCGACCGCCTCGTGCAGCACGGCGCTCACGTCCAGCACGGTCTGGTCGAGTTCCACCAGCCCGCGCGTGACGCGCGAGACGTCGAGCAGGTCGTCGATCAGCGCCGTCATGTGTTTCACCTGACGCCCGATGATCTGGCTGGTGCGCTTGAGCATGCCGTCGTCCAGCTTCGTGCGCTGCAGCAGTTCGGCCGCCGCGCCGATCGGCGCCAGCGGATTGCGCAGCTCGTGCGACAGCATCGCGAGAAATTCGTCCTTGCGGCGATCGGTTTCGCGCAGCTTGTCTTCCCAGGCCTTGCGCTCGCTGATGTCGCTGGCCGCGCCGATCCATTCATAGAGTTCGCCGGCCGCGTCGAACATCGGCACGGCGCGCGACAGCGTCCAGCCGCAACTGCCGTCGCTACGCCACACCCGGTGCTCCAGTTCGAGGACGGCACCGCCCTCCATCGCGCGCGCGATCCCGGCCTGGACCAGCGCATGGTCGCCAGGCGGAATGTAGTCGTCGAGCCAGTTGCCCTTGGGGGAGTCCGTGTCCTTCATGAAGCCGCGTCCTTCGAGGCGGCGCATCTCGGACCAGTCGGCGCTCATGCGGTAGATGACGTCGGCCGTCGCATTGGTCAGCGCGCGGAAGCGTTTCTCGCTTTCGCGCACGGCTGCTTCGGAATTGACCTGGTCGGTGACGTCGATATTGCTGTGTGAAATGCAGACCAGTTCACCGTCGGCGCCGAAGATCGGCGTGCTGGTGGCGGTCCAGAAGCGTTCTTCGAACCCCGTTTCGCCATTGGGCAGCACGACCGGAATCGGATAGCGCAGGGCGGGCAGGGTGTCGGGATGCCTGCTGGCGCGCACGCGCGCCAGCGAGTCGCGCAGCAGCGCCTCGCCGAAGTCGGCCGGATCGGCCGGATTGTTGGGAAATGCCGTGAACAGGCTGAGACCCACGAGTTCGGTGCGCGTGCGCGCCGAGGCCTTCAGGAACGCGTCGTTCACGGCCAGGATCGTCGCTTCGGGCGTGGGAGACAGCAGGTAATGCCCGAAGGGCGATCGGTTGAACACCGACTCGAACAGGTTGGTGGGCAGCATCGATGTTCGACAAATGGTTGCAAAAGGTTAAATAATTATAGGCCACATTTGACGGATGCTGCACCAATTCCCAACGTCAATTGTGGCCGTTGATCATTCGGCGACGCGCACTACCAGCTTGCCGAAATTCTTGCCGTCTAACAGGCCAATGAATGCCTCGGGCGCCTTGTCCAGCCCTTCGACGATGTCTTCACGGTAGCGCAGCGACCCATCCTTGATCCAGCCGGCGGCTTCTTTCAGGAAGGTCGGCTCGAGCCGCTCGACAAATTCGTTCTGCAGGAAGCCCCGCACGGTCAGGCTCTTGAACAGCGTGAGGCTCAGGTCGATCGACGCGCCCGCGCCCGCATCGTTGTAATGCGACACCAGGCCGCACACGGGAATGCGCGCGAAGTTGTTCAGCAGTGGCTTGACGGCTTCGAGCACCTGGCCACCGACGTTCTCGAAATACACGTCGATGCCGTCCGGGCAGGCCTTCGCCAGCTGCTCGGCGAAGTCCGGTGCGCGGTGGTCGACGACGGCGTCGAACTTCAGCTCGTCCTTGACGAACGCGCATTTCTCGGGCCCGCCCGCGATACCCACGGCGCGCGCGCCCTTGATGCGGGCGATCTGGCCGACGACCGAGCCGACGGCGCCGCTGGCAGCGGCCACGACGACGGTTTCACCGGTCTTTGGCTGACCGATTTCGAGCAGGCCGGCATACGCGGTGAAGCCCGGCATGCCAAGCACGCCGACGGCGGTGGAGACGGGCGCGCTGTCCGGATCGACGCGGCGCAGGTTGCTGCCGTCCGAGATGGCAAACGACTGCCAGCCGGAATAGGCCACGACGATGTCGCCTTCTTTCCAGTCCGGGTGGTTCGACTGCTTGACGCGGGCGACGGTGCCGCCGACCATCACGTCGCCCAGCTCCAGCGCGGCGGCGTAGGTGGCGGTGCCGTTCATGCGGGTACGCATGTACGGGTCGAGCGACAGGAACAGCGTTTCAAGCAGCAGTTCGCCGTCGCCCGGCGTCGGGATTGGTGCATCCTCGATGCGGAAGTTCTCTGCGGTTGGCTTGCCCTTCGGGTGCGAGACGAGGACGATGCGGCGGTTGGTTGTTGCGGTCATGTGTGAAGTCTCCATGCTGAAGATCGGTGATCGATCGGATCTCGTAGCATAGAGACTGTCAGTGGATCATGCCAACGCGGTAGCGGTAGCGGTAGCGGGAGCGCGGTCGCGTTTCCTGCACGCGATTACTGTGCAGTCTTGCCTGCGGATTGCGCCGCAATCGATTCTCGTAACGCGTGAATATTTTTAAAACTGCCTTGTGGGCATTCATTGTCGGACACGTTTGGCCTGTCCATATCGATCGTCGAAACGTGCAGTCTTTTGGAGGCATCTTCTTCCCAGCATATCCTGGCAAGCTTGTACGCAAACACCGTTCCATCGCTGAGTCTGACTGTCGACGTCTGCGCATCGCTGCCCTTGAATGTGATTTCCGGCGAGCTCGTGAATTTTGAAATATTCAAACTCACATTGCCTTCGACAGTGTTATTGATTTGGGATGCATTGCTGAACGCAACAGCAACGCCAACGACGATCCGCGGTTCGTCATAACGCATCATGTTCTCAAGGCTGTCTGAATTTTCTGAACGATTGAGCGCGTTGACCAGCAAGTTGACATCACGAATCGTGAAAAGCTTGTAGGTCGATGTGCTTGAGCGCTCCGCAGTCACGCCAGCGCCGGCATTTATACGGCCGAGCTCGTTCCCGGCCTTGCCACCAAGCTCGATCGCAGCTTTTTTTGTCTGCGCACTAAAGATTTCAGTAGACAGGTACACGGGGACCGTGTCGCCGATCACGGGCATGAATTGAGGCTCGAAGAAATCCCCTTTCTTGATCCCGATACGCAGGATATCAACATTCGGAGCGCCAGCTTTGCGGTATTTTTCCCCAGCAATATTCAAGAATTCAGGCGTGTCCATCAGCGCACTGCCACGATGTAGCCAATTGCAGGCAGTGCATGAAAAACATAGAACCAATATCATTGATTTAAATAGTGTTCGCATGATTTCCTCCGTTGTGGAGGAGTAAACATAAGGCGGCGAAGCCGCCTTCGCATGTGAATGATCAATCATGCGCATGAGAGTACAAGAACCGTATTCTCCCCGAGACAGCAAGCTGCATCATCCTGATGGACAGCGTGTTGTCATCGACCTGGGTTATCCCGCAGCGTATGGTCGCCAAGCTGCGACATCGGGCTGAATTACCTGGCTGGCGCCAGGGCTGGGTTGCCTTTGCGCGTAGTCTCAGTCCTGCGCGGCGTGTTCCTTGCCGCCCAGGGCGTAAGCGTGGCAGCGAGCAGGTTGCGTATAATCCATTCACGCAATTCCGATCACTACAGAAAAAACAACTCATGGCCTCTTCTTCCGACAACATCAGCATGGCGGTGTTCTGCGACTTTGAAAACGTCGCACTGGGCGTTCGCGACGCCAATTACGAAAAATTCGACATCAAGCCAGTGCTGGAACGCCTGCTGCTCAAGGGCAGCATCGTGGTCAAGAAGTCGTACTGCGACTGGGACCGCTACAAGGGCTTCAAGGCGGCGATGCATGAAGCGAACTTCGAGCTGATCGAGATCCCGCACGTGCGCCAGTCGGGCAAGAATTCGGCCGACATCCGCCTCGTCGTCGATGCACTCGATCTGTGCTACACGAAGTCGCACGTCAACACGTTCGTCATCATCAGCGGCGATTCCGACTTCTCGCCGCTGGTCTCGAAGCTGCGTGAAAATAACAAGCAGGTGATCGGCGTGGGCGTCAAGCAGTCGACCTCCGACCTGCTGGTGGCAAACTGCGACGAATTCATCTTCTATGATGACCTGGTCCGCGAACAGCGCCGCACCGCCGCCAAGCGCGACGAGCGCAAGGCCGCGCCGCAACCGCGCCGCTCGAACGCCAGCAACAACACCAACACGAATGTCGGCGACGACAAGCGCAAGGAAGAACTCGAAGCGCGCAAGGTGCAGGCGCTCGACATGGTGGTCGAGACGTTCGATGCGCTCACGTCCGAGCGCGGCGACACCGGCAAAATCTGGGCCTCGCTGCTGAAGGACACGCTCAAGCGCCGCCGTCCCGATTTCTCGGAAACCTATTACGGCTTCCGCACTTTCGGCAACCTGCTCGAAGAAGCGCAGACGCGCGGCCTGTTCGAATTCGGCCGCGACGAAAAATCCGGCACCTATGTATTCCGCAGCGCGCATGCAGGCAATGCAGCAGCGGGCCAGGAAGCCCAGCAGGACGGCACGCAGGCGCCGGACGCCGTGGTGCAGGACATGCTCGACGCGGCAGCGCCGGTCGAGGGCAATGACGAGCCGGTCAAGAACGATGGCCGTCGTGGCCGTGGCCGCGGTGGCCGCAAGGGCGGTAACCGTAACGAACCGTCGAACGTGCCGGCGCTGATGGAACCGGTGGCGGTCGAGCCGGAACCACAGGAAGAACTGTTCGAGGAACCGGCAGCGCAATCTGAACCGGAAGCGCAACCGACCCGCACCGACGGTCGCCGTGGCCGTGGCCAAGGTGGACGCAAGGGCGGCAACCGCAACGACGCATCGAACGTGCCGGCGTTGCTGGAGCCGGTCGCTTTTGAGCCGGAAGCACAGGACGAGACCTTCGACGAACCGGCATCGCAACCGACGCTGGTCGTGAGCGACGCCGAGCCGGTGGAGGTCGAGGAAGCGCCGGCGCCGGTCGAGAAGGAACGTCGCCGTGCGCCACGCAAGCCATCGGCCAAGAAGCTGGCGGAGCAGGCTGCAGCTGCTGAAGCCGAAGCTGCTGCGGCAGCTGAAGCCGAAGCACAGGAAGCCGCGGCCGCCGCGGCGCAGGAAGACGTCGCGCCTGAGCCAGAAGCAGACGCGGATACGGAAGCAGCCACCCCGGCACGCACCAAGGGCGCCCGTCCGGCGCGCAAGGCTGCGCCACGCAGCCGTCGCCCGGCCAAGCCGAAGGCCGGTTCCGACAACGGCTGATCACGGACTGCCGCGCGCCGCGCGCCACTGCGCGATGCCATAATCACGACGCCTGTCCGGTTTTCGGGCAGGCGTTGTCGTTTGATGGAGCCTCGCATGCGCGCACGCGCCGTTCTGTTCCTGCTGTCCTGCCTGGGCGCGCCGGCGCTGGAAGCTGCACCGGCCGCTGCGCCGACGGGCGTCGCCGCCGGTCATCCGCTCCTGGGCATCTGGCGGCTGTCGGTGCCGGGCACCGAATGCGCCGAAACCTACCGCTTTCGCGCCGACGGCACCACGTTCGTCACCAGCGCCGCCGAGGTTTCCGAAAGCGTCTATACGGTTTCCGCCCAGCCCGACAAGCAGGGCTTCTATCGCCTGCAAGACCGCATCGTCAAGGACAACGGCAAGCCCGATTGTTCGGGCAACGTCATGAAGCCGGGCGCGCAGGTCATCAACTTTATCCAGTTTCACCCGTCACGCACAATTTTCCTGATGTGCGCCGACCAGACCATGCAAACCTGTATCGGGCCATTCCGGCGGGTGCGCAGCGAAGAGGTTTGAGCGCCCGTTGCCCGGCAGTGTATATTGCTGGGCAAAACGATCATCCCCGGCTTTTCATGTCCCCGTTACTCCTGTTTTGCATCCTCATCGGCTACTTCGCCTTGCTGCTGGCCGTGGCCTGGGCCACCTCGCGCGGCGCCAACAACGACAGCTTCTTCATCGGTAACAAGAGCAGCAACTGGGTGCTGGTCGCCTTCGGCATGGTCGGCACTACGCTCTCGGGCGTAACGTTCGTCAGCGTGCCGGGCGCGGTTGGCGCCGATGGCTTTGGCTATGCGCAGATCCTGATCGGCTACGTGATCGGCTACCTCGCCGTCACCTGGCTGCTGCTGCCGCTGTACTACCGGCTGCAGCTGACGTCCATCTATCACTACCTCGACGTGCGCCTTGGCCGGCGCGCCTACCAGAGCGGGGCCGGGTTCTTCATCATTTCGCGCCTGCTGGGCGCCACCGCGCGCCTGTACCTGGTAGTCAACATCCTGCAGGTGGTCATCCTCGACAGCCTGGGCGTGCCGTTCTGGCTCAGTACTCTTGTTGTGCTGGGGATGATCCTGCTCTACACCTACCAGGGCGGCGTCAAGACGATCGTCTGGACCGACACGCTGCAGACAACCGGCATGCTGTTCGGCCTGTTCGCGTGCGCGTGGTTCCTGCTGGGCGAACTGAACCTGTCGGTGCCGGACAGCCTGGAGCAGATGCGTTCGAGCGGCCTGGCGAGCGTGTTCACGACAGACCTGAACAGCCCGAATTTCTGGCTCAAGCAGATCGTGGCCGGCGCGCTGATCACCATCACCATGACGGGGATGGACCAGGAAATGATGCAAAAGACCATCTCGGTCAAGACGCTGGCCGACTCGCAAAAGAACCTGCTGGCGCTGACGGCCGTGCTGGTCGTCGTGCTGCTGTCGTTCCTGTTCCTGGGTGGCCTGCTGTACCTGTATGCGCCGACCGTCGGCGTGACGGCCACCGGCGACAAGATCTTCCCGGCCGTCGTCATGGGCCACCTGCCACCGGCGCTGCAGATCATCTTCTTGATCGCGCTGATCTCGGCGCTGTTTCCGAGCGCCGACGGCGCGATCACGGCGCTGACCTCGTCGACCTGCATCGACCTGCTGGGCATCAAGCGCAGAACGGACTTGACCCAAACTCAGGCCGAGGGCCTGCGCCGCCGCGTGCACCTGGGTTACGCGTTCCTGTTCCTGCTGCTCGTGATGGGCTTCAAGGCGGCCGACAATCCCAGCATGATCGGTGTGATCCTCAAGCTCGCGGCGTATACCTATGGTCCGCTGCTCGGCCTGTTCGCGTTCGGCATGTTCACGGCGCGCGTGCCGCGCAATCGCCTTGTACCGCTGGTCACGATCGGTGCGCCGGTCCTGTGCGCGATCCTTGAGTACAATCAGGCGTATCTGCTCGGCTCGTATCGGCTCGGGCTGGAACTCTTGATGATCAACGGCATGCTGGTGTTTGCGGGGCTGTACGCGATTTCGCTGCGCACCGGCAGCCGTCCTTCCATGCAGTCCGCTTAACTTTTGCAGTAATCTTTTATGGAGTATCGATGGCCTTCAAGCCCCTGAGCGCCCTGCGGCGCGGGTTCGTCATGCTGTGGACCGCGCTCGACGTGACCCGCCGCACCTTCGTCAACCTGCTGTTCCTGCTGATCGTGATCATCGTCGTCTCGCTGTTCTTCAGCGGCGGCGTCAAGCCGATTTCGAACAAGACAGCGCTGGTGCTCGAGATCCGGGGCGACCTGGTCGAGCAGTATGAAACCACGCTGCGCGACGCGGTGCTCGACAACGTCGGCGGCGATTCCAAGCGTACCGTGCGCCTGCGCGACGTGATCGTCGTGCTCGATGCAGCAGCGCGCGATCCGAACATCTCGAGCGTCGTGCTGCTGCTCGACGAAATGCAGGGCGGCGGCATGGCCATGCTGCGCGAGATCGGCGCGGCGGTCGACCGTGTCAAGAAGAGCGGCAAGACGGTCGTCGCCTGGAGCGGCAGCTACGACCAGAAGCGCTACCTGGTGGCCTCGCACGCCAGCGAAGTCTATGTCCATCCGATGGGGATGGTCATGATCGAAGGCTTCGGCGGGCGCCGCAACTATTACCGCGATGCGCTCGACAAGGTTGGCGTCACGGTCAACCTGATCAAGGTCGGCACCTACAAGAGCGCCGCCGAGCCATACATCGCCAACGGCCCGTCCGACGCCGCGCGCGAAGCCGATGCCTATCTGTACAACGCGCTGTGGTCCGGCTACACGGGCCTGGTCGAGAAAAACCGCAAGCTGCCCGATGGCGCGATCGCGGGCATGATCGAATCGCTCCCTGAGCGCATGGAAAATGCCGGCGGCAGCGCCGCCAAGGTGGCGCTGCAGGCAAAACTGGTCGACGGCCTGAAAACCCGCGACGAGCTGCGCGACCTGATGATCAAGCGCGGCGCGCCGGATGACGACAACAAGTCGTTCCGCCAGATCGGCTTCTATGACTACCTGTCGCGTCATCCGCAGAAGCAGTTCGGCGATGCGGTCGGCGTCGTGGTTGCCGCCGGCTCGATCACCGACGGCGACGGCGGCCCCGGCGTGATCGGCGGGCGCAGCATGGCCAACCTGATTCGCCAGGCGCGCGAGGACGACAATATCAAGGCGCTCGTACTGCGCGTCGATTCGCCAGGCGGCAGCGCCTATGGGTCTGAACTGATCCGGCGCGAGCTGGAACTGACGCGCGCTGCCGGCAAGCCGGTGGTCGTGTCGATGGGCAGCGTGGCGGCGTCCGGCGGCTACTGGATCTCGATGGCGTCCGATGAAGTCATCGCCGACCCGGCCACCATCACCGGTTCGATCGGTGTGTTCGCGCTGCTGCCGACGGCCGACAAGGTCGCCGCCAAGCTGGGCATCCACACCGACGGCGTGACCACGACCTGGCTGGCCGATGCCTACAATCCGCTGCGTCCGCTCGATCCACGCTTCCAGCAGCTGATCCAGTCGAGCATCAACAACGTCTACAGCGACTTCACCACCAAGGCGGCGGCGGCGCGCAAGACCACACCGGCCAAGATCGATGAAGTGGGACAGGGCCGTGTCTGGACCGGTGTCCAGGCGAAGGAACGCGGCCTGGTCGATCGCCTGGGTGGCTACAACGATGCGCTGGCGTCGGCAGCCGGCCGCGCCAAGCTGGGCAAGGATTACCGCGTCGTGTACGTCGAGCGGCCGGTGACGCGCGTCGAGCGCTTCCTGCAGATGGCGGGCGCCTCGGCGGCGCAGGCGATGACCATTCAGGTCAAGCTGGGCCTGATCGAGAACGCGATTCCTGCCGGCCCGGTGAACCAGGTCGCCGCCGACATGGCGTTCCTGTCGGAGCTGACCACCGAGCGCAAGCCGTTTACGGCGGTCACGCACTGCTTCTGCGGTAACTGGTGACGCATGGCAGCACATGCATGCTGCACATGTAGCGACTTTGTAACTGATTGAGACAAAGGCGGGACGGGCGCAACACGCTGGTGTTGCGCCCGTTTTCCGTTTACTGCCGTCATTCAGGGGCTAACCGTGTAAATCGATGTTAAGTATGGCGGCGGGGCGGCGTTTCAAGGCCGGTTCGCTCCCTATTCTATGTACGTTACGAAACATTCCATGTGAAATTCGCATGCTACAGTCGTCGTGAGTAGTAGTGCGTAGCGCGCATTGACAAAAAAAATCGACAAGGACAAGCATGGACCAGCATTCTCCGATCCCTCCCGCCACCAGCCGCCCGCCGCGTAAAAAGCGCACCCGTGTCATTGGCGGCACCATCGCCGTGCTGTCGATGGCCGCCCTGGGCTACCTGGCCTGGACGCTGATCAATCCGGCGCCTACTAGCGGTCCGGGCGGCCCGGGCATGTCGGCAGGCGGGCCTGGCGGTGGTGGTGGTGGTGGTGGCGGTGGCGGCGGTGGTCGCGGCCCTGGCGGCCCGGGCGGTGGACGGGGCGGCCCGGCGACGACGGTCGGTGTCGCCACCGCAACCGTGGCCGACATCCCGGTCACGCTCGAAGCGCTGGGCACCGTCGTGCCGGCCGCGATCGTGACGGTGCGCCCGCAGGTCTCGGGCGTGGTCCAGAAGATCCACTTTACCGAGGGCGAGCTGGTCAAGCCGGGCCAGGTGCTGGCGACGATCGACCCACGCCCGTTCCAGATGGCGCTGCTGCAGGCGCGCGGCCAGCGCCAGCGCGACGAAGCGCAGCTCGACAGCGCGCGTGTCACGCTCAAGCGCTTCCAGACCTTGCTCGAACAGGATTCGATCGCGCGCCAGGAAGTCGATACCCAGGCCGCGCTGGTCAAGCAGCTCGAAGGCACGGCGACGATCGACCGCGCCAATGAGGGCACGGCCCAGCTCAATCTCGATTACGCCACGGTGCGCGCACCGATCGGCGGGCGCGTCGGCCTGCGCACGGTCGACGTGGGCAACCTGGTCGGCAGCGGCGACACCGCCGGCATCGCCGTGATCACGCAACTGGCCCCGATCGACGTCGAATTTGCGGTGCCGCAAGATGGCTTGCCGGTGCTGCAGCAGCGCATCACGCAGGGCGCGAAGCTGCCGGCCACCGCGCTGGACCGCACCCGCACCGATGCGCTGGCCACAGGCAGCTTCATCGCGCTGGACAACCAGGTCGATACGTCGACCGGCACCGTGCGCGCCAAGGCGCGCTTTGCCAACACCGACGCCAAACTGTTCCCGAGCCAGTTCGTCAACCTGCGCCTGACCGTCAACACGATCCAGAACGCCGTGCAGGTGCCGGTGACGGCGCTGCGCCACGGTACCGACGGCGACTTCGTCTATGTGCTCGACGCCGCCAAGCGCACCGTGTCGCTGCGCACCGTCAAGCGCGGGCAGGCGACCGTGGACAAGGTGCAGATCGCCAGCGGCCTGAAAGCGGGCGAGCAGGTGATTACCGAAGGCGCCGACCGCCTGCGCGATGGCGCCAGCGTGGTGCTGCCGGGCGACAAGCCGGGCGGCGCGCGTGGCGCGGGGCAGGGCGGGCGCGAGGGCGCAGGCCGGCCGGCGCGGGGAGCACCGCAATGATGGTGCTGTATCCGGCGCAGGGGAGTAACGCGTGAGTCCCTCGACCCCCTTCATCCAGCGGCCGGTCGCCACGGCCCTCCTGATGCTGGCGATCGTGCTGTCCGGCCTGGTGGGCTACCGCTTCCTGCCGCTGGCCGCGCTGCCGCAGGTCGACTTCCCGACCATCCAGG
>Ga0308160_10006224_pt1 | contig 12223 bp, 9 predicted proteins | sample PhyFR1_FD_201036 | JGI IMG/M metagenome (GOLD analysis project Ga0308160, IMG submission 201036) | Phyllosphere microbial communities from UC Gill Tract Community Farm, Albany, California, United States - DLSLF.R1 | ecosystem: Host-associated > Plants > Phyllosphere > Unclassified | place: USA... | reverse complement strand
GCAGCGCTGCACGGTGGTGGCGCGCTTGTACGGACGCGTATCCAGGCCCAGGAACACGTCCTTGAACTGCACCATGCCGCTGTTGGTCAACAACATCGTCGGGTCGTTGCCCGGCACGAGCGGGCTCGAGCGGACAATGGCATGACCTTTGGACTCGAAGAATTTGAGGAACTTTTCGCGTATTTCGGTGGATTTCATGTCGTAGGGGCGGATGAAGGCAGCATGCTATATAAAGGAAAACGATTATAGCGTAGCTATTGAGGCTCAATAGCACTCCGCGATATCTGCTGTTGCAGGAAGATCAACGTAGGGTGGGCACTCCGTGCCCACCCTGCGTGCTACTGGCGAAGTCGGGGCCGATCAGGTCGATTCGGTCGGTACAGAACGCATCGACGCCCCAGGCAAGCAGTTCGCGCGCCCGGGCCGGCTCGTTGACGGTGTAGCAGAACAAGCCGAAGCCGGCAGCCTTGACCTCGACGGCCTGCTGCGGCGTCAGGTGCCGGTGATTGACATGGATCGCCACCGCCCCGACCTCGTGCGCGCGGCGCTCCCAGTCGGGCGCCAGCTCGCTCATCAGGCAGGCGCGCGGCAGGTGCGGCGCCACGTCGCGCGCCGCTTCCAGCGACAGGGGACTGAACGAGGACAGCAGCGGCGCCTGCGCTACCCTGCCCTCGGCGATCTCGTCGGCAAACATGGCGGCCGCGAGGCGTGCGACCACGCCGCCGGTCTCGATCTCGTAGCCGGGCGCCGGCTTGATCTCGATGTTCATCCACACGCCGTGGGCCTTGCAGAACTGCGCGAACTCGACGAACAGCGGCACCGGCTCGCCCTCGTATTCGCGCGCGAACCAGCCGCCGGCGTCCATCCCGGCCAGTTCCTGCGCATCATAATCGTAGACGTGGCCGGAACCGGGGACGGTGCGGCCCAGGAAGGGATCGTGCAGCACCACCGGCACGCCGCCGCGCGCCAGCATGACGTCGAACTCGATGGCGCGGAAGCCGGCTGCCATGCCGCGGCGCAGGCCGGCCAGCGTGTTTTCGGGAGCCAGGGTGCCGCCGCCACGGTGGGCGAGAACCTTCGGGTAAGGCCACATGGTGCATGCCTCCAGGTGTGTTCGGTCAATCGACGGGCGCCAGCAGCCTGCGGCAAATCCAGACGAAGGCGCCGGCATTCACCGCCACCGTGATCCAGAACATGCGGCGGAACGGCTGCTTGACGGTCTTGTGGCGCAGCCATTGCTGGGCCAGCAGCGCGCCCGGCCAGCCGCCGGCCAGTCCCAGCAGCAGAAGCGTGCGCTCCGGCGTGCGCGGTTCCTTGCGGCGCGCGGCCGACTTGTCGAGCGCGTAGGCGGCAAAGCAGATGGCGCTGACGGCGAGGTAGAGCAGTCCGACCACGGCCGGCACGCCCCAGGCCCAGGTCGTCCAGGCGTAGATGATCAGGAACAGCAGCAGCGGTGCATAAGGTGTCATGGCAGCAGCTTACGTGCGCGCCCCTCAGCTGTCCACATGCGCTGTCTACCCGGCAATATCGATCGACGCGCAGCGTTAGTCCGCGTACGGAGCGATGTGCCTTAACGGCCTACGCTTGACGCCGACTGTTTCACGAATGGAGATTCCAATGTCATTTAATTTGGGCAACCTGCTGAACCAATACCTGGGCGGTGGCGCCAGCGCCAACCCGGCGCAGGCCGAGAACGATTTCGACCACGTGGCGCAGAACTCGCCGTTTGCCGCGCTGGCGCAAGGCGTGACGCAGGCGCTGCGTTCGGACCAGACCCCGCCGTTCAGCCAGATGGTCGGCCAGATGTTCGGCAACGGCAATCCCGAACAGCGTGCCGGCATGCTGAACCACCTGCTGGCCAACATCAACCCGGGCGTGCTGTCCACGGTTGCCGGCGGCCTGTTCGGCAACCTGCCGGGCGGCGAGCAGGCCAAGGTGTCGCCGGAACAGGCGGCGCAGCTGTCGCCTCAGCAGGTGCAGGAACTGGCCGCCACGGCCGAACAACAGAATCCGGGCATCGTCGAGCGCATGGGCGACTTCTATGCCCAGCACCCGACCCTGGTCAAGACCATCGGCGGCGCCGCGCTCGCGGTGGCGCTCGGTGCGATGGCAAAAGGCATCCAGAACCGCTCCGACGCCGGCTCGCCGGCCAACACCAACGCTAATCAAGGAGGCAACAACATGGGCATTCTCGGCGATATCTTCCACAAGATCTTCCCTTCGCGTCACCCCGCAGCCACCCAGGCAGGCGGCCAGGCCCCGGCCGGCGCCGCCCCGGCAGCCGCACCGGGCGGCCAGCAGAACGTGCCGCCGGTCGCACCGCAACCGCAGGTGACCCCGGCTGCCACCGCACCGGCCGCCACGCTGAACCAGCAGGTGGACGTCGAAGAAGTCCTGACCAACATGCAAAAAGCATCCGGCGCGCAGCTGAACTGGCGCACCTCGATCGTCGACCTGCTCAAGCTGCTGGGCCTGGACAGCAGCCTGCAGGCGCGCAAGGAACTGGCGGCCGAGCTGAATTACACGGGCGATACGAATGATTCGGCCAGCATGAACATCTGGCTGCATCGCCAGGTGATGAACAAGCTGGCGGCGAATGGCGGCAAGGTGCCGGCGGATCTGAAGGACTGATGGCCTGAATCCGCGGGAAAACCTTAGCCTGACCGCCGTTCCCGGCCCTGCCGGAAACGGCGGTTTTGGCGTTATCTAATCAAAAGTAGGACAAGCCCAACGCCCGACGCACCTCATCCATGGTCTGCGCCGCCACCTCGCGCGCCTTGAACGTGCCCTCCTTCAGGATCTGCAGCACCTGGCCCTTGTCCTTGGCCAGTTCCTCGCGCCGTTCGCGGATCGGTGCGATCAGTTCCTGCAGGATGCCTTCCAGGCGCTTCTTGACCACCGAGTCGCCCAAACCGCCGCGCTGGTAATGCGCCTTCATCTCGGCAAGCGCCTCCTTGTCCGGATCGAAGGCGTCCAGGTACAGGAAGGCGACGTTGCCCTCGATGTGGCCGGGGTCGGACACCTTCAGGTGCAGCGGGTCGGTGTAGACCATCTTGACCTGGGCGCGGATCTCGTCGGCCGAGGCGCCGAGGTTGATGGTGTTGCCGAGCGACTTGCTCATCTTGGCCTTGCCGTCGATGCCCGGCAGGCGGCCGACTTCCGGCACGATCGCCTTGCACTCGACCAGGATATCCTTGTCCTGGCCATAGGTGCGGTTGAACTTGCGCACGATCTCGTTGGCCTGCTCGATCATCGGGATCTGGTCTTCGCCCACCGGCACGATATTGGCCTTGAAAGCGGTGATGTCGGCGGCCTGGCTGGCCGGGTAGGTCAGGAAGCCGGCCGGGATGTCGCGCTCGAAGCCGCGCAGGATGATTTCCTGCTTGACGGTCGGATTGCGTTCCAGGCGCGCGACGGTGACCAGGTTCAGGTAATAAAAGGTCAACTCCGCCAGTTCCGGGATTTGCGACTGGATCAGGATGGTCGACTTGGCCGGGTCGATCCCTACGGCAAGGTAATCGAGCGCCACCTCAACCACGTTCCGGTGTACCTTACCTATGTCATCCATATTGTCCGTGAGCGCCTGGGCGTCCGCGAGCATGATGAATTGGCGATATTGATCCTGATAAGTGACGCGATTGCGCAGGCTGCCCACGAAGTGGCCGAGGTGCAGCGGGCCCGTAGGACGATCGCCGGTCAGGATGACGGACGTGGAAGGATTGGCGGTTTGCAGACTCATCGAGGTTCCTTGGGTGCTTGTGCTTGCCTCGATCCTGCCGCGTCAAACGAAAACGCCACCTTGAATCGAGGCGGCGTTTGAACGAAATCACATCTTCTCTGGCCGCGCGCTGTCAGCGGCGCCACCAGGTACGGAGAACAGGATGTGGATACGAAAAATTCATGGACCGCATGGTTGCAGGTTGACGCAGCGCTGTCAACCGCCACCGCACGAAGCACCCTCCCGCCCGCGCCGATATATTACCGATCGGGGTGGTTCCGGATTTTTTGTTGCAACAAGATTAATACTTTTGGTGATTTATGAATTCTACGAAGAGCACGAACAGCCACAACCGCCCCCTGGAACTCTGGGGCGGCCTCGAATGCACGGTCAACCGCGTTCAAGACACCTACCACCAGCAGCTCGGACGCAACGGCCATGACGGCCGGGCGGACGACATCGCCCGCTTCGCCGCCACCGGCATCCGCGCTATCCGGTACCCGGTATTGTGGGAACGCACCGCCCCCGAGGGCGTCGACAAGGCCGACTGGGCCTGGCCGGACGAGCGCCTGGCAGCGCTGCGTGCCGAGGGTGTCACGCCGATCGCCGGCCTGATCCACCACGGCAGCGGCCCGCGTCATACGAGCCTGGTTGACCCTGCATTTGCCGAACAGCTGGCCGAGTATGCCGGCGCCGTGGCCGCGCGCTACCCATGGCTCGAGTACTACACCCCGGTCAACGAAATCTGCACCACCGCCCGCTTCGCCGGCCTGTACGGCGTCTGGTATCCGCACGGGCGCGACGACCGCACTTTCATCCAGGCCCTGCTGAACCAGTGCCGCGCCACCGTACTGTGCATGCGCACGATCCGCGCCGTCAACCCGGACGCCAAGCTGGTGCAGACCGACGACCTCGGCAAAACCTACAGCACGCCCGAGATGGCGAAAACGGCCGAGTTCTACAACGAGCGCCGCTGGCTGGGCTGGGACCTGCTGTGCGGGATGGTCGGTCCCGAGCACGCGCTGTGGGACTACCTCGTCAAGACCGGCATCGACCAGGCCGAGATCCTCTGGTTCCGCGACAATCCCTGCCCGCCCGACATCATCGGCGCCAATTACTACGTCACCAGCGAGCGCTGGCTGGATCACCGTCCTGAGCGCTACCCGCAGCACCACCGCGGCGTGGCCGACGGCATCCCCTGCGCCGACATCGAAGCCTCGCGCGTGCTGGCCACGCCGACCGCCGGCATCGCCCCGCTCCTCAACGAAGTCTGGGAACGCTACGGCATTCCGGTGGCCATCACCGAAGCCCACATCGACGCCAACCGCGAAGACCAGCTGCGCTGGCTGCTGGAAATCTGGGAAGCGGCCAAGGAAGTGCGCGCCAACGGTGTCGACCTGCGCGCCGTGACCGTGTGGTCGCTGCTCGGCTCCTTCGACTGGAACAGCCTGGTGACGCAAAACCGCGGCTACTACGAACCGGGCCCGTTCGACGTCCGCTCGCCCACGCCGCGCCCCACCGCGCTGGCGCGCATGATGCGCGAACTGTCCTCCGGCAGCGCGCTGTCGCACCCGGTGCTGCGCGGCCAGGGCTGGTGGCGCCGTCCGGGCCGCTGGCTGTGCCAGCAGCCGGTGGCGACGCCGGACGCGGTCACCTCGATCACGGCCGACGGCCACACCCTGGTCGGCACCGACGCCGCGCCGATCCTGATTACCGGCGCCAGCGGCACCCTGGGCCGCGCCTTTGCCCGCATCTGCCGCAAGCGCAACATCGCCTACCGCCTGCTGTCGCGCCATGACATGGACATCGGCGATGCCGATTCGGTGGCGCGCGCGCTCGACCAGTACAAACCCTGGGCCGTGGTCAACACCGCCGGCTACGTGCGCGTGGACGACGCCGAGAACGACGTCGAGCGCTGCATGCGCGAAAACGCCGACGGCGCCGCGATCCTGGCCGCTGCCTGTGCCCGGCGCAACATCCACCTGACCACCTTCTCGAGCGACCTGGTGTTCGACGGCACACAAGACATGCCCTACGTCGAGAGCAGCCCGACCGCGCCGCTGGGCGTGTACGGCCGCAGCAAGGCCGAAGCCGAACGGCGCGTTCTGGACGCGCACCCGGGCGCGCTGGTGGTACGCACCAGTGCCTTCTTCGGCCCCTGGGACAAGCACAACTTCGTCACGCAAGCCCTGCAGGCGCTGGAACGGGGCGAGCCGTTCACCGCGACGGGCGACCTGGTGGTCTCGGCGACCTACGTGCCGGACCTGGTGCATGCCTGCCTCGACCTGGCGATCGATGCCGAAGCCGGCATCTGGCACCTCGCCAACGCGGGTGCGGTGAGCTGGGCGCAACTGGCCGCGCTGGCTGCGGAAAAGGCCGGCATCGACGCCGGCCGCCTGGAAGCGAAACCGGCCGCCGACTGCGGTTACGTGGCGGCGCGTCCGGCCTACGCCGCCCTCACCAGCGAGCGCGGCATCCTGCTGCCGGCGCTGGACAATGCGCTGGCGCGCTACCTCGAGCTGCGCAACGAGGAGGATCCGGAGATGGAAGAACTGATCCGCACGGCCGAGAGCCGCCAGCCGCAGGCCGGCGGCCAGCGCCAGATGGAAGAGACGCCGGCGGAGGCGATCCAGGCCCGGTAACCGGAACCGGGTACACGGATAACGTAATCGAAGGCGTAAGGTGGGCTCCCTGTGCCCACGCGAATGTTGGAACCATGCCGGCGTCCGCGTGGGTTCGGAGAGCCCACCCTACGCCTATGTTTACATTGCATATACAATTCTCCGGGTCCAAATAAAAAAGGCCCGTCCCGTGCAAGAGCAACACGCCTTCCCCTTTCTACGGGAAATCCTTCTCTTTCTGGCCCTCGCCGGCATCCTGATTCCGACCCTGCAGCGCCTGCGCATCAACCAGGTCCTCGGCTTCCTCGCCGCCGGCGCCCTGTTCGGTCCCTTCGGCCTGGGCCGCATGGCAGCCGACGTCGCCTGGCTCGGCTGGTTCACTTTCCCCAACAACGACAACGTCGCCATGCTGGCCGAGCTGGGGGTGCTGTTCCTGATGTTCATGATCGGCCTCGAGCTGTCGGCGGCGCGCCTGTGGGCAATGCGGCGCTGGGTGTTCGGCATCGGCAGCGCACAAGTGGTGCTGTGCAGCGCGCTGCTGGGCGGCGCCGTGTGGCTGCTGCTGGATCAAGCCGCCGATACGGCGCTGGTGCTGGGCCTGGTGCTGTCGCTGTCCTCGACCGCGGTCGTGATGCAGCTGCTGTCCGAGCGCCAGGCGACCAATACGCCGCTGGGCCAGGCCGCGTTTTCGGTGCTGATGCTGCAGGACCTGGCGGTGGTGCCGATTTTGATCCTGATCGGTGCCCTGGATAACAGGAGCACTGCGGGTGCCGGCAATGGCGTGCTCTGGGTGGCGCTGGGCGCGATGGCCAAGGCGGCGCTCGCCATCGCCCTGATCTACCTGGTCGGCGGGCGCATCGTGCACCCGCTGTTCCGCGCCTTTGCGCGCCACCGCCAGCCGGACGTGTTCATGGCGCTGATCCTGCTGTCCACCTTCGGCATCGCCGGCCTGTCCTTCATGGCCGGCCTCTCCATGGCCCTGGGCGCGTTGATTGCCGGATTGCTGCTGGCCGAGACCGAATTCAAGCACGAGGTCGAGCTGATGGTCGAGCCCTTCAAGGGCCTGCTGATGGGCCTGTTTTTCATGACGGTCGGGATGGGCATGGACGCGCTGCAGATCGTGCAGGCGCCGCTGTGGCTGGCCGCCGCGGTGGCGCTGCTGGTGGCGCTCAAGACGGTCGTCATCGCACCGCTGCTGCGCCTCGGCGGGCTGTCCTGGGGCCGCGCGCTGGAAGGCGGTCTGCTGCTCGGCCAGGGCGGCGAATTCGCCTTCATCGTGATCGGCTATGCGGTCAATGCCAAGCTGCTCGAGGGCGCGCTGGGCGGACGCGTGATGCTGGCGGTCGGCCTTTCGCTGTTCGTCACGCCGCTGCTGGCCAGGCTGGGACGCAGCATCGGCGACGGCTGGGAAGCGCGCACGCGCGAGCAGCAGGCGCACGCCGACGACGCCGAACTGGCCGCGCTGCGGGGCCGCGTGATCATCGCCGGCTTCGGGCGCGTCGGCCAGCAGCTCGCCAAACTGCTGGCGGCGCAGGGCATCCCCTACGTCGCCTTCGAGAACGATGCGCGCCTGGTCTCGCAGCTGCATGCCGACGGCGTGCCGGTCTGGTTCGGCAACGCCGCCCGGCCCGAGCTGCTGCGGCGCGTGCATGCCGACGAAGCCCCGGCCATCGTGCTGACCATGGACCATCCGAATTCGGCGCTGCAGGCGGTGCGCGGCATCCGCCGCGAATTCCCGCAGGCGCGCCTGTTCGTGCGCTCGCGCGACGAGCGCCATGCGCGCATCCTGAAGCAGGCCGGCGCCAGCGTGGTGGTGCCGGAGACGCTGGAAGCGAGCCTGCAATTGTCCGCCTTCGTGCTGGAAGCGATGGGACTCGACGAGAACCTGGTCGACCGCATCGTCGACGACGAGCGCGATGCCTTCGAGGCGGCGCTGCTGCAGACGGCGGCGCACAAGCCCGGGCACCGCTTGCATCCGCAGGCGGGCGGATAGCGTCCCGACGCAGTACCGCCCCGCCCCGCTATAATCTCTCGACAATAACGGAATGATAACGGGGACCGCATGCCATCCATGCACGATGCATCATCCAGCCCGCGCGCCGGGGCGCTCGGCCACATCCGCGTGCTCGACCTGTCGCGGGTGCTGGCCGGCCCGTGGTGCGCGCAAAACCTGGCCGATCTCGGCGCCGACGTGATCAAGATCGAGCGTCCCGGGGTCGGCGACGACACCCGCGCCTGGGGCCCGCCCTACGCGCCCGATGCCGAGGGCAGGCCGACCTCGGAAGCCGCGTACTACCTGTCGGCCAACCGCGGCAAGCGCTCGGTGACCGTCGATATCGCCAGCCCGGAGGGCCAGGCGCTGCTGCGCGAACTGGTCGTCCATTGCGACGTGGTGCTGGAAAACTTCAAGGTCGGACATTTGCAGCGCTATGGCCTCGATTACGCCTCGCTGAAAGCCGTCAAGCCGGACCTGGTCTACTGCTCGATCACCGGTTTCGGCCAGGACGGCCCCTACGCCCACCGCGCCGGCTACGACTTCCTGGTCCAGGGCATGGGCGGGCTGATGTCGATCACGGGGGAACGCGACGGCCTGCCGGGCGGCGGTCCGCAAAAGGCCGGCGTGGCACTCACCGACATCATGACCGGCATGTACGCCACCGTCGCCGTGCTGGCGGCGCTGACCCACCGCGACCGCACCGGCGAAGGCCAGCACATCGACATGGCGCTGCTCGACACCCAGGTCGCGATGCTGGCCAACGTCGGCAGCAATTACCTGAACAGCGGCCAGCGCCCGCAGCGCTGGGGCAATGCCCACGCCAACATCGTGCCTTACCAGACCTTTGCCTGCAGCGACGGCCACATCATCGTCACCGCCGGCAACGACGGCCAGTACCGCAAGTTCGTCGAGGCCGGCGGCAGGCCGGAACTGGCGCAGGATGAACGCTTCGCCACCAATCCGCTGCGCGTCAAGCACCGCGATGTGCTGGTGCCGCTGCTGGACGCCATGGTGGCGCAAAAGACCCGCGCCGAATGGATCGCGCTGCTGGAAGCGGTGGGCGTGCCCTGCGGGCCGATCAACAACGTGGACGAGGTGTTCGCCAACCCGCAGGTGCGGGCGCGCGGCATGGCCATCGAACTGGACCACCCGCTGGCCGGCAGCGTGAAGCTGGTGCGCAGCCCGATGAAGCTCTCTGGCACGCCGGCCACCAGCGATGCCGCCCCGCCGCTGCTCGGCCAGCACACCGATGAAGTGCTGGCCGACGTGCTCGGCAAAAGCCGCGAAGAGATTGCCTCCCTGCGTGCGCAGGGCGTACTTTGAGCAATTCCACCATTCGAGGAATGCAATGACGCCATACAAGCTGTTGCTCGTACTTGGTTTGAGCGGCGCCGCCTGCCAATCCGCCCTGGCGCAGGAGGTGCAGGGTGGGCAGGAAGCGCAGCACCTGGCCGGCGCCGCCGACTGCCGTTTCGGCTTCGTGTATCCCACGGCCGAAGCGACACTGGCGCAGGGCCCCGCCTGGGATGGCGGCTGCAAGGCCGGTTTCGCCGACGGCAAGGGGACGCTGGCCTGGAGCGACAGCGCCGGCAAGCGCTACAGCCTGGAAGCCAGCCTGGTGGCTGGCCAGGTCGCGGGCGAAGGCAAGCTGCGCCTGCCCGGCGACGCCGTCTATATCGGGACCTTCACCAACGCCTTCCCGAACGGGCATGGCTATTACCGCTATGCCGACGGCAGCCGCTACGAAGGCGATATCCGGATGGGCAAGCGCAGCGGCAGCGGCGAAATGCTGTACGCCGACGGCAATACCTACAAGGGCGAGTGGAAGAACGGCAAGCGCGATGGCAACGGCGTGCTGACCTACATCCTTGGCGGGCGCTACGAGGGCAAATGGGCGAACAACAAGCCGGCCGGCGAAGGCAAGATGGTGTTCGCGGGCACCCCGGGACGCGAACTGGCCGTCATCGACGGCAACATGCCGGAGCGGCCGGCAGCGCCGGTCGCCAGGGCCAGCTACACGCTCAAGGAGGAGAGCGCACACACCGGCACCCTGCTCCGGCACGACGCCGCCATCAACATCCCGGTGCCGCCCACCCTGCCCTACGACAAGCTGTCGCCGGACGAACAAGCCATCGTCAAGCGCCAGTACGCCGCGCTGGCACCGGGCGACGAGCCTCCCTACCCGCTGGGCGGCCCGGCGCCCTTCTACCAGACGGTGCAGCGCATCGTCAGCCTGACGCGGCAGCAAGGCAGCATCTATGTGTACGTGCTGGTGGGGAAAGACGGCAAGCCGGAGAGCGTGACGGCGATCGGCCTGGAGGATGCCGACGCAAGGAAGGCGGTGTCGATGGCGGCCGGTGTGCTGAAGTACAAGCCGGCGGTGTGTGGCGGCCAGCCGTGCGAGATGATGTTTCCGTACCGGCTGGCGCTGACGATGGGTCGATAGTCACTGACAGCCAGGCCCGCCCTCGGGCGGGCCCGCTGCAGCCATCAATGCAGCTTGTGCTTCAGGTCCGACAGTTCGGCGTGCACGCGGCTGACGGCGGCTTCCAGGTGGGCCGGCATCTGCGGCAGGCTGCGGCTGATGCGCTTGGCTTCGTCGCCCATGTCTTCCAGGCGGTCGACGCATTCGATCACGCGCTGCTGGTCGTTCGATTGCATCACGCTCTGGGCCTGCTGGGCTTCCTGCTGCAGTTTGTGGATGCAATCGCGGATTTCGTTCGGCGCATCTTGCGACGATTGGCAGGCCTGTTCGGCTTCGCCGATGGTTTGCTGAATATGAGTAAATCGCTGCTGGATTTCGTTTGCTTGCAACATGACGTTCTCCTTTGCGTTGGTTTGGACTCATACGCATCCCGAGGGTGCGCATTGGTGAGTTGCCATAGTAGACCGATCGTTCGAGAGGTGGCGCACGGACCGATTTTCCGGCCGGGTTAACGCGGCAGGCAGCACGGTAAAATTTACCGAATTTGATAGTGCAAATGAAACCTTACTTATATGCATGTTGACCCCGCTTACCCATCATGCAATAGTTCTTTTCCTTTTTGATCACGAAAGTCACGCATGCGTTTTCGCGCCGCTTCCCTTCCCGCTGCCGCCGCAGTGTCCATCGCCCTGCTGGCGTCGAATGGCGCCTCCGCCCAGTCCGGCAACGCCGTCGCCTCGCGCATCAGCGCCCAGTCGCTGCGCGGCCACCTGTCCTTCCTCGCTTCGGACCTGCTGGAAGGCCGCGGCACGCCTTCGCGCGGCCAGGACCTCGCGGCCGAGTACATCGCGGCCCAGTTCCGTCGCGCCGGCCTGGAACCGGCCGGCAACGACGGGTATTTCCAGGTCTCGGACTGGAAGTACGCCGAGCGCGACATGAGCCAGTTCGCCTTCACGGTCCAGGCCGGCGGCAAGACGCTGAACGTGCCCGCCGGCGCGGTCGACCTGCGCGTGCGCGAAGCCGTCTCCTTGCGCGATGCGGCCGTGGTGGCCATGCCCTGGGCCGATGCCATGAAGGATGCGGCGCGCGCCGACGGCAAGCTGCTGGTGCTGACCATGCCGCAGGACCGCCGCGCGGCCTACCAGGACCTGCAGAAATTCACCGGCAAGCCGGCGCTGCTGGTGCTGGTCGACGGCAGCCGCACCCAGGGCAGCGCCGCCAACGGCTGGCTGGTGGAAGAAGGCCCGCCGCGCCCGCGCGACGCGATGCGCAGCGTGGTGCTGTACGACGCCCAGGCGGCCGCGCTGTTGACCAGCAGCGTCATCGGCGCCGGCGCCACCGTTACCTTGAACGTGCCGGCACCCGTCGAGCGCGCGGTCAAGCTGCGCAACGTGGTCGGCGTGCTGCGCGGTTCGGATCCGAAGCTGAAGGACACCTACGTGATGCTGACCTCGCACTACGAC
>Ga0308160_10006222_pt1 | contig 12226 bp, 9 predicted proteins | sample PhyFR1_FD_201036 | JGI IMG/M metagenome (GOLD analysis project Ga0308160, IMG submission 201036) | Phyllosphere microbial communities from UC Gill Tract Community Farm, Albany, California, United States - DLSLF.R1 | ecosystem: Host-associated > Plants > Phyllosphere > Unclassified | place: USA... | reverse complement strand
ACACCGACGCGGACGGATCTTGGGCGCCGCGCTGGAGCGACCTGCGCGAGGCGCTTCCCGTGGTCGACGCGGCCGACGCCGAACTGGTCGTCGCCGCGATCGCCCTGGCCGGCTGGCTACGCGATGCGGGGTTCTGCCCCGCCTGCGGCAACCCGGCCGAGCTGCGGCAGAGCGGCTGGTCCCGACACTGCGGCTCGTGCGGGCGGGAGCACTTCCCGCGCACGGATCCCGCGGTGATCGTGGCGGTGCAGAGCGCCGACGGCGAGCGCCTGCTGCTCGGCGCCAACGCGCAGTGGAAGGGCCGTTTCCACTCCTGCTTCGCCGGATTCGTCGAGGCGGGAGAGGCGCTGGAGACCACGGTGCACCGCGAGCTGTTCGAAGAGGCGGGCGTGCGCGTACGCGACCTCGCGTACTTCTCCTCCCAGCCGTGGCCGTTCCCGCGCTCGCTCATGGTCGGCTTCCACGCCACCGCCGTCGACGAGGACGAGGCGCGCGGAGACGGGGAGGAGATCATCGACGTGCGCTGGCTCACTCGCGCCGAGATCGGATCCTCTCTCGCCGGGAACGGGCCCGTCGGGCTTCCCGGAGAGGCTTCCATCGCGCACCGCCTCATCGTCGACTGGCATCGGCGGTGAGCGCGCTCGACGGCCTCGACGAACGCCAGCGGGAGGCCGCATCCGTGCTGCGCGGACCGGTGGCGGTGCTCGCCGGGGCCGGGACCGGCAAGACCCGGGTGATCACGCACCGGATCGCGCACGGCGTCGAGACCGGTGCGTACACGCCGTCGCGGGTCCTGGCCGTGACGTTCACCGCGAAGGCCGCGGGGGAGCTGCGCGGCCGGCTGCGCGCGCTTGGCGTGCAGGGCGTCGCGGCGCGCACCTTCCATGCCGCCGCCCTCTCCCAGCTCGGCTTCTTCTGGCCGCAGCTGGCCGGATCCCCGGCTCCCGCGATCGTGGACAACAAGGTGCGGCTGCTCGCTCAGGCCGCGGACATGCTGCGTCTGCGGCCCGACACGGCGACGCTGCGAGACCTGGCCTCGGCGATCGAGTGGCGCAAGGTCTCCATGATGTCGATCGAGGAGGTGGCCCGGCGAGGGCGGTCCATCGGGCGTCTGGACGCCGGACAGGTGGCCGAGCTCTCCGGCGCCTACGAGACGCTCAAGGACGACCGGCATCAGCTCGACTTCGAGGACGTGCTGCTCGCGTGCGCGGGCATGCTCGAGGCGGAACCGAGGGTCGCGGCCGCCGTGCACGAGCAGTACCGGCACTTCACCGTCGACGAGTTCCAGGACGTCTCACCCCTGCAGCACCGCCTGCTCGAGCTGTGGCTCGGCGATCGCGGCGACCTGTGCGTGGTCGGCGACGCCTCGCAGACCATCTACTCCTTCGCCGGCGCCGACCAGCACTTCCTGCTCGACTTCGAGCGCCGCCATGCGGATGCGACCGTCGTGCGGCTCGAGACCAACTACCGCTCGGACGCGGGGGTGCTGGGAGTCGCGAACGCGCTCATGAAGGGCCGTCCCGGCGCGCTTGAGCTCGTCCCCGCCGCTGCTCCGGCCGTCGCCGAGCCGCCCGCCGTCACCGCGCCGGGGCCGGTCGTCGTGGCATTCGACGACGATGCCGAGGAGGCCAGGGGGATCGCCGCGGCGATCGCCGCGCGCATCGCCGCGGGTGTGCCGCCCGAGGAGATCGCGGTGCTCTACCGCGCCCATTCGCAGTCGGCGGCCGTGCTGCAGGCGCTCGCCGGGGCCGGAGTCGCCGCCACGGTGCTGGGCGGGAAGCGCTTCTTCGACCTGCCGGAGGTGCGCCAGGCCGTGCAGGCGCTGCGCGCCTCCGCCGTCGCCCCGCAGCAGCACTCGTTCCTCGGCGCCGTGCGCGACGTGCTGCGCGGACTCGGCTACACGGACGATCCGCCCGAGGCAGGGGGCGCGCTGCGCGACGCCTGGGAGGCGCGCCGCGCGGTGCTGCGCCTGGCCGAGGACGCGCCGGCGGGCACCACCATGCGTGATTTCGCCGACGACCTCTTCGCGCGCGCCAAGGATCAGCACGAGCCCGTGCTGCGGACCGTGACCCTGTCGACGCTGCACGCCGCGAAGGGCCTGGAGTGGCCGCACGTCTACCTCATCGGCTGTTCGGAGGGGCTGCTGCCGATCTCGTACGCGACCGGCTTCGAGCAGATCGACGAGGAGCGGCGGCTGGCGTATGTCGGCGTCACGCGGGCCGCGAGAACGCTGACGATGACGTGGTCCAGAGACGTCGATCGTGCAGGACGGCGTCCGTCGCGCTTCCTTGCGGAGATCGGCAGAGGCAGTCTGAGTGAAATCCGGCCGTCCGCGATGATCGCCGCCCCTCAGGGCTGATCCGGATCATCCGGCCGGATCCGTCGCGCACGGCGTCGCGCCCTGCGGCGAGCAGTTCCGAGATCGCCTGGGCGGCCGCCGCGATCCCGGCCAGCGGGATCCGGCCGGGATCCCGGTCGAGCAGCTGCACATGCAACGCCGCCCAGGCCGGCTCGCGGTCGCGATCGTGGGAGTCGCGGCAGGAGAGGCACGGCGTGCGCCCCGGCGTCACCAGGGGACCGACCGTCGAGCCGCCGGCGTCGAAGGCCACGGGCAGGTGCGCCCTGTCTGCGGAGAGCAGCGACGTGGCGTCCCGCGCGGGCACGGCGCCGTGCCGGACGATCACCGCGACCGCATCGGGGCGATCCACGACGTCGACCCCGGCATCGGCGAGCGCCTCCTCGAGGCGGAGCAGCGTGCGGGCGCCGACGACGGGGGAAGGCACCAACCGCGCCGTGTGCCGGGGGAGGACCTCGACGAGCACGGGAGCGAGCTGAGCCCGCAGCCGGCGGGCGGCGGGCAGCGGGGCGCCGATCCCGTGCGCAACGACCTCGAAGGCTCGCGCGGGGATCCCCCGTGCGAGCTCCTGCAGCATGAGGGGGAGCCAAGGCGCGCGGACCGGCAGCGTCAGGACGGGGTCGGCTCCGAGCTGCACGGTGTCGGCGTCGCGCCACAGCACGGGGTGCGCGGGATCGAGTCGGATCGTGGGCATGCCCGATCATGACCGGATCCGCGCCCCGCTCGGGAGCGCGATGCGGAATCGGTGGAGAACTCGCTCAGACCGGCTTCTCGCCGGACCCGTCGCCCGCTCCGCCGGCTTCGCCCGGATCGGCCTCGTCGGGACCGCCCTCGGCGGGGTGGTCGTCGGCGGTGCCCGAATCGTCCGACTCGCCGAAATCCTCGCCGCTGAGCAGCCGCTCGAGCGCCTCGTCCATCTCGTCCGGTGCGGGCTGCTCGCCGCGGGCACGCGCCTGCAGCCGCGCCACGAGTGCCGCCGGGTCGTCGATGTCCGAGGCGTCCGGCATCAGATCCGGGTAGTCCCACAGGGCGTCGCGGGCCTCCACGCCGACCGCGTCGGTGACGGCACGCCACATCGCGGCGGCCTCGCGCAGCCGGCGCGGACGGATCTTCAACCCGACCAGGGCGCCCAGCGCGTCCTCGGCCGGCCCGCCCGCGGCGCGTCGGCGGCGCGCCGCCTCCGCGATCCGCACGCTGTCCGGCAGTCGCGAGGTGGCCTGCGTGGTGACCACGTCGACCCATCCGTCGATCGTCGCGATGAGGTTCTCCAGCCGCTCCAGCGCCTCGCGCTGCGCGTCCGACAGCTCCGGAAGGAGCGCCCCGCCCTCGATCGCCTCGCGGAGCTCTTCGGGGTTGGACGGATCCAGCCGGCCCGCCACGTCCTCGAGCTTGTCGACGTCGACCGTCACGCCCTTCGCGAACTCGGTGATCTGGGTCATCACGTGCAGGTGCAGCCAGCGCGCGTGCCGGTACAACCGCGCGTATGCGATCTCCCTCGCGGCCAGGTACAGGGCGATCTGGTCCTCGGGGATCTCCAGGCCTTCGCCGAACGCGGCGAGGTTCTGCGGGATGACGGCGGCGGTGCCCGCCGGGAGCACGGGGATGCCGACATCGCCGCCGGAGACGACCTCGAGCGAGAGGTTGCCCAGCACGTGCCCGAACTGCATCGCGAACACCGAGCTGCCGATCCCGCGCATGAGGCGTCCGGCGCCCTGCACCATGCCCTGCATGTCCTCGGGGGTCTGGCCCTCGAGGGCGCTCATCAGCGCATCGGCGATGCTCGTGGACACGGGAGCGGCGACCTCCTTCCAGATCGGAAGGGTCTGCTCGACCCACTCGCCGCGCGTGAGGGCCCGCGGCGCCGAGCCCAGCTCGGAGATCGTCGTCGCCTCGCCCACCCACAGATCCGCGAGGGCGAAGGCATCCGCGATCGAGGAGCGGGAGCCCGTGTCGATGCCGAGCCCGTCGCGGTTGGCGATGTGCAGCGCCTGCCGGAGCGCGGTCTCCCAGGGGTCGCCGCTCATGGCGTTCTGCATCTGCTGCATCATCTGCTGCATCATCGCGGGGTCGAGGTTCAGGCCCTCCATGCCCTGCAGGGCACTTAGGTCGAAGTCCTCCGCGGATCCGCCGAGCATGCGGCGGAGGAACTGCAGGAAGTCGTCGGAGTTCGGGTCGTTCTCAGCCATCGGAAGCCCTCTCAGCACGTGTAAAGCCCGTCTTGACTACGCTAGTTGCACCACCACAGGATGCGCCGGGAACGGACCGCTCCGCTGTACGCCGCTCGCGAACGAGCATCCGATACCCCGCCCTGGAGGCCCTGTGACGATCAGTCCCGCGTCGAGCGGTCCCGAGCAGACCGGGCACGAGGTGCCCGATGCGATCGCGTCCAGGGCCGCGCGGCGGGCGTCCCGCTGGACCAGGATCGGGCTGATCGCGTTCATCGCCTCGCTCGCCGCCCTGCTGGTGCTGACCTTCCTTCCGCTGCCGTACGTGATCGAGCAGCCCGGCCCGGTCTTCAACACGCTCGGCGAGGTGAAGGACGCGAAGGGCAAGGGCGTTCCGCTGATCTCGGTCACCGGCGCGGAGACGCATCCGACCAAGGGCGCCCTGGATCTCACCACCGTGCAGGTCGTCGGCAACAGGGAGAACCCGCCGTCGTGGATGCAGCTCGTGCTGGCGTGGTTCGAGCCGTCCAAGGCCGTGGTGCCGGTGGATGCGGTGTTCCCGCAGGGCGTCACCTCGACGCAGCGCGACCAGGCCAACCAGCTGATGATGGTCGACTCGCAGCAGGAGGCCACCGCTGCCGCGCTGCGCGAGCTCGGCCACGACGTGCCCGTCACGATCCAGGTGGCATCGGTGACGGATGACGGAGCCGCGCACGGGATCCTCGAGGACGGCGACACCGTGATCGCGGTGAACGGGGCGAATCCGGCGGACACGGACGCGATGCGCGCCGAGATCCAGCAGTCGGCGGGAGCGCCGGTCACGCTCACGATCGAGCGCGACGGCACGCAGCAGGAGGTCTCGGTCACCCCGAAGGAGCAGACCGAGAGTGGGAACAGTCGGTGGCTGCTCGGCATCACGCTGCAGCAGAAGTACCACTTCCCGATCGACGTGAAGCTGCAGCTGGACAACGTGGGCGGTCCGAGCGCCGGCATGATGTTCGCACTCGGCATCATCGACACGCTCACGCCGGGGGCGCTCAACGGCGGCAAGCAGGTCGCCGGCACCGGCACCATCACCGGCGACGGCACGGTCGGCCCGATCGGCGGCATCCGGCAGAAGCTCTACGGAGCCCGTGCGGCGGGCGCGGACTACTTCCTCGCCCCCGGATCCAACTGCGATGAGGTGTACGGGCACGTGCCGTCCGGCCTCACCGTGGTGCGCACCGACGACCTGAAGCAGTCGCTGGACGCGCTGAAGGTCATCGCAGACGGGGGAGACGTCGCGGCGCTGCCCACCTGCACCGCCGCAGACGTGAAGAAGTAGCGCGCGTTCGCGACGGGCGAAGCCGGGAACCGCCCGGCTCAGGATCCCGCGAAGGGCCCGACCTAGGATGGGACGGTGACCACCTCACCTGCACCGGCCGCGCCCCGTACTGCCCGACGCATCGTCCTCGCGACGGTGGTGATCCTCGCCGTGCTCATCGCCGCGTTCTTCGTGTTCGCGTCCATGTACACCGATTTCCTCTGGTACGACCAGCTGAACTTCGCGCCGGTGCTCACCACTCGCTGGATCGCGACGGCCACGATGTTCGTCATCGGGTTCCTCGGCATGGCGGTGCCGATGTTCATCGCCATCCAGCTCGCGTACCGGATGCGGCCCGTCTACGTGCGGCTGAGCTCGCAGCTGGACCGGTACCAGGAGGTCGTGGAGCCGCTGCGCCGCCTGGCGATGTGGGGGATGCCGGTCTTCTTCGGCCTGTTCTCCGGCTTCGCCGCGGGCGGGCAGTGGGAGACCGTGTGGCAGTGGGCCAACGGCACGGCGACCGGCCAGAAGGACGCGCAGTTCCACCTGGACACCGGCTTCTACCTGTTCGACCTGCCCTTCTACGAGGCGCTCCTCGGCTTCATCTCGGCCGTGCTGATCCTGTGCCTGCTCGTGTCGGCGCTCGTGCTCTACCTGTACGGCTCGGTGCGGATCGGCCAGGGCGAGCTGCGGATCTCCAAGGCGGCGCGCGTGCAGCTGGCCGTGATCGCCGGCGTCTACCTGCTCACGCAGGCCGTGAGCCTGTGGGTCGACCGGTACAAGACCCTGACCACGCTGGAGGACAAGATCACGGGCGCCGCCTTCACGGGCGTGAACGCCGTGATCCCCGGCCTGTCGATCCTCGCGATCATCGCCGCGCTCGTCGCCGTGCTGTTCTTCGTCACGGCCGTGATCGGACACTGGCGCTTCCCGCTGGCGGCGACCGCGCTGCTCATCGTCGCAGCCCTCGTGCTCGGCATCGCCTATCCGTGGGCGGTGACCACGTTCCAGGTCAAGCCGAACCAGAACCAGCTCCAGGCGCAGTACTACGAGCGCAACCTCAAGGCGACCAAGACGGCGTACGGCATCGACGGCGTCGACACCACGCCGTTCAAGGCGCAGACCACGGCCGAGACCGGGCAGCTGCGCAGCGACGCCGACACCACGGCGTCGATCCGGATCATGGATCCGAACGTGATCGGCCCGACGTTCCAGCAGCTCGAGCAGTACCGCAGCTACTACAAGTTCCCGTCGAAGCTCGACGTCGACCGCTACACGATCGACGGAAAGACCCAGGACACCGTGGTGGCGGTGCGCGAGATCGACACGAACCGCATCGGCAGCCAGACCTGGAACAACAACACCCTCGTCTACACGCACGGCTACGGCCTGGTCGCCGCGGCCGGCAACAAGCGCACCGACGACGGGGAGCCGGTCTTCCTGGAGCGCGGCATCCCCACCTCCGGCGTGCTGACCGATGGGCAGAAGTTCGAGCCCAGGGTCTACTTCGGCGAGAACTCGCCGGACTACTCGATCGTCGGAGCGCCCAAGGGCACCTCGCCGATCGAGATCGACTACCCCCGTGGCACGGACTCCAGTGAGAACCAGACGAAGACCACGTTCACGGGCGACGGCGGACCGCGCGTCGGCAACTTCTTCACGAAGCTGCTCTACGCGCTGAAGTTCCAGTCCGAGCAGATCCTCTTCTCGGAGAGCGTCAACCAGGACTCCCAGATCCTCTACGACCGGGACCCGGCGCTGCGTGTGCAGAAGGCGGCGCCGTACCTGACGCTGGACAGCGACCCGTACCCGAGCATCGTGGACGGGCGGATCGTGTGGATCGTGGACGGCTACACCACGAGCTCGAGCTACCCGTACTCGTCCACGGTCAACCTGCCCAAGGCGATCAGCGACTCCGTGAACACGCAGCCCGGCTTCGTGACGGATGACATCAACTACATTCGCAACTCGGTCAAGGCGACCGTCGACGCGTACGACGGCAAGGTCACCCTGTACGCGTGGGATCCGACCGATCCGGTGCTGAAGACCTGGCAGAAGATCTACCCGGGGACCCTGAAGGCGATCAGCGACATGTCGGGGCAGCTCATGAGCCACGTGCGCTACCCGACCGACCTGTTCAAGGTGCAGCGCGCGATGCTCGGCACGTACCACGTCAACGACGCGGCCTCGTTCGCCCGGCAGGACAACCTCTGGGAGACCCCGAACGACCCGCAGAGCGATTCGGCCAACCCCGAGCTGCAGCCGCCGTACTACCTGACCATGAAGATGCCGGGGCAGGACCAGTCCCAGTTCTCCATGTACACGAGCTTCATCCCCGCCTCTCAGGGCTCGAACAGCCGGAACGTGCTGATGGGCTACCTCTCGGTCGACGCCGATGCCGGCTCGACCGCGGGGAAGAAGTCCGACTCGTACGGCAAGCTGCGGATGCTGGAGATCGATGCCGACACCACGGTGCCGGGCCCGGGGCAGGTGCAGAACTCGTTCGACTCGGATCCGACGGTCGGCCAGCAGCTCAACCTGCTCAAGCAGGGCCAGTCGAAGGTGACCCACGGAAACCTCTTGACCCTGCCGGTCGGCGGCGGATTCCTCTACGTGCAGCCCGTGTTCGTGCAGTCCTCGGGTGGCACCCAGGTGCCGCGCCTGCAGAAGATCCTCGTCGCCTTCGGTGACAAGATCGCGTTCGCCGACACGCTGACCGAGGCGCTGGATCAGTTGTTCGGCGGCGATTCCGGTGCGGCCGGCGGCGACAACAACATCACGCCCACCCCGAACCCGACGCCGACGCCCGGCACCGGGACCACGCCGCCCACGGGCGACGCGGCGTTCCAGGCGGCTCTGGCCGACGCCAAGGCGGCCATGCTCGCCCGCGATGCGGCGCTGAAGGCCGGGAACCTGACGGAGTTCGCCGCGCAGGACCAGAAGCTCACCGACGCCGTGAACCGGCTGCTCGCGCTCGAGGGGAGCGGCAGCAGCACCACCAAGTAGCGCTCGATTCGCGCAGTGCGAGATCCCGTGTTAGGCTATCTCTTGTGCCGCGGGGTGGAGCAGTTCGGTAGCTCGCCGGGCTCATAACCCGGAGGTCGCAGGTTCAAATCCTGTCCCCGCAACAAGAGAAGGCCCCCTGATCAGGAGAAATCCCGATCAGGGGGCCTTCGCCTTTTCCCGATGTCGGCGCCTACGGGGTCGGCGTCTCTTCGAGGATTCGTTTGGCGGTCATGAGCTGGGCGACTTCGGCGGCCATGGTCTTGCGGATCGTCCGCGTCATGAGTCTCATGAAGCCGGTGGGCTCCGCGGTGAGGGCGAAGGTGACCACGGAGGAGGCGCCGCTCGTCAGCACCGAGTACACGCCGCGGGGCCGCAGGGGGCCCGCGATGACCTCGAACTCGAACCGTCCAGGCCGATCCGCCCGGGTGATCCGGTAATCGCCCGGGATGCTGCGCCCGCCGGGGCCGTCGAGCTGCTGGGCGTACTCGGCGCCCACCTGCCCTGCGGTGCCGGAGCGGAGGGAGATCGATCGGACGCCGGTCCGCCATCGTGGCGCGTTCGATCCGTCGGCCAGGAAGTCGAACACCACGTGTGCCGGCCTGTCGATCCGAACGGTGCGTTCCGCGCTCAGCACCGGGCTCAGCCCAGACCGGGGATGCTCAGCAGCTCGAGCACCTCGATCGTTCCTCCCCACGCGAGGTGCGGGTGGCCCTCGAAGAGGGTGTTGAGCGCTGCGAGCGACTCGGCCTCGATGATCGAGTATCCGCCGATGAAGGACGACGCGCTCGGGTCGGCGCCGTCCACGGTCTGCGTCGGCGTTCCGAGATCGACGATCGCGTCCCCAGCCTTCTGCGCCCAGTCCATCCACGCCTTCATGCCGTCCGCGGAGGCCTCTGCGTCCGGGTTCTGCATCTGCTCGGCGGCGGACACGGTCGAGCGGTAGAGCACCAGATACTTGCCCATGTGTTTTCTCCCCAATTACGATCTCGCCGCACGGTCGTTCCGTGCCGCGGGCGACCAACGTCCCCGCCACGGATCGTGGGGCACGAACCTATGAGCTAGCTCTGTATTCGCGCACACCCCGTTCGATCGTAGAAATAGGGGAAAAGTCGCGTCATGGAACGGCGCGATCCGCGTCTTGGCAGCCGTCGTTCAGGCGGTCAGAGGTGCTCAGTGCGCGCGCATCTGCGCGACGGCGGCCTCCCGGTCGATCAGGTTCATCACGTCGCCGATCGAGTTGACGAGCGGTGCGGGGGCGATCACGAGCGTGTTCTTGTCCACGCCGATCTCGACGAGCGTCTGCAGCGTGCGCAACTGGAGCGCGAGCGGGTGCGACATCATCGTGTCCGACGCCGTGCCCAGCTGCGCGGCGGCGAGCGCCTCACCCTCTGCCGCGATGATCTTGGCCCTCTTCTCGCGCTCCGCCTCGGCCTGCTTCGCCATCGCGCGCTTCATCGAGTCGGGCAGCAGGATGTCCTTGAGCTCGACGAGGGTCACCTCGACGCCCCACTCGACCGTCGTGACATCGAGGATCTCGCGGATGTTCGCGTTGAGAGCGGCGGTGTCGGAGAGGATCTCGTCGAGGTGGTGCTGTCCGACGACCCGCCGCAGCGTGGTCTGCGCGATCTGGTCGATCGCGGCACGGACGTTCTCGATCGCGATGACCGACTTCACCGGATCCTGGATCCGGTAGTAGGCGACCGCGGAGACGCCGACGGTCACGTTGTCCTTCGTGATGATGCCCTGGGACTGGATCGGCATCGTCACGATGCGCAGCGACACCGGGATGAGCACGTCGACGATCGGGAAGATGAACCGGATCCCCGGCTCGCGCACGTTGTGCAGCCGTCCGAAGCGCAGCACCACGCCGCGCTCGTACTGCCGCACGATCCGCGCGGACATGAAGAACACGACGATCGCGAGGAGCACCACGACGATCAGGGTGATGAGCGGGATCATGGGAACCGCCTCCTCCGGCTCCGGTGACGTGCCGCGGGCCAGTGCTTCCATTGTCCTCCGATCGGCCGGGCGTATCGCGGGATCCGGAGGATCCGTTCGAGCCGGTCCGATCGTCCAGGCGGACGGGTGCGGGATGATGGAGCCATGACCACCGCAACCGTGTCCGTCGCCGTGTGCCAGTTCGCGCCCGTCGGCGACCGCGCAGCGAACAGGGAGCGGATCGGCGACCTCGTCGCTCGGTCTGCGGAGCGCGGCGCACGGCTCGTCGTGCTGCCGGAGTACTCCAGCTACTTCGTCGATCCGATGGACGAGACGCTCGCGGCGAACGCGGAGGAACTGGACGACGCCTTCACGGCGCGGCTGCGGGAGCTGGCGGAGCGGCACGGGGTGGTGATCGTCGCGGGTCTGGTCGAGCGCGCGGACGCCGGCCGGATCCGCAACGCCCTCGTCGCCGTGGACGGGACGGGCCTGCTCGCCGTCTACCGCAAGCAGCACCTGTACGACGCCTTCGGGCAGTCCGAGTCCCGCTGGATCGAGGCGGGCGAGGTCGGGGCCGCGGCGACGTTCGCCGTGGACGGCCTGACGTTCGGGCTGATGACCTGCTACGACCTGCGCTTCCCCGAGGTCGCGCGCACTCTGGTCGACGCGGGGGCGGAGGCGCTCGTGGTCCCCGCGGAGTGGGTGCGGGGCCCTCTCAAGGAGCACCACTGGACCACCCTGCTCGCGGCACGTGCGATCGAGAGCACCGCCTACGTGGTCGCGGCGGACCACCCGACCCCGGTCGGCGTGGGGCACTCGGCCGTGATCGATCCGCAGGGCGTCGCGATCGCCGGCGTCGGCACGGGGGAGGGGATCGCAGTCGCCGAGCTCGACGCCGCGGCCGTCGCCCGCGTGCGCGAGGTCAACCCGGTGCTGCGGCTGCGCCGCTACCGCGTCGTACCCCGCTGATCTCCCTCACACACCGGCGTGCAGGGCGGCCAGGCGCTCGGCCGCCTCGGCGATCACGTCGGGGCGCTTGCAGGCGGCGAATCGCACGAGGCCGCGGTACGCGTCGCGGTGCTCGTGGCGCACGAATGCCGTGAGCGGGATCGCCGCGACGCCGATCCGCTCCGGAAGCGACCGGCAGAACGCGTCGGCGTCCGCTCCGCCGATGCGGGAGGCGTCTGCGACCGTGAAGTAGCCGCCGTCGGGGCGGTGCACCTCGAGGCCCGCCGCCTCGAGGCCCGCCGCGAGCAGGTCGTGCTTCGCGCGCAGGCGTTCGGCTGCATCCGCGAAGAACGCGTCGGGAAGGCGCAGGCCGACGGCGACAGCGGGCTGGAACGGTCCGCCGTTGACGTAGGTGAGGAACTGCTTGACGCTGAGCACCGCGGTGATGAGCTCGGCCGGCCCGTGGATCCAGCCGATCTTCCACCCGGTCACCGAGAACGTCTTGCCCGC
>Ga0308160_10006221_pt1 | contig 12226 bp, 9 predicted proteins | sample PhyFR1_FD_201036 | JGI IMG/M metagenome (GOLD analysis project Ga0308160, IMG submission 201036) | Phyllosphere microbial communities from UC Gill Tract Community Farm, Albany, California, United States - DLSLF.R1 | ecosystem: Host-associated > Plants > Phyllosphere > Unclassified | place: USA... | reverse complement strand
ACCCGGAACAATTCTTTCGCAGCACTGGAAAAGCTGCCGCGGCGGGCGATGGTGTCGACGGTGAGGAGGGCATCGAGACTGAGTTTGAGCATGGCGGCAATCTATCGAAAAAATCGATGATAGACAAGAAAATAACTCGTTTTCTTTAGGATGGCGGCTTGTCCATAATGAGACCCATCACATCAAAACGGGAGGGCATCATGGAAGTGACGACGCACCGCGGCACCGGGCCGCTGCAGCAGGTGATCGAGATCGGACCGCATCGCATCCTGACCGACGTCGCCCCGCAGTTCGGCGGCGAGGCCAGCGGTCCCGAACCGCATGATATCCTGGCCGCGGCGCTGGCGGCCTGCACCACGCTGACCGTCAACCTGTATGCCAAGCGCAAGGGCTACGCACTGGACGAGGTCCGGGTCGGCATCCGCCACGGCCAGGAAGGCGCGGCCTATGCCCTGCACCGTATCATTCACTACATCGGCGCCTTGTCCGACGACGAGAAGGCGCGCCTGACCGAGGTCGCCAACAAATGCCCGGTCCACAAGACCCTGTCCGGCCAGATCAATATCACCACGGAGGCAAATTAATCATGAGCACCCTCGATCCGCACCATCTCGACGACGACAGCATGCTCGAGACCATCATTGTCCCGCGCACCCACGACCTCGGCGACGGTTTCGAAGTGCGGCGCGCGCTGCCGCACAAAGACCGCCGCATGGTCGGCCCCTTCGTCTTCCTCGACCAGATGGGGCCGCATGTGTTCCAGCCGGGGCGGGGCATCGACGTGCGTCCGCACCCCCACATCGGACTGGCTACCGTGACCTACCTGCTGTCTGGCGAGATCTCGCACCGCGACAGCCTGGGCACCGTGCAGGACATCAAGCCGGGCGAAGTCAACTGGATGACGGCGGGGAAGGGCATCGTCCATTCCGAGCGCACCGGCCCGGGACCGCGCGCGGCCGGCTCGATCCTGTCCGGGCTGCAGTGCTGGGTGGCGCTGCCGAAGGCGAAGGAAGAGATCGATCCGGGATTCATCCACCTCGGCACCGAGGCGCTGCCGACGCTCGAGGGCGACGGTGCGCATGCCCGCATCATCGCCGGCGACTATTTCGGCAAGCGCTCGCCGGTACCGGTGGCGTCGCCGATGTTCTACGTCGATCTGGTCCTGCAGCCGGGCGCGCGCCTGGGCATGCCGGCCGAGTATCCGGAGCAGGCGCTGTACGTGGTCGAGGGTTCGCTCGACCTCGGCCGGGACGGGGTGTTCGGCGCCGGCCAGCTGGTGGTGCTGAAACCCGGCGCCAGTCTGACGCTGGCGGCGGCCGGCGGTGCGGGCGCGCGCGTGATGCTGCTGGGCGGCGAGCCGATGGATGGCCCGCGCTACCTGACCTGGAACTTCGTGTCGAGTTCGGAAGACCGGATCGAGCAGGCCAAGGAAGACTGGCGCGCGCGCCGTTTTGCGGATGTGCCGGGCGAGACCGAGTTCATTCCGCTGCCGGACCTGCCGGGGCGGCCGGTGCGTTATCCGTGACCGCGTCCGGCAGCGACAGCGCCGCGCGCACCGCCGCCAGGATGCGCTGCGAGGTCGGCTGGTCCATGACCCCGCGCGCCAGCGTCAGCGCCCCGACCATGGCGGCCAGTGCCACCAGGCCGTGATGGGGACCGGCTTCCAGCGTGCAGGCGTCGAGCCGGCGCGCGTAGCGGGCGACCAGCACGTCGGTATTCGCGCTCGGCGTGCCGCGCAGGCCCAGTTCCGCCGCCAACGAGGACAGCGGGCAGCCATGGCCCGGATCGTCGCGGTGCTGCGGCGACAGGTAGTCGTCGATGAAGGCGCGCAGTTGCGCCATGTCCTCGGGCGTGGGCCAGCGATCGAGCGACTGCTCGACGGCGGTGTCGAGGGCTGCGTCGACCAGCGCCTGCTTGGTCGGGAAATGGGCGTAGAAGGCGCCGTGGGTCAGGCCCACGCCCTGCATCAGGGGCGCCAGGCCGGTGCCGCAGATGCCGTCGCGGCGCAGGCGCTGGGAAGCCTCGTCGAGGATGCGCTCGCGCGTTTCTTCCTTGTGTTGTTCGGTGTATCGCATGTCCTGCTGCCGTCCCGTCGACGACTGGTGATAATAAAAATGCCGGCCGGGAGGGGCTGCGGGGGGCGGGGCAGCAGGCTGGCGCGGACCGGAAGGTCCGCAGCTGGGTGCGTGGCGGTGCTTCGGACACGCTGGAATCAGTGTAGCAGAGAACCCAAAATTCGCTTGCACAATTGATAACGGATGCTGTCAGTCTGCCTCAAGCCAGCGGCTGGGCCGCCCGCGCCGCATGGCGGCGCAGGTAGGCGGCGCATTCGGCCGCCGGCAGTGGCTTGCTGAACACATAGCCCTGGATGTGGTCGCATTCGGCGGCGCGCAGCGCATCCAGCTGGGCAACGTTCTCGACGCCTTCGGCGATCACTTCCAGGCGCAGGCTGTGGGCCATGGCGATGATCGCGCGCACCATCGCCAGCGATTCGGCGCTCTGGTGCATGTCGAGCACGAAGGAACGGTCGATCTTGAGCTTGTCGACCGGCAGGCGCTTGAGGTAGCTGAGGCTGGAGTAGCCGGTGCCGAAATCGTCGATGCTGAGCGTGACGCCGAGCTCGCGCAGGCGGTTCATGAGGGCGGCGCTGCGGGCCGGGTCGTCGATCGAGATGCTCTCGGTCAGCTCGAGCTCGAGCACCCCCGGCGGCAGCTGGGCATCGCGCATCGCGGCGTCGACGGTGGCGACGATGTCGGTGGCAAGGAACTGGCGCGCCGACAGGTTGACGGCGAAGGTGACGTCGGGGACGCCTTCTGCATGCCAGGCGCGGCTCTGGGCGATCGCGCTTTTCAGCACCCACTCGCCGATCGAGACGATCAGCCCGGATTCCTCGGCGATCGGGATGAATTCCACCGGCGACACGGTGCCGTGCTCGGGATGGTGCCAGCGCAGCAGCACCTCGATGCCGGCCACGGCGCCGCTGCGCAGGTCGATCTTGGGCTGGTACACCAGGAACAGCTCGTCCTGGTCGAGCGCGCGGCGCAGCTGGCTTTCCAGCGTCAGCTTGCGGTTGACGGCCCGCTTCAGCTCTTCGGAAAAGCGCTGGATCTGGCCGCCGCCGAGGGCCTTGGCGCGGCGCATCGCCATCGCCGCATTGTTCAGCAGCAGGTCGCCGTTCTCGCCGTCGTCGGGGCAGATCGCATAGCCGATACTGCAGGTGAGGGGGATCGGGCCGCCGGGCGTCATGTATTCGTGGTGCACCGCCTGCATCAGCTGGCGCAGGCGGTCGCGCGCGGCGCTGTCGTCGCCCAGGCCAGGCAGCAGCAGCACGAATTCGTCGTTGCCGGCGCGCGCCAGCATGTCGCCGGGGCGCAGCAGCGCCTGCAGGCTGCGCGTGATGGTCACCAGCGCCTTGTCGCCGCCATGGTGGCCGAGCAGCTCGTTGAGGCGCTTGAACTTGTCGACGTTGATCGAGGCCACCAGGGTTTTTGCCTGCGCCGGGTTGTCGCCCATGGCCACCAGGTGCTTTTCCACGGCGCGCACCAGCGACTGGCGGTTGGCCAGGCCGGTCAGCACGTCGTGGTTGAGCAGGAATTCGACCTGGCCGGCGGCCGAGGACAGTTCGTCATTCGACGGGTCGAGTTCCATGTGGGCGTACAGCGAGCGTGCGGCGCTGGCCAGCTGGCGGTGCTGGATCAGGCCCTCGACCATGCGTGCCAGGTCGCGCAAGATGTCGAGTTCGTCCTGGCCGAGGGTGCGCGGGACGCGGTCCAGCACGCACAGGGTGCCGATCGCCATGCGGTCGATCGAGAACAGCTGCACGCCGGCGTAGAAGCGCACGTGCTGCTCGCCGGTGACCAGCGGATTGTCGGCGAAGCGCGGGTCGAGCAGGGCGTCGGGGATCACCAGCGGCTCGTGTTCGAGGATGGCGTGGCCGCAGAACGAGACCGCGCGCGGCGACTCGGTAGGGGTGAAGCCGCAGCGCGACTTGAACCACTGGATATCCTTGTCGACCAGCGACACCAGCGAAATCGGCATCTTCAGCAGGCGCGCCGCCATGCGCGTGATGCGGTCGAAGGCGTCTTCCGGCGAGCTGCCGAGCAGGCGGGTGGCATACAGCGCGGCCAGGCGGCGCGCTTCGTCGAGAGGGATGTCCGGAGCTTGCATGGTGCGCTTTCCAGGTCGAGACGAGTCAGACGGATTCTGCCATGCGACAAGAGTTTGTGCCACACCGTTCAGCTCCCGGACACAATTGCCGGTGCGTATCGAATTCTGCCCCCGAATGGTGCACGCAAAGCTTGCGCTTTGTCGTGCGCGCGTCTTGCTTTAACATGCCGCGAGCCGTGTCGTCGCGCGGCACGGATCTGGAGACCATCATGAAAGCCATCGTAACCGGCCATACCAAGGGCCTCGGCGCCTCGCTGGCGCATAACCTGCTGGCGCGCGGCGTGCCGGTGCTCGGCGTGGCGCGCACGCGCGCGCCGAAGCTGGCGGCCGAATTCCCCGAGCTGTTCGACGAGGTCGAGCTCGACCTGGCCGACGGCACCGCGCTGGCGCACTGGCTGGACGGCCACGCGCTGGCGGATTACCTGGACGGCACCGGCGCCGTCCTGTTGCTGAACAATGCCGGCATGGTCAGCCCGGTCGGACCGCTGGAACAGCAGGACCCGCAGGCGGTGCTGCGCGCGGTGGCGCTGAACGTGGCGGCGCCGCTGGCGCTGTCGGCGGCGGTGGCGCGCGCCAGCAGCGGGGCGCAGCGGCGCATCCTGCATATTTCCAGCGGCGCCGGACGGAGTGCCTATCCCGGCTGGAGCGTGTATTGCGGCACCAAGGCGGCGCTCGACCACCACGCGCGCGCGGTGGCGATGGACGAGCAGCACGGCGTCAGGATCTGCAGCCTGGCGCCGGGCGTGATCGACACCGGCATGCAGGCCGAGATCCGCGCGACGCCCACCGCCAGCTTCCCGATGCGCCAGCGCTTCGTCGACCTGAAGGAAACCGGCAGCCTGGCCGATGCCGACGAGTGCGCCGAGCGCCTGGTCGATTACCTGCTGGGCGCCGGTTACGGCGACGAGGTGGTGGCCGACCTGCGTTCGCTGGGCTGACAACCCGTCACTTGGGCGGCACCGCGGGTATCTTGAGGCCCTTGGCCACCGCCGGCCGCGCTAGGAAGGCCTGCAGCACGCGCTGCACGTTCGGCAGCCGGTCGGCGCCGACCAGGTCGCCGGCGCCATAGAAGTTCAGCAGACCGTTTATCCAGGGGAAGGTGGTGATGTCGGCGATGGTGTAGGCGTCGCCCATGATCCAGCTGCGCCCGTCTAGGCGCCGTTCCAGCACGCCGAGCAGGCGTTTGCTTTCGTCGAGGAAGCGCTGCTGCGGGCGCTTGTCTTCCCAGTCCTTGCCGGCGAATTTCAGGAAGAAGCCGAGCTGGCCGAACATCGGGCCGATGCCGCCGTTCTGGAACATCACCCATTGCAGGGTCTCGTAACGGCCCGCCGCATCGCCCGGGATGCACTGGCCGGTCTTCTCGGCAAGGTACATCAGGATCGCCCCCGATTCCCACAGCGCCAGCGGCGCGCCGCCGGGGCCGTTCGGATCGATGATGGCCGGGATCTTGTTGTTCGGGTTCAGCGACAGGTACTCGGGCGAGTTCTGGTCGCCCTTCTCGAACGCGACCCGGTGCACCTCGTAGGGCAGGCCGGTTTCTTCCAGCATGATCGCGGCCTTGACGCCGTTCGGCGTCGGCATCGAATACAGCTGCAGGCGGTCGGGGTGCTGCGCCGGCCACTTGCGCGTGACCTCGAAACGGTTCAGGTCTGTCATGGCATCCTCGTCACGATTGATTGTGGACCCCATGGTAACAAAGGCCGCGTAACCATGGTGCGCGAGCTCGGCATTGACCGGCCGCAAGGTCTGAAAAAGCATTGAATGGGAGCATGGATATTGGTCCCGGACAATCAGCCCTGAGGTCTCAATGGACGAGCTGTTGCGCTATTACGAAGAAGAGCTGGGCCTGTTCGGCCAGTTCGCGCGCGAATTCCGCGCCCGCTACCCGAAGCCGGCCGGCGAATTGCACCTGTCCGGCGAGACCTACGAAGACCCGGCGGTGGCGCGCCTGATCCAGTCGGTGGCCCTGATGAGCGCGCGCATCAAGAAGCGCCTCGACGACGATTACCCGAAATTCACCGAAGCGCTGCTGGAAAGCCTGTATCCGCACTACCTGCGGCCGCTGCCCTCGTACTCGGTGGTCCAGGTCGGCTACCGCGGCGAGGGCGAGACGCCGCAGGCCCCGGCCGTGCTGGCGCGCGGCACCATGCTGCGCACTGGCGCTGGCCACGACACCCCGTGCCAGTTCCGCACCGTGTACGACGTCGCGCTGGCGCCGCTTGCCGTCAGCGGCGTCGCATTTTCGCCGATGATGACGCCGCCGCGCGCGATGCGGCTGCCGCGCGGCACCGGCGCCGGCATCGCCATCACCCTGTCCGCCGCCGCCGGCCGCGCCGACCTGCGCACCGTGCTGCCGTCCAGCCTGCGCCTGTTCGCCGACGGCGAAGCCTCGCTGCGCGCGGCGCTGCTCGATACCCTGTTCCTGCGCTGCGCCGGCGCCTGGCTGCAGGCCGGGGACGAGCCGACCTGGCTGCCTTTGGCGCAGATCCCGCTGCGCCTGGCCGGCTTCGACGAGGCCGACGCCATGCTGCCGTTCCCGGCGCGCTCGCATCCGGCGCTGCGCCTGCTGACCGAGTATTTCTGCTACCCGGAGAAATTCAACTTCATCGACCTCGACCTGGACGCGTTGCGGACGCTGCTGCCGCCGCGCTGCACCCGGTTCACGCTGCACCTGGGCGTGAGCGGCATCGCGCCCGATTCGGACACCGCCCACCTGCTGTCGAACCTGTCGCCGCGCAACCTGCTGGCGGGCTGCACCCCGGTGATCAATCTGTTCCCGAAGGCCGGTGCGCCGCTGCAGCTGTCGTATACCAGCGCCGATTACCCGCTGCTGGCCGACACCGCGCACGCGGCCGACTACGAAATCCACAGCGTCGATGCGGTGCGCCTGGTGCGCGACAGCGCCGGCGCCGCAGCCGTCACCCATTTCACGCCGCTGTATGCCCCGGCCGAGACGGGCACCGGGCCGGATGCGCCGCCGGAGCGCGGCATGGGGCGCATGCATTACTGGATCTTGCGGCGCGACCATGCGACCGCTGCCGTCAGTCCCGGCCACGAGATGCGCATCGCGCTGGTCGACGCCGACTTCCGCAGCACCGAGACCGCCGGTGCCACCCTGTCGACCGATCTCACCTGCAGCAACCGCGATGCGCCGGCCCGGCTGCGCTACGGCAACCCGCAGGGCGACCTGCGCACCGACGAGCTGTCCGGCATTGCGCCGATCCGGCTGCTGCGCAAGCCGACCCCGACCTGGCGCTTCGACAGCGCCCGCGGCGCCCACTGGCGCCTGATCGCCCACCTGTCGCCCAACCTGGCCGGCGTGACGATGGCCGGACTGGCCGATTTCCAGAAGATGCTGTCGCTGTACGACCTGCCGCGCTCGCCGGTGGCCGAGCGCCAGATCGCCGGCATCGTCGGCCTCGAGCACGGCGCCGTGCGGGCCTGGGTCAGGACGGCGCCGGTAGCGACCCTGATGCCCGGCATCGGTATCCGCGTCACGGTCGACGAAGACGCCTTTACGGGTACCGGGCTGGCCGTGTTCGTGCGCGTGCTCGACCATTATTTTGCGCTGAATGCCCAGCTGAACTGTTTTACCCGCCTGCAGGTGGTAGCGCAGGGCAGCGGCCGCGAGATCGTTACCTGCGCGGCGCGCACCAGCGTCCGGGAATGCCCGTGATCGAGCGCCTGCTGGCCGAACCGCAGCGCTTCGAATTCTTCCAGGCCGTGCGCCTGCTCCTGCTGTGGCTGGAAGAGCGCGGGGTACCGCCACAACAGGCGCTCGATGGCCACCTGCGTTTCGCCAACAGCCTGTCGCTGCGCTTTCCAGCCAGCCAGGTCGAGGCGCTGGCGCTGGTCCACGACAAGCCGGCCCACCCGGCCATCGCACGCCCACAATTCCGCCTGACCCCGAGCTTCATGGGCCTGCTCGGCGCGCACGGCACGCTGCCTGCCCACTACACCGAGCGTATCCAGGCCTGGATCGCGAGCGAACAGGACGAAGCGCCGCGCGCCTTTCTCGACCTGCTGTCGAACCGGATGCTGGCGCTGTTCTACGGTGCCTGGAAGAAATACCGGGTCGAGCACATGGTGGCCGGGCCGAGCGACCGTTTTCTGCCGCTGCTGCTGGCGCTGGCCGGGTTTCCGTCCGGGGCGCTGGCGGGTGGCTTGCCGGGCAGCCTGGCCGGCGCAGCGGCAGGCAGGTCGCCAGACGGGCCGGCCTGCGCGGCTGCCGGTGCGGCCGCGCAGGCTAGTATCGGCAACGAGGTGCTGGCGCTGTATGCGGGGGTGCTGCGCCAGCGGCCGGCGTCGGCGGCGGTGCTGGGACAGGTGCTGTCCGATCTGCTGCGGGTGCCGGTCGCGCTGCAGGAATGGATCGGGCACTGGGACCGGCTGGACAGCGGCGAGCGCACCGCGCTGGGCGGTACCAACGCGGTGCTGGGCGAGGCCGCGCTGCTGGGCGCGCGCTGCTGGCGCCCGGACCTGCGCGTGCGTGTGCGCATCGGTCCGGTCGACAGCGCCCAATTCGAACGCTTCTTGCCGCACGGCAGCGGCGCGGCGACGCTGGCCTCGCTGCTGGGCCTGTTTGCCGCGCCGACCCTGTCCTATGAAGTCGTGCTGGTGCTGCGCCGCACCGAATTGCGGGCGCTGCGCCTGGGCGAACGCAGCCGCCGCCTGGGACTGGACAGCTACGTCGTGACCGCGCCCGCCACCGCCGACCGCGACGACATGCGCTACGAATTGCGGCCGCTGGCGGCACTGGCGCCGCTGCGGCCATCGACGTCCTGACGCCTTTCCGCACACGCCACCCTTGACCTTCCCACGATGGGAAGCTATATCCTGTCTGGATACGATGGAGGCGGGATGAGTCAGACAGCAAATCGGACGGGCACGGCGCAGACAAACACGGCATTGCAATTCGACATCCGCGGGATGACCTGCGCGTCCTGCGTCGCGCGCGTGGAAAAGGCGCTGCGCGGGGTGCCCGGTGTCGACGACGCCAGCGTCAACCTGGCCACCGAGAAGGCCAGGGTGCAGGGCGCCGCCATCGACGTGCACGCGGTGCTCGCGGCGATCGACCGCGCCGGCTACGAAGCGCTGGTGATCGATCCATCGCACCAGGCGGAGTCCGCCGGCGCCGGTACCGGGCCTGGCGCGCTCGGGCAGGCGGCATCGCGCTGGCCCACGTGGTGGCCGGTGGCGCTCGCTGCACTGCTCAGCCTGCCGCTGGTGGCGCCGATGCTGGCCGCGCCGTTCGGCCTGCATCCCATGCTGCCGGGCTGGCTGCAGCTGGCGCTGGCGACGCCTGTGCAGTTCTGGCTGGGCGCGCGTTTCTATCGCGCCGGCTGGAAGGCCGTGCGCGCCGGGGCCGGCAACATGGACCTGCTGGTGGCGCTGGGCACCTCGGCGGCCTATGCGCTGTCGGTGTGGACGCTGCTGCGCGGCGGGGATGGCGCGGCGCACCTGTATTTCGAATCGTCGGCGGTGGTGATCACGCTGGTCCTGCTCGGCAAATGGCTGGAAGGGCGGGCCAAGGGCCAGGCCGTGGCCGCGATCCGCGCGCTGCAATCGCTGCAGGCCACGCACGCGCTGGTGCGCCGCGGCGGCGCCGACGTGCAGGTGGCGCTGGCTGCGCTGCGCGTGGGCGACACCATCGTGGTGCGCCCGGGCGAACGGGTGCCGGCCGACGGCCGCGTGCTCGACGGCAGCAGCCACGTCGACGCCTCGCTGCTGACGGGCGAGAGCCTGCCGGTGGCGGTGGCGCCGGGCGACCGTGTCGGCGCCGGCGCCGTCAACGGCGAAGGTTTGCTGCTGCTGGAAGCGAGCGCGGTCGGCGCCGACTCCATGCTGAGCCGGATCATTCGCATGGTCGAGGATGCGCAGGCGGCCAAGGCGCCGATCCAGCGCCTGGTCGACCGTGTCAGCGCGGTGTTCGTGCCGGTGGTGCTGCTGATTTCGCTGCTGACCCTGCTCGGCTGGGGCCTCGCCACCGGCGACTGGCAGGGCGCGCTGCTGAACGCGGTGGCGGTGCAGGTGATCGCCTGCCCGTGCGCGCTGGGCCTGGCGACGCCAACCGGGATCATGGTCGGCACCGGCAGCGCGGCGCGCCACGGCATCCTGATCAAGGATGCGGCGGCGCTCGAGACCGCCCATGCGCTGCGGGTGGTCGCCTTCGACAAGACCGGCACCCTGACCGAGGGCCGGCCGCAGGTACTGGCGGTGGAAGGCGCCGACCCGCGCCGGGTGCTGGCGCTGGCCTGGGCGGCCCAGCAATACAGCGAACACCCGCTGGCCCACGCGGTGGCCACGGCCGCGCGCGAAGCGGGCCTGGCGCTGCCGGCCGCCACCGACGCGCGGGCGCTGCCCGGCCGCGGCGTGCAGGCGCGCGTCGATGGCGAACCGGTGTATCTTGGCAACCTGCGCCTGATGCGCGAGCTGGGTGTCGACGTCAATGCCGGGCAGGGCGCGTCCGCCGCAGCTGTCGCATTGCTGCACGAGGCGGCGGCACGCCAGGAAGCCGACGGCCGCACCGTGTCCTGGCTGGCCAGCGGTGCAGAAGGGGCGCTCGCGCTGCGCGGCCTGCTGGTCTTCGGCGACCGCATCAAGCCGACCAGCCGCGCTGCCGTGGCCGGCCTGCAGGCGCTCGGCATCGAGGTGGTGATGCTGACCGGCGACAATGCCGGCAGCGCCGCGGCGGTGGCGCGCGAACTGGGCCTGTCGCGTTATCTGGCCGAACTGCTGCCGGGTGACAAGGCCGATGCCCTGCGCGCGCTGGGCGCGGACGGGCGCAAGGTGGCGATGGTCGGCGACGGCATCAACGATGCGCCGGCACTGGCGGCGGCCGACGTCGGTATTGCCATGGCGGGCGGCACCGACGTGGCGATGCATACGGCCGGCATCACGCTGATGCGCGGCGACCCGCTGCTGGTGCAGGATGCGATCGCGATATCGCGCCGCACCTACCGCAAGATCCGCCAGAACCTGGCCTGGGCCTTCGTCTACAACGTGGTCGGTATCCCGGTAGCGGCATTCGGGCTGCTGAACCCGGTACTGGCCGGCGCGGCGATGGCGCTCAGCTCGGTGAGCGTTGTGACGAATGCGCTGCTGCTGCGGCGCTGGGTGCCGGTACGCGATCCCGCTGCCGCTGTCGCTTACGTGCTGGCGCTGCCGGCGCTGCAACTGCCGCCTGCAGCAGCGGCAGATCTCACCGCAGCCGAGGCGCCGCCCACCGCTGCGCAACAAATCAACCATGAAGCGGCCAGTGCGCCGCCAAACCAAGGAGAGCAAGCGATGTATGAATTGACCGTTGAAGACATGACCTGCAAGCACTGCGTAGGCCGCGTGACCAAGGCCGTGCAGGGCATCGACCCGGCCGCCACCGTGGATATCGACCTGCCGACCAAGAAGGTCAGGATCGACAGCAGCGCCGACCTGGACCGCATCGCCGGCGCCATCGACGAGGCCGGCTATCCGGTGAGCGCACGCGCGCCGGCCTAGCGTTTGTTGGCCGGCATGCATACTAGGCTGATTGGCTCGGCAATGTCGTCGAAGCGGCAGGCGTTGGCGGGCGTAACTTTTTCCCCGCCGCGGCCGGCCGTGAACACGGACATCCGGTAGCCCAGCTTTTCCAGCATGGCGACGTAGTCCGGTCCGGTGATGCCGCCGATGGCACGCAGCGAGCGCGGGAAGAATTCGGTGAGGATGACGGGCGCGTGTTCGGTCAGCGTCCTGGTTGCGCCGCGGATGACGTGCGGCTCGAAGCCCTCGACGTCGATCTTGATGAAGCGGATGCGCTGCGCAGGGGCGATCGAGTCGATTGGCCGGATGCGGATGCGCTCGCCGGCAGCCACGGCGGCGTGCTGGCCGGCGCCGTCCATCGCGCCGTCCATCGTGACGTACGAGCTGCCGGGGTTGGCCAGGTGCATGCTCATGTGAAAGGCGCCGTCGCCCTCGGCGGCGCCGAGGCCTTCGTTGTACAGCACGCAGCGCGCGCCGAAATCGTTGGCCTCGACGCTGCGCGCCAGCATGCCGAAGGTGGTCTTCATCGGTTCGAAGGCGTGCA
>Ga0308160_10006220_pt1 | contig 12228 bp, 15 predicted proteins | sample PhyFR1_FD_201036 | JGI IMG/M metagenome (GOLD analysis project Ga0308160, IMG submission 201036) | Phyllosphere microbial communities from UC Gill Tract Community Farm, Albany, California, United States - DLSLF.R1 | ecosystem: Host-associated > Plants > Phyllosphere > Unclassified | place: USA... | reverse complement strand
CAGCGAGAAACAGGGAGACTGAAGGTGGACGTACCGTTGGTCAAAGCAGACATGGTGTAGTAAGCGAGTCCCTGGTAAGTAGCATCGGCAATGTAGTCTTCACATTAGCCCAAACGCGCACCTTATCCCAGCAGACTCACAAGCCATGAGAAGAACGATAGGTCCTCCGGCAGCAGAAGACATCTTCAAATCCCAAGGCAGAGGCTCGCCCTTGAAGATTGTACCAAGAGCGACGTTGTTCCTGTTGAACTGAACTTGGAAGCCAAGACCAGCTCCCCAGACGGTAGCAGTAAGAAGGAAGACGATCAAACAAGAAACGACGGCTCGGTTCCTTCGCTTGAAAGGCAACTTGTCGGTGAGGAGACCAATGATGATGGATCCGACAATGGACCCGAGTCCGGTAAGGAGGGAGACGAGAGCTCGAGTTCGACCGTTGAATAGGACAGCGGTGATGGCTCCTTGGTATGCGTAGACTGATATCAACATGACCCGATTGTGTAGAGTAAGGACTTACAGTAGTTGGAAGAGAAGAACATGGGGAATAGGAGGAGCATTCGGATGTCCTTGAACATATACAAGAACTCTTTGAATTCTTGCTTGGGGCCGATAGCTCGCTCGAGCTCGACAATGGTACCGTCACCTCGGATGACCTGGTCTGAGTTGGTCAGCTTAAATCTCTCCACGTAGAAGGGGTGACATACTAGGAGGAAGGAGTAGCCAGGAAGTAGCGATGGATGTCTGTTGATCAGCAAGGTACTATAGATAGAGGAACCTTCGTACAAGCATGATGATGAGGAAAGCCTGAATGTCAACAAGGCTCAAGTGACGACAGTAGTTGCTTACAATGTAAACAGAGGTCGAAACACCGGGCAAGGTAGAGTTATACTGAATACCAAGAGCGATAGCAGCACCGACGAGTGTACCCACTACCCTATCAGCCTTGTACATCTCGATCTCAACAAATGAGGGGCTCACTTTGGAACAAGACCCAGAAAAGGGAGAAAGACCTTCCCTTGTCCTTTTCAAGAGGATAGGACATCATGATAGCTCCCTGAGCGGCCCATAGCAGAGCAGCGGTGCATCCGAGGATACCTCCAGCGACAATCAAGAATGCTCGTGTGCCGTGGACTTGGAAAGCCCAGAGGGATCCGACGTAGAGACTGTATCCGGTCGTACCGAGACTCATGGTTGCTCGTGGTCCGAGGATGTTCTGGGGGTTAGTATCATCTTGGTAATTAGAGAGTGCACGTACACAGATAGAACCGGCGACCTAGTTGTTAGCCATGTTCAAGATCTGAGGGACGGTACGTACGAAACCACCAAAGCAGAAACAGGCATAAAGAACCGAATTTGCGATATCGGACAAGACGACGTCTTGAGTTCCTCTGCCTCTATTAGCCAAAGTCTAACAGGACTACGGATTTACTTACCCGGCACCGAGACCACCGAGGGCCGAGAACATACCCACCGAACAGAATGTAACGAAACCGAGAATAGCGACCTGGCCATTAGTATACTCACACCATCTAAAGAAAGCCAACCAACCTGAGTCCATGGACTGTTGTAGCGCATGGCTCCCACTTTGATAGCAGCGAGATTGAGCATCTTGTCAAGAGTCTTGTTGATTAACTAAACAGGATAAGCTCGAATTTACAAGGAGTCAGACGACATACCGGATCTTGCCACCTATATACTTTGTGGTGGAGATAGAGTACGCTACAGTATCAACACAATGCTCGTATCTCTCCGGAAACCAGCCGCTCAGCTGTTCCGATCCTTTACTGAAAAAGCCGTCTTTGCCGCAACAGGATCTGGTTGAAGGCGTTGCGGGTGACTCACCGTAATTACCACTTTAAGTAAACCGCAACCCTAAATACTGAACACACGCGGGCAACCCGTGTTATACTCCGATGAATCTGGGGCTCTAGGCGACCTTATCTTGAGGTTCCGCTTAGCTTGCAATTGCAGAGAGATAGAGCTTGCGACGTTTAGACGTTTACGACGCTTAGTGCACCGGTGAACTCGCCGTTTGACTTGAATATTTCGGAGCGGGTGGACCGGTTTATCGGTGTATTACCGGGTTGGGCTTTGGTTTGGATGAATCCTTATTCGTTGATAGAGAAAGTGGAGGAGATTTCGGGCTCCTTGTATCTTGCTATTGAGGGTGCAACTTGTTGGAGAGTCACAGAAAACCTACCGAGCATACTTGTATTTATAGTACAGGCCGAACCTGTTGCTTTGTATATCTACCATCCTTTCTCTTGTCTATTCATATCAGACGATCACAATTTCCCCTTGAACACCTCGGTTTATCGCACGAATCAATTTCCCCTTGAACACCTCGGTTTGAGCCAATCAATTTCAAAGGATGACCGAGCTAGCGATCCCGGATGTCAACAATCCATCCACTCTCCCCTCGACCACCGAGCATGGAATCGGTGCAACTCTCTCCTTGCCGAACGGTACCACCAACGGTCACGGGCCCGGCTACGACGGAATGTCCAGTACGAACGGTCATGCGAATGGGGACCGAAAGCCAGTAACTATCGCGGTAGTCGGTGCCGGACAACGCGGACAGGTGAGTGCCCATCATCCGATGTTCATCTGATGTAGATCATTAGCTGATCCTAGATCTACGCAAGCTATGCACTTGAACATCCTGAATTATGCAAGGTGGTAGCAGTAGCTGAACCTCGTCCTCATCGAAGAAAGGTACTTTCTGCTCGACACAAGTCAGTCCTTTTTCGCATAGGGGGATGATGGCTGATAAGCAGGATTGACCCGGAGTATCAGTTCTCAGATTGGAAAGACCTAGAGTCAAAAGGTCGGATCGCAGATGCAGTCATCGTTGCTGTGCTCGTATGTTTCCAATCTCCCCGCGGATCTGCATGAATTATAAGGAGCTGATGAGAAGGATCAACTCCATGCACCCCTAGTTGAGGCATTCGCAAAGCAGGGATACCACATCCTTTGCGAGAAACCTATGGCTACTACCATCGAAGAATGTGTCGACATGGTCAAGCAGGTTCAGGCGAGTGAGGAGAAGAAGGTCTTTGGTGTTGGGCATGGTGCGTCCCTCCTGGCTTTCCGCGTTTCATGCTGATGTACAGTATTGCGATACTCGCCTTACAATCGTGCTGTGAAGCAGGTCATCGATTCTGGGGCATTAGGAGAAATCATCAACATCCAGGTATGTACATCTCTACGTGGGACCTCCTAGGTTAGATGCTGATGGATAGCACATTGAGCCAGTCGGAAACCAACATTTCGCCCATTCCTTCGTCCGAGGGAACTGGCACAAAGAGTCCGAAACATCATTCGGCCTAATGACAAAATGTTGCCAGTACGTCCCCTCTCTACAACCGAACCCGATAGTAGCTGACAAAGTAGCGACATCGACGTGCTCTCATTCTACCTATCCGGCTTGAAACCATCCAAAGTGCAATCATTCGGTTCTGTCGGTCATTTCAAGCCATCCAAGAAACCCAAGGAGGCTGGTGATGCTAAGCGATGTGGGGACTGTGCATATGCTAGTGAATGTGTTTGGGAAGCCAAGAAGATTTACGTGGATCCCCTGAGTCAGGTTGAGGATTCGCAGCGTGTACGTCCTCTTTCATCTCACCAGCTTGAAATTCGGCCTTTTGAAGCTGTGAGCTGACTTGTAGTGGGCTCAACATATCCTTGATGCCGATGTACTTGATATCGAGAATGTTACCGAGGCACTCAAGACCAGTCCCTACGGCCGATGTGTGTATGAGTGCGGGAACGATATTGTCGATCATCAGGTCGTCAATGTGGAATACGAAGATGGGCCAACGGCCAGTATGACCATGTCTGCTTGTATGTTCCCTTCTCGGCAAGATGAGTATGGTGCTGATATCAGTTACTGAGGCCATCTGTGATCGAGGAACCAGGATTCAAGGGTCCAAAGGAGAATTGATTGGTGATATGAACACATTCGTAAGCCCTACCCCTCTTATCCCAAGGCATGCGCTGATAAGTAGACGGTCTTCGATTTCCTCACCCGTACTAAGACAGTCCACAACCCACCAAACGAAGGAGGAGGTCATGGAGGTGGAGATGCCGGACTCGCACGAGCATTCGTAGCTGCCGTAGCGAACAATGATCAGTCATTACTAGGCGTTACACCGGAAGAGATCTTGAATAGTCATTTATTAGTTTTCGCGGGTGAAAAAGCAAGAAGGGAAGAGAGGACTGTTAGGTTCGATGATTTCAAGAAAGATTGTTTGGAAGGTAAGGGGACTTTGTAGTTGAATATAGAAGAATTGTAAAATCCCATGTAAGAATGCACAGCTCCGCCGGCACGTGTAGATCGTCCTACGTCACCGACCCCGGACCCCGGCCTTCGTCGACTTGGCTATCCAAGTTTGACTTTTGCCTCATCACAATGCCATCAGAGCTACTCCACGCACCACCTCTCTACACGGTAGTAGGAGCTTACAGGCTCCTAACAGATCCCCAGATCAGAGGGCCGGTACTGGATAAAGTCAAACATGCCTCTGTTCGCGGCTTGATTGTCGGTCTGGTATACGCCGTAGTCAGCTGGAAACCTCTCGACTGGTTCATTCGGCGCTTCCTTGTCGGTGGGGAATGGACATTGTTTGGATTTAGAAAAGTAAAAGAGGTCGTTGAAGGGCATAGTGATGGGAAAGTCAAGTTTAGAGGGATTGAGCTTGATATCGTTCTATGTACGTCTCCCTGTCTCAGGATATGCTGATATTCAGACACCCACCTCTTGATCTTGCTACCCCAAATATCCAGTATCCTCCGTTTCTTCGTCTACAAGAACTTGAAATTAGCTAGATCAAGAGCATACGCCTTGACAGTTGCTTCCCGACGTAAACCACCTCAATTCTGGAATCAGGTAAATCACATTCCTTTGTGATAGATAAAGGCTAATGAGAAGGGGTATATTGAAGAATGGGCGAACCCGCCCCGAGCCGGACCAGGGGAAGTAGCAAGTGGACATAATGCTGGTCCAAAGTGGATCAGTTGGATACTGTGGTGGCCTACTATGCTAGTCCTAAAGCACTGTCAGTCCTCCTTCTCTCAGTTCCTCGACTGATCAAGCTGATGAGCAGACTTCCTTATCCCCCTCTCGCCAACCCTTCCATTAATCTCACCCCTCTTCACTTCATTCTTGCGATCAATCACGACCGCCGAGTATCTGCATCAACCGTATTTCGAGACAAAGGGAATGTCACGGGATGAGATCTGGCGTTTCGTTGAAGAGAGGAAGTGGGCTTATCGAGGTAAGCAGTCTTACTTCTCCTCTAGTGCCTCCCATGAAAGATCAATGGGCGGGCCCAGGGGAAAGAGGCTCTGTACTGACGGACAGCATTCGGTTTCTCGGCTAGTCTGCTAGAAAGTATTCCCATTGCCGGACTATTCTTCTCCATCCCAAATCGGATAGGTGCCGCCATGATGTACGTTCTTTTCTCTGATGATCGTCCCCGATAATGTGAGAAACCGAGCTGATGACAAGGGCGTTCGATATGGAGAAACGTCAACACCTCTTCTCGGCAGGTGTAATCCAACCCCTCCAACCTGCTCAAGTCGGGTTCTACGGTATGGGCGCAGTCACGGATTTAGGAGTGGATATTCAAGCTGCCGAAAAGGAGATTGAGAGGAAATTCACATCCGGTGCGGGCGAGGTAGAGGTTCATGAGTTGAAAGATATGGGAAGGGCGGGCAGGGAGAAAGATCTCTAGATAGACGAATGTATAGCTATTGCGCTCTAACGCTCTATCTAAACTTGCCGAAGCGGGTTGGAGCTGATACGCCGAAGGAGTGACAAATGAACTGCATAAACAAAAGCTACGCCAGCGTAACTCATGATGACCAAAATATCGATATCTAATCTGCAATCTATCCAAAATATAATCCTGCATCTCACATCTAGTGAGGAAGGACGGTAAGGGGTGTATTCTTGTCGACCCATTGCCAGGTGAAGCCGGGGGTGTAGCCGTCAATACCGAGCATACTGTTTGTCAGCTCAATCCATAGGAAGTAGTTTCGAAGAAGGGAGAGGGCAGGAAGAAAACTTACCCAACACTGGTAGCAGCAAAGTACTCGAAGATACCCTGCGATACATCGATCCAGCGCTTAGTACAGCTTGGGCATGTATCTTGTACTTCGGCAATCAACGTCTTTCCTTGGTCTATACATTAGCGAATTTCTTCGACTCTGTTTTGGAATAGGTTAGAAGGGGAGGTACTCACAATTGAGCTGTAACCTCTGACCACAGATTGGGTTGTTGTTTGGGTTTAAACCGTTGTATCCTGGCCAATTATCCATCAATTCCCGGGAAAGTGCGACTGTGGGTTCCCAGTTTTTGTGCCATACTCCACATGATCCTGCCTGTCAGCTTCCCTTTTTTTGGGTAACTCGCAACATACCGTATCCGACATCAGTGTCGTAGTCTGCTCATTAGCCACGAGTTGAGCACGGATGGAAGAACTTACAAGTGGCTTGACCTTTGAATGGGCCATTTCCATCGGGGTCAACGGTGAAGTTTGTAGCTGCCGGCTTGGGGGTTGTAGAGGTAGTGCTGGCCTTGGTTGTGGTTTTTGTAGTAGCCTGGGCTTGCGTCGTTGTCGTAGGCTTGGTAGTGGCCTGTCCTTGCGTGGTCGTCCCGGCCTTAGTGGTGGGTGGGACTGCAGTGGTACCAGTACCAGTAGTAGTTCCCCTGGGCACACAAGATCCAGTCGATTGTCTCTTGACTTTCCTAACTTTCCCAGACCTCTTTCTGACCTCGTGCCTCGATTGACCAATTACCACCTGATCCTGAATTGCTGATAGGTGTCTTCGAGAGTTCAAGTCGGAGTGCGAGATGGGGTTATTGGAATGCGTGACGGCGTTGGCGGGGGCGAAGAAAGGGTTGTATGCCTCTGGAGCTGGCATGGGGGAGGGAACGGCCAGCGCTGCGGGAATAAGAGCGAGAAGAGCGAGGAGCTTCATCTTGATGTATAGGCTTTTGGTGGGTTTCGGGGTAAAGAGGAGGGAGTTGGTCGACTAGCGATTTAATCCTGGAAAGAACGTGTGGGAAGAAAGTAAGTCGATCAACGACAATACGGATGTTAATCAGTGTGTGAGAGAACTGATGACAACAACAACATCAACCCATCCACCGCTATCACATCTATACCGGTCACCGCGTCAATATCAAAAGTCAAAATCAAAAGCCAAAAAGGCCAAGAAAAGCTCCCTTCGGCCATATTCAGCAACCTCCCTCAAGCCACATCTACCAATCTCTAGAATTGGGTAGACGCGTCATCTCCCCACTTGGTCCCAATCTTCCGACGTACCCGATGCGGTTGTTGTATTAGAGGAACAGGGGAGCAAGGAATAGAAAAGCCACGGATAAGGGTCAATTAGAAAAACAGTCGCGTCCGCTTTTGGTAACTTACTTTTACGGAAGTATTTATATTCCCTTGTGGTTCAGATAGCGTGGGAAAGTAGTAGGCGGTCACTCACTTTATGCTGCTTTGTCTAGCTGGATGGTTTAGATATATACAAGATGCTACCATATGACGGGACACCACCTCCAGAGGAACGTATAGACGAACCTTCGGGCTTGGATCAGCCACTTGGGGAATACACTGAAGCTTCCGCTCTAGACCGACCGTTGGACGATTATCAACCAAATTCAAATGAAGTGCCCGAGCACGTCCAATCCCTCATGGGGCGAATGTCGAAGGGGAAGGTCTACTTGCTGGAAGAGAGTCCTGCTGTTATAATCATGGATGGTGAGGAGAGGATACGGCGGGATCCTGTGAGTTCAATATACCAAATAGGTGATGAGCTAATGGTAGAGATTGGCACAACTGGCTGAACAGCTTGATTCTCAGGATCCTACTGCTTGGCTTGGTATGCTGCCACGTACTCCAGCGGTGAAATAGCTGATGTATAGAGGCTGTATCTGAAGGATCGGCTTCGCCAATCCTGCACCAAGTATTGTATGTTCAGTCGGAATTGATCAAGCACCTCTCGACAAGTAAAGTGTTCAGCTGGGCTACAGGATTAGGAGCTGGAGTTATGGGTAAGCTAACGCGTTCACTTCCGTCGCTCGAAGCTGATAAGTAGGAATCGAATGGCTGAACGATACCACCCTCGAACTCCTCTTCCCGAATAGCGCGGCCGCCCTCCTTGGTCTATCACTACTCTCCAAAGCAGGATTCGATCCAGGCGAGGGAGACGATCCATTGCTCGAGCGAGCGGCGCATTCCATTCCTTTATCACTGCTGCCCGGAGTATCGAAAGAAGGAGTTGAGCTCCTCGCGCCAGCCTCTTCCGATGAAGGTGGAATCAGGAAGAAAGGAAGGGGTGGATTCGGAGGATCGATGTCGGCAGATAATACCGCTTCGACCTCATCTCCTGCGGTCGAGGTTCCAAATCTAGCCGAGGAGGTTAAAGATGGAATCGACCCCAACGCCCGTATTGCTATCCGATATGCTACCGAGGCAGATAAGCAATTACGTCAACAAGCCAAACAGTCTGATTGGTATAAAAGGAACGGCCGTACAGCAGGAAAGGAAACGGCTAGTCAAACTCGTTCATTACCTGGAAGAGGAGACGATCGATATACATTCTCAGGAAGAGAAGATTCGGGTGGAGGAAGGGAATTTGGGAAACGTATAGGAAAAGAAAGGAGGGGACCATACGATAGGCCGCCAAGGAGGGATCAGAGTGATCTGGATAGGGAGCTCGATGGGATGGTATCACGTCGCCTGGGCCAAGATGGTGGGGAAGATGTGGATATGGATCAAGGTGGGGATGAATTTGGGCGTGAACGTAGAAGAGGTGGTGGAGGCCGCGGGCGGGGAGGAAGGGGCGGAAGAAGAGAACATAGGAATGTGGAGGATTTAGATAAAGGTTAGTCTCTTGCTTTTGGGGATATTTTCCGAGAGATTGGAAAATGCTAATGATACAGAGTTGGATGACCTATTTTCAGCAAGGACTGAACCTAGAACATGATTGCGTAGCAACCACGTAGTGTATGCAGATATAACACCACATTCCCACGTCGATCGGTGTGACGTGATCCAGTCTCGAAGCGATGATCATCCTTGGCATAATCGTGCTATTGGAGAGGAAATTGCCATAACTTCGCCCTCATTCTAGGCGGATCGCGAAGTGGGGGAAAGGGCGTGCAAATCTCATGTGAATCCGGCACCTAACTCTCTTTCCGGCACTTGCGGAAATAGAGGTATCAAAGGGTGACCTCTTATCCGGCAGACGAGCCGTGGACCGGACAGGCGGGACTGGATAGTCCGACGTGAACCCAATGTAGATCAATTCTATGAGATAATCGAAAGTGTCCATCCTGTCCTTGATTCGAAGGGGCGGGAATGGTATCCTTTGATCTACTCAGGGTTTGGGCGAAAGGTAGTCAAGTGTCGAAATGCAATCAAGTGTGTATATCATAGTAATGTATGGCTTTTCTTTTCTTTCGTATCGGAGTGGAGCCAAAGTAGACGTACAAACAGATGGAAGCAGACTACAACGTGACATGCATCGTGATCAGATCGAGCCCCCTGATTGAATTCACTACGCGAATTTGAATCTGTGGAATTTTTGCAAGTTACATCCATCCCGCACACACCCGCCCCACTTACACACAGTAACTCGTGTTCAAGCACAAAACCCCAACTATAAATCCACTAACCCCAATTCCGCTTCCAATGGTGTGAACAAAATATCCCCAATACATTCCTTTCCGAAACCCAAACCGCCCTGGGAACCAAGTTTGCACAACTAACATGTGTGAAACCTTACCTCTTGTCGAATTCTTGATTCTAGATTCTGATCACCATCTATCTACCCTAATGTCTCCCGGTGGACGGGGCGTAACGGAGAGGAATTGATGGGGTTGATATCGTCATGATTGTCTCTCTTGACACGACACTTTCTAGTACGAATTGTGGACGTCATAACAACTTTTGGGGATACATATAAATATCGTCAACAGCTCTTGGATTTTGGTTCTTCATCTGATATTTGATTCTACTTTACGACTTTCTCTTAATCATTACGAAACTTCACGAAGTGAGTCTCTCCTTCATGATCATACTCCTATATCCCTCCCACACCAGCTCCTTACTGCCCCGTCGCTCTCCTATCCAGCTCCTCCCTTCTTTACCAGCTCCATTCCCCCCGCTCTCCTTAATCCTTGTTTATAGCGTTCCCTGCGCCGAATCGCATCCTCACAGGCCCTTCACTAGCCCTGTCCGCTTTATTATCACCCTTCATCGCGTTCCTCTGCCCAATTCCCCGACGTTCTACTCCAGCCACGATACCGCATAGAACGTACTGACATCATAGCCCATAATTATCACAATGGCATACGACGGACCCAAGAACGTTGACCCCCAAGCGGGCAACCTCGCAATCTACCCTTATGGTTACAGACCCTCCCTCGCCATGGGTATCATCGGCTGCATCACCTTTTTCGCTGTAGCTGGTCCTCACCTCTGGTGGTTCCTCAAGAAGAGGGGCACCAGGTCTGTGTAAGTCGTCTACTCTTCGTGTTGAGCCGTGACTGATGATCAGTCATGGACTACTCTTCTTCGCTTGTATCTGTGAAGTACTAGGTTATGGAGCTCGACTCTCTTCTCATACCTACCCATCCAACGTAAGTCATACTACGCCATACGTGAATGGAGCTGATTAGTAGGGCATGAGCCACCTCCTTGGTATCTACCTCGTTCAGGTTGTATGTCCGCTCTCTGCATCGATCGAGCTTAGCTGACCACCAGGCAACTGTCCTCATCCTCGCTGCCATGTACAAGGCTATTCACCGAGGTATCAAGTACACCCCCAACGGTAGTCAGCTATCCCCCATGAGGCCCAGGTCCATCCTTGGTGGTAGGTCTTCTTTTACGAGAACCAGAGTGAAGCTGATCATCCAGTCTTTATCCCTCTTGATGTCGTATGGTGTAAGCTGAAATGCTCTTGTCGAAGCGATTGAGCTAATCATCAGTCCTCATGCAGATCGGTGGAGAGTGGTTGGTTGCCGGAGGTACATCTGCCGAAGTGACCGGTGACGAAGGAATGTTTTCTCTTGGTACTTCCCAGCTAGTCTTCCTCGCTGGAAACGTCCTTCAGGTTTGTCCCCCTCTTCTAGAAGATTATCAGCTAAATATTAGGGCATCACTATCATCATCGTCTCGGCATTCGTATTCGTCATGATGAAGCGAACCAACGTTTTGATGCGATCTGCCGACCCCAACCTCCAGTATCCCCTCCTCAAGCCTCTCTGGATCCAGATCCTCGGTTCCTTCGGCCTCTACTTTATCCGACTCATCATTAGGATCGCACGAGGTGCCGAGGGTACGTCTCCTGAGGTGTTTATGGACGACTACTGACGTTTAGGTGCTTACGGAACTGCAACCAAGAAGGAAGTCTTTTTCGGAATCTTTGAGTACCTCGTACGTGACCCTTTTCAATGAAGACGCGCCTGACATCCAGCCTATCTTCCTTATCCTAGTCATCTGGGCTGCTCGACCTCTTTACAAGTTCATCTTCCCCCTTGGACATCGACACGGAGAAGGTGCCCATACTAGGGAGTACACTGCCGAGGAACTCAACCGAGCCGCTTCAGCCGTTGGAACCAACAACCACGGATCTCCATCTTCTGATGTCAAGGCTTAAGCCTGTTCGTTGCCTGCACTCCAGCTCATTTGTCGATGATATACACGCTTTGATGCTTGCTACTCTTCCCCTCTTTCCCCTCTTATAGTATAATGTCAACTTAGGTAGAATTAACGATGAATATGTGTCCCATTCTCACAGTCACTTGTGCCACTTTACCAAACCCGGATTTGCTTCCGTCCCTCTCTGCCTAGCCTATGATTGAGCTAGCATTTGACCACCCTACACTCCTTGCTATAACCATAAACATGTCTCTACTACGCTCACAACTCCTACGAACAGCCCTTCGACCCCGTGCGGTCACCCAGGTAGCATGGAGCAGGGCAGCAAGTTCTTCCGTTCCCGAACCTCAGAACCCGCTCCAGCCTTTTCAGCCGGACGAATCTACCCCTAAAGCATCACAACAATCTCCCAACGTCCCTACCACATGGTCAACATCTCAGAACCCAAAGCCACATGTCCAGAACAATGCCAGGTGAATCCTTCCCCGTCAAGAAACAGGAAAGAGCTTATAATAGATTTGAGCAGACGAATCTCGACTTGCAGCCAAATGCA
>Ga0308160_10006219_pt1 | contig 12229 bp, 19 predicted proteins | sample PhyFR1_FD_201036 | JGI IMG/M metagenome (GOLD analysis project Ga0308160, IMG submission 201036) | Phyllosphere microbial communities from UC Gill Tract Community Farm, Albany, California, United States - DLSLF.R1 | ecosystem: Host-associated > Plants > Phyllosphere > Unclassified | place: USA... | reverse complement strand
CCGCGTCGAACTCGCCGTACAGGTCGAGCAGCAGGCCGTCGTGCAGGTAGCTCGTCAGCAGGCGGTAGGCGCTGGAGACTTTCGGCTGCTGGTGGATGGGGAGGCGGGTCATGGGGCGCTCCGGGCGGCCAGCATGGCGTCGGCCATGGCGTAGGACCACTTCGCCAGGGTGGCGTCGGATGCATGCTCGTTTGCCTTACCACCTGCGTACAAGCCTTGCAGAGCCTTTGCCGCGAAGTAGTCGCGCAGCGACATGCCGGTCTCGGTCAGCTGCGCGCGCTGCTTCGCGGACTGGGCGCGGCCCGGGTCAGGGAATGCTGCGCCGCCGTTCGTTTTGCTCATCTCGCTCTCCAGTTCGGCCCAGCGGTGCTGAGCTCGTTTCGATGGAGATACTTTATAGCGAATCGCTAAACTGCGTCAAGGGAAATATGTAGCGTTGCGCTAAATTCTTTCGTCACACTACACGTCGCTTGTATCGTACCGACGAAAAAAAGCCCGCTCGAGGCGGGCTGTACGGGTGCGAACCGTCTTAGTTGCTTTGCTTCGCCGGAAAGACCGGCTGGCGCCAAGGGCGCGGGATACTAGGCGCAGTTATCTAGTGACTTGTGCGTTGCCACACGTCGTAGGGTTGCCGTATCGCCGTTGATTTCCAGCGAAATCTTGTACGAGTGGTTTGACGTCACATCAATGGTGAATACTTTCGGATTCTTATACCCATGCAGCGCATGAAGCCTTCGTGTCGTCGGGATCGGCACCTTGTATAAATCAGCTATCGCTAACTTGGCCTCTCTCAAAATATCAGGCGGTAGCCCCTTCAGTTCCCTTTGAAAGCGTGGCAAAAAGTTGACCTGACGGATTTGCGGACTGTAAGGCGGCAATTAAACACCCAGCGCTGCAAACAAGTCTTCTGCATTCGCATACGATCCACTCAGCGGATGCTCTTGATCAGCCTCATGCTCACCAATAAGCCACGCTAAAGTATTAAGGCGATCATGGAGAATTGCTGCTTCGGTCGACAAGCGCGCATAACTCTCGACAACTCCATCCTCATCGGTCAGAGCTGGATCACTAACTGCTGCTAGATGCTTTGCGCAAAAAATTTCATGCATTCGTCCGACACTGTCGCGAGCATTCTCAAACAGGTTCACCATATCCATATCATCAGATTTTGGTGGTGCACTAACTCGCAGCTTTTGAATGAATTGCTCGGCGTCCTGATTCATTTGATACAAATGACGTTCGACAATATCAAGAGCATCAAGAGTGGATTGTATTGCCCGTAAAAGGCGAAGGTCGCGGCGGGCACTTCCTTGCGCCAGGCGACCGAATGCGGTAAGAGTGCGGATTTCCAATAATGACATCATAATCTCCATTCGTGGAGGCTCCCCATGCTGCGGGATATTGCTTCAGAAGATGAGGCAAGTAAAACATGCGGCGCAAAGCGACATAGCGACAATGTTGTCGCTGTGGATAACTTCGGCAGATTGACAGGTTCCCGGTACTGCCTCTCGGAGGGTGAGAGCTGTTGGAACATGGAAGTAGTGTACAACAAAACGCTTGCGTTCGTACTTCTCTGGACGTAAACGGACCGTTATGTAGCACCTGCCGTATGACAGCAAGCGTAGCAGGGACGCTACGCGGCGTGTTGCGCTAGCTCAGCCGCGTGCAATTGATTGCAGAATGGATGGGTTCGTAGGTTGGGAACTCGTCAGGCCCGCGCATCCTGGCGCCGGCCGCGCCCTGCCCGCGCCACCATGGGCGGGGATTATTTTTAAAGACTTCGAACACACTGATCGCGCGCAGTTAGGGCTAGATCATATATTTTTTTATTATCCTTACTAAGAGCCGAATATTTATTCTCCTCTTTAGAGTGAGTGACAACCGAAATGTACTGCTGAAAGGTCAAGGCTATAGGCGCCTTATCAGCAAGACATCCACAAAATTTCGTATGCCCGAATGCCAACAAGCATTCTTGACGTTTTGCCTCGCTAATTTCGTTGGACATGGCCTTAAGTTTGTCCAACGCCGCCAGCGCCTTTTCGATGCTTGCTAGTTTCTGCCGCTGCTCAATAGGCATGTCTTGCTGAGCAGACGCACCGAAAGCAGCAGCGACCAGCAATATTGAAACTATTATTTTTTTCATTTCATTCCTATCGTAGCGAAATAACGTGCTGCTCCGCCTCAAACAAGTCTTTGCTTAACTTCTGTCACCACACCTAAAACAATCAGCTTTTCCTGATCGCTGCGCAATGTCGGAAAGTCGTCATTAAGCGGGACCAGCTCAAATATCTCATTCCCATTTGCGTCTATGCCGCGAGGGCGATATTTCTTAAAAGTTGCTTGGTTGCTCCCGTTGCGAGCAACGACAAAGTTGCCAGGACTCGGGGATCGCTCCGGGTCAACGAAGAGTCTGTCGCCAGGATTGAACCGGGGCGCCATCGAGAAACCTTCAACGTCCAGACAAAAAGCCCAGCGCGACAACGACGCGTCGTCCGTGAACTCCACTGCGTAACCATCACCAGGCTCATAAGGGTTTTCGATATCCCTGAGTGCTCCCGCTTGTATAGATGAGATCACCGGGATCGGCCGTGTTCCCATAGGTGCAGGAGAGACGTTCTCGTCGAAGGGCTGCGAAGACGCCACCGGCCTCTCTGCTGCTCCCTGAAATAGGTGCGACTTATCCATCCAGCCATGCGGCTCGCCGATTGCCGCTTCGATTCGTCGGGCCATGTCGTCGCCCATCGTCTTCGGGGTGCCCGACTTGCTGTCTGGCGTCCGGTTCCTGATCTGGCTCAGGTAGGCGGCCGAAGTTTTGGCAGCTTCTGCGAGCTTCGCGGCCGTGCCCATACGCTTGATCGCCACCGCGAGGTTCTCGCGTCGAATTTCATCATTTGTTTGCATCCGAGCATTTAATAGCATCGCGCTAAACATTGAAATATGCGATTCGCTATTGACGACATTTAGCGATTCGCTATATTCTGTCTTCATGGACATCAAAACCTACCTCTCTCAAGAGCGCGGCCGTCAGGCGGCACTGGCGAAGGCCATTGGCGCGCACGCCCCAGACGTAAGTCGCTGGGCCGACGGAACTCGACCAATCCCAGTTGTGTACGGCGCAGCGATCGAAGCTGCGACCAGCGGTTTGGTCACCCGGCGCGAAATGTTCCCCGATGACTGGCAGCGCATCTGGCCCGAGCTCGCCGACCGCTCGACAGAGGTAGCGCAGCCGCCCTGATCCGGCGGCTTTTCGTTTGCCCGAAAAGTTGCCCGCAGTCCATTTATCAGCAGTACCCGAAATCCTGATTCACGAACTAAAAGGAAAACCCATGAAAACCCCACGCGACATCGTAGTGAAGACCCTGCTCAACGCTGATGAGTTCGTGCAGTTCAGCGCCGAGTGCCAGGCGGAAGACATCCCGCAGAGCAAGAAGCTGCGAGACCTCATGAAGGGCTGGCTTGCTGAACGCAATGGTAGCCGCCGACCTCAGCAGGGGGAACGTCCCGGCGCTGGCCAGAACATGGCCATGTTGCTGCCGGGCCGCGCGAACTACGCCGCACGCTCGCACCTTCGTATGCGTCTTTGATGCAGGAGGCGCATGGGAAATCGACCAAGTCATGCAGTCAACCTGAGGCACGTAAATATGAACGACCAATTCCGACCCGCAACCCCCGACGAGAAGATCGCGTACCACGCGAAACACATCTGGCGGCCAGCGGACAAAGCGGCCATTGCCGACAAAAGCAACCCCGAGAAACAACGCGCGGAATACTGGGCCCGGCAGCAACTTCGCAAGGTTTGCGACGAAGCGGGCCAGCCATGACGACCAACATCCTCAGCCCAAAATGGGAAGGCGACACCGCCGCTCCCATCGACCCTACTACCCTCCGCATCAAGGCCGTCCAGGCGCCGAACTTCGGCAACTGCGACGGCTGCCTGTTCATGGGCCAGCGCGCGAGCGTCTGCTTCCGTGCTGCTGCCATCGCCATGGCCGCCGGCGATCCTGACTGCGACCAGGTGCTGGCCGCGCCGAAGCGCACCGTTATCTACATCCTGGACAAGACCGATCCGCGTCAGCTCCCACTCATCGAGAAGGGGCACTGACCGTGGCCGGCGAATGGATCAAAATGCGCACCAACCTGTGGGACGACCCGCGCGTCTCGCAGTTGTGCGACCTCACCGACCAACACGAAGCTGCCGTCATTGGCGGCCTGTACTGGCTGTGGGCTACCGCCGACGAGCACTCGTCTGATGGCCTGCTACACGGCATGACCCTCCGCGCAATCGACCGCAAGACTGGAATCACCGGCCTCGGTAACGCCCTGGTAACGGTCGGCTGGCTCAGCGATAACGGTGACAGCGTTACCGTCTCCCGCTTCGATGAGCACAACGGCGCCTCGGCAAAGCAGCGCGCGCAGACCGCAAAACGTGTTGCTAATTACAAAGGTAACGCAAAGGTAACGCATGCAGCGTTACCAAAATCGGATGCCACCGTTACTGGTGCGTTACCTAGAGAAGATAAGAGAAGAGAAGAAGCAGAGAAAGACAAAACCACCACCGACGCGTGCGCGCCGGCGGGCGGTGGCGATCCCCTGCCTGACGACCTCGACTCGCCACAGGCGGCGCCTCTGCCTGCTCGTCAAGACCTGCCTGCCCCTACCTGCCCTGCCCTGGTCCTGACCCTGGCCCTGCGCCCGCTCGGCGTGTCCGCCCTGTCGACGAACCCCATCGTCATCGGCTGGGCTGATCGCGGCGTGTCGGTCGAACTGCTGGCCGAGGCCGTGCGCATCGCCAGGGAGCACAAGGGCGACGCGACGATCCCGCCGCAGTACCTGGCCCCCATCGTCGAGCGCCTGCTGGCCCCGCCAGGTGATCGCCGTACCGCTGCCCGCCCTGGCGCCGTCAACGAAAAGTTCAACTTCTCGCACTTGGACCGCTCCGGCGACCAGCGCGCGATGGCCGAAAGCATGCAACGCCACGGCATCACCATGCCTGACCCTGACGAGGAAATCGAGATATGAGCGACGACACCCTGCAACCTGTCGGCAGCCTCGTGGCCGGCTTCGGCGCCCGCCTGGCGATGCTGGCCGGTGAATGCGAGCAGCACGGCCCCGCCGAGGTCCTGACCCGCGCCGGCGCCGCTTGGCACTGCCCGCGCTGCCTGGAAGCGACGATGGCCCGCGACACCCGCGAACGCTGGATGGCTGCCTGCACCACGGACCTGATGCGCGCCGCCACCATCCCGGCCAAGTACGTCGGCCAGCGCTTCGCCGCCGGCACCGACGAACAGCGCGCCGTGCTGCGCACCGTGCAGCTGTACCGCGACTTCATCCTGCGTGAGCCGGCCTGGGCAGCGCTCGTGATGATCGGCACCACCGGCACCGGCAAGACCCTGCTGGCCTGCCAGCTGGCGCAATCCCTCATGGCCAAGGCCTCGCGCTCGATCCGCTACATCACCGCCGCCGGCATGATCAGCGAAATCCAGGCCACCTACGGCCGCGAGGGCAAGAGCGAGGAAGCCGAGATCATGCGCTTCGCGCAGTACGACGTGCTGATCCTCGACGAGATCGACGCCATCCGCAACACGGACAACGCCAACCTGCTGCTCACCGAGATCATCAACCGCCGCTACAACGAGGCCAAGCCGGTGATCGTCATCAGCAACCAGCCGTTCGACAACCTGGCCCGCTACGTGGGCGAGCGCGTGCACAGCCGCCTCTACGAGAACGCTTTCGTGTGCGACTTCAGCTGGGCCGACTTCCGGCGCAACGGCGCCACGCCTGGCCTGCGGGTCGTGCGATGAGCCGCGCCCACGAACCCTGCGCCATGTGCGCCCGCTTCACCACGAAGGGCCACGACCAGCAGGCCGCCCACGGCCTCGGCTGGTGCGTCGGCGACGAGGTCTACGTCCGCGCCGACTCGCCGCCGACCGTGCTGTTCAAGCCGGCGCCGCGCGGGCAGATCGGCGAGAGGCAGGCGTATTTGGCGCAGCACCAGGGCAACGATTCGCGCGCGAGCGCACCGAGAGGCCGGGTTGCGGCCTCGACAACAACCTGAAGGAGCAGCATGAGCACTACCCACATCAAACCGACCCTCGGCCGCATCGTCTGGTACCGCGGCGCCGACGGCGAAAGCCGGTCTGCCATCGTCACGCGAGTTCACGGCGATTTCCTCGTCAACCTGTACGTGTTCGGCCTGGACGGCCTGGACACTGACTGCTGCATGAGGGAAGACGTCACGCACGCGGATCCAGAGCAGGAGCCGGGCTGCTTCCCATCCTGGCACTGGATGCCGTACCAGGTCGAGCAGGCCAAGAAGGCCGAGAAGGATGCCTGCGAGGCGAAGAGCCTGGCCGCCGCGCCTGGCCACGACTACGCGGCCGAGAGCCGTCGCCTCCAGGCGTTGCAGATGGCTCTGAGCACGCCGGGCGTCAGCGGCCCGCGCGGCGTGCTGGATGCGGCTGCGGCGTACCAGAAGCACATGGAGGGCACGCCAGCGCCGACCGACGCTGAGATCGCCGAAACCTTCAGCTACCAGGTGTCGATCGACGGCGGCGACATCGAGAAGGCCGCTATCAACACCTACCGCGTGCTGCGCGGCGAGCGCCTGACGCTCCGTGAGCGCCCTGACCCAGTCGATCCGCTCGCCGACGACAGCGTCGACTACGACAAGCCGTAACAGCGCCACCCCGCCCGGCCAGCCCGGGCGGTAACCACCAGGAATGAAACGAATGATCCGCACTGCCCTCACCCGCGCCGCTACGCCAGCCCGCCGCACCCGCAAGTGCGCCGTCAAGGGCTGCGCCAACCGCTTCCAGCCGAGGAACATCAGCCACAAGGTGTGCGGCGCCGACTGCGCAGCCGTGCACTCGGCAGCCGAGCGTAAGCGCCTGGACGCAAAGCAGACCCGCGAGCGACGCCAGGCCGTGAAGACGCGCGGCGACCACATCGCCGACACGCAGGTGGCCTTCAACGCCCTGGTGCGCTACCGCGACCGGGATCAGGTCTGCATCAGCTGTCCCACGGTGCTGGCCACGTTGGCCGACCAGCCCGGCGGCGGCTACGACTGCGGCCATTACCGGAGCCGGGGCAGCGCGCCACACCTGCGCTTCGACCTGCGCAACGCCCATGGCCAGTGCAAAAAGTGCAACCGCTACCGCGCCGGCAATGCGGCCGACTACCGCCTGGGCCTGATCCAGCGCATCGGCCTGGCCGCCGTCGACGCGCTCGAATGCGACCAGGCAGGCGGCGCCTGGACGATCCCCGAACTGCTGGCCATGAAAGCGGATTTCCGCGCCCAGCTCAAGAAAATGAAGGAATCGCCCCTATGAGCGATCTCAGTTCAGCATCGCCTTTGCTCTCATCGGCTGCGTCAGTTTTTCGAGTTCCTTCAGGCGGTCCTCAACGTCCTTCGCGTGATCACGGAAAGCCTGGATCAGCACCTTGGTGTCATCCGAAACACCATCTTTTTTGAGCAGAGCGTCAAGCGCATCAAGCATTTGCCAGTTAATGGGCATTGGTATCTCCAATAAAGTTATAAGAAAGATCACTCTACCATGAAGCCGAAACGCAACAAGAAATACGTCCCGAAGTACGTCGCCCGCAACGTGCTGTCGACCATCTTCGGCGGCATGAGCGGCGACCATGCCGAGCACCTACGCACCATCCAGATTCGCAACCATTGCGCGCTCGCCGAGATGGCGCAGGGACGCGGCACGCGCGAGCAGTGGGATGAACTGGTGGGCGCCGCCAACATGGCGAACGTGATGTGCGAGCAGGGAATCGGCAACGAGTACCGGGCCATCACCATCGCCGCGCGCGACGCTCTGCTGGAAGTCGGCAAGCGAATCGTCAAGACCGAGCGCGTCATCCTCAAGGGCGACGAGCTGAACGCGATCCGCGAAGGCCTGCTGTGCCACGACGCCCAGCTCGAGAACGTGCGCGCCATCGACGTGGAGCGCGCATGCCGGGAAGTCGAGCGCCGCGTGCGCCACCGCATCAATTCGACCAGCGTGCAACGCGAGATCGCATTGGAGGCTGCATGACGGCGCCCATCATCAGAGAGTGCTCGCCGCGCACCAGGGCACTGAAGCAGATGCTCCTCCATGAGCTGACGCTGGGTTCGCGCACCACCCGGCAGCTTTCCGCTGCTCTCGCGAAGGAGGAGGAGCAAGCCGTCTACCGCGCTCTGCTGTGCCTTGAGGAGGATGGCAAGGTCATAAGCTTCGCCGACCGGCGCGGCGTTGTCGCCGGTAGGATCGGCCGCGTGTGGTCGTTGCCACAAGTGAAGCCCGCAGCTATTGGGCGCGATCCGCTCGTGGCCGCCCTCTTCGGCGACGCCCCGAGGCGCGCACTGTGACCGACGACGAGAAGGCCGCAGCCGATCGGCGCCTGCTCCGCGTGTGCTGGGGCATCTTCGACATCGACGGCAACTGGCGCCCGAACCCGTGGCTTCAGATGCCCGCCGAAGAGCAGCGGCGCCAGAACATCGCCGCCGGCCATATGACCGAGGCTGGCAAGCGGATTCGGCTTCCACTGGATAGATGATCAGTGGCATCATCGTGATTATTTCCACAGAGAATTGATATGGCACCGCGCAAGAAGAAGGAGGCGGAGGCGCCACCCGAGCCGCCGAAGCAGCAGGGGCGCCCGAGCCTGTTCACTCAGGAGGCCGCCGACGAGATTTGCGAACGCCTGGCGAACGGGGAGCCGCTTGCTCAGATTTGCAAAGACGACAACATGCCCGCAGTGCGCACGGTGAGCGACTGGAAGGCTGTGCACGCCACCTTTTCCGCCGACTTCGCGCGCGCACGCGAGGAAGGGTTCGACCAGATCGCGGCCGATTGCCTGGACATCGCCGATGAGATCAGCAGCGACACGGTCTATGGCGAGAGTGGCGCCCGCGCAAACACCGAATGGATCAGCCGCTCCAAGCTGCGCATCGAGACGCGCCTGAAGCTGCTGGCCAAGTGGGACCCGAAGCGCTACGGCGACAAGATGCAACTGACCGGCGACGGCGGCGGGCCGCTCGAAACAAAGTCGACGCTCGACGTGGCCGGTTTGTCCACCGACATCCTGAACGCGATCATGAAGGCCAAAGATGCAGCTGAGCCACGCTGACCTGCAGGCGGTCGAGCGCGAGCTATGTAAGCGCTCGCTGGCCGAGTTCGCACGGCGTGCCTGGCACGTGCTGGAGCCTGCCGCCGAGCTGAAGTGGGGTTGGGCACTCGACGCCATCTGCATGCACCTGGAAGCCGTCACCGATGGCCGTATCCTGCGCCTGCTGATGAACGTGCCGCCCGGGTCAATGAAGTCCTTGCTCACCGGCGTGATCTGGCCAGCCTGGGAGTGGGGGCCGCGCGGCATGCCCGAGCAGCGCTTCGTCGGTACCGCCCACGAAGAGACGCTGGCCATCCGCGACAACCGCAAGTGCCGTGACCTGATCACGTCCGAGTGGTATCAGGAGCTGTGGCCCATCGCCATGGCCAGCGACCTGAACGGCAAGCGCGAGTTCGGGAACACGAAGAAGGGCTTTCGTCAGGCGCGGGCGTTCACGTCCATGACCGGTGTGCGTGGCGACCGCGTGATCCTGGATGACCCGATCAGCGCCGACAGCGCGAACTCGCCCGCGGCGCTCGAGGAGGCGCGACTGGCATTCACCGAGACGCTGCCCACCCGCGTGAACAACGACAAGTCGGCCATCGTGGTGGTGATGCAGCGCCTGAACGAGAAGGATGTGTCAGGCGTCATTGCCGACATGGGTCTGCCCTACGTCCACCTGTGCATCCCGATGCGGTTCGAGCCGGCGCGGCGCTGCACCACGGCCATCGGCTGGACCGACCCGCGCAAGGTCGAGGGCGAGCTGATGTTCCCCGAGCGCTTCGGCGAGAAGCAGGTGCGGGAACTGGAAATGGTGCTCGGCACCTACGGCACGGCCGGCCAGCTGCAGCAGCGCCCGGCGCCGCGTGGTGGTGGCATCCTCAAGGAGGCCTGGTTCCGCTACTACACCGCCCTGCCCCCGCTGGAGTTCCGCACCATCCACGCCGACACCGCGCAGAAGACGGGCGAGGAGAACGACTACTCGGTGTTCCAGTGCTGGGGCCGGTCGACCGTGGGTCAGGCCGTGCTGCTGGACCAGATCCGCGGGAAGTGGGAGGCGCCCGAGCTGCTGGTGCAGGCCCGGGCGTTCTGGCACAAGCACAAGGCCTCCACCCTGGCGCCGCTGCGCGCCATGATCGTCGAGGACAAGGTGAGCGGCACCGGGCTCATCCAGACCCTGCGTCGCGAGGGCGTGGCCATCATCCCGGTCCAGCGCAACAAGGACAAGTTGTCGCGCGGCTACGATGCGGCGCCATTCATCGAAAGCGGCAACGTGCTGCTGCCCCAGGATGCGCCGTGGTTGTCCGACCTGCTGGCCGAGGCCTCGACGTTCCCTGGTGGTGCGCACGATGACCAACTGGATCCGATGTTCGACGCGATCAGCAACGTCCAGGCCGCGCCGGCGGTGACGCCCCAGGCTTCGACGCCGATCCCGACCGCCTCGGCATTCCGGCGCAGGTAGCCGATTCTATTTCCCCGCTGAAATTCATAGCTGTAGACTATCGGAAATTATTTCTCCGAAAGGTCTCAGCCATGAGCCGACCCAGCAAGGACGAGCGCCACGCGGCCAAGCACGCATTCTTCCGCCGTGACTTCGACAAGATCCAGGGCGCCACCCGCGACGTGCGCATCCAGTGCTTGAGCGACCGTCGCTTCTACTCGCTCCCCGGCGCGCAATGGGAAGGCCCGGCCGGCGATGCTTTTGCAAACAAGCCACGTTTTGAATTTAACAAAACGCATTTGGCCGTGCTGCGCGTGGTCAACGAGTACCGCAACAACCGCATCACGGTCGACTTCATCCCGAAGGACGGCAGCGACGCCGACGAGCTGGCCGACAGTTGCAAGGGCCTGTTCCGCGCCGACGAGCAGGACAGCGGCGCCCAGGAAGCCTACGACAACTGCTTCGAGGAAGGCACCAGCGGCGGCATGGGCGCGATCCGCCTGCGCGCCAGGTACGAAGACGAGGACGACGACGAGGACGACCGCCAGCGCATCGCCATCGAGCCGATCTACGAGGCCGACACCTGCGTGTTCTTCAGCCTGGACGGTAAGCGCTACGACAAGGCCGACGCGAAGCGATGCTACGTGCTCAACTCGATGTCGCCGGCCGACTACACCGAAGAATACGGCGACAGCCCGGCCAGCTGGCCGAAGGATGTCAGCCAGGCCGAATTCGATTGGGCCACGCCCGATGTCGTGTGGGTGGCCGAGGTCTACGAGGTCGAGGAAAAGTCCGAACTGGTGCACTACTTCCGCGGCATCGCCCTGAACGACGACGAGCCGAACGAAATGATGCTCACGGCCGAGGAGCTGGCCGAGCCAGGCCGGCTGGAGGAACTGACCGCGACCGGCTTCCGTGAAGTTCGCCAGAAGCGCCGCACGGTCAAGCGCGTCCACAAGTGGCTGATGAACGGCGCGCGCATCCTGTCGGACGAGGGCTACATCGCCGGCAACTGTATCCCGGTCATCCCGTTCTACGGCAAGCGCTGGTTCGTCGACGGCATCGAGCGCATGCAGGGCCACGTGCGCCTGGCGCGCGACGCCCAGGTGCTCGACAACATGATCAAGTCGTGGCTGGCCGAAATGGCCATGCGCTTCGACATCGAGAAGCCGATCGTCACGCCGGAAATGATCGCCGGCCACGCCCAGATGTGGGCCGACGACGTAATCGAGAAGTATCCGTACCTGGTGCTGAACTCAGTGGTGGACCCGGTCACGCAGCAGGCGCAAATCCCGGTGCTGCAGTACACGAAGGCGCCGAACCTGCCGCCGGTCATGGCCGCCCTGGCCCAGCTGGCCGCCACCGCGCTCGAGGACATGCTGGGCAACCAGCAGGCCGGCGAGCAGCTGCAACCGAACCAGTCGGGCAAGGCCGTCGAATTGATCCAGCAGCGCCTGGACATGCAGGTGTTCATCTACATCGACAACTTCAAGAAGTCGATCAAGCGCATGGGCGAAGTGTGGCAGTCGATGGCGAAGGACCTGCTCGTCGAGCCCGGCCGCAAGATGAAGACCATCGACCAGGCCGACCAGACCGGCACGATCGAGCTGATGAAGCCGATGCTCGACAAGGCGACCGGCCGCACCTACAAGGCCAACGACATGAGTCGGGCCAAGTTCGACGTGGTGCCAG
>Ga0308160_10006216_pt1 | contig 12233 bp, 16 predicted proteins | sample PhyFR1_FD_201036 | JGI IMG/M metagenome (GOLD analysis project Ga0308160, IMG submission 201036) | Phyllosphere microbial communities from UC Gill Tract Community Farm, Albany, California, United States - DLSLF.R1 | ecosystem: Host-associated > Plants > Phyllosphere > Unclassified | place: USA... | reverse complement strand
CTCCTCTCTTTCAGGGGATCCTTTTTTTCCTTCCGTCTCGTCGACATCACCATCATCCGTCACGCTCGCGTTGATCTTCTTGGTCCCTCTCTCTCTCTCTCTCTCTACCCTCTACATTCACCGACGACCCGTTTCTCCAGCTCCTTCTTGACCTTTTAGGAACCGAAGAAAGAGGCGCAAAATCCCGTCTCGCACCGCAGCAAACCCAGACAGCCCGCCCAATCCACAGCGAGGACACACCGCGGTCGATCGTCTCGTCTCGTCTCGTCGCGGTTGTCGGCGTCGCCGTTCACCCTAGTCGCCTGTCATTGTTTGTCGTTGTTTGGCGGATCCCACTCGCTCTCTCAGCCACTGTTCTCCGGGGGGGATCACACATACAGCTCCCTTGTTCCTCCGACTCGATCGCACACTCTCTCGACCACTTCAGCCTCCGTCTCTCGTCGGTTTCGTCACCACCGCCGCAAGCAGGAAGCACAAGGGAAGAACGTAACCAACCTCGGTTTTTTCCCTCTCTGCTTTGCTTTCACCACCTGCACCATCACCTACACGATTGCTCCAAAGCCGAAGCTTGCCCTCCTCCCTCTCCTCGTCTGCCTCACCACCTATCCCCACCGAGCGAGTCTCCCTTGCTTCGAACACCTAGAATCCCATACCGCTTGAACCCGGGGGGATTAGATTATGGCCGGGATCTACAACGTGAGTCGTCGTGTTGGACCACAATACTTCTCGTATCCCCCCTTCCCTTTCGATCCCCGGGGTCTCGTCGCCTTTTGCTCGGACTCGGAGCATATTCGACTTTCAGCCACCACACACGAAGGGCACCTGAAAAAGGTTCGAATCGGATGGAGCCGGTGTGAGGTGGTGACATCCCCTCGTGTACATCGATTGATCGCGATACGACGGGATCAGCTAAGAACGAGGCTCTCGTTTTCTTTCGGTCACCTGCCGAAACCCTCTGTCCCCATTATCCCAGCTTGGTCCAGGCGAAGCAGAGATCTGATCATTCTTCTCCTGCTTTTACTGCTCTTCTCCTCTCCTTTCTCGGTATCCCTCCACAACAAACTCCGAACTCGGGTTTCCCACCTCCGATTTTGGCTCCACCTCATCCCCAACTTTTTTTCCCCGATCACTTTCTTCTCCACCCACGTTGGCATATTGGATCTGGTCCTGCATTTCCCTTTCAATTTAATCTAATATGGACCCGGATTCCCCATCGAAACGTCAACAACGGTCACGACCATCACGACGCCGACCTTCACGGTGGATTGGTGATTCCGATCATCACGAACCTCCTTCTCCCACACACCCGCACTCTACGCATCTGCGAACGAATTCCGGACGATCCTCGGTCGTGGCTCCTTCTACCACGGATCGTTTGATTGAATCGCGATCGTTACCCGGACCCTCTGTTCTGGTTCCCCCGAATTCGATACCTTCGTGGCCGGGCGTCTTTGATCCTTCTCCGTCGTCATCTCTGGACCGCCCATACCCACGCGTCGGCTCGCATCCTACGGGTCCATCTGTGCCTGGTCCTCTGAATCCACCATCTTCGTATCCTCCTTTACGGGACGATCCGGTCGTGGTGAAACTCGAACCGACATCTGGGATCGAACACTCGCTCGACGCGCCTACCTCGACTGCTATTCGTCAACCACCGACCGGTCTCGTGGGCTGGTCCGAACATCCTCCACTGCCACCGCCGGCATCATATTCGTCTCCGCAAATCCACGATCCTCACTACCCATTTGATCCTCGCTCGAATCCTCGTGCTCCTCCCTATCAAACCCCCGTCATGCCCACCGGGTCGGCTTCTTCCTCGCGACTCGCTGTCAACAATCCTGGTCGCGGTCGTCGCCGTTCGGGACATTCCAACGCTATCATCGATATCGATCCCATCATCCTGCGCGAACGGGAACGAATGGAAAATGAACGGATGCAACGTGAAAATGCGACCACCGCCACGTCTGCTACGACCGCGACGACCACACCTGGACCTCCCGCTCATTATTCGCATCAAATCTTGACGGCTGCTGGTCCTTCTCGACGACCGGTCTCACCACGTGAACCGTTGGATCTACTGGCGTCGTCGTCGTTTGTGCCACCACCACCACCATTGCAAACGTTCCCCTTTCCACGCGATTCGAATCGTCGGTCGTCTTCCGCACTGGATGACGATACACGCCGACGGACATCTTCCTTGACCATGAATCCGCTCAACCCGCTACCGCCACAACAGCATCATCGATTGCCAACCACTTCGGCCGCACCCATCGCATCTGCTATCAGCAACTCGACATCGTCTGGAGGACCCCTTGTCGGTCCCTCGTCATCACATAACAACTATCCTCCCGGGTCTCAACCTTCCGTGATGGCTCTTCCACCCGGATCCGCAGCGAGAATCGCAGATGGCCCTTCGGGTAGTGGGTCTGGCGGCATCCCTCCTCCCGGGACCGTACTCATCACCTCGGGCGGGCCATCAGTCGCGGGGCATCATCCTCATCAAGTTCAGGGGGGTATGCATCCGGCACATGATAATGGTGGTCACGACAAGATGAACATGTTGCTCGGCGAGATTCGGTCCGAGTATGAAGTTCTGCAGACGGATTGTATGGTCTTGAAGGGACAGAGGGACGAGTATGAGAACAAGAGTAAGTGCAGCGAGTCTTGATCTTGGTTCGTAGGCTGATCGTGGTGATCGTCGACTTTGCCAGTCACGCAACAGATTCAGGAGATTGCACTCATTCGACAAAGCCTGTATGAGCTGGAAGCTCAACATGCCAAGATCAGATCAGAGTGGGTGTCTGACTAAAGAAAGCTGTTCCCGTGTTGTTGACCAACTCACTGACCCGACGTTCTTGGTTGGCGATAGATATGATTCTGAGATCAACCGATTGCGACGAGAGCTGGATCACACGCGAGCGGCACCTCCCACCAACGGAGCCGCTCCACCAGTACCCTCCGGCGCAAACAACTCGAGTGGCGTTGGCAGCTTGCCCAATTTCTTGCCTGCTCCTCCCGGGGGTCCTTTGCCGCCTATTCCGGCCGACAGGGAGCGAGAACGTGAACGTGAACGCGAGCGTGAAAGGGAAAGAGAACGAGAACGTGAGAGAGAAAGAGAACAGGATCGCGGTCGGGAAAGAGAACGTGAGCGGGAGCGCGAGAGGGAACGAGAGCGAGAGCGAGAGCGCGATCGTGAGAGGGAACGTGATTCGTACCGGGGTTACGCAAAGATGGACGTAGACAAGCCTGCTAGTGAGTTCCGCTTCATATCATTGCGCACCATTTCCCCTTGAACCCCTAAGCCTAATCATCCGTCTCTCAACCTACCAGCCGAGCGAGATCGTCTGCCTGCCCCTGCCCCTGCGAACGCTCCTCCCTCAGTCGGACGACCAACCCCTACTCCTGCTCCAAAGTCTCCGCCAATAATGCTATCGGAATTGGACATTGAGACCATTCCTCGGGAACACAAAAAGGAGGGACAAGGTTGGTCTGTGCTCTGGAACCCCAAGAGCAAGAAACAATTGGACATCAACCCCGTGCATACGCTCGTCCATGAGAGGTGGGTCACCCGGAGATATCAAGTATGGCTTGTCAGTCTGATTTCCGGATCCCTTTGCAGTGTTGTCTGTTGCGTAAAGTTCTCCAACGATGGATTATTGCTGGCCACCGGTTGCAACCGGACAGCCCAGATTTTCGATACCAAGACTGGAAATAAGACCTGGTAAGCTGTCTTGTTTAGCCCCAGCAGATTAACCCGCTGCCGAAGCTCAAGTGATTCTTTACTATAGTGTTCTGGTAGATAACGATGCCGCTCAAGCTGGGGACCTGTATATCCGAAGCATCACCTTTAGTCCTGACTGCAAATATCTTGCCACGGGAGCTGAGGATCGTCAAATCAGGGTAAGCATCGGTCGTCATGCGGCGAGATTCGAACGGGCTAATCAATGACATTTCCCCTTGACCATCCTAGATCTGGGATATCAAAACGAAACGCATCCGTCATCTGCTTCAAGGTCATACGCAGGAGATTTATTCGCTCGAGTTCTCTCGAGATGGCGGATTTATTGTGTCAGGGTCGGGTGACAAGACGGCCCGGATATGGGATATGGCGACCGGTAGCTGCGTTTTCGACCTGAGGATTGAGGACATGGTCCAGGGGGAAATTGGGCCCATCGATGCCGGAATCACCTCGGTAGCACGTGAGTATCGTAGCGGAGGACCGCATCCTCGTGCATGGCTTATCATACAGGATGTCGTTTTGTGCCGTCAGTCTCTCCCGATTCGAGATTCGTCGCTGCTGGTAGTCTGGATACGATCGTCCGAGTATGGAACACCATGACTGGGCAACAGGTGGAGCGACTCCGCGGTCACAAGGATTCGGTCTACAGGTAAGCCATGGGGTTTCTGTACTTGGAATCGAGTAGCGCAGTGACTTACCTAGAGGGCTGTGCAAACAGCGTGGCCTTTTCTCCCGATGGCAACTCCTTGGTCTCTGGATCACTGGATCGAAGCCTTCGAGTGTGGGATTTGTCCGGCACCAAGCGAGCCAATCAACAGAACGCTAAGGGGGGTCAACCTGTCACCGGGTCCGGCACCTGCGCTCATACTCTGACGGGTCACAAAGTAAGCTGCAGCGTCTGTTCTCAGTACAAACTCCTAGCGTACTGAGCTATCGTATCCGTTTTCAGGACTATGTCTTGTCTGTTGGTGTTACTCCCGATGGACGATGGGTCGTTTCTGGGTCCAAGGACCGAAGCATCCAATTCTGGAATGCTGATCAGGAACAAGCTCACCTCATGCTTCAAGGTCACAAGAATTCGGGTCAGTTGGAGATTGCTTCTACGCAGTCTGGAGATCGTTCACTGATGCTATCTATGTATCCCTCAGTTATTTCTATTGACTTGTCCAAGCAAGGTGATCTCTTGGCGAGTGGCAGCGGCGACTGTCAAGCCAGGATTTGGCGCTACGATTACGTCTGATTTGCTACACCGGGTTGCAAGGGATCGAAGGGGGCGCATACAGCTGAACCGCTCAATAGCTCCATCGTTAGAAGATCAATGCACGTTCTTTCATTCGCTCATCACGTTCTCCGCCATAATGGCATGCATTGTGGGCCCTATACTTTGTACGATCTTGCCCACAGAGATATCCGAAATTGAAACCCTTTTGATGTCGCCGAGGCAATGACGTAATCTCTTGTAGCCGTGATTCTCTCGCTTGATGCGCAACTGCTCGTGAGCTCGTAATTATGTAATTATATTCACCAAGTGGGTATAATAATGGCCAGTCGAACCTCACCGACCCAAGAGGCGACAAGATTCAGCGTCCACAGCCTATCGAACAGCCGAGTAGTCAAGAGCAGTCCGCAGCAACAGAAGCAAGCTACTGCCGCTGAGAGAAACTATCGAAAGTCATGAACGTCATTTCTCAATCACCTCGGCAGGTCTCGAGGCAGTTCTGTCCTGGACCCTTGATCGGTGCAAGCCGACCGATAAACCCCACCGCCGGCTACTCTCGCTTTCGCCTGTTGAACACAACGACTCGCAGAACAGCGCAGTACGAGCGATTCGGCTTCGAGAACGCTCGGAATTCCATACCTCCCGGGGGGTCTCCACCGGGCGGCGGCGGACGTCGTCCAGGAGGAAGTCAGCATCCCCTGGTCCTTGCTTTGCGTCGAAGACTTGGCGATCGGGGCATAGTTCTCTACGGAGTTGGCTTGGCTGGATGCGGTGTATACTACATAGCCCACCTTGAAAGGGTACCGGAAACCGGGAGGCTTCGGTTCATCGATGTCAGTCCAGAAAAAGAAAGGGCCATGGGTCTTCAAGCACAACAAGAAACATTGTCACAATATCAGGGCGCCCTTCTGTCGCCATCGCACCCCACTTCAAAGAGAGTCCGAGAAATTGCCCGACGCATCGTCGAAGGCAATATGCTAGGTCACATGAAGGAGGATCACAGCATTGCCAACTTATCCAATATCAGTCTCGGCTCGATATTCGGGGGTGACTCGGACGACGGTCTGTTCGGAGGCGGGGGCTCGGAGAGCCGGGAGCCTTTGAACGCTGCTGGTAATAAGGATGTCGAATGGGAGGTATGTACCTCGCACTGTATACCACAGATTGATTGGTCGTTGACAGGTTCCAATGCAGGTATACGTGATCAAGGACGACAAGGTCAAGAACGCTTTCGTGTTACCTGGTGAGCGAGGGGCCTGCTCGTTTTCTTTTTCTTCGTCAGATAGCTTACTACCATGGACGTCGTAGGTGGCAAGATCTTCGTCTTTACGGGTATCTTACCCGTCTGCAAGAACGATGATGGGTTGGCAAGTGTGATGGGACATGGTGAGTCTGGATGCCAAACATGAGCTAGCACCTGCAGTCAGGTATTAATCCACAAGGCTTCTCGGCATCTCAGAGATTGCTCATCAAGGTAAGCGGAAACTTGATCTCTCAGTACTGTACTCTGTATCTGCTATAGCTTATGTCCCTTTTCATTTACCTTCGTTTCATAACCAGTCGCCCGACATTCTGCGGAACGTGTGTCTTCTATGAAAGTTCTCTTCGTGCTCGCATACACTTTAGAAGCGCTTGGAGTGGATTTTGGAATTGGGAGGCTTCTCTTGACCTTCTTGCTCCAGTGCGTAGAAAAGGCTTCATCGCTTGCTGCATCTCTCGCTGACAGTCGCGCATGTATCGCCTCCTCCCCCTCAGACTACCTAATTCGCGACAATCGGAAAGTGAAGCGGATCGCATTGGTATCCGGCTGATGTCGTAAGTGTGGGCAAGATTCGCAGGCGTCGAGTCGGTCTGACCTGTAGCTTCCTTATGCAGCAAGGGATGTTACGACCCACGGGAATCTACCAGGATGTGGGAACGCATGTCCGAATCCGAGTCAGGCGGGATGAAGGGGCTCGCCGGTGCAGATTTCATGTCTACCCATCCCGCTAACGCCAAACGTATCAAACAACTCGGAGAATGGATGCATGAGGTGAGTCGCTCTTGCCGGTCTTCGAGTGCGGGCTCTGTTGAAAATGCGTTCGACACCACCAGGCCCTGGACATTCGTGCTGCCACTAACTGCGGTGACACGCCTGGCCAATTCGAAGCATTCAGGGAGAAGGTACCGCTCGGTCAAAGCGAGAGAGTCTGGAGATAAATCCTCATGTCTCACTCGCGTACAACCTAATACAACTGCTACTATGTTTCGAAAAGTCTCACGACCATGATTGGGAGAATGTTCCCTGACGCATCAGGTCCAAAATAGTTGAGGCGGACCTGAGGAGCCACACTTTCAGTGACCGCAAGACAAAAGTTGTATCAGACTCCTACATTACTCACATATTGCCCAGCACGTCGTTGCCCGGAGCGAAAGGAACATCCCAGGTGTTTTGAGCCATATCTGCTGCCCCATCATTCATCACAGAGTCGGGTTCAAGACTCTCAAACTGATCATATGGTGCAGAAGCGGGCCCGAGCGTATCGAAAATGCCTACGATCCCGCCGGCCGAATTGTTTGGCGGCATCCCTGTTATGGGCGATGCTGCGGCTGAGAGATCGAAAAAGTCTTGAGTTGAGAGCAATGCATTTGCAGAAGCAGGGTTGTCCAGAGCATCCGTAAAATAGCTGTTGAGATCCGGCTTATTGGCTTGACTACCGGAGGGTCCGGGCCGGGTCCCGTTACCATCAGATAGGCCTGGTCTCGAATGTGTTTGAGAGGATGGCATACGTCGTCGTCGGAGTGGCGCTGGAGATGGCGAATGACGGCGCTGCACGGGTCGAAGCCAAGCCGGTGATGGCCGAGTGTCAATCGTCACAGGGCGAGGCGTTTCTACCGGAATGTGGCAAACTGCAGGAAGGACATCGTTAGTCACACACTGGGGATCTGCGACTGGAGCGTAGGCACATACTCCGGCAAAACTCTTCGATGATATCAGCAGATCTAAGGCCGCATAGATATCTACCACTGAATCGTCTGAGCAGACCGACGCACGAGCGTAGACCCTCCGTAGCTGGCGCGATCAATCCAGCAAATTCCGGTGTCTTGCAGTTCAAGATCACCGCTACTAGGGTTCGACCTGCCTGAGCAAGTTGATGAATGACGTGCACACCATCTATCATCAAGCAACCGGTACACAGTCAGCGACTTGCTCTAGCGTTGTCGGTCGTCTTGTCACCTCACAGTACGTCATCATGCCCCTCTGACTCTGTTGAGAGGATGACGGGATGGGATGGTCAGTGCCACGACCTGAAACGGCTGTCCAAGCTTCAATCAACTCACAATGTGTACATGATTCGCGCAAATAGTCAAGGCAGAATCCATCGCTTTCCGGCAGTACATGAGATGTCGAGCTTTCTCCTCCTCGGTCTCCGCAGGAGCTTGAACGAAGCTAGAGAATCGATGCCGGTAAACGATCATCCGGACCAGGTGTTCCAGGCAATGTAACCGCTCTGCTTGAGTGATTCGGATGGGGTCTTTGCTTTCAACGCATTCAACATCGTAATGCCAATGTTTGGGAAGAATGGACACCCATTCCTCCAACAATTCTTCGCCTTCGGCAAGGGTTCCTGCTTGACAGCGGCGCGAGATGGTAGACGCGGCTTTTGACAAGAAGGAAGAATTTTCGAACGTAGAAGGTGCAACACAAGAATCGATCACACCCTGCCAAGAAGATGGTGTAAGAACCGGGAGACGATGCATTCGACCCAGAGACGAACCTCTAGTACGACGTGAAGTCTAATGACAGCGACAAAGGCACTGAGACGAGTTTGGTGGCCAGATGGTTGCTCCAAGATTTTTTCTTTCGTAAGATACTCGTCGTCGATTTGCAGTGGTTCCGGGACATCGCAGTCGCGCAGATGAATGACCGATGGCCTCCCGAACAAGGCAGCGGATTGTTTGTCCCAACTGCAAAGGACAAGTCAGAGGGTAGTGAGCTCGCAACCAACGAGGCAGGTCCTAGTAGTAAGGGTACCTGTATATGGACCAGAAAGTTCTCTGTTTGGCAGTGGAACGATCAGATCCCGTCGTTACGAATCAAAATATGGTCGACTCGCACCTTTCGCATTTCGGCCTCAATAGCGTCGAAATAGTCATAGCCTTCAACGCTACGATGCAGTCCTCCATCCAAACACAGCGTGACACTTTCTGCAAGCAGCGAAAAGGCTTTGCTGAGAGTGCCTAGACCAAAAGCGAAGATGGCCGCTAGAAAGGCGGCTTGGATGGAATACAGCGTCGGCCGGTCGGCAGAAGGTAGATCTCGAAGCCTCTTGAACAACTCAAAGTACTGCTTTCCAGCCGTGCTTGGGTCGTCCGCTTTCGCTCGAACCCGAGGATCATCGACGTGTCTGGAAGATAAGGTACAGACAGCAACGACGAAGCAGGCGAAGCCAGGTTCCGCCCATTTCTGAGGATCAGCATAGTCCTGCAAGGAGTGGAGAATGGCAGAATCGTCAGTCAACCCTGGGGGTCATTCCGTGACCTGAGCACGATCACCACGCACCTTGAGGAAGCTCGGTACGTGTAGAAACGGCCATAAGAGATGACTAGTGGACAACTGAGAAAGACCGAGTCAGCTGATCCTGCAGTTTGAGTATAGTACGAGCTCTCCCTTACGTAGCATCTGACAAGGGTGTCCATAAGGTCACTGGGTATGACATTGGTGATGACCCGCCACGTAGCCTCGGGGTTCAACATTTGGCTAGGTCGAGGAGCTCGGTCTGGGAAGAACTTTTCTTCGCGGGGTCCCGTCCCATCGACATTGATCTTTGCTTTCGAGGAAGTCGGCTTGGCCGCGGCAGCAGTGGACAGGGTACGGCCCCGCCGTTCAATGACCGGATCGTCCGAGTGGGTTGTGGTAGGGGACGACGATGTTGCACCTCGGGATTGTTCTGTGCTTGCGAGTGTGGTAGGCTGAGAGGTTTGTTCGTTGTAGCGAGTATCGGAGGCCTTATGCTCCGCAGAGTTGGCCGTCAGGAGATCCAGAAGCGGGAAGCCGGAAGTAGCGCCTGGAAAGTGGGTCAGTTGTGTGCCAGTCGCAGTTGGCGAGACAAGAGGCCCTCACCTTGCCATTTGGTCTGCCCAATCTCGTCCACGTAGAGGTAACCATTGCTCAGGTTCAGGCCTTCAAGACCTCTTTCAACCTCCTCCAAGCCGTCTGAGGTGTCACCTGGATTGCGTTCCGTGACAAAGTCTTCCAGAGTGGGTTGATTGACGTCAAAGTTGCCAAAATCCATACCGGACATGGGGTTGTTGGAGTAAGACTCTGCTATCGATGTAGGAGGGTTGCCTGACGAGGCCGGTCCCATGTTATAAACACCAGCCGTACGTCCTTCGTGAGACATGCCGTTGACATTCAGGCCGCTATATGGCTGCAATCCGGTCGTAAGGGTAAAGTCCGGGTTGACGTTGTTTGCCGATAAGTTCATGCCAAAGGGAGACTGAGCAATTCCTAAATTGGCCAGATTGATACCCCGAGAATCCCCTGTTCCGTTCATGGGGCCTGCTCTCGACTGCATAGCAGGGCCTCCAGAAATATTCCCTCCGTCTCGAAGCTGAATGTTGCTGTAGTCTTGCCCAGCTTGTCGATCAGCCGTATTGATGATTCCCTGCATATCTCTTGCCACACTACTTGATGGACCCGCCGTAGATCCCACGGCGAGCTGACCCTCCAAGTTATTGATGAGCGCGTTGTGTACACCTGGCGGTATACTCCGAAGAAGGGCCTCAAGATTGTTCAAGCGGGTCTCAAGGGTCGATGTGTATGCGGTTTGATTCACCGCATTGGCATTCGGAAGGCCAGGTCCATTGTTGGGGGCAGATGATGCTGCTCCGGGGATCTGCGACCCTTTGCGGCCCGCCTTGGGCCTGCTCGACGAGGAATTTGGAGCACCGCTCGATGTAGACGCAGTCGGTGTGTCAACTTCGTCCCGCTCTCTCTTCTTCATAAGCCGTCTACTTGGAGTTTCGAAAGTACAGACTGTGCCGGTCTGCTTGCAAGGACCGCAAGGTTGCTGCGTATCGCACTGTGACAAAACGAAACGACTTTAGACTGTGCATCCCGACGGTCTCGAACAGTCCAGGGTTTCACAACTTACTCTGATCTTCCTTCGTCTACACCTGTCACACGCATGGGCAAGTCTCAAACGAGGCTTTTTGGAGGTATGATCATCGGTATCTTCATTCTCGCCTTCGCCATTAGCGATGTGTGTTTCCGCATTGGGATTCGGTTGATGAGACTGGTCGGCGGTGAGATCCACATTTTCGTCTCCAGTATATTGAGATTCGAGATGCTTTGCAGTGAAAAAATCTTGACTAATCTGAGACTCGTTGTTATGACCGACAGGGGTGGAGCCGCTGCCCGAGGACTGGTTGAAGTCTACAAAGCGTCCATCCTGATCTTCTGCTTTGACCCGAGGTGACGATCCTGCAGAACTCGAGTTGTTTCCGCTGTCCATGGCGTGACGATTCAATGGCTCTCAAGCTGGTGCAGATTTGAGCTGCTAGTATCTCCGATACTGGTCGCAGGTTGCACTCTCAGAACGATCAAGCTAGGGAGACACCTTGTGAGGACACTTGCTGAGGCGGACAATATGCTTGCGGATAGCAGAGGTCGGACGAGTGAGCGCCAATCAGACGTCCGAGATTATAAAAAGCGGCGGGCAGTTCTTCGATGCATTCGATCGATCTAGCAAGTCTCAAAAGATCTGACGTCCAGAACCTACACTGTCCTTCCGTTCCTAATTACAACACATTCACGGGGTCGAATCGATAACAAGGGCCAAACGGCTTCGAGCCGCTTCATCGCGAGGTCAGCTCAATGGTGCGCGAATAGTCTTCGCCCACGCGATCGTCATATCTCGTCTGGGGCAGTGCTTGTGGTGTGCGAAGATCACGCTCATGACCGTCAGGACTACCTTATGCAGAAGCTGAGGTCCATGTCAGCAGGCAAACGCCAATTAGGATCGCTTGTATCATGAGTATAGCATAAGATTGAGTTCACGCGTCTACCTGCCACCAGATCTGCTTCGGGTTGTGACGTTTACAAATGGAACTGATAGTCAAGGAGGTGAGACTGGGCTACTAAACTACGGGTATTTCTTTTGTTGCATCGTAAATGGGAAAAGAATAAGGGTAAGATGGATAGATCCACCAAGGTCTTGTTCGGTTTTGGGTACACGACGAGTTGATCGCGCTCGTAAATCCATTTAAGCTCGCTTGGTCGGGGCCTTGCTT
>Ga0308160_10006215_pt1 | contig 12233 bp, 10 predicted proteins | sample PhyFR1_FD_201036 | JGI IMG/M metagenome (GOLD analysis project Ga0308160, IMG submission 201036) | Phyllosphere microbial communities from UC Gill Tract Community Farm, Albany, California, United States - DLSLF.R1 | ecosystem: Host-associated > Plants > Phyllosphere > Unclassified | place: USA... | reverse complement strand
GAATCGATTCCCCGGCTGAAGTCATTCAGCCGGGGAATTTTTGCTAGGGATTGATTATGAACATTCAACCTTTGGCGACCCCTGCCCTGCCGGGCCTGGACGAGCGCCCGATCCTGCCCGCGAAAGCGGCGGGTCAAGCCAATGCCGTCGGCAAGACGCCAGCGGACGACGGCGTCAAGCCGTCGCACGAGGACGTCTCGGCCGCGGTCAAGAAGATGAACGATGCGATGCTGGGCTCGGCGCAGAGCCTGCAGTTCTCGATCGACGAGGACAGCAAGGACATCGTCGTCAAGGTCATCGACCAGAACACCAAGGAAGTGCTGCGCCAGATGCCTTCCAAAGAAGCCTTGCAGATCGCCAAATCGATCGACAAGATGATGGATAAGATGCACCAGGGCCTGCTCATCAACCAGACGGCCTGACCAGCGTTGCCGCCGGGCGCGGGCCGTGCGGTCCACGCCCGGCTTTTGTCGTTCCCACAACCGCTCTTTCCGCTATTTTCGTTCAGAACGGAAATAACGCACATTTCCCACTCTCAAGTACGGATTGCTTCTGTCGATAATGACTTACATTATCGCTTTCACAGGAGAAACACGTGGGAATCAGCTCACCCGGTATCGGTTCCGGCCTCAACGTCAATGACCTCGTCAGCAGGCTGATGGCTGCCGAGTCGCAGCCGCTCACCAACTACGATACGAAGACCGGCGTCTACCAGGGCAAGCTGACCGCCTATGGCCAGGTGAGCTCGGCCGTAAGCAGCTTCCAGAGCGCACTCTCCACGCTGAACTCGACCAATACGTTCAGCGCGCTGACGGCGTCGTCCAGCAACAAGGACATGCTGTCCGCCACCGCGAGTTCCGGCGCCGTGCCCGGCAAGTACAAGATCAATGTGACCCAGCTGGCCCAGGCCCAGAGCCTGATGACGGGCGGCCAGGCCAGCACCAGCAAGCAGATCGGCGACGGCAGCAAGACCACGCTGACGTTCCAGTTCGGCAGCGTCAGCGGCGGCACGTTCGGCACGACCGGCAACGCGCTGAGCGCGGGCGTGGCCTCGGCCGGCATCGCCAGCGGTTCGCTGACCATCAACGGCACGGCCATCAGCACGAACGGCACGACGCGCAGCGCGCGCGACCTCGCGCAGGTCATCAACGACGAATCCAAGAACACCGGCGTCACCGCCAAGGCCGGCATCACGACGACGTCGGCCACGCTGTTCGCCGGTTTCGGCGACGTCACGGTCGCGAGCGGCGGCAGCTATGCCCTGTCGATCGGCGGCGTCAAGCTGGCGGGCTCGGACGGCAGCACGACCGTGACGGCCGCGTCGATCGACGCCGCGCTGGCGACGAACGGCGTGAAGGACGGCCTGGCGGCCGCCAACATCACCACGAGCGGCTCGGCCGCGAACGGCGACCTGCAGTTCTTCGCGGCGGACGGTTCCAACATCGGCATCACGGAAGCCGTCAGCGGCAGCGTCACCGGCGGCATCGGCCTGTCGAGCTCGGCCGCCAACGCCGGCTCGCAGGCCACCGTGACGGCCGGCGTGACGCTGAGCTCGTCGGATGGCAGCCAGATCGTCGTCGGCGGCAACAACCCGGCCGCCGCCGGCCTCACCGCGGGCAGCGCCGGCAGCTACATCGGCACCGGTTTCGTGCAGGACGGCAGCCAGGCCAGCGGCACCGTCACGCTCGACACGAAGGACCAGACGCTGCAGGGCGTCCGCGACGCCATCAACAAGGCCAACATCGGCGTGACGGCGACCATCGTGTCGGACGGCAGCGACAACCCGTACCACCTGGTGATCACGTCGAACAAGACCGGCGCGAAGTCGTCGATGAAGATCGGCGTCGACGGCGCCGACGGCGGCCCGGTCAACGCCGGCATCGCCAGCCTGGTCGGGTACGACCCGAACGGCGCACAGAACCTCACGCAGACGAGCGGCGCCCAGGACACGAAGCTGACCATGAACGGCATCACCGTCACCAGCTCGGGCACGACGGTGGACGACGTGGTCCAGGGCGTCAGCATGGACCTGAGCGCCACCGGCAGCACGACGCTGACGGTGGGCCAGGACACCGGTTCCGTGACGACCGCGATCAACGGCTTCGTCAAGGCCTACAACGACCTGAACACGACGATCTCGAAGCTGACGGCGTACGACGCCACCACCAAGTCGGGCGGCGTGCTGCAGGGCGACTCGGCCGTGCGCGCCATCCAGACCCAGCTGCGCCGCACCCTCGGCACGCCGGTCGAGGGCCTGAACAGCAACATGACGAACCTGACCCAGGTCGGCATCGCGTTCACGCAGGACGGCAGCCTGAAGGTCGATTCGAGCAAGCTCAACGCCGCGCTGGCCAGCAATTTCAACGACATCGCCGGCCTGTTCGCGGCCGCCGGTTCGGCCACCGACGGCGGCATCAAGTACGTCAAGTCGGGCACGGCCACGCAGCCGGGCGAATACGCCGTCAGCGTGACGAAGATGGCCACGCAGGGCACGCTCACGAGCGCGGGCGCGTTGACCGGCTCGACGACGATCGCATCGAACACGTCCTGGACCGTGACGCTGAACCAGACCGACCCGGCCACCGACAGCAAGGTCCAGAACATCAAGATCCCGGCCGGCACGTATTCGAACGACCAGCTGACGTCGATGCTGCGCGCCGCCATCAACGGCAACAGCACGTTTTCCGGGGCCGGCGACAGCGTCGAGACGTCGATCGACGCCACCGGCCACCTGTCGCTGTCGTCCGCGAAGTATGGCGAGAGCTCGAACATCGCGATCGCCAGCGTCACCGGCACGCCGGTGAGCGACCTGTTCGGCGGTGCCGCCCCGGTCAAGGGGTCCGACGTCGAAGGCACGATCGGCGGCGTCGCGGCGACCGGCAACGGCCAGACGCTGACCGCGGCCGACGGTTCGAAGGCGGCCGGCATCCAGTTGACGATCAACAGCGGCATCGCGGGCGACCGCGGCACCGTCACGTTTTCGCAGGGTTATGCCTATGCGCTCAACAACCTGGCGTCGAGTTTCACCGGCAAGAACAGCCTGCTGGCCAGCAAGACCGACGGACTGAACACCAGCATCAAGAACGTGGCCGACCAGCGCGACCGGTTCAGCCAGCACCTGACCCAGGTGGAGGCGATGTACCGCGCCCAGTTCACCTCGCTCGACTCGATGGTCACGTCGATGCAGAGCACGCAAAGTTACCTGACCCAGCAGCTCGCCGCCATCGCGGCCAACCGCTAACGGATTATTTGGAGAAACAAGATGTTTGGAACCATGAAACGCGGCGTCAACGCTTACGCCAACGTGGACCTCGAAACCGGCATCGCCTCGGCCTCGCCGCACAAGCTGATCGTGATGCTGTACGACGGCGCCCTCGCCGCCCTGCTCGGCGCCAAGGCGAACATCGCCGCCGGCAATATCGCCGCGAAGGGTTCGGCCATCTCGAAGGCCATCTCGATCATCGACAACGGCCTGCGCGCCTCGCTCGACAAGGACGCCGGCGGCGAGATCGCCGTCAACCTGGACGCCCTGTACGACTACATGAGCCGCCGCCTGCTGCACGCGAACCTGAAGAACGACGTGGGCGTCATCGAGGAAATCCACGGCCTGCTGGCCGACCTGCGCGGCGCCTGGGTCGCGATCGGCGACAAGGTCCAGCAGCCGCCGGTCCCGGCGCCCACGGCGATGCCGAAAGCCCCGACCATGGTGAGCGCATGATGGGCGGTGCGACGATGATGACCGGTTCCGAGATCGCCACCCTGTACGAAGCGATGGTCGGCATCACCGACCAGATGCTGGCGGCCGCCAGCGCGGCCGACTGGGACCGCCTGGTCCAGCTCGAAAACCAGTGCGCCGCCTGCGTGCGCCAGCTGAAGGACAACGGCGACAGCCCGCTGGCCGGCCAGGAGCGCCTGCGCAAGGTGAACGCCATCCGCAGGATGCTCGACTCGGACCGCAAGATCCGCGACCTGACGCAACCGTGGATGGCCAAGCTGCAATCCATGATCAGCAACAAGACCGTCGAACGCCGCGTCGCGCGCGCCTACGGCGTCTGAGGGCGCATGCCCTGCCCGACTGACCGATGCTGCCGCGCGATACCGTCTCGCTAAGCCCGGTTGCGGCCACCCGCCCCGCCGCGCCGGTCGCCGATCCGCGCCAGCAAGCCTTTACACGTGCGCTCGCGGGGCTCGTCGGGCAATCCCTGTCGGCCGACGTGATGACCAGACTGCCCGACGGCAGCTTCGTCGTGCGCGTCAACGACATGGCGGCGCGCATGCAGCTGCCGCAGGGCGCGCAGGTCGGCGCGCAGGTACCGCTGACGCTCGTCGCGCTCGCGCCGCGGCCCACGTTCCAGGTGCAGACGGCCCAGGGCACGGCGGCCTTCGCCGAAGCCGGGCCGCCGCTGCCGGACGGCGCCCATCCGCAATCGTCCCCGCTCGCTTATCTGGAAGGCAAGGAAGCCGCCGCCCTCGCGCGCACGGCCGCGCTGCTAGCCGGTGCGCGCAGCCTGGCGCAGGTTCCAGGCGGCGCCGCCGACGGCGCGGGCGCCTCGCTCAGCGCGGCCGGCAAGGTGCTCGGCGACGTCATCGCCGCCGCGCAAAAGGCCGAGACCCAGGCCAGCGCCGCGCTCGGCCGCACGCCGCTGCTCGGCGCGCCGTCCGACGACGCCGGCGCCATCGCCAAAGCGCTGCACGATGGATTGGGTAAAAGCGGGCTGTTCTACGAATCGCACGTGGCCGAATGGGCGCAGGGCACCCGTCCCCGCGCCGACCTCGCGGCCGAGCCGCAGGCCCGCGGCATGCCGCCGCCGACCGATCCGGACACGGCGCAATTCATCAACCTGCAGCTGAACGCGCACGAACAGGGCCGTGTCGCCTGGCAGGGCCAGTTGTGGCCGGGCCGGGAAATGGCCTGGGACGTCGAACGCGACGCCGGCGGCCGCAACGGCAACAACGGCGAGGACCCACCCGCCCTGTGGCAGAGCAGCCTGCGCCTGGCGTTCGGCGCGCTGGGCCAGGTGGCGGCGCGGGTCGTGCTGTCCGGCGACCAGCTGCACATCCGTCTCGATGCGCCCGACGCCACGATCAAGACCCTGCTGGACGCGCACCGCGCGCGCCTGGCGGATGCGCTGGACGCGGCCGGTACGCCGCTGACCACGCTGGCCATCCACGACCATGGACAAGGATAAGGCGGCGCGCCGCCAGAGCGCCGTCGCGCTCGCCTACGGGGCGGGCGATGCGGCGCCGAAGGTCGTCGCCAAGGGCCGTGGACTGGTCGCCGAGCAGATCATCGGCCGCGCGAAGGATGCCGGCGTGTTCGTGCATGAATCGAAGGAACTGGTGTCCCTGCTGATGCAGGTGGACCTCGACCGCCAGATCCCGCCGGCCTTGTACCGCGCCATTGCCGAACTGCTGGCCTGGCTCTATCATATTGAATCAGCGCAAGTTTCCGGAGGAGCATCACCGCCGCCCCCGGACACGGCGCGCCTTCTCCCACCCCAAGACACCGCTCCGGTTGACACAGATGCAAGCAATCACTGACGCCGAATTAGAAGCCTGGCACGACTACGAGATCGAATCGCGCAGGGAGATCATCGCGATCCTGCGCCAGATCGCCGACAAGAACCAGCTGATCCGGCTGCTGATCAAGGGCGAAGCCGATGTCTGCGTCACATCGCTGCTGGACGTCGACGGCGATGCCGGCACCCTGATCCTCGACCGCTCGGTGAGTCCCGAGCAGAATGCGCGCATCGTGGCCGGTGGCACGGTGCGCTGCGACACGTCGCTCGACAAGATCCGCATCGTGTTCGCGCTCGACAACGTACGCGAAACGGCCTACGACGGCGGCACGGCCCTGGCCGCCCCGATCCCGGCGAGCCTGATCCGCCTGCAGCGGCGCGAGTTCTACCGCATGCCGACGCCGGTGACGAACCCGGTGCGCGCGACGATTGCCGTTCCGCCCGAGCTGGGCGGCGGCACGGCCGTGTTCCCGCTGTCCGACATCAGCTGCGGCGGCGTCGCGATCTACGACAACAAGATGCAGCTGGGCGCGTCGATCGGCGCCACGCTGGCGGATTGCCGCATCGAGTTGCCGGAGATCGGTCCCGTGGCCTGCTCGCTGCAGGTGCGCAATTCGATCGACATGACGCTGCTCAACAACAAGACGAGCCGCCGCCTGGGCTGCCAGTTCGCCGATATTTCGCGCGCCAACCTGGCGGCGGTGCAGCGCTACATCACCAAGCTGGAACGCGAGCGCAACGCGCGCCTGAACGGCCTGGCCTGAACGCCTGCCGGCGTATTCCGGCAACGCCGTGAATGCAATGCGCCGGCATCTTTTCTCCCCCATCCATTTCCATTCCGGCGGCGCGGCCGGAATCGGCGCTAACGCAACCGGTTTGCAACTGCCGGAAATCCCATTTGAATTCCAAAACCGCGATGACTGGATATTTAAAAAACCGCGGCGCCGAATCATCGATCACGAAAACCGGATGCAATAGCCGGCACGGCGGCCAGCCGTGAACATTGCATTAACCCGCCGATTTATGCCGCGTGATTTTCCGTGCAATTCGGCGCCGATCCGCCCTGTTACATTGTAACGAATTGGACTGCGCCGCATAATCGGCACCCACCTCTTCCCATTGCGCCGCGCACTGCCGGCCGTTTCATTTCCTTGCCGGAGCAGCGCGGCTTCGACCCGGTATTGACGGTGCGTTTTCCATTGCGCGGAGCAAGGCGTCGTTCCTTCGGCATAGCGGGTCGGCGGCGCAACAACCTGTTTCCCGACAGGCAAAAAGCCAGTATTATGTCAGCGCCACTGTTAAAGTAGCCGGTAATATCGTCGATCGCCGACTTAACCTGAACCGCTTTACACAGAATGTTTTTTGGAGCGCTGAAGAAGTGACGGATCAAATAATGAGCGGTAATTGGGCGCTGGAGTCTGGTACGTGGTCGGTGGAGCGTGGTGGTGCGGAAGTCAGGTTAACCCTGACCAAAATGGAATATCCGGTGGCCCCCGTCATGAAACCGGGCGATATCCGCCGGGCCATGCACATGCGCACCGCGCCCGACGGTTCCGGTCCGGGTTTTCCGCCTGAATTCGACTTTTCGCCGCTCGATGGCGCTCCCCTGCAATCGCCCCGCACCAGCGGTGCGGTATGGATTCCGCCGGGCGGCGCCCGTCCCGTGAATGCCCCGGTCGCGGCGCTTGCGGTCGGCCTCAAGCAAAGCGCGCGCGCGATCGACGCCGCCCTGCTGCAGCGCGGCGGACCCGACAGCGACCCGCCGCTCGAACTGCCGCTCCCCCCGCCGGGCGCGTACGAGTTCTTCAGCGCGCCGTTCGGCACGATGGCCAACGTGTTGCTGGCGATCGACAGCGGCAAAGGCGCGCTGTTTGCCTGGCTGCCCGACTCGGCCGCGTGGCAACCGTTGTCGGGCGACGGCGCCCTGCTGTCGGAATCCGCGCTGCCGTACCGTGCCTGGCGCGCCGAACTGATGGTGCAATTCAACAGCTGCCTGTTCCTGCCGACGAACGACGGACTGGCGCTCGTCATGCCCGATTTCGCCTCGCTGAAATATCGCATCTACTACATCGGCAACGGGCCCGCCTGCGCCGCGCCGGTCGCATTCGAAGGCCGGGTCTGGGCACCGGTCGAGCGCGATGGCGTGATCCAGATCGTCAACGTCGACACCGACGGCGCCGAAGGGCCGCCGCTCGTTCTCGAGGGTGTGCGCGACCTGGGCGAAGTCAGCCGGCCGGTGGCATACGGCCGGATGGCCGTGTGGCCTTGCGCCAACGGCCAGATCCGCCTGCAGATCGCCGCCGACGGCAACGTGTCGGCCACGTTCATCCCCTGGATGCCCGGCGTGACGCCGCATTTCGAATTCGGTTCGCCCTATCTGTCGCGCGCGGGCGTGTTGTGGCAGCTGTGCTTTTCCAATGCAAGCGACAGCTTCGTGTACGTGCGTCTGGGCATGCCGCAGCCGGAACAGGCGGAAGCGCTCACGCCGCGCCTGTGCTCGGGGACCGTCAACTACCGCTTCGCCAGCATGCGGCACGAGGATCCATGGCTCGAACCCGAGCATGGCGACGACGGCGCGGCCAATGCGGTCGTGCTGCCGCTGCTGGAGCTCGACAACGGCGCCGTCCTGGGTTTGAAGATGGCCAGCACGTCGAGCCTGATCGCGCTGCTGAACTCCCACGAGCGGATCCGCGCCGAACTGAAGTACGAAGACCGCAGCAGCGAATTCGTGATCCAGACGATTCCCGTGCCGAAGCCGTGGGAATTGCGCCTGTTCTTTTATGACGGTGCCCTGTATGCCTACCATCCGGCCATGCAGCGCATCATCGGCTGGGACGTCGCAGCATGAGCGCGCCACGTCGTATTGCCGCGCTGCTCGTCCTGGCCGCGGGATGGGCCGCGAGCCTGCCCGCCGCCGCTGTCCAGCAAGCGATCCTGGTACAGAATTCGGGCTGGATGGAGCCGTTCTACACCGATCCGCATTCGCAGTTCAAGCCGCTCATCGGCGCCGTCGCGAATGCCGTCGTCACGCCGGGCGACAAGGTCACCCTGCTGGCGTTCAGCCAGAACACGGCCGCCAATGCGTCGCCGCGCGCGCTGGGCGACGTCGGCGGCGCGAGCGCGGGCACCATGCCGGCGCTGCAGGCGCTGGGACTGGCCCACAAGAACGGCCCCGCGTCGGCGCTGGCCGACACGGATTTCCAGGAAGCGATCAGCAGCGTCATCCGCACGACCTTCCAGGCCAAGCCGGGCATCATCTGGATTTTCACGAACAACAAGAACAGCCCCGGCAACGACCCGGCCACCGCGGCGCGCAACCTCGATTTCTATCGCATGTTGCACCTGGAGCCGTCCATCACACGCACCCTCGTGTTCCCGCTGAAAATGCCGGTGCAGGGCAAGCAGTATGCGGCGCGCGGCCTGATGGTGTATGCGCTGGCCTACGGTAATGGCGCCGGGGATGAGCTCAAGAAGATCGTGGCCAACGGCAAGCTCTCGGCCATCCTGACGCGCCAGCCGGCCCGCCTGAAGCCGGTCGACCAGGACGGCGTGCGGATCGTGCCGCAATCCATCCTGAACACGCCGAACATCAAGGTCAGCATGGGCTCGGACCAGCGCACCCTGGTGCTCGACGTGGACGCCGCGTCCGTCGTGCCGGCGGTCAGCCTCAAGGCCTCGCTGGAAAACGTGTTCTATCCCTACCTGATCGCGCATGCCGGCGTGCAGGGCGCGCTGCGCGTGGGCGGACGCGCGCTGCCGCTGGAAGTGACCCCGGCCGCCATCGACCACCTGGCACCCGGCGAGCGCGCCTCGGTGCAGGCACGTTTCGACCTGCCGCTGGAAGAAGTGCCGTCGGCCTGGTCGCGCCAGTCGATCGCCGCCATGGGCAAGCAGGTCGTCATTCCCATGTCCGTCGAAGTGGGCCTGTCCGAGCAACAACTGGCGCTGCCCGACAGCTTCAAGGCGGAGATGGCGGACCTGTTCCCCGGCGACCCGATTTCCGACGTGTTCGTCCCGCCGGCCAGCGTGCGCGCCTCGATGACCCGGGTGCCCCTGCTGCTGCGCGTCCAATATCCGATGCTGCCCGTGTTCGTCGTGATCGGTGCCGTACTGGCGATCATCGCCGCCGTGCTGGGCCTGGGCATGTTCTCGACGCGCGCCACGCGGTACGCGGTGACGGTCGACGGCGTGCGGCGCCAGGTCGTGCTCAAACCGTTCCGCACCCTCGTCATCCAGGACGACGAGGGCAAGCCGGTCGGCACCATCCGGCGCGGCTTCGGACGCCCGCAGGTGCAGAGCACCGTGCCGGGGCACACCCTGACCATCGCCTGAGCGCGGCCGGCTCGATTTTTCACTCATCCAGAAATCATCACATCATGCAAAAACAAGACAACCCAGGCTTCACGTTGCCCGCCCCCGTCGAATCCAATACGGCCGCTTCGGCCGCCGCCGAGTCGTCGGCCCCTGCCGCCACCAGCGCCACCCAGGGCATGCCGGCCCTGCCGCCGGAGGCCGTGAACACGGGTTCGCGCGACCTGACGATCGGCGCCGCCGTGCTGCTCGTGCTGTTCGTCGCTTTCTTCTTTGCCAAGAACGCCTACGCCAACTCGCTCGTCGGCAAGCGCATCCCGCCCGCCAAGGCCAACGCGGCCGGCTGGTGGATGTTCATCTTCCTGGCCAGCCTGGCGACCGGCGTGGTGCTGGCCGCGGTGAATTCGGCCAAGTACATGGCGCCGCTGGTCATTGGCCCGCTGGGCGCGGTCGCCCTCGTCGCGCTGATCCTGATGCTGGTGTCGGGCCGCAAGTAAGCGGCAAACGAGCGGCAAACAAGCGTACAAGTCACGGAACGTCGAGCAAAGGAACCACGCATCATGGCAGACAACCTCAACCAGACCATCGGCGCCGGCAGCGAGCGCAAGCAGGAACAAAGCATCGAATTGCGCCCCACGCTGTTCATCGGCATCGGCGGCACCGGGATGGAAGTCTTGATGCGCGTGCGGCGCCGCATCCTCAACACGCTGTGGGGCAGCAGCGGCGCGCGCACCCGGGTCGAAGGCCTGACCGATTTCCCGGTCGCGCAATTCATCCAGTTCGACCTCGATACGGGCGCCATCGTCGACAGCGGCCGCGCCCAGTCCGAAGACCTGCAGTTCGAGCAGGTCAAGTTCACCGACGACGAAAAGATCGTCGAGTCGTTCGACATGGACAAGTACAGCCGCGACGACGATGCGCTGGAAAAATACCCGCACATCAAGGAATGGCTGTCGCTGACGCCGAAAAAGATCCGCGAACTCGGCATCGACCCGTCCAAGGGCGCCGGCCAGATCCGCGCCGTCTCGCGCCTGTACCTGTTCGACAAGTACATCAAGGTGCGCGACAAGATCCGCATCAAGCTGAAGAACCTGAAAGCCGGCCTGTCGCACGAGACCCAGCTCAGCGCGCTCGGCCTGCGCACCGAAACCAACAAGTTCCGCATCGTGGTCGTGGGCTCGGTGGCGGGCGGTACCGGCTCGGGCGCGTTCCTCGACATGGGTCTGCTGTCGCGCTGGCTCGCCAAGACCGAAGTCGGCCACGCCGACGTCGAACTGATGCTGTTCCTGCCCACCGGCTATGCCGGCGCCAACAAGGACCGCACGGAAGCCAACGGCTACGCGGCGCTGATGGAGCTCGAATCCGCCATGCTGGGGAACAAGGGCTACGTGGGCCGCTGGGATTCCTACGACCAGCCGGAACTGCCGCGCGAGCCGTACAACGAGGTGTACCTGATCGATTCGGGCAACCTGGCGCAACAGCACACCAAGGACGTCAAGGACGTCTACCACATGGTGGCCGATGCGCTGTTCGAGGATTTCGCGTCGGGCGACTTCGCACGCAAGAAGCGCTCCGTCGCCGTCAACCAGGCACAGCACAAGAATTTCCTGCACGACGCGCTGGTGCCGAAGAACCGGTTTGCCGACATGCGCCTGTCGTATTCCAAACGGTTCTCGTCGTTCGGCCAGGCCGTACTGGACACGCGCCAGGAAGCGCGCCGCGACGAGCAGGCGCACCGCTGGGCCGGCGCCATGCTGATGGCGTTCTTCGGCGTCGGCAGCGGCGACCTGGGCGCCAATCGCGCCACCGACAAGCAGCGTGACGAATTCATGGCCGCGCAGATGGCGCTGCGTCCCACGCCGTTCAGCGACTTCCCCGAGTTCTCCGACAAGGACATCGAGCTCAAGCGTTCCACGGGCGAATTCATCGATTACGCTATCGTCGAAGACCTGCTGCAGGACAAGAACGGCCTGCTGCTGGCCGGCGTCGAACAGCGCGTGAACGTGCGCGTCGATGCCATCAAGAGCGGGTTCGACCGCAAAGAATGGCCGACGCAGGTGCGCGAAGCCGTCAAGCAGCTCGAACGCGATGCCGTGCGCGACCAGGATTCGACGGCCGACACCACCGAGGACCGCGTCTCCAAACGGCGCCGTGAAGTCCTGGAACGCATCAAGACCGCCATCAAGGACCAGCTCTACGCCTACCTCGACAACAAGGACTTCGGCGGCCTCGAGTACGTCCTGTCCCTCGTCGAACAGATCAAGGACCGCCTGGAAGCACCGGGCACGGGCTTGCTGCACGCACTGCGCAACAACGCCGAGCGCTACCGCGAAATCAAGGAAGCGGTCCGCACCCGCGAATACGAGCGGCTGCTGTCCAACCTCGAACAGACGCGCGGCGGCC
>Ga0308160_10006214_pt1 | contig 12233 bp, 17 predicted proteins | sample PhyFR1_FD_201036 | JGI IMG/M metagenome (GOLD analysis project Ga0308160, IMG submission 201036) | Phyllosphere microbial communities from UC Gill Tract Community Farm, Albany, California, United States - DLSLF.R1 | ecosystem: Host-associated > Plants > Phyllosphere > Unclassified | place: USA... | reverse complement strand
TCATCGCATGTCGATCGATTAAGTTAGCCTAGACAAAGGTACAAGACACCCAATGCGGTCTCAAACAAGCGACTAGGAGTGGGACAAGTATTCTTGCTCACTAGGACAAGAATAGTCTGGGTATTGACGGAGGTGACGCCCGGCGCGCCAAGCCGGCCGAGTCACTTGTTGGTATTTAATGGCGTTGCATACATCCGCGTCCCGAAACATGAGGCTGAAGGCGTTCGGCAGTCGTGCTGATGCATGATAATTGGGGTTGTGGGTATGGGTATTTTTGTATTCGTGTTTGTGTGTGTGTGATCTGCAGGGAAGGACCACCGTCGTCATTCAATAAGCACGTTACGGCACGCTACACCCTGCGATGCACCTGTTCCGGATCCGTGGGACAGTATGTTGCTGACATGGATAAGTGGTACGAATGGGTGGATGCGATCATAACAAGAGTAGAGAGGTGCGTTGCGTATAGTTTAGCGATGGGCCAGGGCAGAAAGCGCTATCACCCATATTCATGTGTAGATACCACATAAGAGCCCCATTGTATAGCTGGATGTAGGTGGTCGATGTAGCTGGATCGCAATACATCGTAGATACATCATGCCTAACGCGGATCGCGGTCTCGCGCCTAATGTGGAATGTCTTCGCAGATTCATCAAGTAGAGAGATACACTATCTGCCTATATTTCCCCTTGAAACCCATTCACCTATACGGCCAGTTCATACGGCACCACCAGGAGCGAATCCAGACGCTGCAGGCATCTCAGACATACTATCCGGTGGACAAAACGTTTGTAGAAACTGCCAAAAATCCGGAGGCACGCCTTCGAAAAGATCGACATGCTCGTTAGACACTGACCCATCGGCCGGGAGAAAAGGTATTGTCGTAAGACGTGATCTTAGATCGCGAAGCATAACCGCCGGAAGGCCACCTATGACATCCATGATTTTGCTCGAGGCGGCTTCAAAGACCGGCTGACTGAGATGTTCTGAGGTGACGCAGATGGCCTGAAAGTAATCGAGCGATCGTTGTTGGACTGCAACGGCGACGGCGAATTGCGTTAGGATATAGGCGGGTAGAGTCGATAGTTCATATTCTGGAATATCGTTGACGTGTGCGCAGAATATAATGGCATGCTGCATTACCGAGACGCCGGTATATGTTCGGTGGCTGTATCGGAGATCCGGGTTAACGGGTGCCGGAATATTAGCGGCGAGACACGAAAGGCGTAGAGCGAGCGAGAAAGAGAGAGCGTAGCTGTCAAGCAGCACCAAGGCTTCGATATATCAGCTGCCGAGTCATAAGGGCAAGTGGAAAACTTACCTCGAGGGGCTTCCCGCTGCATCCTCCAGCTCTGAAGCGTGTCGATGACAGAAGCCCAGCTAGCTATCAATGCTGGCATGTCGGGCAGCATTCCAATGGGTTCAGCCTCTGCTTTACCGATCTCGCTCAACAAGGGGGCAACGATTGCAAACAGCTCTCGCTCGGCGATGAGTGATCGAATGGCGGCATCGTATACGGAAGGGAGGTGATGAGGTAATTGTACAGCGCCGAAGGTAGTGGTCGAGCTGAGGCGACTCTGCATGCATCCAAGCCTAAATCTCAGCCATGTCAGACCAGGAGATTCACCGACTTACATAGTGTAGCGGTTCCGAATCGATTCCCACTACCACGTGTTAGCTATTGACAGGGGAGAGTTGTATCGGACTGACCAGCAAGAAGTTGGCGAGTGGTCCAGCCCAGGGTTCATGCATGAGCCAGGGCGATCCAAGATTGACATTGGCGGCAGTATCCATACCCATAGTCTGACCAAGGCTGTACGCTAGGGCGATGTAGCGCAACGAGGTGATGGGAGCTTTGGAACAATCTGTTGGAGGAGGGGCCAGAGATAAAAGCAATAAAGCTAGGAGCACGTCCGAGGAAACAGATCCAGTCACTGCGACCAGGATAGACGTTTCGATATACTGGTACAGCCTCGTTGATCGGATCGTGTGCGCAGCAATCGCGAGGCGTACGAAAGGATGTCGGGGTAGAGGAGTAGAGGACCTCGGGAAGGGAGTGGCCGGGTAACGAGTCGCAAGTCGAACCTTGAGACTGGATATCGTCAGCATGAAACATTATATTTAAAGTGGATGACTTACAGGTCAAAAGCGCCGTCAAGCTCGTCTAGTGTGAAGAGCTGATTTGCTACCGGATCGGGATACGAATCATGAGACGACATTGTAAACAGCCCTTCAGACATTTCGCCTTTTCGCCAGTTCAGGGCCGAGGCCAGCTGCGAGGTGCTGATAGGCCGTGGTATCTCGTTGGGAGTTTCGACAAGGGCAAACCCGGACCGAACGCTCCCTACTGGTGTTGCAGAATGTTCCCCCCGCTGTGATTGAACCTGCAGCAGGCCCTTTCTCACATCCGCCAATTCATTCTCGAGGGCGCGCAAACGGCAGAGCATCAAGCCATCCGAATTCGGTAGTGATTGATCATTGTCATCTGCCGCTCTTGCTGTCGCCAGGGAACACACGCGCTTTTTCGTTCGACATCGTAAACAACCCTCTGGATAGGTGACGTCTTCGCATCGAATTTTCGAGTTGACACACGCAACGCAGGCTCGATAGGCTTTGCGAGAGGCTGAAGATCTGACTGGATTCGAGCGGTCTCGTTCACTATATGCCGACATGGTATGTGGTAATACAGAAGATGCAGTTGATGACAAGATAAAAGATAACAGTCTTTCGGGGGTGACCCGTCCGATAGTTTCCGTAGTCAGCACTGCATCAGGATGATCCCCCCATTTAAAGATGCACCGCTAGTTGTTTTTTAGGCTAAGTGCGATGTACTCCGGCAAGTTACCCTGAGTGAGTCCAGGTCTTAGCCCTGAAAGAAGTGAATAGACATATCATGCGCTAAATTGTACGAGTCTTCGGTTCAATAAAATCACGGGGAACGCTCCCCCCGAGGTACTTTCAACCAAGTAGCATTTTCAGGTATATATACTGATAAGCAATAATGTACAAGGACATCTCTCACACACCTCACTCTACTCATCATGCCTCTACCTATCGATCCAAGCAATGGCCAAGTTATCATGTGAGTCATACCATCCAGGTCCTATCGGCAAGCTGATATTGGGATAGTATCGGCTACTACGCAAGTATCCCCGTCGCTATAGTCGGTCTGGCAGTCTTTGCTGTACTATTCTGTGGTTTCATGTTCCGTAAAATTATCACTATCAATTCTCGCAGCTATCCGCTGACATCTGTAGGATGGTACCGTAGTCGAGCCAAGTACATGCTATGGATCGTTATCGGAACATTGATGATGGCATTGGGATTTGCAGTCCGTATCCCAATGCACTCGAACCCGACTTCAATTGGAATCTACACTGTCCAGACTTTGGTACGTGATCTCTCACAACGAGACAAGACTGGGACTGACTCAACAGCTTATCCTCCTTTCGCCCTGCGCTTTCATCGCCCAAGACTACTACATTCTGCCACATCTAGCGGAATCCGTCGGTGCTCACGACTGTCTACTGCTACGAGCTCGACTCATCGGGCGAATCTTCCTCACTAGTGACTGTATCACCTTCCTCGTCCAGCTTGCCGGAAGTGGCATGGCCGCATCTGCTAGCTTGGCCAAGACCGGAGAGACTGTGAGTTCGCATTTGGCGTGGCTTCCTGCACAGCTCATGTTAGATCGCACTTATCGGTTTGATTGTCCAGCTCATCTCGTTCTGCCTCTTTATGGTTCTTTGGGTCTACTTTGGATACAATGTGTGAGATCATTTACTTGATCCACCTCGCAGAGGCTGAACAAATCAGTCGCCGAAAGCACCCCGAGAAATGGGCTCATGGAGGCGCAATGCAGCCAGTTGGCCGACTTCACGATTGGCGATCAGTTTACTGGGCCGTTGGATGGACTTCCATTGGTATTTTGGTGAGTACCCTTTAGACGCACTGCATCGAGTCAAGCTGATATCCCAACAGATCAGGTGCATCTACCGAGTCATCGAATTCGCTCAAGGCTATGATGGATACCTTCGAACCACAGAGTGGTGCTTCTACGTCCTCGACACCCTTCCATTATTCTCCGCTATCATCGTATGGCTATACGTCTGGCCGCCTAGCGTCTTGAGCAACACTCGAGTTGCAGAGATGCCTCTACACGTCCGAAACGATCAAACCAGTAAGTATTGATGTATATACCGCTTTCCAATCAACGAATGTTGATTTGCGATAGAATACACACCATTGTAGAAGGTTACGTAGAATATGCACAAGATTCCGACTAGATTCCGACTAGAACTTTTGATAACATTGTGGACGAGGGCCGTTGGTGAAATCTTGCTTACGTCCACCGTATAGTAAGCAAGAAATAACGCAATCCCGGTTGATAACGGGAAAACACCGGCATGTTGATAGTCTTGATAAGCAACCACCTCGCCTGAGACTAGCTCGCGTCTTGTAGCGGTCGAAGACCCACGAAGGAGCTGAATTCGCTAATCCGGTCTTCCCTAGCGTCCGATGGCAGCATTCCCGTTGGAGTTACGTAATACACTCAGACGCCTGTCATCCTATTGACTGCTTATCGCTTCTAAGTCAGTGCTAAGCAGTTAATAGGTGAGTCACATGTATCACTCCTAAGTTGGCGCTAAGCACTTAATAGGCTAGGGACATACTAAGGAAGAATTCCGTCGATTCCTCCCCGACATGCGGCTCTTAAGCGTATTGAGCCCGTTGCCGGCACAAAATCGGAATCCAAGACAGATCTCGGATCACCCCCGAGTAGGCAATCCCTGATTCGGCCATTACAGCAAGGCCAGATGTTAAAGTTTAAACCTGGTCCTCACTTTCACGACAACATCAACCTCACTATCATCGCTGAACATGGTCAACGACCGAAAACACCTCACGGACGTCAGTCCTCCTCCCTATAGAGTCGAAGAACGCGCTTCCTCAGAGTCGACGGCCGTGCTCTTGGATCCTATCACGCCCGACGCTGGCTCGTCGAGGCACACCTATTCATCGCGAGATACCACCGACAGACCGAAGGTCAAGCAGGGGAGCGCTGTATCCAAGGCACCTGCGTCAGCGTCGTCTTCGTCTCGCACCGCTTATAGCGCCCGTGATGACTGGTCAGTGTAAGTCTCTCTTGTCTCTAGTATAGGTGCGAGACTTATGCAGCAGAACTCTCCCAGATAAGCTTCCTCCACTACCTGAAAACTACAATGAGCCGATTCCCGAGCCCTTTATCGAACCCGAGTCCAGGAAGAGCTCGGTACCCTCGCTCAACATCTTGATTCAGATAGTGGGTTCAAGAGGAGACGTCCAACCATATCTGTCGATGGCTATCGAACTCATTCTCTGCCCGGCAAAGCATCGAGTACGACTGGCAACTCATGACGAGTTTGAGGATTTCGTTATTGGTCAAGGAAGGAGAGTGTTGATATCTCGGCTCCGAGGACGACCTGAGGCCGCACAGATGGATGAAGCCGAAGTTGCTGGACGACTCGAGTTCTTTCCCATTGGAGGGGATCCCAAAGAGCTCATGGCATACATGGTCAAGAGTAAGTGATCTCATATGAAAACGAACAAGTCTGATGCTCTAGATCCCGGATTACTTCCTGGAAGGGAATCTCTGGGGAATGGCGACATTGGCAGGAAACGAAAAATGATCAAAACCATCATGGCTAGCTTTTTGAGATCGACCTTCGAGCCAGATATCCGGACGGGTCGACCATTCAAACCTGACGCGATGCTGTGCAACCCACCAAGTTTTGCACATGTCCATCTGGCCGAGAGATTCGCTTCCCCACTCATTATGTCGTTTAGTGAGTCAGGTCTCGTCTAGAAGATGATCAAAGCTGACTTTCAGCCATGCCTTGGTCGCCGACCGCTGTCTTCAGTCACCCGTTGGTCAACGTCGACCAGAAGAACGTTGAACCATCTCTTGCCAAATATTTCTCCTACACCATCGCCGAGGTCATGACATGGCAAGGGTACGTATCATCTATCCCGAGTTCAAGGTAAAGCTAATCAAGCAGATTGGCAGGCGTAACCAACCAATTCCGAAAGAATATGGGGCTCTACGAGCTCGCCAATCGTGAAGGACCAGGATTGGCAGATCGTCTCAAGATCCCCCATTTATATTCCTGGAGCCCGCAGCTGTTCCCAAAACCGTTCGACTGGAAAAACCACATTGACGTCACGGGTTATTGTTTCCTGGAGGACCAAGATTATCAACCACCAGCCGACCTTGCAGCCTTTCTAGAAGCTGGACCGACCCCTATCTATATTGGGTACGTCCTATCGTCAAGGCTGCCCGCATGCTTATGCTCAGATTCGGCTCTATCGTTGTCGACGACGTTAACGCTTTGACTCGCACTATCCTGGGAGCCATTGATAAGGCTGGCGTTCGGGCTCTGGTATCGGCTGGCTGGTCCAAGATATCCTCTGCTGAAGTATCCGACAATGTCTTCATTATGGGTGAGTCTCATTATACGTTCATTCACAAGACTGATGTGAAGGCAACGTGCCTCACGAATGGCTGTTTAGTAACGATCGAGTGAGCGCTGTATGCCACCACGGCGGAGCTGGAACGACTGCCTGTGGTCTTCGACATGGTCGACCCACGATTGTGGTACCCTTCTTCGGAGACCAGCCATGGCAAGGTGCCATGGTAGCAGCTTCCGGCGCTGGTCCCTTGCCGTAAGTCCAGCCAACCGAGTAACGAAATCAGCGCTGACTAGTAGAATTCCCTTCAAGCAACTCACCGTGGATCGCCTAGCTGAGGCGATTGCAGACGCCTTGTCGCCAGGACGTAAGCAATACGCGGCCGAACTTGGCAAAAAGATCAGTAGCGAAGTGAGCATCCTTGATCCAAGACTATTGTTACTCTCTGACTTAACAGACTGGAGAGATTACGGGTGTAGCCGCTTTTCATTCACACTTGCCCCTCGGGAACATGCGGTGTCATCTCAATCCTAGCGAGGTAGCAACCTACTGGCTTCCGAGTCAGGCACTGCGGCTTAGTATACCATCGGCCGAGTCACTCGTTTCAGAAGGTCTGGTCTTGAGGGAGGAATTACAGATTCATCGTTCGTAACGTTACCTTTCACCTCAGGGAACTGATATCAGGTATCCGTGAATATGACCGACGACGGGGAGATTTGTATCCTTTCGCGGCAGTAGTCAATGCAGTGGTCAACACCGTCATCAACTTGTATGTCAATCTCACGCACGACAGATTGCTGACGATTCAGCTGCAAGGGCTTTGCCATGCTGTTCTACCGACCCGTGAGTACTCCATTTTGACATTTCACTGACCGTAGCACATAGGATTGTACAAAATGGTCACCTCTTTGCCACTCGGTAGGTCATGGGATAAGTACGATTGCCGTGAAGACTGACGCTTAGGACTATACTACACATGGTTAGCTTTAGGAGATTGTGAGCATACCTGCATTACACGCTGAGCTGAGACGTGTTAGCTCTATTTGACCTCCCAAAATTCTGGAGGTCACCCAATGAGCCAACCGAAGCCGATGGCGTAAAAGAAGGGTTCCGCTCCGGCGGTCTCGATTTCTATCGCGGTTTCCGAGATGGGATTGGGGGGTTCGTCTTGACTCCATGGAAGCGTTACAAAGAAGCTGTGAGTCTGAACGACACACCCGAAAGCTCACAGGTCCCAGGGTTGGCTCGGTTTGATTCTCGGTATTCTGCAGTCTTGGCTTGACTTTACCATCAAAGGTTTTGCTGGGTGCTTTCGTGTGTGTTCGCAACCTGTCAAGGGTATGGTTTTCGCTGCGAAACGTAGGGATTGGAACAAGGGACATCCATGGTTGGGCCCGGCGAGAGAACTCGGCAAAACAAAGCTGCAGAGCGTTAGTCAGGCCCAAAAAGAAGAGATCGTCAAATTGTTCAGGGCATCAGAGTCGTCGATTGAAGAACGTCGTCGAGAATTTAAAGAGATGAAGGCGGAACAGATCAAGTCGAAGAGGAAAGAGCAATCTGACTTACCTCAGTGGATAGGGCGTCGTTAGTTACATGGTATGAACGGTGATGCATACATTGCGGTGATTTGCATCATGTGCTCAGCCATGCGTCCACTCCATCCACCATGGTATCGGATCATGCATGGGCTAAATGGGTCCTAACCGCGAGTAGTAGGGCCTCACTTGGAAAGGACCGTATAAATGCCGCGCCTAATCCCTGATCCAGGCACGTCGGAAACTCTCCGAATTCTTATTGTTCTTTGAAAACGTCTATTGTCCTCTCTTTTGCATTTAAGTGTGTGGGCCAGGAAGGAGAAGACAATAAGCATAGCGATTATTGAGCGATGCATCGGCTTGGGTAATCATCTCATGTTCATCTTCATCTACTACTCTACTCACCACTCTTTCGATAGACAGATTAAGATGCCCTCGTTATATGAAAGACAAGCTACTATCTCGCCTTGTGTGGCTACATGGTATGTCGCCTCCCCTCTCCTCTTCATATCCCATATCCTGCTCCTAACATGGCTCTGAGAAGCGAGACTGACGGACAGTATCTCCACAGGAGACCTAGATGGATGTTCAAGTTTACTAGAATACGCTTGTATCTGTAGATCAGCGGCATATCAATCTTCAGTAGCTGTAAGTCCCCTTGCACCACTAGGTGCATTCATAATCTAGTGGGAGGTTGACTGATAAACAGGTATGCTGGGAAGGATGTGCTCCTGAGGAAGTAGAGATTGGACAGATGTTCTCACAACAGCGATGTGCTGCGGTTGTATGTCCCCTTCTCATGCTTTCCACTCTCCTTCTTATTCGTGATGTCAATACTGACTCGTAGGGAGTAACAATCTCAACATCCGCTATATCCAACATCGCCGGACCTACCCCTACTGAATCCAGCCCTGCCTCCATTACATCAGTACTCGTAACTGGAACACCTGAATCATGGACTGAAGCTCCTGTGTTATATAAACAGACTTTGGTCAATATTCAAGCTATCGTACGTTTTCAATAATTCCCCCTCTTTTTATCTATTTCCCCTCGTCCCTACTGAAACAGACAATCATTTAGAGGTGGGGCAAGCGCTGATCTGCAGATGTCCTCGATCTGTGCTTCTTTATTCATATTGGCTATCATCCTTGGGGTCTTATCTTGTAGGAATAGGATCAAGCGGGAGAGGGGTCAGACCGCATCGTATGTCTCTCCCATCTCTCCTTGTCTCTACCACCCTCCACTATACACCACCGCCCCATTTCCTACTTCGCCGTAGACTCAGAACCACACTAACCCCCAGGCAATGGTCAGCAGGAGGTACATTCGGAGATCAAACGAAACACGACCCCACCTCATCCCGATTCACAGCAGCAGGAACCCGCCAACAAAGGGGTCAGACAGATACATTCATGTCAGGTCTATCAGATTATCGGCAAACAGTTTCCTTCTCCGCCCCCCTCGGCGCAGAAAGACCAAGGTTCACAAATCGGATGGCAGTTGAAGAAGAGGAAGAGGAAGAATGGGAGATGAAAGATCGTAAAACTAGTGAACAAGATGATTTGGAAGAAGTTAAAACTCCTACTACTGCCACCTCCTCTCATCATCACAGTGAGGAGGGGATGGGGAGTACTGTTCATTTGAATCAGGTTAATGTTTTGGATAAAGGGAGGATTTAGGGCGATTGGCCGATAGGCCGTGGATAGGCCGGAGCAGAGGTGATTGGCAAGTGGAGGAGGGAGGGGATGTAGGTGATGGGTCTGAGGTGTTCTCAATTAGTTATATTCTGTTTCGATTTTGGGTCAGAGATACGTCTTATAGATTGTTCAGGTATTCGAAGTATGCAGTATGTAGGAAATACAATCAAAGCAAGCGTACAATCAATATCTCAACTCAAACCCTCCGACTCCTCTCCCTCCCCCTCTCCTCTTCTTCCTCCTTATGTCTACTCCCTCCTCCACCACCATCCGCACCCTCTCTAACAGCAAGCAACACCTGAGCCTCCCTATCTCCCTTGGCAAGAACCTCAAAATCCTCATCACTAAGCCCACAACTACAATTCCTCCTACCCACCTCCCCGGCTGGGAATAACGATTCGGCACATAGACGACATACACCTTCTTTGTTACCTACTAGTTTCTTGTCCATGTCGTGTCGGACGTGTGTGGGTGTTATTGCTGGACAGGATGTACAGACTTTATCTTCTATTCTGGTGTGGCAGAGGGGACAGGGGGTGTTTGGGGATGCGTATTTGTCCATTGGATGTGTTGGGTCTGGGGTCAGTCAGTATTCCTCATTACGTGTGGATGATCCGATATGGAAGCACGATGAAGGAAGTAATGTATGGGTCTGAAAAAGGCGATGATGGAGGTGGAGGATTGGAAGGGAAAGCGAAAGGGCGGGACTTACAAGCTGGCAGACTGAATACTTGTGGCAGAATAGGACAAGCAGGTAATACAACCCCCCTAACGATCCTCAACCTCCTCTGATCCCCCGGCCCTTTAATACTCTGTCCAAAAGCATCCTCCCGCCATATACTAAAAACAACCTCAACACCCAACTGATGCGTAACCCTAAGCGGCGTAATCAATCCCTCACAAGTAGACGGCCTGGCTTCACGATCCCTAGGCATCCTTCCTTTCCCTTCATAACCCCATGTACTCTCATCATTTCCATGGGCTATGGTACCTCGGAAGAGGGATTTGTATTCTTTCGGAGGACGGTGTAAATCTGGATTTGGCCTTTTCCCGATTTTGAGGATTGGGAAGATGTGATGTGTTTCTTTTGGGGTACTGCTTGGATGTCGAGGGGAGGTTATGTGGATTGTTTGGATTAGGTTTATACGGAATTCGAATATCGTACATGTCGGAGGGAGATTGGAGAACTTGAATGAACATGTCAGCAGGGAGCCTACCGTCCACTGTCCATCAGCACGGTATTCCTCGGTACATGAACACAAGGAGAAGTATAAGAAGAAGGGAGGACTCACAACAGGAGCTCTAAACATCAATTCATATCCCCCCAATCCCGGGGCTTCACCCACACTCCTCTCTTCCAACGAATTAATCCCCCCAGTCGGATGGGGATTATAACAGAGTTTAACAGCCCTGACAACTTTGAAAGTCCCCTCCAACCACGTCCCATCATGCTCATCATGTACCTCATGATGTGGGTGGGAAACATCATATTCAGATTGATCATATGTCGGAACAGGTGGAAGAGTATTGACTTGTTGTATCAAAGAAATACTAGGTGGTTCAGACATAGTCGCTGACGATAAGAATGAATTTTCTCCTCGAGCTGGTGATTGTGCTCGGGACGCTGGGCGAGTGGGATTAGGGGAAATATGCCTTGATGCTGCTGGGGATTGATGGCGGGATTTTGATTTTGACCGTTTACCACCTGCTGGAGATTGGGCGCGGTGGAAGAATGAGAAATGAGATGAAGGGATTCCTTCAATTTCAGCGTAGAGGTCATGTCGGATCGTTCCCTCTGGGTGCCAATCGTGGGTAGCTAGTGTCTGGGGTAATTCGAATGTGAACTCGTATCTAGCATCAGCCCTCTCATCCCAAAAAATGCCGTCGAAGGTGGTAGGTAGAAAGACAGATGGGAGTCAAAATTAATGGAATGGATTGGTAGATGGGACTTCCTAGCGGAGAAGAGATAGAGGACACTTCCTATCGGAAGCACCTTCCTAACGGAAGGTAGACTCACTTAGTAACCCCCTCCTCTAACCAAATCCCCTCCCCATTCCCCGCCTGATGTACACTATCCCTCTCAAAAATAACATCCTCCTCCCATTTCTCACCAATCAATAACTTACAAACAGTCTTTAACCCAACTTTAATACTCCTACATCTCTTTCTATTTCCAGAAGGGACATTAATCTCTAATTCACCTCGTAATGTATTGGATGTGGATGATTCGGCCCATGAGGATGATGATTGGGAAGGACGGTTGAGGTAGAGAACACCATATGCTGGGACGTGGAGTGTTAAGGTTGGTGTGGGGGAGGTTGCGATGAATGAAGGAGTCAAGAGTCGGAGGACGGACATTTCTTCTAATGTTTGGGTAAGAAGGAAGAGAGGTGATGGTAGTAGCTACATATATACCATCGAGGCGGGACAGTCGACTCGGAACATTCGGATCACTCTTGCGAATCCAGTCAATAATGTTGCGAATGGTCTATCTATTGTTGCGAATGTAAGTTATAGATATTGCGAATGCATCGAGTAGATTCAGGCACAGCAAGTA
>Ga0308160_10006213_pt1 | contig 12234 bp, 22 predicted proteins | sample PhyFR1_FD_201036 | JGI IMG/M metagenome (GOLD analysis project Ga0308160, IMG submission 201036) | Phyllosphere microbial communities from UC Gill Tract Community Farm, Albany, California, United States - DLSLF.R1 | ecosystem: Host-associated > Plants > Phyllosphere > Unclassified | place: USA... | reverse complement strand
CCTGGCGCGTCGAGGTCCATGTGGTGCGCGCTGCGGTCGGCGCCACGGTAGAAGGCTTCCCGGCCGCGGTTGAAGTAGCCGGCGCAGGAAATAATCTGGTCGATCATGGGTGGTTCCTTTGTTGCTGTGCCGCCGGCGCGCCGAACAGCGCGGCGACGAGCGGGTCGCGAGCGATCACGATCGGCGGGCGCTCGGGCTTTCTGGCCATAAGCGCAGGACGCTCGACCGTGGTGGTGGTGCGAATGCCGGCGTGCCAGACGTAATAGGTGCCGCCGCCGTTCGTGTAGACGAGCTTCTGGTGGTGGATCAGGCAGTCTTCTTCCAGGCCCTGGAGGCGGCAGCGGATCGCCGAGCCTGAGTAGCCGAAGCGGGAGCACAGCTCGTCGGTGGTGCGCGGGCCCTCTTTCAGGAACTCGAGCAGCGCCGTGGCCAGGCGGGCGATGGGAACGAGGCGGTCCATTACTGAGCCATCCCTTTGAAGCGCGAGCAGAGCTGCATCACCTTCTGCAGCACAGCGAACTTTGCCTTGTCGACCGCCGCCACTTCTTTCTCGTCGACGTGGCCATCGGCGAGCGCTTGGTGGATCTCGGCGCCGAATACGCCCAGATGCGACCACAGGCCGGTGACCGCTTCCAGCACCGCCATGTCGCACGCCGGCTGCTCGTCGATCTTCGTGCACACGAAACCGTGCTGGCGCGCCAGCGCATGCATCACTTCATAGTTGCCGGTGATCTCCATGGCGCGCGAGGCGTCGTCCATCGTCAGCACGTTGGTCGTCGAGTTCGGGTTTGCCTTGTTGCGTAGCAGGCCAGCGGTGTAGCCCATGCGCACCGCCAGCGCCTCACAGCCGCCAGGGGAGTCGTGCACAGTTTTGTAGAAGGCGTCTTTGTAGTTCATGTGTCATTCCTGGGAACAAATGAGGCGTGGAAATATCGAGTGCGTGACAATGCTGTTATGGAAACGCTTTTGGCCTTATGAGGCCGGCGCGTCACCAAATACGGCTGGGTTAAGTTCGTATCGCGTGACCTGGCCGTCGAACAGCGTCTCGATCTCACGGCAGCGGTCCCCTGGGACGACCCCGTGGGCGGCCCATTTCTGGATTGCCTGAGGGGTCAAATTGAGGAGATTTCCGAGGGCGGTCTGACTACCCGCAAGTCGAATCGCTTTAGCAATACCGGTTTCCATGGCTTAGGTCTCGTTGTTGGTTACAACCATAGGTTACAGTAGCGAGCGTCGTTCTACAACTTATTTTTGCAGTGCTATCTACAACGGTTGCTTGTAAGATGGCTGAATGGAAACTATGGCAACAAGAATCGAGAAGCTGCTGGCCGACAAGAACGGCGGCAACCAATCGGAGATGGCGCGCTTTATCGGCGTGAGCCCCCAGGCTGTGCAAAAGTGGGTGGCCGGCGAGTCTGAGCCGCGCGGGAAAAACCTCGATCTGGCCGCTGAATTTCTCGGCGTTACACCGGCGCACCTGAAGTTTGGGATCGCTGTGGACCATCCTTCAAGCGCCCCAGCGCCAGTCCCGGCAGGCTTTATGCCTTTAAGGGGCGTGGAGGATGACGACCCGAGCCTGACGCAGATCATGAAGGTGCGCATAAAGGTTCAGGCCGGCATTACCGGGTTCCAGGTAGAGCCGGAACACTACGACGGCGAGACAATGGGCGTTCCCACGAGCTGGGTGCGCGGCGAGCGACTGGTGATGTCCGATCTATATGCGACCGTTGTCAAAGGCGAGAGTATGGAGCCGTCGCTTTATGATGGTGACGTGATCGTGGTGAATACGGCCGATAAGAGACTAATGGACGGGGCTGTCTACGCCGTGAATTACGAGGGCGAGGTCGTGGTGAAGCGCTTGGTGCGCGACTCTGGCATGTGGTGGCTGTGCTCTGACAACGCCGACCAGCGAAGATACCATCGGAAGTTATGCAAGGGCGCCGAGTGCATCGTGATCGGAAAAGTAGTTAGAAAAGAGAGCACGCACATCTAAGGTCGCGCGTTCAAGCTAAAAGTTCAAAGGGACGCGAATGGTAAAGTTTATCCTTGGCCTTATTTTTATCGCAATGCTCGCCTCCGCGATAATGTCCAAGATTAGTGGAGACCCACCCACTGCAGAGAAGCGCTCGTCGAGCCCGCCTGCTGAAGTCGAGATAGTAACCGGCCCGGCGCGGGCTGAAATCGTCTCACGGGTCACCAAGGGGCTTTCACTCGAGCGCGACAAGATCGAAAAAGTAAGCTTCTACTCTGCAAAATCGCGGACCTACCTGGCATCGAGGGTTGAGCCCTACATCTCTCTTTCGGACAACATGCTGCCGCTTCTCCGAATGAAGGCAACTTATTTTGGAGACGATTGGGTTTTCTACGACTCGATCAAGATTATGGTAGATGACCAAGTTATCTACGAGCGCGGATTCCGGCATTCAGACGTTGCCCGGAATAATTCGAGCGGCAGTGTATGGGAGACTGCGGATTACCCTGCGAACGAAGACGAGCTGAGGGCACTTGCTGCCATCGCAAAATCCAAGAGCGCCACGATACGATTTTCAGGCGACAAACGACGTCGCGACCACGAAATAACGAAAAAGGAACGCCAGCAGATTAAGCAGGTGCTCGAAGCATATGCGCAACTGGCGGAGCAACTGACCAGCAAGAGTACAAAAGGTAGAGACGACGCGGCGCCACACTCTTCGTCCATCTGAATTGGCGTTACGGCACGCCTGGATGCAACACGTTCGCCAGATAATTTAGCAGAAACGGTATGAATCGAAACGAAAAAAAGATGATGATCGCGCTCGCAAAAAGCCTGGTTCATCAGTTAGACGTAAACGTGAGACTCATTGAAATGCTCCGCGGCACCAAGGCAGCAGAAGCTCAGTTGCATCACGAGAAGATTGAGGCTGAGCTGGATAAATTCATAAACCTTACCGCAGAGGAATGGAAATTCGATGACGAGGCCTGATCTGCGCCTACTTGAGCGCGTCGTAAGAACTCTTGACAACAGTGGCGGCCCACCGGATGATCCGAACATGGAACCACGCGTAAAAGCCCTCGAGAAGTTTGCGGACGATGCCCGCTCAGAACTGCGCACTATTGATGTTCGACTAGCAAAGATCGAAACGAGACTGGATAACTTTGCAACTAAAGAGGATGTAAAGTCTCTTAGCGCCGAGCTGCACCGCGAACTCCATGCCACAACATGGAAGATCATAGGCGCCATGGGCTTAATTTGCGCGGCGGTGTTTTGGATGGCGCGCAACATCGAGCCACCTCGACTGGCTGCGAATCCGCCCCAAACTGCGTCATCGCCGCCGGCAGCCACTACCCAGGCCACGAAGTAAACACTGATTAGCATCGACATCTAAGCCCCGCCAGCCGGGGCTTTTTCACGCCTCACCCTCACCCGCCAAGCGCGGGTATTTTTTCGCCCGTAGCTCGGGCCTGCCGCCGGCCTCCACGGACCGGCATTGCCATCGCAACTTTTCTTAACCCCGACTACAACTTTTACTTGCAATCACTTTAAGCGTGCTGTAACCTGAGGTTGTAGTAGGCGGTCCGATCAAGAAGCGAAGACCGGACATAACTTCATCCGCAAGGGTGACCACACAGCGCGGCTTGTGAAGTGCCCATCAACCGGTGTTTCGAAGGAGCGAGCCGCGCTGTGTGGTAGCCGGCAGGAATCAAGCGCCTGCATCGCTTCATGAAGTACGAGGCCTGCTGGCCGCCACACAAAAAACCGAAGCCGGCAGCGCCGGCGCCAATGACGGAGAGCATCGATGAACTTGAAGCACACACCAACGCCCTGGAAATTGGACGCTCACCTTATCGGCCAGATCGTGAGCCAAGACGACACCAAGCTCATCGCTCGAGCCGGCCGCGTCGAGCCAATAGCTGATCTGGACCAGTGCGAGCGAGTAGCCAACGCCGAGTTCATAGTCTGCGCCTGCAACTCGCATGACCAGTTGGTCACGGCGCTGCGCTCTGTGCTGGCAGAAATTGGGGATTATGGCCGCCCGAATGTGCGTCGCGATGCGCTCAAAGTGCTTGCTGCAGCAGGTGCCGCATGACCCAGCAATACGACACCGAGTATCTGAGCCAGGCGATCGACGAAGAGATCGAGCTGGCCCTGCTCGACAAGAACCTGAAGGGCGCCAAGCCGCGCAGCCTCTACTTCGACATCCCGGTGCACCAGAAGGTAAAGCCGGGCTCGCTGATCGGCATGTACGGCGGCCTGCACTCGGTCGACCTGCCGCGCTACCGCCGCAACCCGCGCGACGCCGGCGACCTGTGCATCCGGCGCGGCGTGAGCGTCAAGCACGACCACGACGACTTCAGCGTGTCGGCGTACGGCGGCAACAGCCGGCGCGCGGTGACCGAGTTCTACGGCGCCCACCCTGATGTAGCGGCAGCCACCATGGCCGCGATCACCCGGGCCGCCATCCAGCTGCTGACAGAGCAGCGCGACGAAGCCGCTGCCCTCAACCCTACCCGCTCGAAGCCGAGCCGCAAGCCCAGCGCCCGGGCGAAATCAAAACCGTGAGGATGACCATGCGCTACCGAGTAACCATCTGCACCGCCGCCGGCGCCGCGCCGATCTCGTACACCGCCATTGGTGATCGCAACGCGCTGCAGGACGCAGCGTACGACGACGGCGCCATGGGCGTGACGGTCATCCTCGAGGGCTGATCAGACCATGGCCCGAAACAAACGCCGCACCTGGCGCGCGCCCAGCGTCGACAGCCAGGGCATGACCCAGGCCGATCTGGACGCCATCAAGAACTACCGGGCGAACCGCGGCTCGCCACGCTACTTCAGCGACCTGAAAGCGATCGACGATCGCGCCCCAGCCACCCAACCGGACGACTCAAAAAAATGACCTCGACCACCACCACGGAAGCACCGGCGCCGGCCGCGCTGCAGCGGCGCATCGATGACCTGGCCCTGCCCGGCCAGCCGCTCGAATGGGGCGAAGAAGGCACCCCACTGCCGGGCGCCAACGTCGTGCACCAGTACCGCCTGCTCAATGACCGCTTCGAGCGCTGGATGGACATTCGGACGCAGGAGCATCTGCTCGAGGTCCAGGCTGCGCCCGACCGCTTCAAAGTGAGGATCATGTTCACGGTGCCTGTCGACGAAATATCCCGGGCGCCAGTTTCTTTCGTCGCCGCGGCGCAGATCAGGCTGGACATCATCCACGCCGCCACCGGCGCGGCAATCGCCAACCTGCGTGCGGTTGCGCGCGAGATCGCGGAGCTGCCATGAGCGAGCACCAGCTGCGCGCCATCAAGCGCCAAACCCTGACCGTGATCCTGGTGTGCGCCGCATGCACCACCGCCATCGTGCGCGGGTGGCCGCTGTGATGCGCCGCTTCGGACAGGCTTTCGTTCTGGTCATGGCCCTCCTGATCCTGGTGGCCGAGATCCAGCTGCAGGACGACGATGCGGCCGCGCGCGCCACCGATGCTCTCTACGGAGTGCAGCCGTGAGCTACGAGAAATTGCGCTTCGCCTATCAATGCCCCGAAAAGCTGGCGCAGCGCTTGTACGCCGAGCTGGAAGAAGCACGGGCGCAGCTGGAAAAGATGCATGCGGCGATCGCGGCCGGGCAAGCAATGCACGTCCTGGAGCAGAGCTTGCGCGCCAGGGCAGAAAAGAAGCTGGCCGGCATGGCGCCGCGCCGCGCCATTCGAGACTGGAAGGAAAACTCATGAACCAAGTATTGAAATGCGGTGCCAGCGGGCGCCTGGTCGGCGAATTCCAGGGCTACGTCGACGGCCAGCCGTCCGTGGTCTGGCTCGATCGCGGCAACATGCCAAGCGTCGGCGCGAAGCTGTACGCCGGCCCCGTGCTGGAATTCGTGGAAGCCGGCTCGGCGCCAGCGCCAGGCGTCGACCTGGCCGGCCTGGTGCGGTTCGGCTGGTGCGATATCGACAGCAGCGATTTCATCGAGCGGCCAGATGGCAAGTTCGTGCGCCTCGCCGATGTCGAGGTCGCGATCGCCGCCGCCCCTTCTGCACCTATAGGGGCAACGGTAGATACGCCGGAGTTGAACGCACTCGCTGCACGATACGGCAACAGCAAGGCAGGCAAGGATTACATGGCTCTCATCGCCCACATTGACCAGCACGTTGCAAGCCAGGTGCGGGCGGCACAAGCCGAGCCTGTGGTTCTGGCGGACGAGCGGATGTTATTTGAAAGCGAGTTTGATAACGCCAAGGGTGCAGAAGGTACGCAGCACGATGTAATCGGCTGGTACTACTTTCATGAGGAAGTACAGGCAATGTGGCAGGCGTGGGAAGCACGGGCCAAGGTCGCGGCACAAGCCGGTCAGGTAGCGGTGACGGGGTGGATCAGCACCGATGACCGCCTGCCGGAGAATGGCAAGGACGTAATCATTCTGTACTGGCCCTACAACAACCACGAGAACGAGCGGATTGCCGGGACTGCGCATCATGTAGAGGGAACGTTCTACGACGAAGACGGCAACGATATGCATCCGCCGTCGCACTGGATGCCATTCGTAATCCCAGTCGCCACCCCATCGCCAGCCAGCGAATCCCTGCGCTCCCCACAAGAAGCAGCGGGAACCGAGAAAGGGGGTATGTGATGGCGATCCTCGGATTCATCGTGCTTCTGCTGGTTGGCGGCATGCTCGTGGTCTGGGCGGTCGGCGCGGCGTTCGCCACGGTCGCTTTCTCCGGCGAGGTCGAATGGCCACCGGTCCTGGTCTTCGGCGGCGTCGGCGGCCTGATTCTCTGGTACGCATTCGTCAATGCGCCCTTCACCATCGTTTTCGGAGCAGCAGCATGACCACTACACACCCATCCGCCAGCGAGAGCGGCGAACTGAATCTCGACCACCTGGAAGCGCTGACCGACGAGCAGTACCAAGAAGTTCTGCGCCCGGTACTGTCGCGCTATGGCATGCAGCGCTTTCTGAATGGCGACGAAATCACCCTGAACCCAAGCGATTATCGGGCGATCATCGAGCGAGCCCGCGCTACCCAGCCAGTAGCAGCGCCGACAGCCGGGGATTCGATACTTACGTGGGAAGATCGGCGGGACACCTTCATAGAAAAGTTCCCTAACAGCGGGCTCGGCAATCTTTATTTCGCCAAACAAGAGATTGCCGAACTGCGCGCCGCCCTCGCCAACCAGCCAGCGCCGCTCGACGCCGACGAGATGACGCGCCTGCGTCGGCTGATGAAGGCGCTGGGTCACCATGCTGCCTTCGAAATGTCCGACGCCTACGTGCGTGGCATCCTCTGCACGGTGCTGGGCCAGGCCGCTGGAGTGGTAGAGCGCGCCCTCGCCAACCAGCCAGAGCCGACAGTGCCAGCGACGCCAGTCGAATACATGACGTGGTGGACAAGCATCGAAACCGACCTGCGCAAGTCGCTGCTTATCGGCGCTGGCCGCGACCGCGAGCGTCTACACGATCTGCTGCGTACCGCTTACGAGGCGGGGCAGGCGGCGCATCAACCAGCGCAGGAGCAGGCCAACAACCCGACGTGTAGAAAATGCCGGAATACTGGCTATACCGAACCGGGCGACCCGGAAACGGGAGCTACGAAATACGATTACCCCTGCCCTGATTGCGGGCCAGCGGCGCAGGAGCAGGCCGAGCCGGTGGCGTGGATGGACCCGAGCGCCAGTTGCGTGATGGACGCATTCCTGTGGCAGAAAGACCGCTCGAATCCTCAATACAGCGTCCCGGTCTACACCCCCGCACCGCAGGCACCAGTAGCAGCGGCACCTGATGCGCTGGTGGTGGGCGCTGGTGGTCAAATCGGCCTCAAAGCGCCTGTAACCCGCATGGATACTGGCTTTGATGGTGGTGGTCAAAATGAGGTGGCGCAGCACGAATCCAAGCTGCCCCTGACGGCGACGCACGGACCTTTGGGCCTGACTGATGCCAAGACGCGCGGCATCACGAAGCAAGGATTCAACATCGTAGGCTACGTACTGCGAAGCGAGAGCGGCGATGAGATTTGCATCTCGGCCGAGTCCGCCGTGCGATGGTTACCGCAGGCGCACTATTGGCGGCTGATGCACGAGCAGAATGGTTCGCTGTTCGGCCGCCAAGGAGCGATCGCCGTCGATGCAGCTATCCAGGCTGCTCAAGGAGAGAAGGCATGAAAGAGCGCCCTATCCTCTTCAGCGGCGCCATGGCACGCGCGCTGCTCGACGGAAGCAAGACACAGACCCGGCGGATCGTGAAGGACCTGCCTCCATGGCCGATCACCGAGATTTGCCACGACGCTGGCGGCACCGGTAAATGGATGCCAAATGGTCCTGCACCGAGCGGCACTGGTATGGCGGCGGGACACTGGCGTCTCTGCCCCTACGGACAGCCCGGCGAACGCCTGTGGGTGCGCGAGAGCTGGGCAATCGCCAGCAAGGCCACTGATATGGTCAAGGTCTACTACAGGGCCAGTGAGCAGCAGAGTCACACCGAGTTCCATGAGTATTTCCCGGTGGCCTGCGCCGGTGAGATGTCTGCAACTTGGCCAAAGTACCGCCCGAGCATCCACATGCCGCGCTGGGCCAGCCGCATCCTGCTGGAGATCGTGTCGGTGCGCGTCGAGCGGTTGAACGAGTGCAGCCGCAAGGATGCGATCGCCGAAGGCATCCACCGCTACGAGCATGTGTGGCGCGACAGCGAGTATCCGCTGGACGACGTCGCCTATGAACCGGTGAAAGGCTGGCCCACGCGCTACTCGTGCCCGATCCAGGCGTACCAGGCGCTGTGGGATAGCATCAACGGTGCCGGCAGCTGGGACGCCAACCCATGGGTGTGGGTGGTTGAGTTCAAGCGGGTGGCGCCGTGACCCTGGATTCGATCACGCACACCGCGCGGCGCCATCACCTGTGCGCCGGCTGCGGCCGGACCGTGCACGCCGGCGAGCGGTATGTGCGGGCGCAGCTGCCCGGCGGCGGGCGCGCGGCGAAGCAGGCTTTTCACAGCACGTGCTACACGGCCATATTGGCCGGCCATAACCAGGAGGCAGCGCATGAGCGCAATATTTGAACTGTCGCTACCATCCGAGACGCTGAGTGAGGATGAAATAAAGGACATATCGGGATGCTCCCGCAGCAACGACCAGGTCAACTGGTTGAAAAGCAACGGCTGGGTGTTTATCTTGAATCATGCCAAGGTGCCGAAGGTCGGCAGGCTGTACGCCAGACTGAAGCTGGCCGGAATCAACCCAGCTGCACTGATGGCCCCTGAGGCAACAGGATGGCAGATGGACGTCACCAACGTCCGATAACAGGCATACGATGAGACCAAAGACCACCGGCAAGAAGCTGCCACCGCGCATGCTCGCGCGGAAGAGAAAACTAAAATCAGGCGTGGTCTGGATCGGCTACTACTACAACGGCCGGGGCGAAGATGGCAAGCGGACGGAAATTGCGCTCGGCACCGACTTGGCGGCCGCGAAGCGGAAGTGGGCAGAGCTGGAGTGCGCGCCGGTACCGGATGACGCATCGTTGATGCGATTCGTTTTCGACCAGTACGTGCGAGACATCCTGCCGAAGAAAAAGCCGTCGACGCAGCGCGAGAACAATCTCTGCCTGTCGCAGCTGCGTCCTGTCTTTGACGCGGCGCCGGTCGATGCAGTCCGGCCGCAGGACATTGCGCGGTACCGCGACGCCAGGTCAGCGCCGGTGCGCGCCAACCGCGAGATAGCGCTGCTGTCGCACGTATTCAACATGGCGCGCGAATGGGGGTTCACGCAGCGAGACAACCCATGCCGCGGCGTCCGGAAGAACAAAGAGGTGCCAAGGGATTATTACGCAGAAGCAGACGTCTGGGATGCCGTGTTCGCCGCCGGCACCCAGGTGCTGCGCGATGCTATGGATCTGGCGTACCTGACTGGGCAGCGGCCGGCCGACGTACTCAAGATGAGCAAGCTCGATATACGGAACGACGAGCTCCACGTCCTGCAGAACAAGACGGCGCACACGCTACGGATCCGGCTGCACGTCGACGGCGAGCCGACGCAGCTCGGCGCGTGCGTCGAGCGATTGATGGCGCGGCCGGTGAAGTCGATGACTGGCGCGCTCGTATGCACAGAACAGGGCCAGCGGTTGACGCTGAAAATGCTACGCGATCGCTTCGACGGCGCGCGCGCGGCAGCCGCCGTGCTGGCCGAGAAAGATCGTAATGCCGATCTTGCGCTCCGCATTAAGGCCTTCCAGTTCCGGGATATACGGCCGAAGGCAGCGAGTGAAATTGCGAGCCTTGAGGATGCAAGCAAGCTGCTCGGCCACACCAGCAAACAGATCACGCAGAAGGTGTATCGCAGGGTTGGAGAGGTCGTGAAACCGACAAGATAAGGCGGGAGTTGCGGAAATCGTTTCCGCAACCTGTTAAATGATGGGCGAAAAGTGTTACATAAGCTGCTGATTTCGGCAGACTCCAGAAACGAAAAAGCCGTTGATAATCAACGGCTTTTCTATGTGTTCTGGCGGAAGCGGTGAGATTCGAACTCACGAACGGCTCACACCGTCGGCAGTTTTCAAGACTGCTGCCTTCAACCACTCGGCCACGCTTCCTTTGGGGAAGTCGCATTATACATAAATCATCTGTCGCGGTGAGCCTGTTTTGGCCACCGATGAGCCGCCCTGGCCCGGCAGATGCCACATGAAGCTCGGAGCAAGCTCGTGATGACGAGCAAGCCAACTTCATCCCACCAACAACCAGTTCTCCCTCAAACACCGCTCAAACTCATACGCCGGCAACGGCGCGGCATACAAATACCCCTGCACCTCATCGCATCCCGCCTCACGCAAGAACGCCAGCTGGTCAACCGTCTCCACCCCTTCCGCAATCACCCGCAGGCACAACTGCCGCGCCATGCTGATGATGGTCCCTGCGATCGCGCAGTCACTCGCGTCGCCCGGTATCCCGGTAGTAAACGACCGGTCAATCTTGAGCGTATGGATCGGGAACCGCTTCAAATACGACAAGCTCGAATACCCGGTCCCGAAATCATCGAGCGACAACGCCACCCCCAGCGCCGTGATGCTGTCCATGATCCCGGTCACCCGCTCGAAGTCATGCATCAGCGTGCTCTCGGTGATCTCCAGCTCCAGCCACGACGGATCGAGCCCGTAGCGCTGCAGCGTGTCGGCCACCCGCAGCGGCAGCGACGGCGTGAACTCGCGCGCCGAGACGTTCACCGCCAGCCGAAACGGCGCCAGACCCGCCTGCTGCCAGATCGCCGCCTGGGCACAGGCTTGCTCCAGCACCCACTCGCCCACCTGCACGATTAGCCCGGTGCTCTCGGCCAGCGGGATGAATTCGCCGGGCGGCACGATGCCGCGCTGCGGGTGCATCCAGCGCACCAGCGCCTCGGCGCCCACCAGGCGGTCGCTGGCGATCTCGAACTTGGGCTGCCAGTACAGCATTAATTCGCCATTGCCGAGTGCATGGCGCAGGCCGGATTCGATGCGCATGCGCTCTTGCATGCCCTTGTTCATGTCCTGGCTGTAGAAGGCCACGCTGCGGTCGGGATTGGCGTCGGCGGTCTTGGCCCGCTCCATCGCGATGTCGGCCAGGCCGAGCAAGGTCTCGGCATCGCCGCCGTCTTGCGGGAACACGCTGATGCCGATGCTGGCGCCCACGCGCAGGTCATGCCCGCCGATCATGAAGGGGGCGTCGAGCGACGCCTGCAGCTTCTGCGCCACGGTGGTGGCCTCGAAATGCTGGCGAATGTCGAACAAACCGACCGCGAACTCGTCGCCGCTCAAGCGCGCCACCACATCTTCTTCGCGCAAGGTCGCGCGAAAACGCTGCGCGACCTGGCGCAGCAGCTCGTCGCCGATGCGCCGGCCGAGTGTGTCGTTGATGCGCTTGAAGCGGTTCAGGTCGACGAACAGCAAGGCGCCGGCCGCCTCGTTGCGCTGGGCCACAGCCAGCGCCTGGTCGACCAGGCGCGCGAACAGGGTCCGGTTCGGTAGCCCGGTCAACCCATCGTAATAGGCCAGATGGTGCAGTTGCTCTTCCGCCCGCTTGCGCTCGGTGATGTCGGTCAGGTAGGCGATCAGGCCAGTCGGACGGTCGGCCAGGTCGCGCAGGGGCGTCAGCGACAGGCTGGCCCAGAACACGTCGCCCGATTTCTTGCGGCGCCGCACTTCCATCATGCGTCCGCCCTGCTCCGCGAATTCGTCGTGCAGCGACTCGTCTTCGTCGGCGTACAAGAACAGGATGTTGCGCCCCACCGCCTCCAG
>Ga0308160_10006211_pt1 | contig 12235 bp, 8 predicted proteins | sample PhyFR1_FD_201036 | JGI IMG/M metagenome (GOLD analysis project Ga0308160, IMG submission 201036) | Phyllosphere microbial communities from UC Gill Tract Community Farm, Albany, California, United States - DLSLF.R1 | ecosystem: Host-associated > Plants > Phyllosphere > Unclassified | place: USA... | reverse complement strand
ACAGCGGCTCGGCGTTCGGCGAATGGTGGAGATGGGGGGAATCGAACCCCCGTCCATCGCTGCAATTCGACGTCTTCTACGGGCGTATCCGGATGGTTCGTTCTGCTCGGCCCCGTCCTTTGCTACCGGCTTCTAGGACGACGGGCCCAGTCTCAGTGCAAGTCCCGCACGGCCCTGAGGCGCAACCGTGCAGCAAGTCCTCTGGATGACGCCGGAACTCAGGTTAGAAGACGATCACCTGGCCGACGGACTTCATGTGCTGGGCTGCTTACGCAGCGAGAGCGAAGTCAGTGCGCTTGGAATTGGCACTTGTTGTTTTCCACGGATCGTTGACGAGATGACCGTGGGTCCTCGGCCCGCTTCCCGTCGGCACACAGGCAATGTCGAAACCGATCATCCCCATGCGGGCCGGACGTGCGAACCGCTGTCACGCTCTTGAGTTGCCAATGCTCCGATCGGAGCAGTCCCTCAGTCTAGCCGACCGAGGTGCACCGGCGCTACTCGCCGACGCGGTTCCGGGTGCGCATGGCCCGCTCGGCCTCGCGCTTGTCCGTCTTCTCGCGCAGGGCCTGGCGCTTGTCGAACTCCCGCTTGCCCTTCGCGACCGCGATCTCCACCTTCGCCCGGCCGTCGTGGAAGTAGATCTGCAGCGGCACGAGCGTGTAGCCGCCCTGCGCCGTCTTGTGCGAGATCTTCACGATCTGCTGCTTGTGGAGGAGCAGCTTCCGCTTGCGCCGGGGAGCGTGGTTGTTCCACGTGCCCTCGGTGTACTCGGGGATGTGCACGGCGTCGAGCCAGGCTTCGCCGCCGTCGATGAAGGCGTACCCGTCGACGAGCGAGGCGCGCCCTTCGCGGAGGGACTTCACCTCGGTGCCGGACAACACCATGCCGGCCTCGTACGTGTCCTCGATCAGGTAGTCGTGACGCGCGCGACGGTTCGTCGCCACGATCTTCTCGCCGCGTTCCTTCGCCATGCGTGTCTCCTTCCGTGCGGTCGCTGCGGATGCGCAGCCCTACAGACTACCCAACGCGCGGCGCTCACCGCACCTTCCCGGCGCGCCGCCCGGTGCCGGACACCGGCGGGGCGTCAGACCTTCAGGTAGCGGCGGATCGCGACGAAGGCGGAAAGTCCCGCCAGCACGATGCCGATCACGATCACCGACGGCACCACGACGGCCGCGTCCCCCATGCCGATGAACGCCGTGCCCGAGAACCGCTGCGCGAGGTAGTTCCGCACGAAGAACCAGACCACCGCAGTGATCGCGCCACCGGCCAGGACGGCCCCGATGGCGGCGGCGATCACCCCCTCGAGCACGAAGGGTGTCTGGATGAACCGGTTCGACGCCCCCACCAGGCGCATGATGCCGAGCTCTCGCCGTCGACTGAACGCGGACAACCGGATGGTCGTCGCGATGAGCAGCACGGCGGCGACGAGCATGAGCGCCGCGATGCCGATCGCCGTGTACGACGAGGCGTTGAGCAGGTTGAAGATCGGTTGCAGGTACCCGCGCTGGTCGACCACGCTCTGCACGCCGGCGACCTTCGACAGGCTCTCGACGAGGACGTCCGCCTGCGACGGGTTCTTCAGGTTCACCCAGAACGTCTCGTTGAGGTACTCGGGCTTGACGAACTCCGTCGCGGGCGAGTCCTTGAACTGCTGCTTGAACCGGTCGTACGCCTGGTCCTGGTCCTCGTAGTACGTCTTCTCGATGTACGGCTTGAGCGTCGACGAGTCGAGCTGCTCCTGGACCTGCTTGCGCTGGTCGTCGGTGGCCTTGGCCCCCGTGCAGTTACCAGTGGTGTCGGTGTCGGTGCAGAGGTAGACCGCGACCTGCGCCCGGTCGTACCAGTACCCCTTCATCTGGTTGATCTGCATCTGGAGCAGGATCGCGGTGCCGACGAAGGTGAGCGAGATGAAGGTCACGAGGACGACGGACACGACCATGGACGCGTTGCGCCGCAGGCCCGAGCCGACCTCGGACATGACGAGCCCGAGCCTCATCGGATGATCCCCGGGATGGTCTGGATGCCGGTGGTGTTCGAGACGCCCGCGCGCTGGATCGGCACCGCCTGGGTCTGGTAGCCGCCGGACTGCTCGTCGCGCAGGATGGTCCCGTTCGAGAGCTCGATGACGCGGCGCTGCATCTGGTTGACGATGCTGGCGTCGTGGGTCGCCATGAGCACGGTGGTGCCTCCCTGGTTGATGCGTTCGAGGAGCGCCATGATGCCGGCCGAGGTCGTCGGGTCGAGGTTGCCGGTGGGCTCGTCGGCGAGGAGGATCGCCGGCTTGTTGACGACGGCGCGGGCGATCGCCACGCGCTGCTGCTCACCACCGGAGAGTTCGTGCGGCATGCGCGTCGCCTTGCCGGCGAGACCCACGAGCTTCAGCACGTCGGTGACGGCCTCGCTGATGAAGCCCTTGCTCTTGCCGATCACCTGCAGCGAGAACGCGACGTTGTCGAAGACGTTCTTGTTCGGCAGCAGCCGGAAGTCCTGGAAGACCACGCCGAGGTTGCGGCGGAAGTACGGGACCTTGCGCGACGACAGGGCGCCGAGCCGCTGCCCGAGCACGTGGATCTGCCCGCGCGACGGCTTCTCCTCCTTCAGCACGAGGCGGAGGAAGCTGGACTTGCCGGACCCGGACGCGCCCACGAGGAAGACGAACTCCCCCTTGAGGATCTCGAGGGAGATGGCGTCGAGGGCGGGGCTCGGGTTGCCCGAGTACACCTTGGTGACCTGGTCGAATTTGATCATGACCGGATCAGGGTAGGTCGCGTCGCCCGGAAATCAACCGAGGCGCGCGGCTCAGGAATCGTCGGATTGCTTGCGCCAGCGGATGCCCGCGTTGATGAACCCGTCGAGGTCACCGTCGAACACGGCTGAGGGGTTGTTCACCTCGTGCTCGCTCCGCAGGTCCTTGACCATCTGGTACGGCGCCAGCACGTACGAGCGGATCTGGTCGCCCCAGCTCGCCGTGATGTTGCCGGCCAGTTCCTTCTTCTTCGCGTTCTCCTCTTCCTTCTTGAGGAGCAGGAGGCGCGACTGCAGCACGCGCATGGCGGCGGCACGGTTCTGGATCTGCGACTTCTCGTTCTGCATCGAGACGACGGTGCCGGTCGGGATGTGGGTCAGGCGGACCGCGGAGTCCGTCGTGTTGACCGACTGCCCGCCGGGGCCCGACGAGCGGAACACGTCGACGCGGATTTCGTTCTCGGGGATGTCGATCGACTCGGTCTCCGGCATGAGCGGGATGACCTCGACGGCGGCGAACGACGTCTGCCGCTTGCCCGCGGCGCCGAACGGCGACATCCGGACGAGGCGGTGCGTGCCGGCCTCGACCGACAGGGTGCCGAAGGCGTGGGGGGCGTCGACCTCGAACGTGGCGGACTTGATGCCCGCTTCTTCCGCGTAGGACGTGTCCATCACGGTGGTCTTGTAGCCGTGCTGCTCCGAGTAGCGGAGGTACATGCGCAGCAGCATCTCGGCGAAGTCCGCGGCGTCGACACCACCGGCACCGGCACGGATCGTGATGACCGCGGGGCGGTCGTCGTACTCGCCGTCGAGGAGCGTCTGCACCTCGAGGTCGCCCATCGTCTTCTGGATCGCCTTGAGCTCGGCGGCAGCTTCGTCGGCGGAGTCCTGGTCGTCGGCCTCGTTCGCCATCTCGACCAACACCTCGAGGTCGTCGATGCGGCGCTCGGTGTCGGTGATCTTCTTCAGCTCCGACTGCCGGTGCGAGAGCGCGCTCGTCACCTGCTGCGCGTGCTCGACGTCGTCCCAGAGGTCCTGGGCCCCGGCCTGCTCGCTGAGGTCGGCGATCTCACGCTGCAGGCGGTCGACGTCGACCACCGAGCGGATGTTGCCGAAGGTCTCGCGGAGGGCGGAGAGCTGCTCGGTGAAGTCCAGTTCGACCATGATCACCGATCCTACCGGTGCTTCCCAGCCCGGGAGGCGCGGCTCGGCCCCGGTGGACCGGTCAGCGTCCCAGGAGCGGTTCCCTCGACGCCATCCCCGCGGCTCCGGCGCGCGCCACCGCGTCCGGCAGCGCGGCGAGGAACGCGTCGACGTCGGCGTCGGTCGTGGTGTGCCCGAGCGTGATCCGGAGCGCACCGCGGGCGTCCTGGTCCGACAGCCCCATGGCGAGCAGGACGTGCGAGGCCTCGGGCACGCCGGCCTGGCACGCCGAGCCGGTCGACACCGCGACCCCGGCGGCGTCGAGCAGGAAGAGCAGCGAGTCCCCCTCGCAGCCCGGGAACGTGAAGTGCGCGTTGCCGGGGAGCCGGTCGACCGGGTCCCCCATCAGCACCGCGGTGGGCACCGCTGCCCGGACCCCGGCGACGAGCCGGTCCCGCAGTGCCCGGACGTCCGCGTGCGGCATGGAGGCCGCGACCCCGAAGGCCGCCGCTGCCGGGGCGTCCTGCGTCCCGCTCCGCACCTGGCGCTGCTGCCCGCCCCCGTGGATGAGCGGCTCGACGGTCGCACGACGGCCGAGCACGAGCGCGCCGATGCCGACCGGGCCGCCGATCTTGTGCGCCGACACGCTCAACGCGTCGAGCCCGGAGGCGGCGAACGACACCGGTACCTGGCCGTACGCGGCGACCGCGTCGCTGTGGACGGGCACGCCCGCAGCGTGCGCGAGCTCGACGATCCGCGACACCGGCGCGATCGTGCCGACCTCGTTGTTCGCCCACAGGAACGTGACCAGGGCGACGTCCGAGGCGTCGGTGAGCCGCGCCTCCAGGGCAACCAGGTCGACGCGACCCTGTGCGTCCAACGGGACCACGTCGACGACCGCGCCCTCGTGGCGCTCGAGCCACTCGACCGTGTCGACGGTCGCGTGGTGCTCCCCGCCGGGGACGACGATGCGCGGGCGCGGACGGTCCTGCTGCCGCGCCCAGAACATGCCCTTCACGGCGAGGTTGATGCTCTCGGTGCCGCCGGAGGTGAAGACGACCTCGACCGGGTCGGCGTCGAGCGAGGCGGCGACGGCGGCGCGGCCGTCCTCGAGCAGCATCTTCGCCTGCTGCCCCGCGCTGTGGATCGACGACGGGTTGCCGACGGTGCCGAGCGCGGCGGTGAACGCGGCGAGCGCCTCCGGCAGGATCGGCGTCGTCGCGGCGTGGTCGAGGTAGACCGGCATCTGCACCCCCTGAACGAGCGTTTCCAGGATACTCGTCGGTCCTCGTACCCTTGGTGCCATGCACGAGACGGCGATCGACGAGACCCCGGGGTTCCTCCTGACCGCCGACGTCCCGCGGTTCTCGGTGCGGTCGGCGACGGCGACGGCCGTGTCGGTCGTGGTCGACGGCCGCGGCACGTTCCCGCTGACGCGGTCCGGCGACGTCTGGACGGGTGCCGTGCCGGGAGTCGAACCCGGGGACACGTACCACCTGCTCGTGGACGGTCCCGCCGGTCCGCGCGACGCGTTCGACGCGGTGCGTCCGCTGCTCGACCCGTACGCCCGCGGGATCGTGCGCGGCTCCGGACCACGCTGGACGTGTGTCGTGGTCGATGACGCGTTCGACTGGGGCGGGGTGGTCAAGCCGACGACGCCGCTCGACCGGGTCGTCGTGTACGAGGCGAACGTCCGGACCCTGACCGCCACGAACCCGGCCGTCCCGGAGGACCTCCGCGGCACGTACGCCGGCGTCGCCCACGAGAGCACCATCGCGCACCTGCACCGGATCGGCGTGACCACGCTCGAGCTGCTGCCCGTGCACGCCTTCGACACCGAACGGTGGCTGCGGGACGCCGGACGCGAGAACGCCTGGGGCTACAACACGCTCGGGTTCTTCGCGCCGCACGCGGCCCACGCCTCCCCCGGTGCGCGGGCCGAGGGCGCCTCCGCGGTGCTGCGCGAGTTCAAGGGCATGGTCCGACTGCTGCACGCCGCCGGTATCCAGGTCGTCCTCGACGTCGTCTACAACCACACCGCAGAAGAGGGCCTCGGCGGCCCGACGACCTCGCTCCGGGGCATCGACGGGGCGAACCGCTACCGGTGGACCGCCGACGGCGCCTCGTACTACGACACCACCGGCTGCGGGAACACCCTCGACACCTCGGTCGAGGCCACGGCCGACCTCATCGTCGACAGCCTGCGCTACTGGGCGCGCGAGGTGCAGGTCGACGGGTTCCGGTTCGACCTGATGGCGGCGCTCGGCCGCGACGCCGACCACGTGTTCGACCCGTCGCACCCGCTGCTCGAGCGGATCCGGAACCACCCCGAGCTGCAGGACACCCTGGTCATCGCCGAACCGTGGGACGTCGGACCGGACGGGTGGAAGACGGGCTCGTTCGGCGCGCGGACGAGCGAGTGGAACGACGGCTTCCGGAACACCGTGCGGCAGTTCTGGCTCACCGACATCGCCGAGGAGCGACGCCACGGCGCCCCCGCCACCGGCATCGGCGCGCTCGCCGGGGCCCTGACCGGCTCGCGCCACCTCTTCGACACGGCACGCGGGCCGCTCGCCGGCATCAACTTCGTCACCGCCCACGACGGCTTCACCCTGCTCGACCTGGTGTCGTACGACGGCAAGCACAACGAGGCGAACGGCGAGGAGAACCGCGACGGCTCGAACGACAACCGCTCGTTCAACCACGGCATCGAGGGCGACACCGCCGACCGCGGCGTGCGGGCGGCGCGGGGCCGATCGATGCGGAACCTCGTCGCGACGCTCATGCTCTCCGCGGGCGTGCCGATGCTCACCGCCGGCGACGAGCGGAGCCGGACGCAGCACGGCAACAACAACGCCTACGTGGTGTCCGAGGACCTCACCCCGGTCGACTGGTCGGACGACGAGGACGCCGAGGCGATGACCGAGGCCGTCTCCGCACTCGCACGGCTCCGCGCCGCGCACCCCGCGCTCCGGCCGACCCGGTTCGGCGTCGAGGGGCAGGAGACGCCCGGCGCGTCCCGGATGTCCTGGTACGGGCCCGACGGCCACCCGATGACGGCCGAGGGGTGGGACCAGCCGATCCACCGCGCGCTGCAGTACTTCGTCGAGTCGACGCCGGAGCACGAGCCGTTCGACCGCGTCCTCGTGGTGGTGCACGGCAGTGGGCGCACGCGGGACATGACGCTGCCCGTGCGCGAGGACGTGCTCGGGTACCGGCTCGCCTGGTCCAGCGAGAAGCACCGCGACCACGAGCGGCTCCGGCCCGCGGGTCAGGTCTTCACGGCGTACGGGCCGGGCATCCACGTGTTCGAGATCGCCTGACGGCGGCCCGTCCAGGAGGCGCGGGTCGGCTCCGGCACGGCGGTCGCGCGGTGCTCCTCCACAGCGCCACGGCGCGCCCGGGTCTCCACGGACGGCACGTTCCGGGGAACGCGGAGGCGCTCGCCGGGTAGCGTCGGCTCCGTGGCCACTGCAGACCGACCCCGCCGACCGAAGATCGGGCGCATCCCGATCACCGAGCTCGCCCCCACGACGCCCAACGGGTTCCCCGGCAAGGCGTTCGACGGCGAGGTGATCACGTTCGGTGCGACCGTCTTCCGCGAAGGGCACGGGATCATCGGCGCCGACCTCGTCCTCGAACGACCGGACGGCGGCACCAGGACCGTCCCGATGGTGCTCTTCGCCCCGGGCACCGACCGCTACGAAGCGACCGTCCAGGTCGACCACACCGGTGTGTGGACGTGGCACGTCGAGTCCTACGCCGACGACTGGTCGTCCTGGCTGCACGGTGCCCGCCTGAAGATCGCCGCGGGCGTCGACACCGAGGCCACCCTGCTCGACGGGGCGGCACTCCTCGACCGACTCGCCGACGAGACCGACTCCCCCGCCGCCACGCGTGCGGCGGCGCGCATCCGCGACACCGACCTCGACCCGGCCGAACGACTCGCCGCCGTCGACGACCCGCGCATCACGGGCGAGGTCGAAGAAGCGCCGCTCACCTCGCTCCGGACGCACTCGCCCACGCAGCTGCTCGACGTCGAGCGCACCCGCGCCGGTGTCGGCGCCTGGTACGAGTTCTTCCCCCGCAGCGAAGGCGCGAAGAAGAACCCCGACGGCTCGTGGAAGAGCGGCGACTTCCGCACCGCGGCACGACGGCTCCCGGGCGTCGCGCGCATGGGCTTCGACGTGGTGTACCTCCCGCCGATCCACCCCATCGGCACGACCGCGCGCAAGGGTCCGAACAACACGCTCACCCCCGGCCCGCACGACCCCGGCAGCCCGTGGGCCATCGGCGGCCCCGACGGCGGGCACGACGCCATCCACCCGGACCTCGGCACCGAGGACGACTTCCGCGACTTCGTCGAGACGGCGAAGAACACCGGGATGGAGGTCGCGCTCGACTTCGCCCTGCAGTGCTCGCCCGACCACCCCTGGGTCACCGAGCACCCCGAGTGGTTCACGGTCCGCGCGGACGGCTCCATCGCCACGGCCGAGAACCCGCCGAAGCGCTACCAGGACATCTACCCGATCCAGTTCGACACCGACCCCGAGGGGCTCGTCGCCGAGGTCCTGCGGGTCCTGCGCCACTGGATCGCCCTCGGCATCCGGATCTTCCGCGTGGACAACCCGCACACCAAGCCGCTCTGGTTCTGGGAGCGGGTCATCCGCGAGATCCGCGACGAGCACCCCGACTCGGTGTTCCTCGCCGAGGCGTTCACGCGCCCGGCGATGATGCGCGCCCTCGCCGAGGTCGGGTTCCAGCAGTCGTACTCGTACTTCACGTGGCGGAACTCGAAGGACGAGATCGCCGACTACTTCGACGAGCTCTCGCACGAGACGAGCGCGTACCTGCGTCCGAACCTGTTCGTGAACACGCCCGACATCCTCACCGAGTACCTGCAGTTCGGCGGCCGCGCCGGGTACAAGATCCGTGCGGCGCTCGCGGCCACCGGTGCGCCGACGTGGGGCATGTACTCCGGGTACGAGCTGTTCGAGGACGTCGCACGCCCCGGCTCGGAAGAGAACATCGACAACGAGAAGTACGAGTACAAGCCGCGTGACTTCGCCCTGGCCGAGGCCGAGGGTGCGAGCCTGGCGCCGTACGTGACGATGCTCAACCGCTTCCGGCAGGCGCACCCGGCGCTCCGCCAGCTCCGGAACCTGCACGTGCACGACGCCGAGGACCCGGCGATCGTCGTGTACTCCAAGCACCTGCCCGGACGGTTCATCCGCTCCGGGCGCGACGACACCGTGATCGTCGTCGCGAACGTCGACCCCCACTCGGCCCGTGAGACCACGGTCCACCTCGACCTCGCCGCCCTCGGCCTCGACCCGGAGCAGGCGTTCGACGTCCGCGACGTCGTGACCGGCCAGCGCTGGGTCTGGGGATCGTCGAACTACGTCCGCCTGGACGCGTTCCAGGAACCCGTGCACCTGCTCGTCGTGGAGGGACCCCACCGATGACCGACACCCACCCCGAGGACGACGCACCGACGGCAGCGCCGAACGACCGGGGGCAGGGGCCGAGCGTTCCGCCGGTGCCGCCGCCCGTGCTGCCCCGCCGCATGCCGGCCGACACCCCGCGCCCGACGCACCCGGCACAGCACGTCGCACCGGAGACGCCGGCAGCGGGAGGACCGCGTCCGTCGGCATCGCCGGAGCCTGCGACCCCTCGCTACGAGCCGCGTGTCTCGGCGCCCGGCGAGGACCTGCCGGGCGCACCCCCGGCCCGACGGGAAGCGCCGGACCGCGATGTCGCCGAGTCGGCCACGCTCGCCGGGCACGCGTCCGACGCGGCCCACCCGCGGCACGTCACGGTCGAGGCGGTCGAGTCCGTCGAGCGGTCCGCGGCCGCCGGTGACGGCACAGGAGGCGCGACCGGCGTCACGACGTCGGCCGAGGCGGTCGACACGGACGGCCCCGGCGACGGGGCGGACGCGCCCACCAGCGAAGGCGGCAGCCCGCTCGCCGCGACGAGCGAGGCGGGGTCGATCCGCGCCTCCCGTCCGATCGACACCACGCCGGAGACGACCGGCCCGCGTCCCGCCCCCGTCGAGGAGTGGCTCCGCCAGCAGGTCGCCGAGGCCCGCTGGTCCCAGCCCCACGACGTCCTCGGACCGCACCCCGTCGACGGCGGCACGAGCGTCCGTGTGGTCCGCCACCTCGCGACCGCCGTGCGGATCGTCCGACCGGACGGCGACGACGTCGAGCTCACGCACGAGGGCGACGGCCTCTGGGCCGGCGCGACCCCCGGCGAGCTCGGACGGTACCGGGTCGAGGCCGACTACGACCCGGACCCGTCGACCGACAGCGACGACATCACCTGGACGACCGACGACGCGTACCGGTTCCCCCCGACGATCGGCGAGCTCGACCTGCACCTCTTCGGCGAGGGCCGTGACGAGCAGCTGTGGCACCACCTCGGCGCGCACGTCACCACGGTCGACGGCGTGGACGGCGTCTCGTTCACGCTCTGGGCCCCGCGGGCGACCGCAGCCCGGGTGATCGGTGACTTCGAGGGCTGGGAAGGCCGCACCACCGCGATGCGTCGCCTGACCGACCTCGGTGTCTGGGAGCTGTTCTGGCCCGGCGCCCTCGTCGGTCAGCGGTACAAGTTCCAGCTCCTCACCGACTCCGGCTGGGTGGAGCGGGCCGACCCGTTCGCCCGCCGGACCGAGGTCCCGCCGCTGACCGCCTCCGTGATCGACGAGTCGCACCACGAGTGGTCCGACGGCGACGCGCAGTGGATGGAGCACCGGGCACGGACGACCACGCACGACCGTCCGATGAGCGTCTACGAGGTCCACCTCGGTTCGTGGCGTCCGGGGCTGTCCTACCGCGAGGTCGCCGACCAGCTCATCGGCCACGTCCAATACACGGGCTTCACCCACGTGCAGTTCCTGCCGCTCGCCGAGCACCCCTTCGGCGGATCGTGGGGCTACCAGGTCACGGGCTACTACGCCCCGACGGCCCGGTTCGGCTCCCCCGACGACCTCCGGTACCTCGTCGACCGGCTGCACTCCGCCGGCATCGGCGTGATCATGGACTGGGTCCCCGGGCACTTCCCGAAGGACGAGTGGGCCCTGGCGAAGTTCGACGGCTACGCGCTGTTCGAGCACCCGGACCCCCGCCGTGGCGAGCAGCTCGACTGGGGCACGTACGTGTTCGACTTCGGGCAGCCGCAGGTCCGCAACTTCCTCGTCGCGAACGCGCTCTACTGGCTCGAGGAGTTCCACATCGACGGGCTCCGCGTGGACGCCGTCGCCTCGATGCTGTACCTCGACTACTCGCGCACCGAGTGGCTGCCGAACATCCACGGCGGGCGCGAGAACCTCGAGGCGATCTCCTTCCTGCAGGAGACGAACGCCACCGCGTACAAGCGCTACCCGGGCATCGTGATGATCGCCGAGGAGAGCACCTCGTGGCCGGGCGTCACGCAGCCGACCAGCGCGGGCGGTCTCGGGTTCGGCCAGAAGTGGAACATGGGCTGGATGCACGACACCCTGCAGTACATCGAGCGCGACCCGGCGTACCGCAGCTACCACCACGACGAGATCACCTTCTCGTTCGTGTACGCGTTCAGCGAGCAGTTCACCCTGCCGATCAGCCACGACGAGGTCGTGCACGGCAAGGGATCGCTCTACGGCAAGATGCCCGGCGACGAGTGGCAGAAGCTCGCGAACGTGCGGGCATACCTCGCGTTCATGTGGGCGCACCCCGGCAAGCAGCTGCTCTTCATGGGGCAGGAGTTCGCCCAGCCCAGCGAGTGGTCCGAGGCGCGCGGGCTGGACTGGTGGCTCCTCGACGACCCGGGGCACCGCGGAGTGCAGGACCTCGTGTCCTCGCTCAACCGGGTGTACCGCGAGACGCCGGCGCTCTGGACCCACGACGCCACGGCCGACGGCTTCGAGTGGATCGAGGGTGGCGACGCACCGCACTCGACGCTCGGGTTCCTGCGGAAGGACGGCGACGACCGGCTCGCGGTGTTCGTGAACTTCTCCGGCGTGCCGGTCGAGCGACGCTTCGGGTTGCCGGCGGCCGGTGCCTGGCACGAGGTCCTCAACACCGATGCCGCGGAGTACGGCGGGTCGGGTGTGGGGAACCTCGGCGTGGTCACGGCCGAGGACACCCCGTGGGCGGGGCGTCCGGCGTCCGCGCACCTCGTGGTGCCGCCGCTCGGCGCGGTCTGGCTGAAGCTGGCGCGCTAGCCCCGCGCACGCGACGGACGGGAGGCGCGGTGCTCGCTGGCACCGCGCCTCCCGTCCGGATGGTGCGTCAGAAGCCGGACGGCACTCGCGGGGTGTACGCCTGCTCGAGTCGCGCGACCTCGTCGGACGTCT
>Ga0308160_10006209_pt1 | contig 12236 bp, 11 predicted proteins | sample PhyFR1_FD_201036 | JGI IMG/M metagenome (GOLD analysis project Ga0308160, IMG submission 201036) | Phyllosphere microbial communities from UC Gill Tract Community Farm, Albany, California, United States - DLSLF.R1 | ecosystem: Host-associated > Plants > Phyllosphere > Unclassified | place: USA... | reverse complement strand
CGCCGATGATAGTGCTGCAACCAGTGTGAAAGTAGGTTATCGTCAGGCTAGTTATAAGCGAAACCCCATCCAGTGATCTGGATGGGGTTTTTTGCTTTGTGCGGCTCAGTAAGGCAATTCAGCAGTTCATCGCAAACGGTCTGATAAGCTAGCGTCGGCCTTTTACCATTCCTTGTCGAAAACGATGAGGAATCGCTGCATGGACTTGCCGAGGTCTCTTTCAATCTTGCTCCTGCTGCTAGCGGCTTCATGTCTCTCGACATCAGCATGTGCACAGTCCAATCCAAACAACTCCCCGGAAACACTGCGAGCGCAGGTCACTGAGCATCTCCAGCGCGCAGGGCTGCCGGGCGCCGTATGGACTTTGGTCACGCCCGACGCCGGCATCGTCACCGGCGCGGCGGGTCTGAGCAATGCGCAAACCGGGGAAGCAATGACCTCGACAACGCGAGTCCACGTCGGCTCGGTGGCGAAAACCGTGCTGGCGATGGGCGTCCTGCGCCTCGTCACCACTGGCCAGCTGAGCCTCGACACCGAGGTCGCTTCCGTCCTGCCAGCACTGCGCTTCGATAATCCCTTGCAGGCCACCGATCCGATCCGTATCCGTCATTTACTCGCGCACACGGCGGGTCTGGAAAACTTCCGCTTCTACCAGGTATTCAGCCTGCGCGCGCAGGCCGACACGCCTCTGGATAAAGCACTAGGACGTGACAGCCTGACGGTGCACACGCGACCGGGCGCACGCTACGTCTACTCGAGCACCGGCTATCACTTGCTCGGCATGGTCATCGAGGCCATCACCCATCGCCGCTACGAAGCCTGGCTGGACACCGAACTCCTGCACCCACTCGGCATGAATGACAGCAGCTTCGCCTTCAGCACCCAGGCCGGCGCCAACGCCGATCCGCGCCTGGCCATGGGCCATTTCGAAGACCGCGTCGCCTATCCGGCCATTCCCGTGTTTGCACGGCCTGCCACCCAGTTCGTGACGACTGCCGCCGACATGGGCCGCATCGCCCGCTTCCTGATGGGCGATGGCACGATCGCCGGCCGGCCCTTCATCGCTTCAAACCTGATGGACGCCCTCAGCGGCGCCCGGGGTACCGATGCCGAACGGGCGGGTTTGCAGGGCGGGCACGGCCTCGCACTCTCGGTGCGCGACCGGCATGGCGTCATCGGCGACTGCCACCCGGGCACGACGATCGGTTTTCAGGCCATGCTCTGCCTGTATCCAAAGGAGGGCAAAGCCTTCTTCGTCGCGGCGAATGCCGACGTCGAGAATGCGGATTACGAGCGGCTCAACACCTTGCTGATCGAGGCGCTGCAACTGAAACCTGCGAAAGAGCGGGGCACCGCACCGCCGCCGCCGGCCGACATCCACGCTTGGGAAGGCGTGTACGTTCCGGCCTGGCATGCGGTAACGCGCCTGGCCTGGATCGATACGGTCTTCAATCCGGTCGACGTGCGCTGGGATGGAAAGCGCCTGCAGCTGGCGCCCTTTCAGGGTAAGCCCGCGTCCCTGCAGCCAGCAGGAGGAATGCTGTTCAAGGCGGACGGCCGGGCTGCCCCGTCGCATGTGCTGCTGACAACGGATGGCGAACGGATGCTGAGCGACGGCTTGCGCACCTACCGCCAGGTGCCGCTGACGAGCTTGCTGTGGCTATGGACCAGCGCCGCACTTGGCGCCGCCGGCCTGCTCACCATTTTGTTCAGGGGAGGGTGGCTGCTGATCCGCGCCCGCTTGCGCAGGTCCAGCACCCTGGCCCTGCCGCTGGCTGGGGTGCTGATGCTGTTCGCGCCGATCCCCTTCTTCTTCACGCAATCCTTCATGCAGCTGGGCGACCTCACCGTTGCAAGCGGATTGCTCGCTTTCGCCAGCATCGCCTTGCCCTGTGCAATCGCTTACGGCTTGCTGCGCCTGCCTGCGTGCGCACGCAGCCTCGCCCACCCGGCATTCGACTGCGCCGCCTTGCTCGCGGTCGCGCAATGGCTGATCGTGCTTGCCGCCTGGGGCATGCTGCCTTTCCTTATGTGGCGATAGGCTGCGCCTGGCCGCCGCGCTCGAGGCTATCCCAGAGCCGGTCGTGCAGCGGCAGGATCAGCACATTGCAGACCGGTTCCAGCAGCGCCGCGATGCTGCCCATCGCCGCCGATCCGGTCGCCACGTACATGACCGCGAAGGCGACGCCGGCATGCAGGCCGGTCTGGCTGAGCTTTTCGAAAGCTACCGTGAGGTAGCGCGCCCGCGACGTGAGCGCCGCACGCCGGCGTTTCGCCCACGCGGCCTCGTGGAAGGGCAGCAGCAAGACGTTGATCACCGGCTCGACCAGCACCGCCAGGCCACTGAAGACGGCCGAGCCGGTAAGGGCGTAGGCCAGGGCATAGGCGATGCCCATGTGGGTGGCGACCTGGCTGATCCTTTTTGCTGCGGTAATCATGCACTGCTCCTGTTGCAAACACTCAGGAGCAAATGATAGTTATTCTCATCTGAGAGGTAAAATGAATTGATTCAAGCACATTGATAGGGTTTGGCTATTAGTCAGCCTGTGCCAATAGGCGATCGAACAGAGGCTGCGCAGCATCCGCGATCCGGTCGAGACTCGCTTCGCGCAAGGCCGCCGTATCGACACGCTGTTCCGTGTCCAGCCCGGCCCAGCGCAGCAGCGCCGCGCAGGCGTCCGGATGGTCGAACAAACCGTGCAGGTAAGTGCCCATCACTTGCCCATCTGCCGAGCATGCCCCCTCATCACGGCCATCGATGCGGAAAGCAGGCGACGCCAGCGCCGCGCCAGCCGACGCACCCATATGGATTTCATAGCCTGCGACCCGCGCGCCGTCGCCGCCGAAGGCGCATACTCCCTCGACGCGGCGCAGCTGCTTCTCCATGCCCATGGTCGTCACCAGCTGCAGCACACCCAGGCCCTCGGACTCGCCGGCACTGCCCTCGACTCCATGCGGATCCCTCACCGCCAGCCCCAGCATCTGGAAGCCGCCGCATATGCCCAGCAGTTTTCCGCCATAGCGCAGGTGGCGCGCAATCGCCGCGTCCCATCCCTGCGCGCGCAGCCAGGCCAGGTCGCCGCGTGTGTTCTTGCTCCCCGGGAGAATGACGAGGTCCGCCGGCGGAATCGCTTCGCCCTGGCGCACGAAGCGCAGGTCGACGTCCGGATGGACGCGCAGCGCATCGAAATCCGTGTGATTGCTCATGCGCGGCAGGCTCGGGACAAGGATGCGAAAGCGTCCGCGCGTGAGCTGCACCGGCTGCACGGCGTCCTCCGCGTCGAGATACAGGCCGTGCAGGTAGGGCAGGACCGCCAGCACCGGCTTGCCGGTCTCGCGTTCGAGCCAGTCCAGGCCCGGCTCAAGCAGGGCGATGTCGCCGCGGAAGCGGTTGATGACGAAGCCGACGATGCGATTGCGCTCGCTGCGTGAGAGGCAGGCCAGGGTGCCGACGATGTGCGCGAACACGCCGCCACGGTCGATGTCCGCCACCAGGATCACCGGGCAATCCACTGCTTCGGCAAAGCCCATGTTGGCAATGTCGCGATCGCGCAGGTTGATCTCGGCCGGACTGCCGGCGCCTTCGACGACGATCGTGTCGTACTGCGCACACAGGCGGGCATGCGACTCCAGGACCGCGCCCATCGCGACAGTTTTATATTGGTGATAGTCGCGCGCATTCATTTCGCTGCGCACCCGCCCATGAATGATCACCTGGGCGCCGGTGTCGCTCGAGGGTTTCAGCAGCACCGGGTTCATGTCCGTGTGCGCGTCGATGCCGGCGGCCAGCGCCTGTAAAGCCTGGGCGCGTCCGATCTCGCCGCCGTCCCTGGTCACCGCGCTGTTGAGCGCCATGTTCTGCGGCTTGAACGGCGCCACGCGCACGCCTTCGCGTTTCAGGAGCCGGCACAGCGCGGCCACCACCGTGCTTTTGCCCGCATCCGAGGTCGTTCCCTGCACCATCAGGGTCTGGTACGGAAGGCGCCTCATGGCCGATGCCTGCGTGCCTGGTCGAGCTTTTCGCACATCGCGGCCGCGCCCTGGATCATGCGCGGGCCGGCGCGGTTGAGCAGGTTGCCGTCGACGGTGAACAGATTCCCGTTGCGGACCGCCTTCATGGTCGGATACTGCCGCCACAGGTTCACGCCGCCATAGTTCTTTTCCGCAGAACCGAACACCGCCTCCGGATCGGCTTCCAGCACGCCTTCGACGGTCACCACCGGCGCGATCACCGGCAGCTTGTCGAAGATGTTCTCGCCGCCGCACAGGCGCAGCGCATCGGTGACGATGTGGCGGCCGTTCAGGGTATAGAGCGGCTTGTCCCAGACCTGGTAGAAGGTACGCACCGGAGAGCGTCCCGCATAGGCCGCACGCAGCGAGGCCAGCTTGCCGCGCAGCGCCGCCGCGGCCGGACGCGCCGTCGCCTCCGTGCCCATCAGCCGGCCCAGGCGTTCCAGGCTGTCGGGGATTCCCTCCAGGGTTTGCGGGTCGCTGTGATAGACCGGAATGCCGAGCTGCTTGACCATGTCGATCTGGCGCTCGGAACTGCCGTGCATCCAGGCGACGATCAGGTCGGGTTTCAATGCCATCACACGCTCGATGTCGATCTGGCGATTCGATCCGATGCGCGGGATGCGGTTCGCCGCCTCGGGATAATCGCTGTACTCCACCGCACCCACCACGCGTTCGCCGCCGCCGGCCGCGAAGAGCAGCTCGGTCACGTGCGGTGCCATCGAGATCACGCGCAGGGCAGGGCTGCGCAGCGTGATCGCATTGCCGGCGTCGTCGCGTACCGTCACCGCCGCGGCCTGGCCGGCGCACAGCAAACCAGCCAATACCATCCATCGTTTCATCGTTCTCTCCATTCATCGAGGGCGCGCGCCAGGCGCTGCCAGGCTGCTTCGTCGGGCGGCAGTCCAAGCCGGATGCCGTAGGCGGCATCGAGGAACAGCCGGCTCCAGATGCCACGCTGCGCCAGGTGTTCGTGAAATGCCTGCGGATCGTCCTGCGGCCACCAGTGGAACAAGGGCGTGCCCGCCGCCGCGATGCCATGTGCCGACAGCAGCTTGTCCATGCGCCGGCCGGCCGCCTGCAGGCGCGCCTGCGTCACCGCCTGCCAGACACCGTCGTTCAGTGCCGCCAGTGCGATCGATTGCGCCGGACCGCTGACGGCCCAGGGCCCGAGCAGGTCCGCCAGTTCGCGCAACAGCCCCGCTTCGGCCGCGACGAAGCCCAGGCGCAGGCCGGCCAGGCCGAAGAATTTGCCAACCGAGCGCAGCACGATCAGTCCCGGCTGGTGCGCGTGGGCAGCGACACTCAAGCCTGGCGCCGTGTCGCCGAAGGCTTCGTCGACCACCAGCCAGCCACCGCGCCGCGCCAGGCGCGCGGCCCAGTCGAGCAGCTGCGCTGCAGGGACAGTCTCCCCGGTCGGATTGTTCGGATTGCAGAGCACGACGACGTCGCTGGTGTCGACCACGGCATCGAGCGCGGCATAGCTGGACAGATGCAGCGTATGCCCGTGGCGGCGCCAATGCTGGGCATGCTCGGCGTAGGAGGGCGCGGAGACGGTGACCCGTGAGGCTGGACGCAGTTGCGGCAGGGCCTGGATCGCGGCCTGGGTGCCGGCCACGGGCAGCAGCAGCGCGGCGCCGTAGTAGCGGCACGCCGCTTCCGCCAGCGCGGGATCGGCTTCCGGCAGCCGGTGCCAGGCGTCCGGCGCGAGCATGGGAATGGGATAGCCCCAGGGGTTGATGCCGGTCGAGAGGTCGATCCAGTCGTCGCGCCCATAGCGTTGCGCCGCCGCGCGCAGGTTGCCGCCGTGTTCAAGCATGTTTGCTCACTCCGTATGCAAGCGTCAGCGCGAGCGCAACCCATAGCAGCGTCACGCGCAGCACGAGGCGCCAGGCACGGAGAATGTCAGCCGGTACCGCCGGCGCTCCCATACCCAAGGGCGGACGCAGTTCGATCTCGCCGCCGTAGCTCGCTGCGCCGCCGAGTGCGATGCCCAGGGCGCCGGCGCCGCTGGCCATCACCGGTCCCGCGTTCGGGCTGCTCCAGGCCGGGGCCTGCAGGCGCCAGCAGCGCCAGGCGCGCAGGTGGCCGCCGCGTGGGGCCAGCAACACATAGCTCAGCGCGGTCAGCCGTGCAGGCAGGTAGTTCAAGCCATCGTCGATGCGCGCCGCCACGCGGCCGAACAGCTCGTAGCGCGGCGTGCGATAGCCCCACATCGCATCGAGCGTGTTCGCCAGCCGGAACAACAGCGCCCCCGGACCGCCGGCGATCATGAACCAGAACAGGGTGCCGAAGACGGCATCGTTGCCGTTCTCGAGCAGCGACTCGGCGCCGGCGCGTGCGAGACCGGAGGCATCCTCGTGCGCGGTGTCGCGGCTGACGATGCGCGCCGTCAGCGTGCGCGCCGCCGTCAGATCCTGATCCGCGAGCGCGCGGAAGATCGGCAGCGTATGCTCGCGCAGGCTGCGCAGCCCGAGGCTGAACCAGAGCAGCAGCGCATGCACGACGCCGCCGCCCGGACCAGTGGCGAGCGACCATGCCAGCGCACTGGCCGGCAGCACGGCCAGCATCCAGCCGCCCGCGCCGCGCAGCAGGAGACGGCGGCCACGATTGAGCCGGCCTTCGATGCGCACCGCCATGCGGCCGAAGCCGACCAGCGGGTGCCAGCGCCGCGGCTCGCCCAGCAGCAGGTCGAGCGCCACGCCGGCCGCCAGCAGGAGCGCGAGCTGGAGCGCCGGCAGCCCGCTCAGCATGGCGGTCCTTTCAGCACCAGCGGCAACCCGGCGGCAACGAGGATCACGCGCTCGGCGCGCGCGGCCACGGCCTGGTGCAGCCGGCCCGCCTCATCGGCGAAGCGGCGCGACAGGGCGCCCATCGGGACGATGCCCATGCCGACTTCGTTCGAGACCAGCAGCAATTCGCCCGGCAGGCCGTCCTCGAGCAGATCGAGGAAGCGCTGGCGCTGGGTATCGAAAGCAGGCGGCAGCGTCAGTTCCCCGGTCTCGGGAAAATCGGGCGCGCCGTCGAGCATCAGGTTGGTCAGCCACAGCGTCAGGCAGTCGACCAGCACCAGGCGGCCGGGCGTGCAGGCGGCGTGGATCGCGTCGGCCAGCAGCACGGCTTCCTCCACCGTGTGCCAGTGCGCCGGCCGCCGTTCGCGGTGGTGAAGAATGCGTGCACCCATTTCGCCGTCGCCGGCACGCGAGGTCGCGATATACGTGACCTCGCTGCCGGACCACTGCGCCAGCCGCTCGGCCAGCGCGCTCTTGCCGGAGCGTGCGCCGCCGAGGATCAGGGTGCAGGCCATGCGCCGCCTTCCGTGAACAGCAGGGCCACCGCTTCCGGATTCGATGGAAAGTAGCCGTGAAAGTAGGAGGCCGTCAGCGCGCCGGCACGGTAGACGGCTTCGCCAGGCGTGCCGCCGGGATGGCGCACCGTGTGCACGCTGGGCGCCAGCGGCGTCTCGAAGCGCGAATAATGAAAAGTATGGCCGCGCAGGATGCCGGCCGGAGTCCCGAGGGCCTGCGCTCCGAGACCGGCCAGGCGCGCCTGCATGCGCACCACGCCGGGCAGCAGGCCGGCCATCGGCCAGCGCGCGCCGTCGGGATCGGTGAGTTCCTCGGCCAGCACCATCATGCCGCCGCACTCGGCGAGGATCGGCAGGTTGGCCGCGAAGGCGGTGCCGATCGAGGCGCGCCAGCGTTCGGCCCCGGCCAGTGTCTGCGCGTGCAGCTCGGGATAGCCACCGGGAAGGTAGACGGCATCGGCCTCATCAGGGACGGCCTCGTTCGCCAGCGGCGAGAAGAACACAAGCTGGGCCCCGAGCGCGCGCAGCGTATCGAGATTGGCCGGGTACAGGAAAGCGAAGGCCGCATCGCGCGCGATCGCGATCGTGCGGCCGGCCAGCAGCGGCGGCACGGCCGGCGCTGGTGCGCAGCCCTGCGTCTCGAACGCGGGCAGCGCCTGCCAGGCCGCGTCGTCCAGCTGCAGCGCGTCGGCCAGCTCGTCGAGCAGTGCATCCAGGCGCGGCAGCTCATGCGGCAGGGCCAGGCCGAGGTGGCGCTCCGGCAGGGCTTCGGATTGACGCGGCAATGCGCCGAGCAGGGGGATGTCGCGCAGCGATTGCGCCACCATCTGCGCGTGGCCGGTGCTGGCGACCCGGTTCGCCATCACGCCGGCCAGCTGGACGGGGCCATAGTCGCGCAAGCCGCGCGCGACGGCGCCGGCGGTCTGCGCCATCGCCGAGGCGTCGATCACGGCCAACACGGGAATGCCGAAGGCGCGCGCCAGGTCGGCCGCCGAGGGCGTGCCGTCGTACAGGCCCATCACGCCTTCGACCAGTATCGCGTCGGCTTCGCGGGCAGCGTCAAACAGGCGGCGCCGGCATTCGTCGAGCCCGACCATCCACAGGTCGAGCGTGTGCACCGGTGCGCCGCAGGCACGTTCGAGCAGCATCGGGTCGATGAAGTCGGGCCCGCACTTGAAGACACGCACGCGCTGGCCCGCGCGCACCAGGCTGCGCGCCAGGGCGGCGGTGACAGTCGTCTTGCCCTGGCCGGAGGCCATGGCCGCGATGAGTACTGCGCGCGCGCTCACCACTCGGTCCCGGCCTGCGCGGCGATGCCGGCGGCGAAGGCGTGCTTGAGCACATTCATCTCGGTGACGGTATCGGCCACGGCCAGCAGTTCAGGCGGAGCGCCGCGTCCCGTGATGACCACGTGCTGCATCGGCGGGCGCTCGAGCAGGTCGCCGATCACCGTGTGCACGTCGAGGTAGCGGTATTTCAGGGCGATGTTCAGTTCGTCCAGCACGACCAGGCCGACGCCGGGATCGCGCAGGAAGGCACGCGCCTGTTCCCAGGCTTGCAGCGCCTTTTCGATGTCGCGCTCGCGGTTCTGCGTTTCCCAGGTATAGCCTTCGCCCATCGCATGGAAGCTCACTTCCTCGGGAAAGCGGCGCAGGAACTGTTCTTCGCCGGTCGCCATCGCACCCTTGATGAACTGGACCACGCCCACGCGCATGCCGTGCCCGAGTGCGCGTGCGACCATGCCGAAGGCGCTCGAGCTCTTGCCCTTGCCGTTGCCGGTGTTGACGATGATGATGCCGATCTGCTTGTCGGCTTGCGCGATGCGTTCGTCGATGATGGCCTTCTTGCGCTCCATGCGCAGGCGGTGGCGCTCGTTCAGGGCGGCGGTCTGGTCGGCTGTCATGTCGTTCATGGTGGACTCCGATAGTTGTGAAGGGTCAGGCACGGCGCAGGCGGTGCAGTTGATAGAGGAAAACGGGGGCGCCGATGATGGCGGTGACGGCGCCGACCGGCAGCTGCTGGGGCGCGACGATAGTGCGCGCCAGGGTGTCGCACAAGACCAGGAAGCTGCCGCCGGCCAGCACCGCGGCCGGAACCAGCACACGGTGGTCCGGCCCGAAGGCGAAGCGGCAGGCATGGGGCACGATCAGGCCGACGAAGCCGACCGAACCCGCGCTGGTGACGGCGCTGGCGGTCAAGAGGCCGGATACCAGAAACAGGCCCTTGCGCAGGGCGCCGACGCGCACTCCCAGCGCGACCGCGCCTTCCGCGTGCAGGGCCATCACGTTCATGCTGCGCGCAGAGCGTACGGCGAACACCAGCGCGCCACCCAGCACCAGCCAGGGCAGCACCCGCACCGGGGCGCCGGCCAGGTCACCGATCATCCAGAACACCATGCTGCGCAGGCGCCCCTCGGGCGCGATCGACAGCATCAGGGTAATCAGGGCCATGCACAGCGAGGAGACGATCACGCCGGTCAGGAGCAACAGCGAGGAGCCGCCTTCCGCCGCTGTCCCGCTGCGCAGGTCGCGCCGCGCCAGCACATACAGCAGCAGGGAGACGGCAACGGCGCCGCACAGGGCCGCCGCATCGACGGTGGCCGCCGCGCACATCAGCAGCAGGGCGCCGAGCGCCCCGACCGAGGCGCCGGCCGAGATCCCGAGGATGTACGGGTCGGCCAGCGGGTTGCGCAGCAGCGCCTGCATCAGCACGCCCGCCAGCGCGAGCGCACCGCCAGTGGCGAAAGCGACCACGGCGCGCCCGGCACGCAGTTCGAGCAGCGAAGCCGCGAGCGACTGCGGTTTGCCGGCGAACAGCTGGCCGAGCGCCGCCGGCAGTTCGCTGCTGGCCACCGGGATCGATCCCGTCATGCCCGAATACAGCATGCAGGCGAGCGCCAGCAGCAGCATCGAGCCGGTGACCAGCAGCGCGCGGCGACGTGCCGGGAAGGCGAGCGTGCTCACAAATGCCCCGGCTTAGCGGATGCCGTAGCGCAGGCCGGCGAACCAGCTGCGCCCACCGGTGCCGTAGGCGCGCGCCAGTTCATAGCGTTTGTCGGCGGCGTTGTTCACACGGGCCAGCAGCGACCAGTCGGCGTCGATGCGCCAGGTGGCGTACAGGTTCAGCAATCCATAGCCACCGAGGCGACGCAGGTTGGCGGCGTCGTCGAAGCGCTCGCCCGAGATCTGCCACTCGGCGCCCGTGTCGAGACTGCCCGCTACATACGCCGCCTGCAGGTTGGCGTGTCGTCCGGCGCGCCGTGCCAGGCGCTTGCCGCTGGCGTTGTCGCGCGGGTCCTGCCAGTCGGCGCTGGCACGGAGGCGCAGCGCACCGACGCGCGTGGCCGCTGCCAGCGTCACGCCCTCGAGAGTGGCCGAGGCCACGTTGTAGGCGCAGCTGCCGGTACGGCCGTCGCGCCGGTCGGGGCAGGGCGTGGCCGAGACGATCATGTCGGTCAGGCGGTTGCGGAACCAGGCGGCATCAAAACTGGTGCCGGCGCGCTCGTAGCGCAGGCCCAGTTCGGCGTTACGGCCACGCTCCGGCTGGTTGGTCGGCACGCCATATCCCGGGTAGTACAGCTCGTTGAAGGTCGGGGCCCGGAAGCTGGTGCCGACGCTGGCGGTGGCGCGCAGGCCACCGTCGAACTGGTAACCGTAGCCGGCGGCGCCGGTGTTCTTGTCGCCGTAGTGCGAGCGGTCCTGGCGCGCGCTGAGGTCGAACAGGTGGCGCTCGCGGCGCAGCGCGTAGGCCGCGGCATACGAGTTGGTGATGCGCGCGCGTTCGAGAGCGGCCGTGGAGCTCGACTCGACGCTTTCCTTGCGGTGGCCGTAGAGCAGCTGCAGCGTGTCGCGGCCCAGCGTGAGCGTATTCTGCCAGGTGAATTCGTCTTGCCGGGTGTCGATCTGGCTGGCGCCGCTGGCGGTAGCGCTGGTGAAGCTGCCGGACTTGTCTTCCGAGCGTGCGAACTGCACGGTGCTGCGCCAGTTCGGCAGCAGCTGGTTGCTCATGAAGGCGGCGGCGGTGTTCAGGTCCTGGCGGCTGTAGGCCTCGAAGCTGCCGGCGCCGTTGTCGTACTCGGCGCGCAGGCGGCTGTGCAGGAACTGCGCGCCGACTTCGTGGCCGGGTGCAAGCGCCAGGGTGATGCGGCCGCTGGCGCTGCTGCGGCGGTAGCCGTCGTCGTCCGGGTTGTAGCCGAAGGCGCCCGGCTGCGTGGCCGAGAAGCCGTCCGAGCGTTCGTGGCCGGCGCCGATGGCATAGCTGACGGCATGCTCGCCGCCGCTGGCGCCGGACAAATGGGCGCTGGCCTGGCGCGTGGCGTCGCTGCCGGCACCGATCGAGGCCGCAGCTTTGAGGCCCGGTTCGCCCTTGCGCGTAAAAATCTGGACCACGCCGCCGATGGCGTCGGCGCCGTACAGGGTGCTCAAGGGGCCGTAGACGATTTCGATGCGCTCGATCGATTCGAGCGGCACCGCATTCCAGCTGGCGCCGCCGGTCGTGGAGGAGCCGATGCGCACGCCGTCGAGCAGCACGACGACCTGGTTGCTGTTGGCGCCGCGCAGGAACAGGCTGGTGTTCGCACCGGCGCCGCCGTTGCGGCCGATCTCGATGCCCGGCTGGCGCGCGAGGATGTCGGCAATCGAGCCGGCGCCGGAGCGGGCGATCTCTTCGGCATGGATGACGGTGGTGTCGGCAATGACGTCGGCGGCGCGCTGCGGCATGCGGCTTGCTGTGACGACGACGGTATCGACAGGGGTGGTATCGGCGAACGCGCAATGAGTGGCCGAAGCCATGGCGAGGGCGAGCGACGAGACGGCCGCTTGCCGTGAAACGTGAAAGTTCATGATGGTCTATGGTTGGACAACCAGCCCACGTCCCCGTAGGCCAGATTGAACAGAAGCGCGCATGCAGGGCATGGCGT
>Ga0308160_10006208_pt1 | contig 12237 bp, 10 predicted proteins | sample PhyFR1_FD_201036 | JGI IMG/M metagenome (GOLD analysis project Ga0308160, IMG submission 201036) | Phyllosphere microbial communities from UC Gill Tract Community Farm, Albany, California, United States - DLSLF.R1 | ecosystem: Host-associated > Plants > Phyllosphere > Unclassified | place: USA... | reverse complement strand
CGCGCGCATACAGCAGCTCGGGCAGCACGATGTGGCGGTCGAACAGGCGCGGCCGGTTCTGGTAGGCGATGCGCAGCGCGTCGCGGAAGCCGCGCGTGATCGCCAGCGCGGTCGGCTCGCCCTTGCGTTCGAGCAGGGCGTTGGTGGCGACCGTGGTGCCCATCTTGACGGCCTCCACCTGGCCGCCGGGGATGGCGTCGCCGGGCTGCAGCCCGAGCAGGTGGCGGATGCCGGCCACGGCGGCGTCGCGGTACTGTTCCGGATTCTCGGACAGCAGCTTGTGGGTCACCAGTGCGCCGTCGGGGCGGCGCGCAACGATGTCTGTGAAGGTGCCGCCGCGGTCGATCCAGAACTGCCAGTCCATGCCATATCTCCATTCAGTCGCTGCGCCTATTGTAGTCGCGTGCAGCGCGGCGGACGGATTTTAGCGAAAATGCACTTTTGCACCCGCCTCATGGACCTCGTATGGAAAACCAGCTCTACAGCGTCGCCCAGATCCGCGACATCGAACATGCGGCCCATGCCGGCCTGCCGCCAGGTACGCTGATGCGGCGCGCCGGGGCCGCAGCAGCTGCCCAGGCGGTCGAGTTGTTGAAAACGCGGCCTATCGGCACGGTGCTGGTGCTGGCCGGTCCCGGCAACAACGGCGGCGATGCGCTCGAAGCGGCCGCCAACCTGGCCGAGGCCGGATGCACGGTCGAGGTGGTGCACCTGGCCGGCAGTGCGCCCTCGCCGGAAACCCAGGCGGCGCTGGAACGCGCACGCGGCGCCGGCCTGCGCTTCATCGATGCCGTCGCGGCCGATGCGCAGTACGCGCTGGTGGTCGACGGCCTGTTCGGCATCGGCCTGACCCGCCCGCTCGCCGGCCAGGCGCGCCAGCTGGCCGAACAGGTGAACGTCATGCGCGGCCCGGTGCTGGCACTGGACGTGCCGAGCGGCCTGGATGCCGATACCGGCGCCATCGTCGGCCCCAACGGTGCGGCGGTCGCCGCGACCCACACCATCACCTTCCTCGGCGACAAACCGGGCCTGCATACCGGCGACGGCTGCGACTACGCAGGCCGGGTGAGCGTCGACCTGCTCGATGTGGCGGTGCGCGAACCGGGGCAGGTCTGCCGCAATACGCCGGCCCTGTTCGGCGCCTGCCTGGCGCCGCGGCGGCGCAATTCGCACAAGGGCAGCTTCGGCGACGTGGCGGTGCTGGGCGGCGCGCCGGGCATGCTGGGCGCGGGCCTGCTGGCCGCGCGCGGCGCACTGTTCGCCGGTGCCGGCCGGGTGTTCCTGGCGGCCCTCGAGGCGGCGCTCGGCGTCGATCCGCTGCAGCCGGAAATCATGCTGCGCGACGCGGCCGGCTTCGCATTCGAGCGGCGCACGGTGGTCGCCGGGCCGGGCCTGGGCGATTCAAGCCAAGCCATGCGCCTGCTCGGCAAGCTGATCGACGGCAGCGGGCCGCTGCTGCTCGATGCCGACGGCTTGAACCTGGTCGCGGCCAGTCCCGACCTGCAGGCGCGCCTGGCCCATCACGACGGCCCCGTTGTGCTGACGCCGCACCCTCTGGAAGCGGCGCGCCTGCTGGGCGTGACTGCCGCCATCGTGCAGGCTGACCGCCTCGAAAACGCGCGCGAACTGGCGCAGCGCCTGAATGCGGTGGTGGTGCTGAAAGGCGCCGGCAGCGTGATCGCGCGCCAGGACGGCGAGGTCGCGATCAACCCCACCGGGAATCCCGGGCTGGCGACCGGCGGCAGCGGCGACGTGCTGGCCGGCGTGTGCGGCGCCTTGCTGGGGCAAGGCTGGCCGGCATGGGAAGCCGCACTCGGTGCGGTATGGCTGCACGGGGCGGCGGCGGACCGGCTGGTGGCGGATGGCGCCGGGCCGATCGGCCTGACGGCGGGCGAGCTGCCGCGCGCGATCCGGGCCGAACTCAATCGGCTGGTGGCGGCTACGTCAGTGGCAGCGGGACGGACAGGTGAGACAGAATGACGCCCTGCTCCCTGTCGTGGCAGCCGTGACGCCACGCGACGTTTTCGAAACGAACGTAATATTCTTGAGATCCGCTGACGCGCACGAAGGTGGCCAGCTGCGTCAACAAATCTTCCAGCGTGAACCCCGGCACATCGAGGGCTTCGGGGAAGAAGGTCAGCTCGCAAAACACCTGGTCGGGGGCTGGCCAGTAAAAAAAGGCCTGCAAGTCACGCAACAGACCGGGTCCATGCCACAGGGTGCGCAACGCACCCGCCTGCTGGCTCAGCGATGCACCGAGACAGGCACCGGCTATGTGTTCACCTCGGCGTCCGTCGCCTCCGTCAGCGTCCAGAACACCGAGAGGGTGTCCAGCAGCAACCTCGCCCCCTGCGTGGAGATGTGCTCCGAGAAGTTGATGTCCCGGCATGCGCCATCGTCCACTAGCAGGCTGTGTATCACGTAGGCGCGATCCATGCTCAGGTTTGCAAACGCCCCGCCGCAATGGTCAGCGTTCGCCCGCAACGCGCCGCCATCGCCGGATCGTGCGTGACCAGCACCAGCGTCGACCCGCGCTCGCGGTTCAGTTCGAACATCAACTGGATCACCGCTTCGCCGGTGGCAGCGTCCAGGCTGCCGGTCGGTTCGTCGGCGAACAGCAGCGGCGGCTCGGTGACGAAGGCGCGCGCCAGCGCGACGCGCTGCTGCTCGCCGCCGGACAGGTATTTCGGATAGTGGCGCAGGCGGCTGCCCAGACCGACGCGGCCGAGCATGGCTTCGGCCTTGCTGCGGGCGTCGGTGTCGCCGCGCAGTTCCAGCGGCAGCATCACGTTTTCGACGGCATTCAGGTGTGCCAGCAGCTGGAACGACTGGAACACGAAGCCGAGCTTGGCCTTGCGGAAGGCCGCGCGGCCGTCTTCGTCGAGGGCGAAGATATCGGTGCCGTCGAGCAGCACCTTGCCGCTCGACGGCGTGTCGAGGCCGGCCAGCAGGCCGAGCAGCGTGGACTTGCCGGACCCCGAGGCGCCCACCAGGGCAAGCGTCTCTGCCGCGCCCACGGTAAAATCGACGTCATGCAGGATGGTGAGTTCGCCACTGGCGTCGGCCACCCGCTTCGACAAGCCGATCACCTCGATCGCCGGCCGTCCTCTTTCCTTATCCAATGTTACGCTGTCACCTTTTGAAGCCTCGGGAATATCACGCATGCTTGCTCGTCTCAAAAAATATACCGTAGGTGCCCTCGCGGCCTTCGCGCTGGCGGCGTCGGGGAGTGCCTATTCTGCACCAAAAACCGTGCTGGTGGTGGGCGACAGCCTGTCGGCCGAATATGGGCTGGCGCGCGGCAGCGGCTGGGTCGCCCTGCTGGAGCAGCGCCTGAAGGCGCAGAAGATCGATGCCCGCATCGTCAACGCCAGCATCAGCGGCGATACCACCAGCGGCGGCCGTACGCGCCTGCCGGCCCTGCTGCAGCAACACAAGCCGAACCTGGTGGTGCTGGAACTGGGCGCCAACGACGGCCTGCGCGGCCTGCCGGTGAACGCCGCCGAAGACAACCTGCGCAGCATGATTTCGCTGGCGCAGAAGAACCATGCCAAGGTCCTGCTGGTCGGCATGCGCATGCCGCCGAACTATGGCCGCGCCTATACCGAACGCTTCTCCGGCATGTACAAGGAGCTGGCCGGCGAGCTGAAGGTGCCGCTGGTGCCCTTCATGCTCGAAGGCGTGGCCCAGGAACCGGCCAACTTCCAGGCCGACCGCCTGCACCCGCTGGCGACCGCGCATCCGACCATCCTCAACAATATCTGGCCGCAATTCGCGCCGCTGATCAAAGAATAACCAGTCAATGAAATACCCTGCAGTCCTGAACTTCGACACCGTCCTGCCTTCGCTCGACGACTTCGACACCATCATCGATGCGCGCAGCGAATCCGAGTTTGCGCTCGACCACATCCCGGGCGCGATCAATTGCCCGGTGCTGAACGACGCCGAGCGCATCCTGGTCGGCACGGCCTACAAGCAGGTCGGCTCGTTCGAAGCCAAGCGCCTGGGCGCGCCGCTGGTGGCGAAAAACATCGCGCATGCGGTCGAGACCATGTTCGCCGACAAGCCGCGCGACTGGAAGCCGCTGGTCTACTGCTGGCGCGGCGGCAACCGCAGCGGTTCGATGGCGCTGATCTTCGCCAAGATCGGCTGGCCGGTGGTGCAGCTCGAGGGTGGCTACAAGGCCTTCCGCGGCCACGTCAACGCAGCGCTGGAGCAGCCCTGCAATCTCGACTTCCGCGTGATCTGCGGCACCACCGGCAGCGGCAAGAGTCGCCTGCTGCAGGTGCTGGCTTCGATCGGCGCCCAGGTGCTCGACCTCGAGCAGCTGGCGGCGCACCGCGGCTCGGTGCTGGGCCACCTGCCGAACGAGCCGCAGCCGAGCCAGAAAGCCTTCGAGACCCGCATTTGGGACCTGCTGCGGCGCTTCGACCCGGCGCGCCCGGTGTTCGTCGAATCGGAAAGCAAGAAGGTCGGCAACCTGCGCGTGCCCGACGCCGTGATGGAGCGCATGCGCGCCTCGCCCTGCATCGCGCTGCAGCTGTCGCGTCCGAACCGGGTGCGCCTGCTGATGGAAGACTACGAGCACTTCGCCGCCGATCCGGCCGCCCTGAATGCCCAGCTCGACCATCTAGTACAGCTGCACGGCCACGCCAAGATCGAAGCGTGGCACGGGCTCGCCAACGGCGGCCGCATGCCGGAACTGGTCGACCAGCTGCTGGTGGAACACTACGACCCGGCCTACCTGCGCTCGATCGACCGCAACTTCGCCCAATATCCGCAGGCGGAGCAGCTGGAACTGGCCGACATCGGCCCGGACGACTTCCTCGCGGCGGCGCGCCACCTGCACCCGCACTGAGCGCACACGGGTGCGCCCGCCCCTGGCCCGCCACCGTAAGATGTGGCTCTTGACGCCAGACACGGGAAGACGCCCATGGACGCATTCATCTGCACCACCTGCGGCACGCAATACGCGCCGGCCGACCGGCCGCCGCCGGCGTGCCGCATCTGCGCCGACAGCCGCCAGTACGTGCCGGCCGGCGGCCAGCACTGGACCACGCTGGGCGAGCTGCGGCAGGGCCACCAGAATTATTACCGCCGGCTGGCGCCCGGCCTGTACGCGATCGCCACCCAGCCGAAGGCCGGCATCGGCCAGCGCGCCCTGCTGTTGCGCACGCCAGGGGGCAACGTGCTGTGGGACTGCATCTCCGTGCTCGACGACGCCACGTGCGACATCATTGACGCCTTCGGCGGCCTGGCTGCGATCGCCATCTCGCACCCGCATTACTACACGACGATGGTGGAATGGGCACATGCTTTCGACTGTCCGGTGTGGCTGCACGAGGACGACCGCGCATGGGTGATGCGTCCGGACCCGCTGCTGCGCTTCTGGTCCGGCGACACGACGCCCCTCGAGGACATCCCCGGCAAGCCGAGCCTGGTGCGCCTGGGCGGACACTTCGAAGGGGGCACGGTGCTGCACTGGCCCGATGGCGCGAACGGACGCGGCGCGCTGCTCAGCGGCGATATCCTTCAGGTGACGCCCGGCCGCAGCCACGTGTCCTTCATGTGGAGCTACCCGAACTACCTGCCGCTGCCAGCGTCCACGGTGCGGCGCATGGAAGCACGCCTCCGTCCGTTCGGCTTCGATGCCGTGTACGGCGCGTTCTGGGATGCGGAGATCACGGCAGGCGGCAGGACCGCGGTGGATGCGTCGTTCCGGCGCTACCTGTCGCTGCTGGAGCGCGGCACCCTCGAGTGAACCGGCCGCATCCGCCATGAAAAAAGCCCGGGCCGCTTGCGCGGGCCGGGCTTTCTGCCACAGACGTGATACTTACTGCGTGATGCTTACTGATCCTGCTTCACGCCCAGGTCGGCCGATTTGACGTTGATCTTGGCCTTGGCCTTGTGCTTCAGCGCCTCCACGAAACCGTAGGTCTCGCCGCCGCCGACTGCATTCGCGATCTGCTCGGCTTCCTGCTGGCGGCGTGCGGTGTCCGGCTGAGCCGGCTGCGACACCTTGGCGATGCGGTACACGCCATAGCCCTGGCCCGGCAGCTCGACGCCGACGTAGGCCGGCAGCTTGCTGGTGTCGGCCTTCAGGACCGCCAGTGCGGCGGTCTGGTTGATGGTCGGCTCCTTGGTGCGCGACACGACCTTGACGCCGCCGAAACCGCTGGCATCGCCCGAGGCCTTGGCGGCGGCCAGCTTGGCCTCGCCGGCCTGGCGTGCCAGGCGGGTCGCTTCTTCCTGGGTCACGCGCTGGCGGATGATGCCTTCGACTTCCGCGAACGGACGCTTGGACGCCGGCTTGGAGGCCACCACGCGGCCGGCCACCAGGGTGCTCGGTGCCACTTCGACGGCTTCGGTGTTGCGCTTGTTGGTCAGCGCATCGCTCGAGAAGATCGCCTTCAGGAACTTGTCGTTGTTGACCGGCGAGGTGCCCAGTGCCGGGTTCGGCGTGCGGGTCAGGCCGTCGACGGTCTGGATGGTCAGGCCCAGCTTGTCGGCCACCGGCTTCAGGCTGTCGGCCTGCTCATACACGGTGTTCGAGAAGGTCTCGGCCAGTTCCGAATACTTCGACGACATCTTGGTCTTCTTCAGCTCGGCCGCGATTTCCGGCTTGGCATCGTCCAGGCTCTTCTGCGTGGCCGGGGTCAGCTTGGTCAGCTTGATGATGTGGTAGCCGAAATCCGAGCGCACCAGGCCGCTGATTTCGCCGTCCTTCAGGCTGAAGATCGTGTCTTCGACCTGCTTGGCCGGGAACACGCCGCGCTCGATGTTGCCGAGGTCGCCGCCCAGCTCGGCCGAGCCCGGATCCTGCGACTGGGCCTTGGCGATCTTCGCGAAGTCGGCCGGGTTCTTGCGCACTTCATCCAGGATGGCTTGCGCCTTGGCCTTGGCGGCGGCATCGTCGGCCGGCTTGGCGCCCGCCGGTGCGTTGATCAGGATGTGGCTGGCGCTGCGCTTTTCCGGGGTGGTAAAGCGGGCCTTGTTCTTGTTGTAGGCATCGGCGATTTCGGCATCCGAGACGGTCACCGATTTTTCGACGGCGTCGGCGTTGAACACGACGTATTCGGCCTTGACGGTTTCCGGCACCTGGAACAGGGCGGCGTTCTTGTCGTAGAAGGCTTTCAGCATGTCGTCGGTGACTTTCACCTGGCCGACGAAGTTCGCGGCCGGGAACAGCTGCTCCTGGACTTCGCGTTCCTGGTCGTTGATGTCCGACAGGCGGTTCGACACGGTGCGCGGCGCGAAGGCGGTCTGCTGGATCGAGCCGACCAGCTGCTGCACGGCCATGTCGTGGCGCATGCGGGCGTTGAACTGCTGCTCGTTCATGCCCTGGGCGGCGATCGCGGCGTAGTAGCCTTCCTTGTCGAAGCTGCCGTCCGGCTTGCGGAACTGCTGGATGTCGGAAATGGCCTTGACCAGCACCGCGTCGCTGACGGTGAGGTTGCTGCGCGCGACTTCGGCGTTGATGGCGCGTTCGGCCACCAGGTTATCGAGGATCGCCTGTTTCGCTTCCGGCGTGTCGAACAGTTTCTGGTCGAACTGGGCGCCCATCATCTGGCGCGCCTGGTCGATCTGGCGGCGCTGCGCGTTTTCCCACTCCTGCTGGGTGATCTTTTTCCCGTCCACGGTCGCCACACCATCGCTGCTGCCGCCGCGGTCCTGGTAACTGCTGACGCCGACCAGTACGAAGGACGGCAGGATCAGCAGCAGCAGCAGGATCTGCATGACACGCTGGTGAGTACGGATAAATTCAAACATGGTCAGCCAATCAAGGTTGAAGATGCGTTACAAAAAAAGCTACGAGAAGAACAAAAAAAAAGGCGAACAACGGTTCGCCTTTTCTTCAGCCGCGCCTGAAAGGGCGACACTTCTCTCACATTCTGGCGGAGCGGACGGGGCTCGAACCCGCGACCCCCGGCGTGACAGGCCGGTATTCTAACCAACTGAACTACCGCTCCAAATTCGTGTATTTCGCAAACCGCTGCATCCGGCCAGACATCGGCACTGGGATTCGTGGCGGAGCGGACGGGGCTCGAACCCGCGACCCCCGGCGTGACAGGCCGGTATTCTAACCAACTGAACTACCGCTCCACGAAATACTGGTACTACCTACCTCTGCGTGTCAGCGCAGAAGAGGCATTAGTTTACTGCATCTTTCAGTGCTTTACCAGCCTTAAATTTCGGGACCTTGGCTGCCTTGATCTTGATGGCTTCCTTGGTGCGCGGGTCGCGGCCGGTGCGGGCAGCGCGTTCGCCGACCGTGAAGGTGCCGAAGCCGACCAGGGTCACGCTGTCATTGTTCTTCAGGGTGTTGGTCACCGCTTCGATCATCGCATCGAGGGCACGCGCCGCAGAAGCTTTGGTCAGGTCCGCGGACTTCGCGATTTCTTCGATCAATTCAGTTTTGTTCACTCTTTTCCCTCATTTACGTTCCCGGCTTGCCAGGCGACGGGCGCCGGCAAAACCGCAAGCGCGTATTAGACAAGGGCGTGATGCTCCATGTCAAGCAAGTATGGTACCGTGAGGCAACAAATTAGAAGAACCACTCGACTGCAGCGTGCGCGGGCAAGAAAAAAGCGCCCGCGAGGGGCGCTTTTCAGAGTGAAACCGGCAGGATCAGTGCTTGACCACGCCGCCCTGCCCTTCGGCAGCTGCAGCCACCGGGGCGGCCACGGCCGGGACGTCGACCAGGGCTTCCGGCTGGCGTTCCAGGGCAACTTCCAGCACTTTCTCGATCCAGCGCACCGGCACGATCTCGAGCTTGTTCTTGACGTTGTCCGGGATGTCGGCCAGATCCTTCACGTTCTGCTCGGGGATCAGCACGGTCTTGATGCCACCGCGCTGCGCCGCCAGCAGTTTTTCCTTCAGGCCGCCGATCGGCAGGACTTCGCCGCGCAGCGTGATCTCGCCGGTCATGGCGACATCGGCACGGACCGGGATGCCGGTGAATACCGACACCAGCGCGGTCGTCATCGCGATACCGGCGGACGGACCGTCCTTCGGCGTCGCGCCTTCCGGCACGTGGATGTGGATGTCGGTCTTCTCGAACACCTCATTCTTGATGCCCAGGCGGTTGGCACGCGAACGCACCACGGTACGGGCAGCTTCGATCGATTCCTTCATCACGTCGCCCAGCGTACCGGTACGGATCACCGCGCCCTTGCCCGGCACCTGCACGGCTTCGATCGTCAGCAGGTCGCCGCCGACTTCGGTCCATGCCAGGCCGACCACCTGGCCGATCTGGTTTTCCTTCTCGGCCACGCCGAAATCGTAGCGGCGCACGCCCAGGTACTTGTCCAGGGTCTTGGCATTCACCACGACGCGCTTGTTGTCCTTCTTGAGCAGCAGCATCTTGACGACCTTGCGGCAGATCTTCGAGATTTCGCGCTCGAGCGAACGCACGCCGGCTTCACGGGTGTAGTAGCGAATGATGTCGCGGATCGCGGCTTCTTCGACCTTGATCTCTTCTTCCTTCAGGCCGTTCGCCTTGATCTGCTTCGGCAGCAGGTAGCGCTGAGCGATCGAGGTCTTCTCGTCTTCGGTGTAGCCCGACAGGCGGATCACTTCCATCCGGTCCAGCAGCGCCGGCGGGATGTTGAAGGAGTTCGAGGTCGCCACGAACATCACGTCCGACAGGTCGAAGTCGACTTCGACGTAGTGGTCGCTGAAGGTGTGGTTCTGCGCCGGGTCCAGCACTTCCAGCAGTGCCGAGGACGGGTCGCCGCGGAAGTCCGCACCCATCTTATCGATCTCGTCGAGCAGGAACAGCGGGTTGCGCACGCCGACTTTCGACAGCGATTGCAGCACCTTGCCCGGCATCGAGCCGATGTAGGTACGACGGTGGCCGCGGATCTCGGCCTCGTCGCGCACGCCGCCGAGCGCCATGCGCACGTACTTGCGGCCGGTCGCGCGGGCAATCGATTCGCCCAGCGAGGTCTTGCCCACGCCCGGAGGACCGACGAAGCACAGGATCGGCGCCTTCAGTTTTTCGACGCGTTGCTGCACCGCGAGGTACTCGAGGATGCGTTCCTTGATCTTGTCCAGGCCGTAGTGGTCGGATTCGAGCACTTCGGCGGCCTTTTCCAGGTCGATCGTGACCTTGGACTTCTTCTTCCAAGGCAGGCCGACCAGGGTGTCGATGTAGTTGCGCACGACCGTGGCTTCGGCCGACATCGGCGACATCATCTTCAGCTTCTTGATCTCGCCCATCGCCTTTTCGAGGGCTTCCTTCGGCATCTTGGCCGCGATCACCTTCTTCTCGAGCTCTTCGATGTCGGCACCGTCTTCGCCTTCACCCAGCTCTTTCTGGATCGCCTTGACCTGCTCGTTCAGGTAGTACTCGCGCTGCGATTTCTCCATCTGGCGCTTGACGCGGCCACGGATGCGCTTTTCCACCTGCAGGATGTCGAGTTCGCCTTCCAGCTGGCCGAGCAGGTGCTCGAGGCGCTTGGCGACGTTGAAAATCTCGAGGATCACCTGCTTCTGCTCGAGCTTGAGCGGCAGATGGGCGGCGACGGTGTCGGCCAGGCGGCCGGCGTCGTCGATACCGGCCAGCGATGCCAGGATCTCGGGCGGAATCTTCTTGTTCAGTTTGACGTACTGGTCGAACTGCTGGACGATCGCACGGCGCATCGCTTCGACTTCCGAGTCGTCGCCGATTTCCGAATTGATCGGGGTCAGGTCAGCCACGAAATGGCTCGGACCGTCGCTGATGTGATTGATACGGGCACGCTGAGCGCCTTCGACCAGCACCTTCACGGTACCGTCGGGCAGCTTCAGCATTTGCAGGATATTGGCCACGCAGCCGATCTCGTAGATGTCTGCGGCTGAAGGTTCGTCCTTGGCAGCTGCTTTTTGCGCAGCGAGCATGATGCTCTTGCCCTGTTCCATCGCGGCTTCCAGAGCCTTGATGGATTTGGGGCGGCCGACGAACAGAGGTATCACCATATGAGGGAACACCACCACGTCGCGCAATGGCAAGAGGGGCAGCGTCGTTTGCTCGGTAAATTTAGTAGTCGTCATGGCATACCTTATAGAAAGCGTGAAGAGGATGTTGGGCGCCCACCCTCGATTCACAAGACCGGCCAAAAAAATTTTTCCTGATGAAAAATTTGTTAACTTGGGTTTGACTATAGCCGATTCGACAAAAGCGTGCATTTTGAATGAAAAAGCCACTCTGCAACGGAAGTCGCGAGTGGCTTTTTACTGCATTACCCGCAAATGTCGAGATTGATTGTACCGACTCGACTGCAGGTTTCAAGCGTGTTTCAGCTTTTTACTACAGGAAATATTAATTTTCCCCAGAAACTTTTGGCGTTTCGCTATAGATCAGCAAAGGTTTCGCGCCATTCGTGATCGTATTTTCATCGATCACGACTTTCACCACGTTTTGCTGGCTCGGCAGTTCATACATCACGTCCAGCAGCGCGTGTTCCAGGATCGAACGCAGGCCGCGCGCGCCGGTCTTGCGTGCCAGTGCCTTCTTGGCAATCGCATGCAGGGCCGCCGGGCGGATTTCGAGTTCCGCACCTTCCATCTCGAGCAGCTTGGAGTACTGCTTGATCAGGGCGTTCTTCGGCTCGATCAGGATCTGGATCAGCGCTTCTTCGGTGAGTTCGCTCAGCGCAGCGACCACCGGCAGGCGGCCGACCAGTTCGGGAATCAGGCCGAACTTGATCAGGTCTTCCGGTTCGGCTTCCAGCAGCACGTCGCTGTTGGAGCGCTCGCTCGGACTCTTGACGCTGGCCGCGAAGCCGATGCCGCTCTTTTCCGAACGGTTCTGGATCACTTTCGCCAGGCCGTCGAAGGCGCCGCCGCAGATGAACATGATGTTGGTCGTGTCGATCTGCACGAAGTCCTGGTTCGGGTGCTTGCGCCCGCCCTGCGGCGGTACCGAGGCCATGGTGCCTTCGATCAGCTTCAGCAGTGCCTGCTGCACGCCTTCGCCCGACACGTCGCGCGTGATCGACGGATTGTCGGACTTGCGCGAAATCTTGTCGATCTCGTCGATGTAGACAATGCCGCGCTGCGCCTTCTCGACTTCGTAGTTGCAGCTCTGCAGCAGCTTCTGGATGATGTTCTCGACGTCCTCGCCGACATAGCCGGCTTCCGTCAGCGTGGTCGCGTCGGCGATCACGAACGGGACGTTGAGCATGCGCGCCAGGGTCTGGGCCAGCAGCGTCTTGCCGGAGCCGGTAGGACCGACCAGCAGGATGTTGCTCTTGG
>Ga0308160_10006207_pt1 | contig 12239 bp, 10 predicted proteins | sample PhyFR1_FD_201036 | JGI IMG/M metagenome (GOLD analysis project Ga0308160, IMG submission 201036) | Phyllosphere microbial communities from UC Gill Tract Community Farm, Albany, California, United States - DLSLF.R1 | ecosystem: Host-associated > Plants > Phyllosphere > Unclassified | place: USA... | reverse complement strand
ACTCGAGACATTCTCTGCGGCTGAGCAGTATTCGACGACCATATCTGCTAGAGGGATGACAGACTTGACAGCAAAGTTTCCATCCAGACCAAGATCTTGCTCGGTATCCGTGGCATAGGGCTCCGCGACTACCAAGATATCATTGAAAAGGAAAAGGTGTCTCTCAAGCGTGAGCTAGAAGTGAAGACGAGTTTAGTAGAGTTTCGGGCGTCTGTACCGATTTTACGCACTTGGCTGTTGACCACCTGCAACGAAGGTACTGAAGCGACAAGCGATCGCGGAGGGTCGTCTAGGACATCCGGGCGAGTTTCCGTAGTCATATTCAGAACGGCGTCGACTCGTTGTAGCAGATCGTCTGAGCGTGATGTGCTACTTTGATATTGCTGTGGTGTTCCCGTAATTGGGGCAGCAACGGGCAGAATCTGCGATTGTCTCTCGCCAGAGAATCTTGTTGCTGATCCTGACGCAAGACTCGAATTCTTTGCGTGCGACGAAATTGGTGTAGCTTGTTCCTCGACAGAGGATAGGGTCGACGGCAGTAGCGGGATCTTCAGCGTTGGCGAAGCGGTATGGACGGGAAAGGCGAGCGATAAACCCAGAGTGAGTCCAGGGACTGGGGGCAGGTTGGTCAGAGGCGGCGGCGTGCGAGCTGGTAACATCTGTTCCAAATCTCCTTGACCAGCACTATTCTTCCGAGATGACGATTGCGAGACGCTGCCTTTGCGTCTGAGAATATTGGAAATGGAAGGCCGACGCTTGGTGGTAGCGTGAGGGGTGAAGAAAGTTTCGGCCAACCAAGACTTTTTGCCGATACTCTTGTCGTCGGTGTTGCCGTTTAAAGATTCTTTCGACGCAGCACTAAGATCATAATAGGATGCCTGAGCTGAAGATGGCGATGTGTCCAACTGGGAATGAGAAGCTCGACTGGAACTTTGCGATAATGGAGGAGAGCTCGTGCTGCTTGTCATGGTTGGTACTACCGAGTCTGACGCTTGTTGCAACAATGGTGCATGGAAAGGCTGAGGCACAAATGGCGAGAGCTTGGAGTTGAGTGCTCGAGGATCATTCGGGTCGATCTGCGGTAGTGGAGACACCTGACCAAGAGGTAGCACGACGGAGGGGCCGTGAGAGAGGATACTCGATTGAAGCGAAACGTGAGGTCCGGTAGCGACTAGACTGCTGGCGTCTGATTTCTGACTGCCTCGCCGACTGTCGCGTTTGGATGGTCCGGTCAAGTCATCAGTGACGTGCAACGAAGCCAGACTACTCTGTGACGATCGAGTAGGAGTTCCGGGCATGGCCGAAGGACTGAGCATATCCCCGCTGCGGCTGTTACTTCTACTTCGATTGCGCTTGAATGTGCTTTTGATGGTTTGAACGACCCCGTGAGCACGACGAGAATAATGCTCGCTTGGAATTGGCGAGTTCCTTTGATCTCCGACATCCTGCCACCTGTTTATTGAGAAATGCGGGTCAGAACCAGCACTATTCTATGCTCGGTACTGGAATGATGCTTACGACATGATGCTATGCCCCGCTGGACTTGCGACTTCGTCAAGCTCTTCGACTTCAGCGTCAATTCTTCGCGGCTCGAACGCAGACCCAAGCCGGCGATGAGTATTGATAGCCGAGCCTTCTGTACTAGGCTGTCTACGAGCAATTTTCGGCGTCTCAGGTCCAGCTGTATGCGCACTGACTGGGCTGTCGAGTGCGGTATTCAGCGTGTTCGAAGGTGAGTCCACTGATGTGCCATAGGTCCGCCCAGGCGTCCCAAAGCCGCTACTACGGTCGTCGTCGCCATGTACACCGGCCGGGAAGCTAGACATGCTCATGTCTCTCCTAGCAATGGGCGTAAGATCCGCAGGTAGTCTGGGAGTTCTGCTCAGACTGTTCTCCGGCCCACTGCTGACGATGAAAGGAATAGCGCTGAGTGACGAACCAACAGAACTCTCCGATGGGGTCGTGCTATGCTTCCCCCCCGACTGAGTCGCAGTCGACTCGCGATGAGCGTCGCCTTGTTGTGTAGCAAACGGAGCGAGCGGCGGCAGCAGGCTCTCGTGTCCGCCCATGTAGTCTTCAGCTTGCTGCAATGATCTAGCTGGCGAGACGTGCGATTTCTCCGACGAGACTCGACCATCGCTTGGTGTACGCACGCCAGAAGGCAATCCAAGGGGAGGTGTCTCGATCAGAGGTGTCTCTACAGGAGACTGGATCTCCTCAATGCTATCCTCTCCCATGCCAGAGTCATCACTAGTCAAGATCTGCTCCAGAGTGTTGTCACCGACCGTATCGCCAAAATCGGGAACAGGCGTTGCTGTACTTCCTCTCGTGGTGCGTTTCTCCGAGCCAGACCGACGGAGATGTGCTGCATATTCAAAGGTATCTGAAGCGCCGGACCTTGCCGAGACCGATCGGGCGAGACCACCCGATGCAGCAAACAGATTATGCGAATGTGCCCCTGCAGCCGAGATACCCTGGCCTATTCCAAAGTAAGGTGAATGCTGGCGATATCGTTGATGCGAATCTTCGCTTTCCGACGTCTCAAGGAAAGCGACCGAGCCTCGGCGATGATCAGAGTCGCTGGAGAGACCACCTTCGAAGCTCTGGCGACCGTTGTATATCGACTGGCGAGCTTCAGATCCTAGGTCAGGGCTCCTATCAGCCTCGTGTGCATCCACGGCTTCCTCCACGATGATGGGAGGCGCGAGCCTGTGTTCTGCGACAGATGTAGCATTTGTAGCAGTCTGCAGATTACCGAGACTCGCACGGTCGACGATATCCGCCTCGACCTGATCGCCGCGATCATCGGAAAATCTTGGTTGATCAAAGTCGCTCGGGCTGTTCTCGAGGGAAGCGTTTCCAACTTCCGAATCCATACCCGCTTCATCCATAGAAGCTTCTTCCGCTTGTTCCCTGGCCAGAATCTCCGCTTTTTCCTTCAGCCTCAACATCTCTTGCTCTTTCCTCTCCTTAGCTCGCTGCACGAGAGCTTGTAACCCAGCCGCCCCGCCCAATGCTCCGCCCTCGTCTTGTCTCGCTACCCTCGTTCCTAACCTCTCCATCATCCTTCGCCCAATCACGCTCCTCCGTTCTTCTCCCCCACCCGTGCCGACTGTGTTAGACCGTCCTAGTCGTGGACGAGTTGCGGAAGGAGGTGGTGTGATATCTTGAGAAGGGACGATGGATTGGAGAGGGTCATCGACGTCGTCGGTCACCTCTTCAGACCTTTCTGAGCGGTTCCTAGTCAGGAGGTCCATCGAGCCTAGACGGCGATTTCGGTTCGGATTCCGTTTAGCCCCGGTTCGTTTCGTGGGTGATCCGAGCATACCAGCTCCGAAATCGTTCAATTCTTGAGCCAATTCTTGATCCTCTATAGTCCGGCTGTGCTCCTCGTCGGGATCATCACGGTCCGCAAGCTCGATAGAACGATCCTCGTCCTGATCTGCGTCATCCACCGTGTCATCCGCTGTATTCCGACTCAAGAGCTGAGCTTGTGATCCTACATTGAGCGATCCTGCTCGGCGCAAGCTCGTTGGTGACGGTGGAGTCTGCCCCATGAGCTTTTTCATCGCCATCAATCTCCCGGCTGCGGAATTCGCTCGTTGTAGATTTCGCAATTCGGACAGTGTTGGAAGTGGCGAGATGGACTGATTACTGTGAGCTGGAGAATGGCTTCGGCTACTACTGGCGGATAGAGGTGGGAGTAGATGGTGGCTGCCACCCAGGGGAGACACCCGACTAGGAGTCGGCGTGCTATGACTTTCGTTCATCAGGTAGGCGTTGAGATCGACAGGCGTGTAAGGGGAAGCGTCCTGACCGACACGAGCTAGACTAGGATTCTTGAGTCCATTGAGGAGTCGTTGCCGTATTTCTGGAGTCGACTGGTGGTCGCCCAACTCCATCATTCGACCAGACTCCTCGGCTGTGTCATCTTGTGGATGAAAGGACCCTTCATCAGAGCCCGTCATGCCGGCAGATATATCTGGAGGTGGGTCCGAAGCAGTCCGACGAAAGACAGGTGGGTCCTCGACCTTGAGAAACTCTCGGTCGACAAGCGACATGGTCGAGAGAGAGAGCGTGATGTAAGCGTTTCCTAGGGCTTTACCTCCGAATCGAGTTCGAGATTGAACAAGATTACCGAGGTTCCACTCCTCGCGTTCGCGAAAAAGCCTCGGTCAAAATCAAAGGAATGGGAATATATCTCTTGGCCCGCCGACCGGGTGGATCTATCACGAAGTCAGTGTTGTGTATGCCCTTCAGATCAGTGGCGAACAGTCGGTCATGGTAGTGGGCTATTCATACGGAGACAAGTAGTACTCCAAAGATCCCCCCCACCCAGCACGACCTTAGCGTCTCCATTTCGGTCCCTTTTAATCACCTTTACCCAAATTGCGAGGAGGTTGACCGAGGCTCGAGCTCGCGAGGAGCGGGAAGAGAATTCGCTTTTGTTGACATTTCAGTCGCCGTTCTCGCGCTTGTTCAAGGGGGGGCAATGCTAATCTGATACCCAATCTAATAAATAGCTTTAGCCAGGTCGTTTGTTCCCGATTGGGAAGCAACCGTGGCAAAGCTTGTGGATCAAGATGTCGGTAGAGCCGATCGGGATGCCTGTATAGAACTTCAACGCTCCAGCGGACGATTGCAAATGATCTTCAAGATCCAGCTGTACCTCCGAGTTGGCTGCGCTACGGAGGCAGGTCTCGGTGTCGACAAATTAAAGCATAAAGATTACAGACAGGTGATCCCACCGGTATAACGATCCACTATACAACTTAGAGCCATATTTCTCCCAACCCGATATACATGCGTGAACACAGACTTCTTGGTCTTCTACGCGAGAGTAGATTCATCCACCACATAATCCCCGTCGGCCTCGACCTCGGCTTCCCCATTCAACCCACCGACTCCTCTCCTATCCGATTGTTCCCTCTCAAAGACATCGCGGATGAGTTGTTGAGCGTCCGAGTTGTTGGTCTCCGTATCGCCAGATCCAGGCAAAACGCGAGCCAGTTGCTCGACGAATTCCATCTCCTCATCCGCTCGAGCTAGGGTAATAGGTCGGCTGTCCCCACTCGATCCCGACTGGGAGTTGTGGATGGTCTTGTTGTCGTTGTCGTGGTTGTGAGCGGCAGTGCTACCCTCGCCCCTGGCAGCGTCATTGGCAGCATTGACGGCAAGGTAGCCCATCAACACTCTCTCGCCTTGATTGAGGGCAGAAATGCCATCTTGCATCGTCGTCCCATACGTGCCCGGCTGATCACTCGTAGTCCCAATCTGCCCTACTTGCTCTCTCTGCCCCCCGACGGCCTCATCCAAGGAAGGATCGACGAGGATTTCCTCTTCCGCTGCAGCAGCCTTGCCCTTCCTCTTGCTAGCAGAGACGACTCGCATATCCACAACATTGATGTTGTGTCGCTTCACAAACCCATCCATCCACCCCACACTCAACTTCGGTCGAGCCTTGACCTCGATCCCGCGCTCGTCACACAGAGACAAGTACCTCTCCCTGATAGCATCCTGAGTGATCTCCAGACCTCCGTCTTGCATATCCAACATCATGCTCCCCACCTCCTCGTCGATAGCAGGATAATGAACCCGATGTTTGGCATGCGATCGAGTCGAAGCCGAACCTCCCGAAGCGTTGGCGAGTTGAATATTCTCGACATTCTTGATCCAACGTGACAAGCTGGATTGCGTGATGGTGAGGTCGGGAAATCGACCCTTCCATAGCAAGACGGTGGCGGCTTGGCCTCGACCCGAAGTGATGTGATCCCGGACAATCTCTTCCCTCAAGGCGTTGGTAATGTGTTTGAAGGGAGAACGAGGTTCCGGTTTGGCGCGTTTGGGGACGAGAAGACGAAGGTCCGTCTTGCTGGAAGCGCGTTTGCGCGAGGTAAGAGGGGTAGAAGTTGAAGTCGAAGGTTCAGGACTGTTTCCATGCCATAGACCAGGTTCGCCTGGGGTTGGTTCTCCTCGAGCTTCAGGTGTATGAGTTTGGCCTCGTTCAACGCCTGACGAGATGACAGAGGAAATCAGCTGTGATTTTCGGATGTGTGACGGAGTTTGTATTGACTCACGGTACTCCTCATTATCTAAATCTTGACCCCCGGCCTCATCATCCCCACCTCCTTCACCAGAAAATAAATCGGGACGATCGACAATGACCTTTTGCCAGAGAGCTGTAGTCTCGGTAGACAGCTTGGTCTTTTTCGTGATCCTCTTCCCCTTGAATTGGTTAAAGATGGCTTCCGCAGCCAACATCCTGTCGCTCAAACGACATAGTTCCAGCGTCTTCCTTTGGTGGTCAGTCAAGACGACTTGAGCAAGGGTAGGCTCCTGCCCACTGACGATGTCAGTAGCAACCGCCAACTTCTCTTCGAGGACATGTTGAACTTGGTGTCGAAGTTCAGAGAATTCGGTGTAGAGAGATTCGTGAACCTTGCGGATGTTACGGGGTGTGGCTCGTGGCAGGGTAGTGGGGACTTCGGAGAGGATTTGAGGCTGATCCATATTGGACGTGGAGTGCGGGTGACTAGGAGAATCCTCCTTCTGAGTCAATGTCGGCGTTGTCGACATTGAGATTGTGGATCGCATAATCGAGTAATCGAGTATTCGCTATTCACTTGTTTAGCACATCGCTTAGATGATTTCGCTGGTGCCCTGGCTGAGGCGGTCGCTGGCAGTGGGTACAGTGAGTGCGCGAAAAGCAACGGCGATTTGCATCCGCGGGTGTTGACTTGGCCTGCGCTTCCATTACTTCGATCAAAGGGGTATTTCTTGCCAATGACAGGTTTCTAGGGGTACAAACACTGACGCATGCAGTTATCCTGGTTACAGTCATCTAATCTGAGAGAACACTGTCTGCGTCGTGAAACGGCGAATACTCGTAATCGATAGGTCGCCTCATAGCCGAAGTGACCCAATCCTCATCAGAGTCTTCCAATGCGTAACCGGGTCCTCCCGTGTAGGACAAAGCGACGGGGAGTAGTATCAGACCGTGAAGAGCTCCAGACACGATCAAAGCCAACCACATGCGGAAGTAGTATACCTGTCACAATGAATGATGAGCATTGGCCTTTCAGAATCAACATGTTATGACCAGCGAGTACTCACCTCGAGCAGCTTCGATCGGGTCAAAGCGAGTACCGAAATCCCAATCAGTTTGGTCATCGTGATTCCGGAAAAGACCTAGCAGTAGCAACAAGGAAGAACAGTCAGAGTATGATCATGAGCAAATGAAACGCAATCTTAACTCACAGCCGGTCCCACGTCCACTAAAGCCGCTTGGGCGCGCTCGTCCCTCTCCTTGCCTCCCGAAGGGTGATCATAAGGCAGCCCTTGTCCAGCACCCATGAACGCCCTGGCGATATGGGAACAGAATTCGACGGCGATACCGAGCGAGATGACGAGGTTCACCAGGGAGATGGCGTTCAAGCTGATATGCCAGAATCCCATGACACCCATTACGTTCAGAACGGCGGAGAGACAGACTACCGTCACGGTCGCGCCTGTTCTCCAACTTCCGAGGAGGACGGTGGTGATCGCCATGACTGCCACTAGTGCAAGGAACAGTACCTCAATCGTCATCGAAGTGATGTAGGCGTACTAGAGATAGCGTGATAAAGAGATGTCAGTGCGGAACACATTACGATCTTCGGTGAAGACTAGACGCACCTGCTCGAAGAACACGTAAAATAAGGAGTAGGGATACGTCTCGACCCCTGTCCTCGCGTGAATATCGCTGGCGACTCGTTTAGCGGCGGCCAATGCATTAATGAAGTCGTCCTGGGTCTTCAGAGGAGTGTGGAATGTCCTGAAGTGAGAAGCGACTACAGAGGAATTATCGGAAGCGAGCGAGACCGCCGAGCTGTAAGGTGCGAGACCTCCTAGTGGACACTGGTCATCCGTAGGAGTCACCAGCCACTGCTGAATATATCGCATGACCTCCGGTCCCTCTGGTAAGCCTTGCATCGTGATATCCCACTCGGGTTCCCGGTCAGCGAAGCAAGGTTTGCACAGCCGCTCCGAGTCTCTGGCAGAACAGAACACTGAAGGATCGTCTTTCCGAACTCGACAACATGTATCGAGTGCGGGATCCGTCCAATGTAAGAAGTCGTCGATCCAAGGAGCAGGAGCATTGGCGATGAACGAACTCTCTGGGCGTTTGCGCTCAGCCTCCAGCGAATTAGCAACAGATAGCTCCATGCAGGTCGTGAACCGACCACACATCTTTTGCTGCCCTTGACGAGTTGTGACGTCGACCTTTCTTGTCACAAAGTATACGGGTGGACCGATGTCGAGGTACGCATCGAGCGCATCAAAGTAATCCACCAGATAAGAATCTGAAGGCAATGCCAAGCGTTGATCTGGAACCGCAAAAGCATCAGTAAGGACAACTCCTTCTTGAGCATTGCGATCAAGTGAACACACCAAGACCCATTGTGATTCGTTGCATACCAACGACAGCCGTGATGAAGAGACCACCGAATAAAACGATGACTAGTTGCTTGACTTCTCGCTTGAGCAAGAAAGGGGCGTATACCCGTCGCATGAAGCGAGTCATGAACGATTCTCCAGTATTGCTGACAGCGTCCGGGTCGACGTCGTACAAACCGACAGGCGGTCGTAATCGGATGCAAGGTAAGCAGTCCATACGGAAGCTCTGAGCAATTTCAATTATAAGCTTTTGCACCGACAATCAATTGTATACCTAAAGTCAGACTCACCTCAGCTCGTCTCAAATCCAGGGTCATGGCACTGATAAAGACAGTGACTTGCAGTATCGCACCGAGCATAACGCTTCCAGCCGCATATAAAGCGAAATTGCGTACGGCTGGCATCGGTACTAGGGCACCCAAGCCGAAAGCCACGATCTCCGTGGTCGAACTCAATAGGATCGAAGGGCCCATCCGGGCAAGAGTCCTCGCCACTCTTTCCTCCGCAGGCAGATGAGATGGGGTCTCCATGTCTTCCTCGAGCGAATCGTCGTACGTTGTGCTAGGCCCTCTCGCGCTCTTGACTCCGGGTCCATGTATACTGTTCTGTCGGTCGAGCTCATGGACCAAGATAAACACGTTGTCCACGCCGACAGCCAAGACCAAGAAGGGAATGACCTCGGCGATAATCAGAGTGACGCGGACCCCAATCCAGGAGAACATGCCGACGGCCGAAGAAACGGCGATGAGGACGATACAGATTCCGAAAAGGCCAAGAAGGGATTTTGACTTGACAGACAACAGAGTGGAAGCCAGAGACGCCATGTACTGCCGCTTCGGAGGAGGTGTACCGTTGCGAACTGAAGTGGGCTCTGTCTCAGAAGGCTTGCGTATCCTAAGCAATGGGAGTGTTCGAGAGAAGAGTTCCCTCAGCCCTGCTAAGACGCCGTTCTCGCCCAAGAACAGCTCCGGACTGACTCCCCCGCCGAGTGTGAGCGAAACGTAGAGGAACATAACCAGGTAGCTAGCTACCACGATGCGCACATCCGTGTTCGTACTCTGTGGCAATATATCATAGCAACGTCAGACAAACATCACACATACGTTCACGCACGCATCTTACCTTGTTCAGTTCCGCTTCGAGACTGATTTCCGTCGAATAGGCGATCTGGACATTGGCCTCGTCCCGGGACGTGGCTTGTAGCTCAGCCAAGTACTTTTGCAAAGTGCGTTCCCATTCCGCCGCTTTGTCGACCTTGGTTTGGTCGAGAGAATTGGCGACGACATACGTGACAACGAGACTCTTGGTGTCCATCCACTTTCCCTTGGCTCCACCAAGAATAATCTTGGGATCGATCGGCTGACCAAAGTCAGGCAAACATTCTGCAGGTGACGCAGCGCAATCCTCCAGCCGAGCTTGCCATCCGTATTCTCCTTCTCGATCATAGTTGCCCATGTCTGTGCCTAACCAAGCAGAGATGGATTGGACCACGCAGGGTGTTCCAGGACCGGCAGGGGCAAAGCACACGTCCTGAAGCGTGTAACCATTGGGCTCAGATTTCAGGTTTGCGATCTCTGCTTCGTGCGATAACCACCAGTCCAAGGTGTCATAGGAGAGGACATTAGTGGGAGGCGGGAGAACCGACGAGCTTTCGATCCGTTCGCCGTCCAATGCATCCTTCGGAGGCATGCCCATGATAAAGATTTGCTCGGCCCGGTAGAATGGCCCGAAATGCTCGTCAAAGTAGGCTTTCTGACTAGCTGCCTCGCTGGTAGGGGATACCCAGAGGCGGACGGGATTCGTCTCCACCTGGAAGAATTTCCACCCTATATTGAGAACCGCTACGCAGATCGCTGCGACCGCAAACGTCAAGGCGGGAGATGAAGCACACGTCCACCCGAGTCGATAAAAGAAGCTGCGAAGGACGAGGTTGATCTTGCTTCGCCTCGGCTGTAGTTGCTCGATTGGGTCTAGGAGGCTGGCTCCCCGGCCGAGCCTAAATCGGCTAGAACCACTCGGAGCGGTCGAGTTGACTTCGCCGTTACCCGGCGTAGGCTGCCTGTCATCGTTGTCAAGACCGTTGACATCTGTCGAGTAATCTTCGCGAGATGAGGAAATGTGGTGAGAGAATGGGTTGGCGCCACTTGCTTGGGTAGGCGATGTGAGAGGTGGATCGGTCATAGCGACCCTCTCGTATCGTTTCTGACGATGTCGCAGCGAGAGCTTCCAGGAGTATGCCGATAATCCGAACAAGATCAAAACAGCGTAGATGATCAAGAGCGAAAAGGTGAGGCAAGATACTGATCCAACAGTGCAGCGAGGATCGTTAGGTGCTCGAGGAGGAGCCACGTATGGCAAGCTCGCACATACTTCCGGACAGTCGACGCAAGTGCACCGAGAATTCAAGCCATTGTCGGAACAGTTTAAAGGCCGATATAGAAGAGGAGAGATACCATCCGGGAAATCCGAACTGGATCCCGATGATGTCTCCGGAATGCTGATTTGGAAGGGAGATCCGAGTCCTGGTCGGTAGTCACCCATGTACCGAAGGAAGGCATCTGGGGTCTTGGCTCCACCGCCGATGAGATCCATAGCATAGCCATTCGTAGCACCAAATTGTACGCTCTTGCAGCTGTCGAAGAACCCCCGCTTGACCTTTTCATCCACCCAATAGTCGACCTCTTTGACCGCCTCATCTCCTGAATCCGTTGTCTGGGTTGAGACGACATCGAGGAACAAGGATTGATCCGGAGAGCACGTAAAGGTGCAGTGGTACGATCGAAAATTGTTCCTGCAGGCCGGACAAGACGAAAGCAATGGTTCGGCTTGTTGGAGCGACGATCGAAGGGTTTCGACTTGGTCGGCCGTACAACAGACTTTGTCCGGGATCTCCCAAGCGGGACCGCAGACCTCTCTCAGAGCCAGCTTGATATCTTGGTTGGCCTGGGAATGTGATCAATGTCAGATCGATGGACCCGATGAACTGTTGACCGTTCAAGACATACCGTATCGGCCTTTCCGTTGTCTGGACATGGCAGGCTCGTACCGAATATTCCTTTCTTGCCGCAACTGCCTCGCATGGAGCAAGTACCCTTCTCCCGTCGGACCATTGTGCTGTTCTTCCACGTCATTATGTAGCTGCTGATTGTTGCCTAGACTCCTGACGCTTTGGAATTCCTTGAGAGGTGATCGCGAGTCTCGGTGAGATGTACAGGACTTGATAGATGTCGAGGCCACCTTGATCGGCGTTGACCGATCCCTTTGGCTTGCTCGATTTCGCCAACGCAGTCGACTATCTGATGAGCACACCTATCGAGCCCAGGACTTGTATTGACCAGGTTCGTTCACTAGTACAATCTCTCGATACTACGAAGCGAGTGCTGTGCAGGCAGTTTGAAGCTTGAATCATTTACGACCTCGACCTGATTCGAACGCTTGATCATCTCGTGGCGTCATCGAATGACCTCGGGCCCAGCCTCGGGTTTGGTTCGCGCTTACAGCAGCGTCGCCCCAGCTGACCGCGCTTCGGCCAAAAGAAAGAGATTATAATGTTGATCACTACCTACTTGTACCAACGACGAATCAACCAATAAGGCACTGGGTGTCCGCCTGCTTGATGAACATTTATTGGTTCACTGCTTCGACTGTGCTTTCCCTCACTCACTAAGAATGGAGTGCTTTTCGGGACTTTGCTCTCACTCACGCCGACAAGGCTCATTACAGGTGGGAAGGGGGACTGTCGGTGCGTAGTTGTACATCCTTTTGTACTTCATACTGACCTATCTACCATCATGCTCACTCCA
>Ga0308160_10006206_pt1 | contig 12241 bp, 10 predicted proteins | sample PhyFR1_FD_201036 | JGI IMG/M metagenome (GOLD analysis project Ga0308160, IMG submission 201036) | Phyllosphere microbial communities from UC Gill Tract Community Farm, Albany, California, United States - DLSLF.R1 | ecosystem: Host-associated > Plants > Phyllosphere > Unclassified | place: USA... | reverse complement strand
CTTCAAGAACACCACGTTCGGCTTGTCCTCGCTGTTGAACTTCATCATCGGTATCGGCATGTTCGGTGCCATCGCCATGCTGCCCATGTATTTGCAGCTGGTGAAGGGCCTTACTCCCACTGAGGCAGGCCTGATGATGATCACCTTCACCGTGGGCATCCTCTTCGGCTCCATCTCCGCCGGCCGCACCATCTCCAACTCCGGTGTATACCGGATCTTCCCGATCATGGGAACGGCAGTGCTTGCAGGCGCAGCAACGGTCATGGGGCTTGTCCTGGGCGTCGACACCGGCTTGTGGGTTCCCGGACTGATCGCAGTGTTCTTCGGCGTCGGACTCGGCTTCTGCATGCAACCGCTGACCCTTGCCATGCAGGTATCCGTCCCACCCAAGGACATGGGTGTTGGCACCTCCACGGCCGCGTTCTTCCGTTCCATGGGCGGCGCCGTCGGCACGGCAGTGTTCATCTCCATGCTGTTCAGCACGGCCGCGGACAAGATCGCAGACGGCATGAAAACAGCAGCATCCAGCCCCGACTACCAAGCTGTCATGCGGGACCCTGCCGTGGCCTCGGATCCTGCGAACGCCAAGCTGTTCGACTTCTTCAAGAACGGTGCCAACAACGATTCGTTGAACGACACCAGCTGGTTGCACTCGGCCAACAGCACGCTGACCCGGCCAATCACTGAAGGCTTTGCACAGGCAATTGACGTGGTCATGTTGACCGCTGCGGGCCTGATGATCATCGCTTTCCTGATCAGCTTCGCGCTGCCGAACAAGAAGCTCACGGATCCCAAGGCTGCCGCAAAGGATTCAGTTCCGGCCCACTAGTTCCCCGCGAAACCAAGCAGCATACCTCCCGACGACGGCCCTTAAGGATGGCACCATCCTTAAGGGCCGTCGTCGTGCTTTGTGTTCAATTTGTGGACTCAAAACGAGGGTTGGAGGTCCGGACGAGCACAGTTCACGGACTCCCAGCGAACACACAGCCCGTGATCAGGGCTAAATGGGTTAAGAAAGTGAATGCATGTCACGTCCATCACTTGACTGGAACTTGGCGGATATGACGTGCCACACTGTGTAGCGCGAGTGCACCGGCGTCCCCGTCGGAACAGCCGACGACGTCACGCACCGCATTCCCACACACCTTTCCCAAGGGAGACCCATGTCCAGTCCCAGCACCGAAGCAGGCGCGCCCCACGTTTCCCGGAAGGTGATCGGCCTGGCTGTCGCCGGCGCAGTTGGCGGCTTCCTGTTCGGCTTTGATTCGTCCGTAGTCAACGGTGCGGTGGATGCCATGGCGGGCGAGTTCGCCATGAGCGAGGCTCTCACCGGCTTCGCCGTCGCCGTTGCCTTGCTCGGCTGTGCCGTGGGCGCCTACCTGGCCGGTAAAGTTGCCGACCGGTACGGCCGCATCCCCGCAATGAAGATCGGCGCACTCCTCTTCCTGGTCAGCGCCATCGGAACCGGCCTGGCCTTCAGCGTGTGGGACCTCATCTTCTGGCGGCTGGTAGGTGGCCTCGGCATCGGGCTCGCATCCGTGATTGCCCCCGCCTACATTTCGGAAATCTCCCCGCGGCACGTCCGCGGCCGTTTGGCCTCGCTCCAGCAACTGGCCATCACCACGGGTATCTTTGCGGCGCTGCTCTCCGACGCGGTCCTGGCCAACTCTGCCGGCGGCGCGGACGGAACGCTGTGGTTCGGGATCGAAGCCTGGCGCTGGATGTTCATCGCCTGCGCCGTGCCTGCCGCCATCTACGGCTGGATCGCCTTCCGCCTGCCCGAGTCACCGCACTTCCTGGTACTCAACGGCAAGGAAGACCAGGCCCGCACCATCTTCAACAAGCTGATTCCGGGCGACGACATCGACCGGCACATCCGCGAGATCCGCGAATCCATCCAGCAGGAAAAGCTCTCCACCAAGAAGGGCTCTCTGCGCGGCAACCGCTTCGGCCTGCTGCCCGTGGTGTGGATCGGCATCATCCTGTCCGTGCTGCAGCAGTTCGTCGGCATCAACGTGATCTTCTATTACTCCACCACTCTGTGGAAGGCCGTTGGATTCCAGGAAAAGGACTCCCTGACCATTTCCGTGGCCACCTCCGTCACCAACATCCTGGTGACGCTCGTGGCCATCGCACTGGTGGACCGGATTGGCCGCCGGCCCATCCTGCTGACCGGCTCCATCGGCATGGCAGTATCGCTCGGGGTCATGGCGCTGGCCTTCTCCTCCGCGGTCGGCACTGGCTCCGAGATCACCCTTCCGGGTGCTTGGGGACCCATCGCCCTGGTAGCGGCGAACATCTTCGTCATCAGCTTCGGCGCCTCGTGGGGACCGCTCGTGTGGGTGCTGTTGGGCGAGATCTTCCCCTCCCGGATCCGCGCGCGCGCCTTGGGCCTGGCAGCCGCCGCGCAATGGATCGCCAACTTCGCCATCACGCTCAGCTTCCCCATCATGGCGGCAGGTTCGCTGCCCCTGACGTACGCCATGTACGCAGCGTTCGCCGCGGCGTCGTTCTTCTTTGTGATGTTCAAGGTGCCCGAGACCAATGGCATGTCCTTGGAACAGGCGGAAACCCTGTTCGTCCCGAAGGGGGCGCCGGTAGCGCCACTTCCGGTCACCTCGGACGAAGGCAAATAGCAGACGAAGAAGCCCGGCGGATCATATCCGCCGGGCTTCTTTTGCTTGGTGGCTTGTTACACCAGGTGCGGTTCGTGGGACGACAGGAAGCTGCGGCCGCTGAACGCGATCAGAATGGCAATCACCATGGCCACCGCGCCAGCGAAGAACGGCACCTGCGGCCCGAAGTGCTCGCCGAGCTGCGCGGCGGCAAAGGGAGCCAGCGCGCCGCCCATCCAGCGGACAAAGTTGTAGCCCGCCGACGCGACGGGACGCGGCGAATCAGAGACGCCCATGGCCAGTTCCGTGTAGACCGTGTTGTTGATGCCCAGCAGGGCACCAGCCACGATGACAAGCACGACGACGGCAGTCACCGAGTGCCCGGCAGCCAGTCCCAGCCCGACGAGGTCGAGCATCAGGACAGCCAGCGTTCCGGTCAGGACCTTGACGGCACCGAAGCGCTTTTGCAGGACGGGAGCCACGAATACCGAGAACACGGCTACGGCAACGCCCCAACCGAAGAACACTCCCCCGATGCCGTAGGCATCCATTCCCAGGATGAAGGGAGTGAAGGCGAGGATGGTGAAGAAGCCATAGTTGTAGAACAGCGCACTGGCTGCGGTGGTGCGGAGGCCCTTGTGGCCAAGTGCGAGGAGCGGGTCCCGGAGGCGGGACTTCTTCGCCGGGGCAGGTGTCTTGGGGAGCAATGCCAACAGTGCGATAAATGCTGCGGCCATCAGGACCGCTGTGCCGAAGAACGGGGCGCGCCACTGCCATCCGCCAAGCAGGGCACCGAGCAGCGGGCCGAGCGAGATGCCCAGGCCCAGGGCGGCCTCGTACAGGATGATCGCTGTGCCGGTACCACCGCTGGCCACACCGACGATCACGGCCAGGGCAGTTGCGACAAACAGCGCGTTGCCGAGTCCCCACCCCGCGCGGAAGCCAACCAGCTGCTCAACACTGCCGGACAGGCCGGACAACGACGCAAACACCACGATGATCGCCAGGCCGATGAGAAGCGTCTTCTTGCCGCCGATCCGGGACGACACGAAACCACTGATCAACATCGCCACCGCAGTCACCAGGAAGTAGCTGGTGAACAGCAATGACACTTCGCTGGTGGAGGCCTGCAGGTTCTTGGCGATCGCAGGGAGGATGGGGTCCACGAGCCCGATGCCCATGAAGGCGAAAACAGCCGCGAGGGCCGTGGCCCACACCGCTTTCGGCTGTTTGAGCAGGGAAGCCTTCTCCGCTTCGAGGGTGGTTTCGATGGTTGTTTCGGCGCTTGCTGAAGCGTCAGCCAACTGGCGTGACATTCAATTGCTCCTTGTCGGTGCGTTAATTCGTGTTAGTTCTGGAATGAGCTGTTGATTTTGCTGATGACGGGAAGTGCCGCGGCCAGCTGCTCGATTTCCTGTGCGCTGAGGCCCTGCAGCAGTTCGGCCACCATGGCATTCCGCCGTTGGTTGGCCGATTCGACGGCGGCAGTCCCGGCGTCGGTGATGGCCACCTGGACGGCGCGGGAATCGTCGGGGTCGGGTCGACGGGTGACCAGGCCGGCACGCTCAAGCTTGATGATCTGCTCTGTGGCGCTCGGGACTTTGATCCCCAGGTTCTTGGCGATGTCACCCACGCGGAGGCCGCCGTCGGAGATCATGGAGAGCAGGCTCAGCTGGGCAGCCGTCAGCTCGCCCTCCGGGTCCAGGCGTCGGAACATGTAGACGCCCAAGCGCAGTGCTTCGCGAAAGTCCTGTGCGAGGTCCGTGAGGCGGGGATCAGGAGAACCGTTCATATTTAGGTAGCCTAATAGTTAGGGACCCTAATAGTCAAGGTGCAGCTGCCCACGCGTGGGAGGGCAGCTGCACCTAGAGCTTGAGCTTCATACCCTCATGGCTCGCAACAAACCCCAGCCGCTCGTAGAAGCGGTGCGCCGCAACCCGGGATTTGTCCGTCGTGAGCTGGACCAGCGAGCAGCCGCGCTCCCGGGCCTGGTCGATGGCCCACTGGATCATGAGCGCACCGACACCCCGCCCACGCAGCTCCCCGGACACGCGCACGGCCTCGATCTGCGAGCGCCAGGAGCCCTTGCGGGACAAGCCTGGAATGTAGCTGACCTGGAAGGTGGCCACCACTTCGCCATTGAGTTCCCCCACCACCAAAAGGTGGGCCGGGTCGGCGTCGATCGCGTCAAAGGCCCGCTCGTACAGCGCCGGATCATCGGCACTTTCGCGGACGGCACCCAGCTGGTCGTCGGCGAGCAGCGCGAGAATCCGCGGCAGATCGCCCCTGCGGGCGCGCCGCAGGGAGAACGTTCCACCCTCGACGGCGGCAGTCATCAAAGCGGGCGCGGCGGCAGGTTCCGTAGTCACGACCCCAGCATGCCACTTTCTCGGAACTTAGTGTTGCTAAGTACTGGTACTTAGTTCTACTATGTAGTGGTAGCTAGTAATACTGAGTAGCGAGGGAGGTGTCCGATGGGCAAGCAAATGACAGAGATGCTCAAAGGCACATTGGAGGGCATCGTCTTAGCCCTCCTGACCGGAAAGGCAGCGTACGGGTATGAAATCACCACGCTGCTCCGGGAGCAGGGCTTCACCGAGATCGCTGAGGGCACCGTTTACGCGCTGCTGGTCAGGATCGAACAAAAGGGGCTGGTGGACGTCGAGAAGCGGCCGTCCGAAAAGGGGCCACCCCGCAAGGTGTACACGCTCAACCCCCAGGGCGAAAAAGAACTGAACGAATTCTGGAACACCTGGAGCTTCTTGTCCGAACGGCTTGAACAGCTCCGCAAGGAAGGAAAATAACATGGCAGCAAAATGGATCGAGCTCGTCACCGGATCGCTCGAACAGAAGAAGCAGTACAAGCAAGCCAAGGCACGGTTGGATGCCCTGCCCGAGCCGTACCTCACCGTAGCCACCGCCTTCAACCGGTACTTGATGTACTACGGCGGCGTGACCGAAGGCGACACCATGGTCCAGATGTTCACGGACCTGGCGGACCTCTGGGAACGCGCAGCCGTCGACGGTACGCCCGTGAGCGGGATCGTCGGCGACGATCCCATCGAATTCGCAGAGACCTTTGCCCAGGCGTACGGCGGGAAGCGCTGGATCGACAAGGAGCGCGAGCGCCTCAACAAGGCAATCGACAAAGCGAAAGAAGCGGAATCATGACTTCCGCGGCAATCCGGGTGCAGGGCATAGAGAAGTCGTACAAAGATCTCCACGTCCTACGCGGGGTGGATTTCGAGGTAGCGTCAGGCAGCATCTTCGCCCTTCTCGGCTCCAACGGGGCCGGCAAGACCACCATGGTGAAGATCCTGTCCACGCTGCTCACAGCGGACGGCGGGCAGGCCGCCGTCGAGGGTTTCGACGTCGCAACCGAGTCGCTCCAGGTGCGGCAGTCCATCAGCCTCACCGGTCAGTTCGCCGCAGTGGACGAGGTGTTGACCGGCAGGGAGAACCTGGTACTCGTGGCGAAGCTGCGGCACTTGAAGAATCCCGGCGGGATCGCCGACGAGTTGCTGGGCCGGTTCAGCCTCACCGATGCCGGCTCCCGCAAAGTGGCAACCTACTCCGGCGGCATGCGTCGCCGGTTGGACATCGCCATGAGCCTGATCGGCGATCCGAAGGTGATCTTCCTGGACGAGCCCACCACCGGACTCGACCCGGAAGCCCGCCTGGAGGTGTGGCAGATCGTCAAAAACCTTGCCAACAAAGGCACCACGGCCCTGCTCACCACCCAGTACCTCGACGAGGCCGAACAGTTGGCAGACCGCATCGCCATCCTTCATGAGGGACGCATCATCGCCAACGGCACGCTCCAGGAGCTGAAGCAGCTGCTGCCGCCCGCCAAGGTGGAGTACGTGGAAAAGCAACCAAGCCTGGAGGACATCTTCCTGGCCCTCGTGGGAAGCACCGGAACAAGCGAGCCAGTAAAGGACAGGTCATGAGCACCCATTTCTTCGCAGACACCTCGGTCCTGCTGGGCCGTTCCATGCGGCACATCTTCCGCAGCGTGGACACCATCATCACCACCGCGATCACCCCGATTGCCCTGATGCTGCTGTTCGTCTATGTTTTCGGCGGCGCCATCCGGACCGACACTGAAAACTACGTCAACTACCTGCTCCCGGGCATCATGCTGATAGCCATCGCTTCGGGCATCGCGTACACGGCGGTCCGCCTCTTCACGGACCTGCAGGGCGGCATCTTCGAGCGGTTCCAATCCATGCCGATCGCGCGCTCCTCGGTTCTGTGGGCGCACGTCCTTACATCGTTGGTGGCCAACGGACTCTCGCTGGTGATCATCGTCGGAGTTGCACTGCTCATGGGCTTCAGGACTTCGGCGAACGTGCTGGACTGGCTGGCCGTAGCTGGAATCCTGGCGCTGTTCACTCTGGCATTGACGTGGATCGCCATCATTGCGGGCCTTTCGGCGAAGTCCGTGGACGGCGCCGGCGGCTTCTCCTACCCGCTGATCTTCCTGCCGTTCATCAGCTCGGCGTTCGTTCCGACGGAAACCATGCCCGGTCCGGTCCGCTGGTTCGCCGAGAACCAGCCGGTGACGTCCATCGTGAACACCATCCAGGACCTGTTCGCCCAGCGACCGGCCGGAACGGATATTTGGGTAGCACTGGCCTGGTGCCTTGGAATCCTCGTCGTCTCCTACGCCTTTGCGACGGCGGCCTACAAGCGCCGGAACGCCTAGCGGCCCGTGTTCTGAAACCCAGCCCGAACCAACGGCCAAAGCTCCCTTTTCCACAAGGGAGCTTTCGCCATGCAGACCGATTGGCCATTGGTCAGACATTAGCTATAGCTTTATCGAACAGATTTGTAACGGCCGTCACTATTCTGACGGTTCCTCCGAAGGGTTCTTGAACTAATGTCCGACCAGACAACACAGGGGCAGCTCCGCGCCTCCAGCAGGGACAGCGAGCCCCACCTCTCACGCTCGCTCAGCAACCGCCACATCCAGCTCCTGGCCATCGGCGGCGCCATCGGAACGGGCCTCTTCATGGGCTCCGGCAAGACCATCTCGGTCGCCGGGCCCTCGGTGATCTTCGTCTACATGATCATCGGCTTCATGCTCTTCTTCGTGATGCGCGCCATGGGCCAGCTCCTGCTGTCCAACCTGAACTACAAATCCTTCAGCGATTTCGCGGGCGACCTCCTGGGCCCGTGGGCCGGCTTCTTTACCGGTTGGACGTACTGGTTCTGCTGGGTAGTCACCGGCGTTGCGGACGTGATCGCCATTGCGGGCTACGCCAACGAGCTCTGGCCGGGAATCCAGCTGTGGATCCCGGGCCTGGCCACCATCATCATCCTGCTCCTTCTGAACCTGCCCACCGTCAAAGCCTTCGGCGAGACCGAGTTCTGGTTCGCGCTCATCAAGATCGTGGCCATCGTCGCGCTGATCGTCGTGGGCCTGGTCATGATCTTCACCGGCTTCCAGTCCAACGCAGGCACCGCCAGCTTCACCAACCTCTGGAGCCACGGCGGCTTCTTCCCCAAGGAATTCATGGGCTTCGTGGCCGGCTTCCAGATCGCCGTGTTCGCGTTCGTGGGCATCGAACTGGTAGGCACTGCCGCTGCAGAAACCAAGAACCCGGAGCACAACCTGCCCCGCGCCATCAACGCCATTCCCCTGCGCGTCATGCTGTTCTACGTAGGCGCCCTGATCATCCTCATGTCGGTCACCCCGTGGACCGAATTCAAGGCAGGCCAGAGCCCGTTCATCGCCATGTTCTCCCTCGCGGGCCTGGGAATGGCAGCGACTGTGGTGAACCTGGTGGTGCTCACCTCTGCCATGTCCTCGGCCAATTCGGGCATCTACTCGACGTCCCGCATGGTCTACGGCCTGGCAAATGACGGCGACGCTCCCAAACTCTTCGGCCGGCTCTCCAGCCGCAAAGTACCCCAGAACGCACTGTTCCTCTCCTGCGTCCTGTTGCTGGCCGGCGTCGCGCTTCTCTACGCGGGCAAGGACGTCGGCGTGGCGTTCGACATGGTGACCACCGTGTCCGCAGTCTGCTTCATGTTCGTGTGGTCCATCATCCTCGCCAGCTACCTGGTGTACCGCAAGCGCCGCCCTGAGCTGCACGCGGCCTCGCCGTTCAAGATGCCCGGCGGCGTTCCGATGGTGTGGGTAGTGTTCGCCTTCTTCGCATTCCTTGTCTGGGCGCTCACTACGCAGCCCGACACCCTCACGGCACTGCTGGTGACACCCATCTGGTTCGCGATCCTCGGCGTCGCGTACGCCGTAGTCCGCAAGTCTCCGCTCCACCAGGCCCGCGTGGCTGAGTGGAAGGCGATGTCGGAAGCGGAAACCTCGGCAGCGACAAAGTAGCCCGGACGCACCAAGAGCGTATATGGGGCTGTGCGGTGCGAATTGCACGGCAGCCCCATATACGCTCTTTCGCTTGGCGACGGGCCCTAACGGACGTCGGCGCCGGCCATCCTGGAGAGGATCAGGCTTCCGCTTGCCGGTCCTCCACCAGCTTCTGCACGGCGGGGAACAGCGGGTGCGTCGGCGGCAGTTCCGTAACGCGTTCGACGACGGCGGCCGCGTCCAGTTCGGACAGCATCCTGGCAAGCTCCACGGCTTCGTCATCGGCACCGTCGTCAAAACGGAGGGCTGCCGACATCGCCTCGAGCAGGGCCACCGGGGTAACGCCCCGCTCTGCCAGCTCGGCTGCCGGACCAACGAACCGCTCGTGCCGGCCAAGCTTCCGCAGCGGCGCACGGCCCACGCGGTTCACGGTGTCCGGCAAGTGCGGGTTGCTGAAGCGTTGCAGGATTTTCTGGACGTACGCTTCCTGCTCGGCCTCCACGAAACCGTGCTTGGCAACCAGGAGTTCCTTGGTTTCCTCCAGCACGGCCCGGACCTTGGCGGCCACGGCGGGATCGGCCATGGCGTCGGAGATCTTCTCAAGCCCTGCACCGTAGCCGAAGTACGCAGCCGACGCATGGCCGGTGTTAACCGTGAACAGCTTGCGCTCGATGTACGGTCCCAGCTCGTCCACGAACGTCGCGCCGGGGATGCTCGGCGCATTGCCGCCGAACGGCGTACGGTCGATGACCCACTCGTAGAACGTTTCCACCGTGACGTCCAGGCCTTGGCCTGGTGCCTGGTTGGGCACGATCCGGTCCACTGCGGTGTTGGCAAAAACCGCGACGGCGTCCAGGTCACCGGCAGAGTCGTCCCAGGCAGCCCGGATCTCCGTGTGGAGGAGGTCCGTGGCATTGATGGCGTTCTCGCAGGCCATGACCTGCAGCGGAGGGAGGTCCGCGGGCCGGGCGGCCAGCCCGCGGGCGATCACCGGCGCCACGAACTTCAGGATGTGGGGCCCCACCGCGGTGGTGACCACATCCGCCGTCGCGATTTCCTCCACAACAGCGGCTTCCTGTGCAGCCGAGTTCAAGGCGCGGAAGCCTTCCACGGTCTTGACCGCCGGGTTTTCGCCTACCTCATGGACGTCGTAGCTGCTGGCCTCCGCGAGCTGGCTGATGAGTGCATCCGCGACGTCGGCGAACACCACCTCATACCCGGCTTCGTGCAGCAGCAGCCCCACGAAACCCCGCCCGATGTTGCCTGCCCCAAAATGGACTGCCTTCACTATGCGTTGACCTTTCCGAACAGCTCCAGGACTTCATCCACCGTGGTTGCCTGCTCCAACTGGGCAACCTGCGCCTTGTTGGTGAAGATCTTGGCGATGGAAGAGAGGATGTGGAGGTGTTCGTTGTTGATGCCGGCCACGCCGACTACGAACTTCACTTGCTTGCCGCCCCAGTCGATGCCCTCGGGGTACCGGATGATGGACACGGCCGAGTGGTTGATGTGTTCCTTGGCATCGTTGGTGCCGTGGGGGATCGCCAGGAAGCTGCCCATGTAGGTGGACACGGATTCCTCACGCTCATGCATGGCATGGACGTAGCTGACATCCACGGCGCCACGGTCCAGCAGCAGCTTTCCGGCCTCGTCGATCGCACTGTCGCGGTCGCGGGAGGTGCCGTTCAGGATCACGCTTTCGCGAAGCAGGACGCCTTTGCCTTCGACGGCGGCAGCCGGCTCGGCGGCATGGGCACCATGGGCGGGGGCTTCTTCGACGGCCCCCGAAGGAGCAGCCGCTGCTGGAGCGCCTTCGCTGTTGCTAGAACGTACCAAGTCAACGATTTCGTCGTATCTGGGGCTGTTCATGAAGTTGTCTACCGAGTAGTGCACGGCGCTGGACGTGCGCGGTTGTGCACGTTCGGTGAGGTCCTGGTGGGTGACCACGACGTCGTAGGTGTCGCTGAGGTTGGCGATGGCCGAGTTGGTGACCTTGACGTCCGGGAAGCCGGCCGCCTTGATCTTGTTGCGGAGGACGGAGGCACCCATGGCGCTCGAGCCCATGCCGGCGTCGCAGGCAAACACGATGTTCCGGACCGGACGGGTCAGGACGGTGCCTTCACCCTGAGCTGCTTGCCGGTCTCCCACGAGGGCGGAGGAGACGGAGCTCTTCTTGCCCTTCATGGCTTCCATACGGGACGTGGCTTCACTGAGATCGTCGTCGCCCTTGTTCTTGGACGTGCGCAGGATCAGGGAGGCGATCAGGAAGGAGACAGTGGTGGCAAGCACGACAGCGAGGACCACGCCCACGTAGCTGTCACGTGAGGTTTGGGCTATGACGGCAATGATGGAACCCGGAGCTGCCGGAGCCACGAGACCGGAGTTGGTGATGGCCAGGGTGGCGATGCCCGTCATGCCGCCGCCGATGGCAGCGAGGATGAGGATGGGCTTCATCAGGACGTACGGGAAATAGATCTCGTGGATTCCGCCCAGGAAGTGGATGATCGCAGCACCGGGAGCCGATGCCCGTGCAGCACCACGGCCGAAGAACATGTAGGCCAGCAGGATGCCCAGGCCAGGGCCGGGGTTGGCTTCGAGCAGGAACAGGATGGACTTGCCCTGGTCCAGCGACTGCTGGATGCCCAGCGGTGTCAGTACGCCGTGGTTGATGGCGTTGTTCAGGAAGAGGACCTTGGCAGGCTCGATGAAGATGCTGGTGAGGGGCAGCAGGCCGTTGTCCACCAGGAACTGAACCACTGAGCCGGCACCGGCTGTGAAGGCCTTGACTACGGGGGTCAGGCCGTAGAACCCGAGCAGGGTCAGAATTCCGCCCCAGATACCGGCGGAGAAGTTGTTGACCAGCATTTCGAAGCCCGGACGGATCTTGCCGTCCCAGATGCTGTCGATCTTTTTCATGGTCCAGCCGCCCAGCGGCCCCATGATCATGGCCCCGATGAACATAGGAATACCCGTGCCCACAATGACACCCATGGTGGCGATGGCACCCACCACACCGCCGCGGACGTCATAGACCATCCGGCCACCGGTGTAGGCAATCAGAAGCGGAAGCAGGTAGTTGACCATTGGGCCCACAAGGCCCACGTTGGCAACACCCTCGGCGTTGGTCCCATAGCCCCCGAGTTCCGGGACGGGAATCCAGCCCTTCTCGATGAACAGGGCCGTGATGAGGCCCCAGGCGATGAAGGCGCCGATGTTGGGCATGATCATGCCGGACAGGAATGTTCCGAACTTCTGGACGCCAACGCGGGCGCTGGTGCGGGGCTTCGCAACTGTCTCT
>Ga0308160_10006205_pt1 | contig 12243 bp, 7 predicted proteins | sample PhyFR1_FD_201036 | JGI IMG/M metagenome (GOLD analysis project Ga0308160, IMG submission 201036) | Phyllosphere microbial communities from UC Gill Tract Community Farm, Albany, California, United States - DLSLF.R1 | ecosystem: Host-associated > Plants > Phyllosphere > Unclassified | place: USA... | reverse complement strand
ATATTCTTCTTCCCGGGTACGCTCGTAACGGGCTGCGTAGTTGTCAAAAATGGTCATGTGCATGTCCTTTAGTTTGCTAACGACGATCACTGTCACGACAGTCGAGCGGTGCCGACTGCCAAGTCCCGTTATATTTTTTTGGCGTACTTCCTTGTTATGAGCGGGCGCCCCGGGTAGCGCCGCGCAGGCGGCGGCGTCTCAGGCGGATACTTCTTGTTCTGACCGGCTTGTGACCGGTTTTCCATTGCGGCTGGAGGGTCTTCTTGTATTACTGAAATTTATTATGTCCCTATCCGTTCTCGAAGTCAAAGCAGTATCGTGTGCGCGACCATAACAGCAACAAGGCATTGATTATGAAGGGAAAACAAGGTTTTTCAGGCAGCGAAGAGAAGGGCGGGAAATGCCTTGGGCGTACCCTGCCAGCGGGTGTGTCTCACCCTGTTTTCGCGGTGCAAACTGATGAGTTGTCGAATACCCTGAATCGATAGTGCACGATCCCGCTAAGGGACGGCGCACGCATCCTGCATACTGTTTCCAGCCTTGCTTATCCAATGAAAACAGGGCCGCGGCGGCATCGGTTACACTGGCCGGTCTTACCCTGCCATACCCGCCTTACGATGGAGAAAATCATGCTGACCGAGCAACTGCGCACCACCCTACAACAGATGCCGAAAGCTGAGTTGCACATCCATATCGAAGGCTCGCTGGAGCCCGAACTGATCTTTGCGCTGGCGCAAAGGAACAACGTATCTCTGCCTTATACATCGGTCGATGCGTTGCGCCAGGCCTACGCTTTCAGCGACCTGCAATCCTTTCTCGACATTTATTACGCCGGCGCCAGTGTCCTGCTGACCGAACAGGACTTCTACGACATGACTGCGGCCTATCTGGCCAAGGCTGCCGCGGACAACGTGCGGCACGCCGAGATCTTCTTCGATCCGCAAACCCATACCGCGCGCGGCCTGCCTTTCGAGACCGTGATCAACGGCATCTGGCGCGCCTGCCAGGAAGGGCCGATCAGCGCCACCCTGATCATGTGTTTTCTGCGCCATCTGTCCGAAGAAGAAGCCCTGGCCACGCTCGACGAAGCGCTACCGCACCGCGACAAGTTCATCGGCGTCGGCCTCGACTCCTCGGAAGTCGGCCATCCGCCGGAAAAATTCGCGCGCGTGTTCGAGCGCGCGCGCCAGCTCGGCCTGCGTCTGGTCGCCCATGCGGGCGAAGAGGGCCCGCCGGCCTACATCGAGAGCGCGCTCGACGTGCTGAAGGTCGAGCGTATCGACCACGGCGTGCGCTGCCTGGAAAGCCCGGCCCTGGTCGAGCGCCTGGTGCGCGAACAGATGGCGCTGACCGTGTGCCCGCTGTCGAACATCAAGCTGCGCGTGTTCGACGTGATGGGGTCGCACAACCTGCGCACCCTGCTCGACCAGGGCCTGGCCGCCACCGTGAATTCCGACGACCCGGCCTATTTCGGCGGCTACATGAACGACAACTTCATCGCCGCCTTCGAAGCCTTGCCGCTGGACGCATCGCATGCGCGGCAACTGGCGCGCAACAGTTTCGCCGCCGCCTTCCTGGGCGAGGAGCAGAAGCGCGCCTTCCTGGCCGAAGTCGATACCTTCTTCGCCAACGCAGCGTAACCACAGGAGCCGCCCGTGCTGATCCAGTCCCTCCGCATGACCGCGCGCGACTGGCGCGCGGGCGAGTTGCGCTTCCTGCTGGTGGCGCTGATCGTCGCCGTTGCCGCGTTATCCTCGGTCGGCTTCTTCATCGACCGCATGCGCGCCGGCCTGGCGCGCGACGCCAACCAGCTGCTCGGCGCCGATTTGCTGGTGAATGCCGACCAGCCGGTCCTGCCGGCCTGGCGCGCGGAAGCGCAGCGGCGCGGCCTGCTGCTGGCCGATACCGTCACCTTCCCGAGCATGGCGCAAGGCGGCGAGGGCGAGGAGTCGCAGGCCCAGCTGGCCTCGATCAAGGCTGTCTCGACCGGCTACCCCCTGCGCGGCGAATTGAAAATCAGCACCAACCCCGATGACGCCAGCACGGCCATCGGCAAGCGCACGCGCGACGTACCGGCGCCCGGCACGGTCTGGGTCGACGCCAATTTGCTGCCGGCGCTCGGCGTGAAAGTCGGCGAGACGCTGCAGCTCGGCGACAGCCGCTTCACCATCGCCCAGCTGATCGCGGCCGAACCCGACCGCGGCGCCTCGTTCGCCAACTTCGCGCCGCGCGTGATGCTGAATTTATCCGACCTGCCGGCCACCGGCCTGGTCGACAACTTCGCGCGCGTGACCTACCGCATGCAGGTAGCGGCGCCTTCTAAAAACGACGCCACCCGCGTGCGCGAGTACGAAACCTGGGTGCGCGCACGCATCGCCGCCGACAACGTGAAAGGCGTGCGCGTCGAGTCGCTCGAAAACGGCCGCCCCGAAATGCAGGCGACACTGGACCGCGCCGACCGCTTCCTGTCCCTGGTCGGCCTGCTGTCGGCGATGCTGGCGGCGGTGGCCGTGGCGATGGCGGCGCGCCGCTTCATGCAGCGCCACCTCGATGCCTGCGCCATGCTGCGCTGCCTCGGCATGACGCAAAACCAGGTCGGCGCCATGTACCTGATCGAGTTCGCGCTGGTCGGCCTGGCCGGCAGCCTGATCGGCGTGGCGGTGGGCTTCGCGGCCCACTTCGTGCTGCTGGAACTGATCGGCACCTTGCTGCCGGCCGATTTGCCGCCGGTGTCCTTGCTGCCGGCGCTGCAGGGCATCGCCACCGGCATGCTGCTGCTGGTCGGCTTCGCGCTGCCGCCGGTCCTACAACTGCGCAACGTGCCGCACAACCGCGTGATCCGGCGCGAGCAGGCCGCACCGCAACCGATGGCATTGGCCACCTACGGCCTCGGCACCGGCGTGTTCGTCGCGCTGCTGCTGTGGCAAGCCGGCGACCCGAAACTGGCCTTGATCACCGCCGGCGGCTTCCTCGGTGGCTTCGCGTTCTTTGCGCTGGTGGCCTGGCTGGGACTGCGCCTGCTGCGCCGTTTCCGCAACGCCTTCAGGCACCAGAGCTGGCGCTTCGCCGTGACCTCGCTGCAGCGCCGTCCGGGCGCCACCGTGGTGCAGGTGGTGTCGCTGGCGCTGGGCCTGATGGCGCTGCTGCTGCTGACGGTGGTGCGCGGCGACCTGGTCGCGGCCTGGCAGCGTTCGACGCCGGAAAACGCGCCGAACCGCTTCATCATCAACGTGCTGCCCGACCAGAAAGACGATGTGGCAAAACGCATCGCCGGCGCGGGCGTCGAGAACCCGGTGCTGTACCCGATGATCCGCGGCCGCCTGACTGCCGTGAACGGCAACCCGGTCACCGCCGGCACCTACACCAGCGACGATGCGCGCCGCCTGGCGAACCGCGAATTCAATCTGTCGACCATGAAGGATGCGCCCGAGGGCAACGACATCGTGGCCGGCAGCTGGTACCAGGACGGGCCGGGCGTGGCCGAAGCCTCGGTCGAGCAGGGCATCGCCAAGACCCTGGGTCTGAAGCTGGGCGACGTGATGCGCTTCGACATGGCCGGCGTCGTGGTCGACGCTAAAGTGACCAGCCTGCGCAAGCTGGAGTGGGGCTCGATGCGCGCCAACTTCTTCGTCATCATCAACCCGCAAGCGATGGCGAATGCGCCGGCCACCTACATGACCGCCTTCCACCTGCCCGAACGCGGCGCCAATCTCGCCAGTGCGCTGTCGCGCGCCTACCCGAACCTGACCGTGATCGACGTCAGCGGCATCATCCGCCAGATCCAGGAAGTGGTGGATCAGGTGGTGACGGCGGTCGAATTCCTGTTCCTCTTCACGCTGGCCTCGGGCGTGCTGGTGCTGTATGCGGCGCTGATGGGATCGCAATCCGAGCGCACGCGTGAAGCGGGGCTACTGCGCGCGCTGGGCGCCACGCGCAGGCAGCTGGCCAGCGCGCAGCGCATCGAGTTCGTGCTGGTGGGCGGCCTGGCCGGGCTGCTGGCGGCAACCGGCGCGGCGGCGCTGGGCTGGGGGCTGGCGACTTACCAGTTCAAGTTCGAGTGGGCCTTCGAGCCGGGCGTGTGGCTGGCCGGCGTGGCGGTCGGCGCGGCCTGCGCCCTGGTCGGCGGCTGGCTCGGGCTGCGCAGCGTGTTGCGGCAGCCGCCGTTGCAGACGCTGCGCGAAGCGTAAGGCATTCGCTGTGCCGACTGTAGGGTGGACGGCTTCGCCGTCCACGCGTTCAACGCATGTACGAATTATCCGTCGCGGCTGTGCCAGCGGAATGTGAACGCGTGGACGGCATAGCCGTCCACCCTACGTGCCCCGCGCCGCGCCCACGACGCGGCGCGGCTGCGCTATCATGACGCCATGTCCGAGAACCAAACCCTGTACGAAATCATCGGCGGCGAGAGCCGCTTGCGCGAACTGGTCGACCGCTTCTACGACCTGATGGAACTGGAGCCGGAATTCGCCGGCATCCACGCGCTGCACCCGAAACCGAACGACAGCTCGCGCGAGAAGCTGTTCATGTTCCTGTCCGGCTGGATGGGCGGCCCCGATCTCTTCATCGAACGCCATGGCCATCCGCGCCTGCGCGCGCGCCATCTGCCGTTCGGCATCGGCACCAGCGAGCGCGACCAGTGGCTGCGCGCCATGGCCTGGGCGATGGAAGACATCGGCATGGACGACGATTTGCGCCTGCGCCTGATGCAGTCCTTCTACCAGACTGCCGACTGGATGCGCAACAAGGCCGACTGAGATGACCACCCTTCAATTCGCGGTCCTGGCGGCGGCCGCGCTGGTCATGATCGTCCTGCAGGTGCTGGCGCTGCTGCGCGCACGCGGGGCCGGCGCCGGCACCGACAGCAGCGGCCAGCAATTCGAACGCGTCGAACGCGAACTGCGCCTGGAACTGCAGCACAGCGCCCAGTCCACGCGCCAGGAACTCGTGGACCACATGGCCCGGCACCAGGCCGCCACCGTTCAGCAGCTAGACAGCATGCGCCAGCAGATGCAGCTGCACGCGGCGGGCGGACGCGAGGAACAGGCGCGCGCCCTGAAGCGCTTCGCCGACACCCTGCAGCAGACGCTGGCGAACCTCACCGAATCGAATGCCCAGCGCATGCTGGAAGTGCGCGCTACGCTGGAAACCAAGATCCGCGACCTGCAAAACGACAACGCCAAACGCCTGGAAGAGATGCGCCAGACCGTCGACGAAAAGCTCCACACCACGCTGGAAAACCGCCTCACCGAATCCTTCCGCCATGTGTCGGAACGCCTGGAAAAGGTGCACCAGGGCCTGGGCGAAATGCAGCAGCTGGCGATTGGCGTGGGCGACCTGAAGCGGGTGCTGACCAACGTGAAAACGCGCGGCACCTGGGGCGAAGTGCAACTCGAGATGCTGCTCGAGCAGGTGCTGACCGTCGACCAGTACGCGAAGAATGTCGAGACGGTGGCGGGCACGAATGCGCGCGTGGAATTCGCGATCAAGCTGCCGGGCGTGGTGGACGGCGGGGCGCCCCTGTGGCTGCCGATCGACGCCAAGTTCCCGAAGGAGCAGTACGAACGCCTGCTCGAAGTGCAAGACCGGGCCGATGCCGACGGCGTGGCGCGCTACGGCGCCGAGCTGGAACGCGCGGTGCGCAATGAAGCGAAAACCATCTGCGACAAGTATGTGTCGCCGCCGCAGACCACCGACTTCGCCATCCTGTTCCTGCCGACCGAAGGCCTGTACGCGGAAGTCATGCGCCGTCCCGGCCTGGCCGACGATCTGCAGCGCGCGCTGCGCGTGACGATTGCCGGCCCCTCGACCCTGACCGCCTTGCTGAACAGCCTGCAGATGGGCTTCCGCACGCTGGCGCTGGAAAAGCGCTCGTCGGAAGTGTGGCAAGTGCTGGGCGCCGTGAAGACGGAATTCGCCAAATTCGGCGACGTGCTGGCCGCCACCAAGGCGACGCTGGAAAAGGCCGCGAAGAACATCGAGAATGCCGAAGTGCGCAGCCGCCAGATGGCGCGCAAGCTCAAATCGGTCGAGGCCTTGCCGAGCGAAGCCGCGCAATTGATGCTGGGGCCGGATGGTGCGGACCGGGACGACTGAACGGCGCTCCCGCACCGGCGCCACTTATTTCTTCACGCTGGTGTCGTACCGGCGCAATCCTATCCTGTGCCTGCCGCCGATTCGCTCGGCACTGCGCCGGGCAATCCAACACGTTCGCCATGCCCGGCCATTCGACATCGATGCATGGGTGCTGATGCCGGACCATCTGCATTGCATCTGGACTCTGCCCGACGGCGACACCGATTATGCGACGCGCTGGTCGATGATCAAAAGCGCGGCATCGCAGTCCGCGCTTGTTTCCACGGTTGCAACCGGCACGCGCAAGCCATCGCATATCGCGCACCGCGATGCCTCGATCTGGCAACGTGGATTGCATGTCCATCAGATCCGCGACGATCGCGATTTTCAACGGCACATCGATTACATCCATTTCAATCCGGTGCGGCATGGACACGTGGCGACGGCGGCGGATTGGCCATATTCGACGTTTCACCGGTACGTGAAACAGGGCGTGTATCCGGCGGATTGGAACGCTACCTCGCAGGTACAAGCAATGTGGATCGAGTAGGGTGGACGGATTCTCCGTCCACGCGTCCAGGCTGCGCTGGCACCCCAGACCCTGACCGAGCCACGCTCACTCCCAACACAATCCCCGCATCTCCACCGGCCCGCACCAATCCGCCGGGTACACCCCCTTCTTCACAAACCTCCCAAAACTCGAATACGGCCACAACGACGCATGCGTAACCAGGCCATGCTTCACAGGATTGATATGGATGTAATCGGCATGCCGTTCGAAATCGCGTTCATCCCGAATCTGATGTTCCCAAAAACGCCGCTGCCAGATCGCCGATTCGCCACGGCGTTTCATCGCGGATGACAGCGGCGCCATATGGTTGCGGTCGCGGCACGCATAGGACACATGGTGTTTGATTTCGCGCCAACGTTGCGAGAAATCGGCGTCGTCGGGTGCAGCGTCCAGATGCAATGCAGGTGATCCGGTAGTTGCACCCAGGCGTCGATGGCGAATGGCCGGCGGGCGCGCACGGCGTGGATGGCGTCGCGCAAGGCCGTGCGAATGTCATCGTCGCAAAAGATAGGGCGGCGGCGCCAGGCGACAACGGTAAAGAAGAATGAGGAGCCGGTGAGGGCGCGGCGGAAATGGGACATCGCGCCATGGTATTGGCGCCAAGATACCATTGGGTGTGCGGGATCAAAGGTGCGGCAAGGCGCGGACGTGCGTGAGTTGGTTGAACGCGTGGACGGCGGAGCCGTCCACCCTACAGCAAACCTTCGAACATCAAGACGTCGACCATGTCGCCCGCCGCGACATTCCCCTGCTCATCATGCAGCACTACCATGCAATTTGCCTCGGACATCGAGCGCAAAATCCCGGACCCTTGCGCGCCGGTGATGCGCACCTGCGGCACGCCGTCCTCGCCGTGCGTCAGGATGCCGCGCTGGTATTCGGTGCGGCCCGGCTTCTTGCGGATCGCAGCTTCCGACCGCGCGCGCAGCAGCGGCAGCGGGGCGTCGGCGCCCATCATGCGCAGCAGGGCCTCGCGTGCGAAGAAGTAGAACGACACCATCACCGCCACCGGATTGCCCGGCAGGCCGAATAAAAAGGCGCTGCGGCCGTTCGAGTTGATGCGCCCGAAGGCCAGCGGCCGCCCCGGACGCATGCCGATCTTCCAGAACGTCACGTCGCCCAGGTGCGCCATGATCTGGCGCGTGTAGTCGGCCGCGCCCACCGATACGCCGCCGGACGTGATGATCGCATCGGCGTTCTCGCAGGCCGTGCGCAAGGCGGCTTCCAGCTCCGCCGGGTCGTCGCGCACGATGCCCATGTCGACGATCTCGCAGCCGAGGCGCTGCAGCATGCCGTAGATGGTGTAGCGGTTGCTGTCGTAGACGCTGCCCGTATCGAGCGCCTGGCCGATCGAGCGCAGTTCGTCGCCGGTGGAGAAGAAGGCCACGCGCAGGCGCCGCACCACCGGCACTTCGGCGATGCCGAGCGAGGCGATCAGGCCCAGGTCGGCCGGGCGGATGAGCTTGCCGGCTTTCAGTGCCGCGCTGCCGGCCTTCAGGTCTTCGCCGGCAAAGCGGCGGTTGTCGCCGGCGCGGATGGTGCCGGCGGCCAGCACGATCTCGCCGGCGCGTTCCTCGGCCACGAATTCCTGCGGCACCACGCTGTCGCAACTCGACGGCATCACGCCACCGGTCATGATGCGCACGCATTCGCCTGGATTCGGCACCGCCTCGAACGGCCGGCCCGCATACACCGTGCCGACCACCTTCAGGCGTACCGAACCCTCGACAGGCAAATCGCTGCCGAGCAGGGCGTAGCCATCCATCGCCGAGTTGTCGTGGGCCGGCACGTCGATCGGCGACACGATGTCGCGCGCCAGCACGCGTCCCAGCGCGGCGCGCAGCGCGACCTGTTCGACGGCGCCGACCGGTTGCACGAATTCGCGGATGATGCGCTGGGCGTCGCGCACCGGCAGCGCGTCCGGATCGTAGGCGGACAGGCAGCTGGTCACGTCCAGCAGGCGCGGCGCACGGCCCGTGTCGAGGCTGTGCAGTTCGTCGAGCGTGTTGATGTTGCGGAAGGCGTCGGCATCCTCGAACAGCACCTCGACCGCTTTCAGGTCCTTGTACCAGCCGTCCATGCGCCGCCCGCCCTCGAGCAGGTAGGCCGACAGCACCGGCAGCAGCGCGGTTTTGACCAGGCAAAACACCGGATGCGGCTGCACCCGCATGCCCGGCTCCTGGGTCGCGGCAAAGGCGATATCGGCATCCTGTTCCTGCAGGGCGGCGAGCAGCCGTTCGGCCAGATCCGGCGGCAGAAAGGGCGAATCGCAGGGCGCCGTCAGCAGATATGGTGTCTGGCAGCGCCGCATGCCGGTTTCCAGCCCGGCCAGCGGCCCGGCGAAACCGGCCAGGTCGTCCTGCCACACCGGCACGCCGAAGGTGGCGTAGGTGTCGAGGTTCTGGTTGGCGTTGATGGCGATTGATGCCACCTGCGGCGCCAGGCGCGCCAGCACGTGGGCAGCCATGGTCGTGCCACGGAAGGGCTGCAGGCCCTTGTCGACATGGCCCATGCGCGAGCCGCGTCCGCCGGCGAGAATCAAGCCGCTGATCGTTGCGTTCTTTGTCATTTGTTAGCCGCCAATGTAGGACATTTCGACCCGTCGTGCGCCGCGCTGCAGGCCATCGGTATTGACCGTGCGCGTTTCCGAATAGCGGTCGTCACGGCCGCGCCACAGGCGGGCAACGGCGCCGGAGATCGCCAGGTCGTCGTGCCCGGCGCGCAGCAGGGCGCGCAGATCGTGGCCGCGGGTGGCGAACAGGCAGGTGTAGAGCTTGCCCTCGGTCGACAGCCGCATCCGGCTGCAATCCTTGCAGAAGGCCCCGGTGACGCTGGAGATGACGCCGATCTCGCCGCCGCCGTCGAGGTAGCGCCAGCGCGCCGCCGTTTCGCCCGTGTAGTTGGCGGCCAGCGGCGCCAGCGGCAGTTCGGCCGCGATGCGCTTGACCACTTCGCCGGAAGGCACGACTTCGTCCATGTTCCAGCCGTTCGAGGCGCCCACGTCCATGTATTCGATGAAGCGCAGGATGACCGGCGAGCCTTTGAAATGGCGCGCCATCGGCACGATCTGGTCGTCGTTGCTGCCGCGCTTGACCACCATGTTGACCTTGATCGGCCCCAGGCCCACGGCATGCGCCGCCTCGATCCCGGCCAGCACGTCGCCGACGGCAAAGTCGACGTCGTTCATGCGCTTGAAGACGGCGTCGTCGAGGGCGTCGAGCGAGACCGTCACGCGGTCCAGGCCGGCATCTTTCAGGGCCTGCGCCTTGCGCGCGAGGATAGAGCCGTTGGTGGTGAGCGTGATGTCGAGCGCACGCCCGGAGACGGTGGGCAGGGCGCGCAGCATGGCCACCAGGTGTTCGAGGTTCTTGCGCAGCAGCGGTTCGCCGCCGGTGAGGCGGATCTTTTCCACGCCATGGGCGATGAAGATGCGCGCCACGCGCGTGATTTCCTCGAACGACAGCAAGTCGCCATGCGGCAGGTAGGGATAGTCCTTGCCGAAGACTTCCTTCGGCATGCAATACACACAACGGAAATTGCAGCGGTCGGTAACGGAGATACGCAAATCGTGCAGTGGACGCGACAAGGCATCGGCCAGTTGGCCGGTAGGTGCTTCGGGTAGTGCGGGAACGGTCAGCGCGGGGGTGCGCAAGTCGTTCAGCATGATGATTTTTTCAGCCATGCGATACGATAGCATGCGGGGCGAAAGCGCACAGGCGAGGGCGGCGGAATCGGGCACGTCAGTACCGCTTACAAGGGGCGTTTGCGTTAACGAAAAAGGGAAGCCCGCAGGCTTCCCTTTCGCTTTCAGCGACGCGGCCGGATTACTGGCGCGTATCGACCTGGACCAGCGGCTCGTCGACCGGCACCACGACCGGCTTGCGGGCGCGGCCGAGGCGGACCGGAGCGGCTGCCTGGGCGGCGGCTTCCTGGGCTGCGCGCAGCTTGGCAGGATCGGTCGCGGCCAGGGTCAGGCCGGCGCTGCCCAGCATGTCGTCGAGATTCGCCGACGGGGCTGGTGCTGGTGCCGGTGCAGCCTGTACAGGCGCCGGCTCGGCAGCTTTCACCGGCGCGGCAACCGCTGCCGGCGCAGCAGCCTGCACTGGCTCGGCGGCTGGCGCAGCAGGTGCGGTAGCAGCAGGAGCAGCTGCAGCCACGGGTGCAGCTACAGGTGCAGCTACAGGTGCAGCCACAACGGGCACATCGGCAATCGCGACCGGCTCGGCAGCAGGTGCAGCAGCTTCCACCGCAGGCGCAGCTTCCTGCACGGCCGGCTTGGCCTGGCTTGCCGCCACCGATGCCGCGGTCGGGAAGAACCAGGCGTCGGCGGTCGGTGCCTGCACAGCTGGCTCGGCAGCCGATGCGGCAACCGGAGCAGCAGCAGGAGCAGGGGCAGCAGCAACAGGCGCAGCAGCCTTGGCCTGTGCCGCAGCCACCGACGCGGCGGTCGGGAATGGCCATGGCGCCTGCTTGCCATCCGCTTTAGGACCACGCGGCTTGCGGCCCGACTTCTCGGCGGCAGCGGCAGCCTGCACCTTGGCGGCTTCTTCGTCGGCAACCGGCGTAAAGGCCGGGGCGCCGTCGTGTTCACCGTGTTCGCCCGCTTCCAGGCCTTCGGCTTCGCGGTCGCGGCGGTTGCGGTTGCGGCCACCGCGGCGGCGGCGGCGGCGTGGCTCGTCGCCGCCTTCGGCATCGAATTCCTCACCGTTCGGACCGGTCGAGACGACGGCTTTCACCGCGTGATCGAGCTGGTCGCCGTGCGGCGCCGTGGCCGACAGTTCGGCTACCGGCGTCGGGATCGCCTCGACTGCATTCAGTTCCTCGACCTTGGCTTCCACAGGCTGGCTGCGCTCGCCACGTTCGCGTGGCTGGCGCGGTGCGCGTTCCTGGCGTTCGCCGCGTTCCGGACGCTCGCCACGTTCAGGGCGCTCGCCACGCTCGGCACGTGGCGCAGGCTGGGCGGCCTGGGCGGTGTCGAGCTGCTCGCGCGCTTCGCGTGGTGGACGCGGCTCGCGCGGCGGACGCGGTGGACGTGGCGCTTTTTCTTCGCGCTCGGCCTTCGCGGTCTCGTCGACACCGGCCTTGGCCGTCAGGTCGCGCTCTTCACGCTCGCGGCCAGGTTTACCGGTGCGGCCATTGCCATTCCGGGCACGCGGGCCACGGTTGTTGCGGTCGCCACGCTCGGCCGGCGCAGGCGCGGCCGGCTTGACCGGCTCGACCGGGGCAGGGGCTGGCGCAACCGGTTCCGGCGTGCCCATGAAGAAGGCTTTGAGCTTGGCAAGGAAACCGACCGGAGCCGGCGCGACTGGCGCCGGCGCAACCGGCACTTCCACCGGCTTGGCGGCTTTCACCGGTTCGCTGCGGTCGACCACCGGGGCCGGCTGGGCCGGGGTGATGCTCTTGACCACGGCTTCCTGGCGCGGCTTCGCTTCTTCCTTCTGGCGCTTGCTGTAGGCCATGTCGGTTTCGGTGGTCTCGGCCAGGGTGTAGCTGGCGGAAGCATCTTCCAGGCGCGGATCGTCGTGCTTGATGCGCTCGAGCTTGTAGTGCGGGGTGTCGAGGTGCTTGTTCGGCACCAGGATCACGGTGATGCGGTGGCG
>Ga0308160_10006203_pt1 | contig 12244 bp, 14 predicted proteins | sample PhyFR1_FD_201036 | JGI IMG/M metagenome (GOLD analysis project Ga0308160, IMG submission 201036) | Phyllosphere microbial communities from UC Gill Tract Community Farm, Albany, California, United States - DLSLF.R1 | ecosystem: Host-associated > Plants > Phyllosphere > Unclassified | place: USA... | reverse complement strand
TCCCGAGTTCGTGGCGACCACACCGAGGCCGAGAGCGACTACCACCTGGATGACGCAGCCCACGAGGTACGCGGTCGAGAGGCTGGTCACGCGGAACGACTCCGGGATCGACGACGCGAGTGCCGCGATACCCGACGCGAACAACAGGCCCTAGGCGATACCGCCGAGGAGCGCGAAGCCGACGAACAGCAGAAGCGAGGAAGCCTGTGCGGCTCCGATGAGCGTCGCAGTAGCGGCCACCGAGGCGATGCCGCCGGACACGCCGGAGACCCGGGCGGACAACCGTCTCGCTGCGATCGCCACGACTCCGATGACCAGGCTCGTGATGGAGATGATCGAGCCGATCGCGAAGGCGTTGGACGTCCCGATGAGCTCCTTGCCGATGTCCGCCCCGAGGGACAGCTCCAGCGCGCCGAGCGAGTACGCGGCCGCGATCGAGATCGACGCCCGGACGAGCACGCCGCGGAACGTGGCGGGAAGCCGGAGGCCTCTCCTCCGCTCACTGCGGGCCTGCGTCGGCCGGTCAGGAGAGAGTCGGAGGAGCATGAGCAGGACCACGACCGCGACCGCGAAGAGGACCCAGTACGGGAAGTGGAGCGGCGCCGGTGCGTACTCGACGAGCGCCCCGCCGATTAAGGTGGCGAACGCCAGCCCGATCGCCGTGGACGCGGTCGCGATCGAACTCGATCGGCCAGGAGCAGCATGTGACGCCGATTCGACCATGACCGCCGTTGCCGGGCTCAAGCCCAGCCCGACGCCCACGCCCATCAGGGCTCTGCCGGCGATGGCCGACCCGAGGTCGGGCGCGACGCCGAAGACCAGCGCTCCGCCGGCGATCGAAGCGACTCCGGCGAGCATCGCCGCACGGCGGCCGACGCGATCCGATACTCCTCCGAGACACGCGAGTACCAGGGCGAGGGCGAAGGGGTAGACGGCAAAGATCGTCGTGGCTTCGACCTGACTCAGATCCCAATCGGTTCGGTAGACCGGGTAGACCGGTGTCGACGCTCCGCTCCCCCACAAGGCGAGCGCCGGGACAGTGGCCGCTGTCCAGAAGGACCTGCGCTGCAGCCCTGACGTCGTCCGGTCACGATCCGCGGCACCCAGGTCGGCGATGTCAGGACTCCTCTGCTGCGGCCAGCGCCGCTGGGGCGCCGTACCAGACCGGACTTGGGTTCAACCGCTCGGGCCAGCGTCTGAGCATCTCGTCGAAGAACCCGATCCGGTCGACGCCGGAGGCAGACACTTCCATGACGTCCGACAGGTACCGCCGTGTCTCCCCGATGGCTTCGGGCCGATCGGCTCGTCGCGCGTCCTTGTGCCCGGCGACCACGGACGTCGGGTGCAACTCGGCGACCTGGTCGAGCGCCTCCTGCCAGCGTCGATAGCCGCCGTGCGCACCCTCGGCGAGGAACTGGTGGACGCCGTTGTAGACGACGTCTCCGGCCACCACCAGTCCGATGGAGGGAACCCAGAGCACGGTCGTCGCGTCGGTGTCGGAGTGCCCGACCTCGACGGGGACGAGCTCGGTGCCCTCGAGCCAAAGCCCCTCCTCGGGGACTGGCTGGGCCACGACCGGCGTCGCGGGGAGCAGGCCCGGGAAGATCCGGTCCCAGAGTGCTTCTCGTGCGGTGGTCGCCTGGAGGCGCATGAGTCCGATGGTCCCGGGGGTCGCCCACGCTCGTGCGTCGGGGAAGCGCTCCTGGATCCGTGCCGTGCCGAACCAGTGATCGCCGTGACCGTGCGTGGCGTAGATCCCCACGAGACGTTTCCCGCTCCGCGCCACCCAGTCGATCACCTCGTCGATCTGATCGACGAGGAACGGCGGATCGACGAGGAACGCGTCGCGGTCCCCTTCGATCAGGACGGTCGAGAGTGGGCTCCACATCAGCGGCGAGCCGTCCGGCATCCGGTCATCGCCAGCGCGTTCGCGCCCGTGCGAGACGTGGACTGAGTACTCGATGCTCATCAGGTCCCCCGTCAGCCGAGCCGTTCGATGACCATCGCGTTCGCCAGCCCGCCTGCTTCGCAGATGACTTGGAGGCCGTAGCGGCCCCCGGTTGCGTCGAGCACGCCGAGCAGTGTTGCGGTGAGACGTGCGCCGCTGGCACCGAGCGGATGGCCGATCGCGAGGGCGCCGCCGTGCACGTTGACCTTGGCAGGGTCAGCGCCGGTCGCCTTGAGCCACGCGAGTACGACGGACGCGAACGCTTCGTTCACCTCGAACGCATCGATGTCGTCGAGCGACAACCCGGCGCGGCGCAGAGCTTGCTCCGTGGCCGGGACGATGCCCGTGAGCATCATGATGGGATCGTCGCCGACGACCGCGGTCGCGACGACGCGGGCCCGGGGACGCAGTCCGAACCGCTCCACCGCTTCCGATCCGGCGACCAGCACCGCGGCGGCACCGTCGTTGACCGGACTCGCGTTCCCGGCTGTGACGCTCCAGGAGATCTCGGGGAACCGTTCGGACCAGCGAGGGTCTTCGAAGGCCGGACGCAGCGCTGCCAGTGCCTCCGGCGTCGTGTTCGGGCGGATCGACTGGTCGACGTCGCCCGCGGACAGGGGGACCGTCTCGCGCTCGAACAGCCCTGTTCGCTGCGCCCGGGTCGCTCGACGATGGCTCTCGAGCGCGAAGGCGTCTGATTCCTCCCGCGAGATGGCCCAGCGCGCCGAGATGAGCTCGGCGCTGATGCCCTGGGGAACGAGTCCGGGGGCGAAGCGCCGCTGCACGGCCTCACCGAACGGGTCCCTGCCGGCCATCTGGCTGCCGATCGGGATCCGGCTCATGGACTCGGCACCCGATGCGACGACGACCTCGTAAGCTCCTGCCTGGATGCCCTGCGCCGCGAAGTGCAGCGCCTGCTGGCTGCTGCCGCACTGCCGATCGATGGTGACGGCAGGCACGCTCACCGGCAGGCCCGCGGCCAGCGCCGCCCACCGAGCGGTGTTCGCACTCTGCTCGCCGACCTGTCCAACGGCGCCGGCGATCACGTCACTCACGGCTGCACCGGGCACGCCCGCCCGTCGAACGACTTCTCGGATCGCGTGGGCATGGAGATCGACGGGATGCGTGCCCGCGTACTGCCCGTCGCGCTTGCCCTTGCCGAACGGGGTCCTGATCGCGTCGATGATGAACGCTTCTGCCACGACTGCCCTCCCTCACGGGTGGTGACGATCACGCGACCATCACCATTGACTTGTTTATCACAAGTCAGTGGTGTGACCTAGACCCGGATGAACTCCACGGCCTCGGGCGGGAGGCTGTCGTCGTCGTGATGGACGAATCCCACACGGACAGGGGTGTCGCTGCTCTGCTCGTGTCGCACCATCGTCGGGCCGTCAGCTCGCGGCACGTTGTCGTCGCCCCACTGCTGGAGCGCACCGAGCACGACGAGGAGCTGTCGCCCCTCAGCGGTCGGGCGGTATGCAGAACGTGCTCGGCGACCGGGCTCCTGGTAGTCGACTCGCTCGAGCACTCCGCCGTCCACGAGCCGCTTCAGTCGATCGGTCAACACGTTGGTCGCGATCCCCAGTCGCTCCTGGAAGTCAGCGAAGCGCTCGATTTGGTACAGCAGGGACTCGCGGAGGACGAGGAACGCCCACCGGTCACCAAGGATGGTCAGCGTCCGTTCGATCGAACAGAACGGCTGAACGGGTCCGAGTTCGGGAGTCCGGGCGCGCGACATCCCTGCATCGTACTGCGCAAGTCAGCTGCGCGGCTGTGCGTCATCCACGGATCGATGCCGCTGTTCGTGCGGCCCGGATGAATGTGCGATGAGCAGCTGATCGGTCGTCGAGGTAGCTCCCGACCAGGACCGCGTCGCGGAGCATGACGAGTTCGTCGGCTCGGTCCCCGGGGTCGACACGGCCTGCGGCGTCGAGGTACCGCTCCAGCTGTCCCCGGAACCAGCGCCGATGGGATGAGACGACCTTCCGTACCGGACTCTGGGCGTCGGCGTACTCGGCGGTGGCGTTGATGAAGGGGCAGCCGCGCGTGTGGTGCCGGTTCGCGTCCTCGGCGATCCCCTCGATCGCGAGCTCGAGGAGGTGTTCCGGGTTCATCGCCACGGATTCCGCGCCTTGGAAGGCGGCCTTGAGCATCGCGTCTTCACGCTCCAGGTAGGCGACCACCAGTGCCCCCTTGCCGGCGAAGTGCCGGTAGAGCGTTGCGCGGGTGGTCCGCGCTTCGGCAAGGATCCGCTCGATGCCGACGCCCGTGATGCCTTCTCGATAGAAGAGCTCGCCTGCTACGGCGAGCAGGTGCTCGCGCGGGGAGGTCATGTACGGCGCAGCGGTGGCGGTCATCGGCCGATGCTAGCACAGAAAGAACGTTCGTTCTTTTTTGGTGGATTGCTTGACGCAAGCCAGGCGTACATGCCATGCTCTCGAGAGAAAGAACGATCGTTCTTTCCACCCTGATCGGAGTCCTCATGACCACCTTGTCCCGTCGCATCACAACTCGCCTCGCCATCGGTGCCGCTGCAGCCGCTCTCATCGCAGTGCCGACCGCAGCGCAGGCTGCTGGCACCCCGTCCACGTCGTCGTCCGCACCCGCGGCCTCCACGACGAAGAGCGCAAAGCCGACGATCGTGCTCGTGCACGGCGCATGGGCCGATGCTTCGAGCTTTGCCCCCGTGGTCAAGCGTCTCCAGGCGGACGGCTACACGGTGGTGAACGCGCCGAACCCGCTCCGCGGTCTGTCCGCCGACGCTGCCTCGCTGAAGGCATTCATCGAGCAGGCCACCACCGGACCCGTCGTCCTCGTCGGCCACTCGTACGGCGGTGCAGTCATCACGAACGCCGCGACCGGTATCACGCGGGTGACTGACCTCGTCTATGTCGACGCCTTCGCGCCGGACAAGGGCGAAACGATCGTGCAGCTCTCCGGAGCGAAGCCGGGATCAGCTCTCGCAGCCGACCCCAAGACGGTGTTCGACGCCGTGCAGGACCCGAACCTGCCTGATGGCGACCCTGACCTCTACATCAAGCGGAACCTGTTCCGTTCGATCTTCGCGGCCAAGATGGACGCGAAGGACGCCGCGGTGCTGGCTGCTTCGCAGTCTCCGATCGCTGGCGGCGCACTGCAGGAGCCCTCGGGTGACCCTGCTTGGAAGACCATCCCGAGCTGGTTCGCCATCGGAGCTAGCGACAAGGTGATCCCGGCCGCTGAACAGCGAGCGATGGCAGCACGTGCCCACGGGCGGACGACGACGCTGCGAGCCACTGATCACCTGTCGATGCTTGAGGCGCCCACGAACGTGGCGAACCTCATCGAGACCGCCGCAAAGACGAAGTAGCTGCTGCCATGACCCCAGTGCTCTTCATCCACGGCCTGTGGATCCACACGTCGGCTTGGCGCCCGTGGCAGGACCTCTTCGAGGAGGCCGGCTACGACGCGCAGGCGCCCGGGTGGCCCGGCGACGGCGCGACGGTCGAGGAGACCCGCGCCCATCCAGAGCGTCTCGCCGGCATCGGCGTGCGTGCGATCACCGACCACTACGCGGGCATCGCAGCACGACTGCCGGAGAAGCCGATCGTGATCGGCCACTCCTTCGGCGGTCTCGTCGCTCAGAAGCTCCTCGCGGCCGGAGTGGCGCGGGCCGCAGTGGCGATCGACCCGGCCCCCATCAAGGGCGTCCGCGCGCTCCCGTTCGCGCAGATCCGTTCGGCACTCCCGGTCGTGAGCAAGAAGGCGAACACCGACCGCTCGGTGTCGCTGACGCCGCGGCAGTTCCGGTATGGCTTCGGCAACGCGATCAGCCGGACCGAGTCCGACCGTCTGCACCGTCAGTACGCGATCCCCGGTCCCGGTCGACCCGTGTTCGAACTCACCGCGGCGAAGAAGGACGCGTCTTCACCGACCGAGGTCGACCTCGACGACCTGCGACGAGGCCCCCTGCTCGTTATGGGCGGCAGCCGTGACCACACCATCCCGGAGGTCGTCGCCCGCCAGGCAGCCCTGCTGTACGAACCGGGGCTGAACACTTCCTACCGACGCATCGACGGGCGAGGCCACTCCCTGGTCTTCGACAGCGGCTGGGAGACGGTGGCGAAGACGGCACTCGACTGGGTCCGTCAGAACGAGCCGAGCGTCGCCCGCTGACGGTGCTCGGGAAGACCGTGGTCCGGCGCGCTATCCCCCCTGCGGCGCGCCGGACCACGACCGACAAGGAGAGACCATGCCCTGGATCAACGTGACGATGCGCAAAGGCGCACTCGACCAGCAGCAGCAGGCTGCGGCGATGGCGCGCCTTACCGACGCGCTCATGCACTGGGAACACGTACCGGATACTCCGGTCGCGCGCAGAGTGATGAAGGGGTGGGTGTACGAGGTGGAGTCCGGCGCCGACTACGTCGGTGGCTCCCCGGAGCACACCCTGCCCTCGTACTTCGTGGAGGTGCGGATCCCCGCCGGCCGGCTGACGCGTCTGGACAAGTCCGGCATCATGCGCGATTTCGCGCAGATCCTCATCGAGGCCGAGGAACGTGTGCCCCTTCCCGAGGAGCTCCGCCGCGTCTGGGTGACGATCGTCGAGCTCGAGGCGGAGGACTGGGGCATCGGCGGTCACACCGATTGGTTGCGGGCGTACGAGAGCGCCCTCCCCAACCCCGTTGGGCAGGTCTGACGTGTCGGCCACACGTGCCATCAGACGGAACGTACTCCGCCGGATCTCGACCCGGTACGGTCGCGTCGCCGCACACGACCACGACGGGCACGGTGCCCCTGTCGTGCTGCTGCACGGCTTCCCCGACGACAGCCGGATCCACGACCGCATCGTCCCGCTCCTGTACCGGCACCGGGTAGTGACCATCGACTTCGTCGGCTACGGCGCATCCGAGCGCACGCAGAGCTCGCTCGTCCGCCCAGGGCAGCGTGTCGACGAGGTCGTGGCCGTCCTGGAGGCGCTCGACCTCAGCGACGCCATCGTCGTCGGCCACGACAGCGGCGGACCGGTGGCCGTCGAGACCGCACTGGCGTCCGAACGGGTCACGAGCCTCTTCCTCCTGAACAGCTACTACGGCCGTGAGTCAGCGCTCCGTCTGCCGGAGATGATCCAGATGTTCGGCGACCCCCGTCTGGCACCGCTCTCCGATGCCGTCATCGCCGACCCGGCGCAGCGCGCCTGGTTGTTAGGGCACACCGCGAGGCGCTTCGGGTACGACCCGGACGCGCCGGACAGTGTCCGTTCGCGGGCCGTCATCCCCCAGTTCTTCGGGGATGCCTCGCAGCCGGACGCGCTGCGCGCCGTCCGGGCGTGGACCCGCGCGCTGCCGCGGGACCTTGGTGAGCAGACCCGTCGCGCGGCCGCTGGCGAACTCCGCGAGCTGAGCAAGCCGGTGACGTTGGCCTTCGGCGCGGAGGACCGGTACCTCAGTCCAGCGCTGGCGCGTCAGATCGCGGACCGGTTCACCGGTGCCGTGGTGCACGAGGTACCCGGCGCATCGCACTGGCCGCAGTGGGACCAGCCCGAGGTCGTCGCCGGTCTGATCGCCGACCGCCGCTGACCCGGTGTCGCCCGACCCGACCCGACCCGAACGGGCCGGGCCGGGTCGACGCCGTCGTCAGCGGACTTCGTCGACTCCGGGGAAGACCGCCCTCGTCATCACGCCGGCGCTGCGCACGAGCTCGTCGGTGTCGATGTCGGCCGCTCCGGAGACGGCGTCCGTCGCTGCTCCGCAGTACCCGTGGTAGAGCGCCCGGGCCAGGAGTTCCGGACCGTCCGCGGTGATCACTCCCGCGCGTACGCCTGCTGTGGCGGCGGCGGCGATCATCGAGATGAGCCGTTCGTTCACGTCGTTCTTCACTGCGTCGGCACCAGACGTCCCGTACAGGGCCCGGTGGACGTCGCCGTGATCGAGTGCGAACCGGGTCAACTCCTCGAGCACGGTCACGAGCCGTCCCGCGACGGTCCTGGTCTCGTCCGAGAGGATCTGCGCTCCCACGTCGAGGAACGACTCCATGTGACGCGCCCACGCTGCCGAAGCCAGGTCTTCCTTCGTGGCGAAGTGCAGGTAAAACGACCCCTTCGACATGCCCGCGGTCCGAGCGATTTCTTCGACGGTGGTGTCGGCGACGCCGCGCTCCGTGAACACCAGGACTGCTGCGTCGAGCAGGTCGCGACGGCGCTCCTCCGCGGGCTTGACCCGGCGTGGTGGCCGCGTCGATCGGGTTGCCGTTGTCATGCGTCCTCCTGGTCCGCCATCTTATGCACCTGCTTTCCGCACCGATCGGTCTCGATCTGCGCTACGCTCTGTCCGTGGCACGAAGCAAGGAGTTCGACCCGGAGACTGCCCTCGATCGCGCGATGGGGCGGTTCTGGGCCGCCGGGTACGAGGGCACCTCGACTCAGGAGCTCATGGCGGTGATGCGCGTCGGTAAGCGGAGCATGTACGACACGTTCGGCAACAAGCGCGCGCTGTACCTCAGCGCGCTCGACGAGTACGTCCGGCGTGCGGAACTCGTGCACCAGACCGTGCTCGACGCAGACGGGCCAGTGGTAGACAGGATCGAAGCGCTGTTGTGCTCCGGCCTCCGACTGCCGGACGCGACACCGCCGGGGTGTTTCGCCGTCAACGCGGGGACGGACCGTGGTGGTGACCCGGATGTCCGCGCGATCGTCGATGGACACTTCGAGCGCAGCACCGACCGCATCGCGGCGGTGCTGCGTCAGGCGGGCGGTGCGCGGGCGGCAGCGCTCGCGCCGCTCGTCCACACCGCCTGGATCGGGCTGCGCGCGCGATCCGCCGCGGGCCTCTCCGAGGACGGACAGCAAGCGGTCATCCGGCAGATCGCCGCACTGGTGTCCTGAGCCGCCTGCGAGTCCATCGCTCGACTCCGCTTCCGCCACTATCCACACAACTGACTGGGTCCACGGGGTCGTTCCCAACCCCGTCTCGATCCGACTCTTCATTCCGCACCGATCAGTCTCAACAGGAGAAGCATGTCTCAGAACCACCTCGCCCCGCGGGGTCGCCGGCCCCTGGCGGCCGTCTTCGCCATCGCCCTTGGGTCCTTCTCGGTCGTCGTCGCCGAGTTCGTCCCGGTTGGCGCCCTCTCCGCCATCGCCCGCGGGCTCCGCGTGTCCGAGGGGGAGGCCGGCTTGCTGGTCACGCTGCCGGCGGTCGTCGGCGCGGTGGCTGCGCCGGTCGCCACCGTCCTCATGCGGCGTCTCGACCGTCGTGTCGCAGTCCAGGTGCTCACTGCGCTCATCGCAGTGTCCTGTGTCCTCAGCGCGGTCGCGCCGACCTTCGGCGTGATGCTTCTGGGACGTCTGTTGCTCGGTGTCAGCGTCGGTGGCGTCTGGGCGACCGCCGTGTCCGCAGCGGCACGGCTCGTCCCTGAGCGGATCGTGCACACCGCCAGCTCGATGGTGTTCGGCGCCATCGCCGTGGGATCGGTGATCACCGTTCCGTCCGCGACCCTCGCTGTGGCCCACGTCGACTGGCGCTGGACCTTCGCCGGTGCTGCGGTCGTCGCCGTGTTCGCCGTCGTCATGCAGCTCGTCCTCGTACCGCGCATCCCCGCGGCAGACCGTGTGACGGGGGCGGACTTCCGGACGATCCTCACGTCTGCCCCAGCGGTTGCGCTGCTCGCGATCGTCCTGTTCGTCGTGTTCGGCCAGTTCAGCGCGTTCACGTTCGTCGTCCCCTACCTCGTCTCGGTCGCCGGCCTGTCGGCTGCCACGGCATCGCTGCTCTTGTTCGTCTACGGGGTCCTCACCATCGTCGGGAACTTCGGTGGAGGTGCACTCCTCGGACGGAGCATCCGAGGAACCGTGGTCGCCACGCTGGTCGCAGGAGGGGTCGGGCTCCTGCTGCTCGCGCTCGGTGCCTCTGCGGTCGTGGCGGTCGTCGTCGCGCTCGTGCTGTGGGGCCTGTCGTGGGGCAACGCACCGGTCGCGCTCCAGCACTGGCTCTTCACGTTCGACGGCAAGCGGTTCTCGGCAGAGGCCGTGAACGCCTCCTTCACTGCTGTCGTGCAGGTCGGTGTGGCTGCTGGTTCGTTCCTCGCGGGCCTCGCGGTGGATGCGGTCGGGACCAGCAGCAGTGTGCAGCTCGGTGCGGCGTCGGCCCTCGTCGCCCTCGTGATCGGGCTCGTGCTCATGGCTGCCACGGCCCGGCGGTACCGCGTCTCGGTCGAGACGCGCTGACTGCTCCTGTCGGTCGAGGGCGGGGCGCGCACCACGGTGTGCGCCCCGCCCTCCGTCCGTCACGCGGCGAGGAACCGCAGTGCGGTGGCGCCGAACTCCTCCGGGTGCTGGAAGAGGAAGCCGTGGCCTGCATCGCTGTAGATCACCGTCGTGGCATCAGCCAGCCGCTGCGCCATCTTGAACGAGTGCTCGGCGTGCACCATCACGTCGTGCGCTCCGTTCGCGACGAGCACCGGGATGTCGAGCTCCTCGAGACGCTCCCACGCCGAGCCCTCGTCCTCTCCCCAGGCGCCGATGGCGTGCAGCTGCGCCTGGATGGTCTCGGGGCCGACCTGCGGGGCATCCGGCGTCAGACGGGACTCGAGTCGACGGAGCGACTCGCTGCCGCGGCGTCGCCCGTCCTCGTGCTGACCGAAGAACAGGTAGAGGAAGTCCTCGTCGTCGTTCTCCGGCTTGACCATGACCTCGATGGACTTCGGCTCGGGACCGGGAGCGCCGTTCTGACCGCCGGGGCCGGAGCCGAGGACGAGGAGGCGGCGGACGAAGCCCGGCTCGTCGAGTGCCACGAGCTGCGCGACGAAGCCGCCGATGGACCAGCCGACCGCGTCGATCTGCTCGATCCCGAGCGCGCGGAGGAAGTCGACCGCCGCGCTGGCCATGCCGCCGAAGGTGTCGGGCGAGACGCCCCCGCTCCGGCCGACGCCGATGTTGTCGAAGAGGATCACGTCGTGCTCGGCGGCGAGGACGTCGACAAAGGCTGGGTCCCAGTGGTCCATCGTTCCGCGGAAGCGCTGGAAGAACACGACCGGGGTGCCCCCGGTCGGGCCGAACCGGCGGTAGGCGACAGGTCCGGAGGGTGTGTCGACGGTGTGCGTCGGCGCGGTCTCGGTGCGGTTGGTCATGGCGGGATCCGTTCTCGTTGTCGGTGCGCAGAGTGCGCACCGGGTGCGCCCATCATCTCACTTGTTTCAGAAAAGTCAGTTGTGACCGACGGTCAGTCAGTGTTACGTTCCCCCGTGCCGGTCGACCGATCGGCACTGCACTCGCACTGGAGGAACGATGACCCGCAACACCACGCCCCCGCCGTTCGACGCTGAACTCGAGCCCGTCCTCGCCCAGGCCGGGATCTCCCCGACGCTCCTGCCCGAGCACCTCGAGGTCCTGCGCGGCCCGGGCTTCACCCCGTCCCTGGAGCAGCTCCTCGAGGGGCGTCCGATCGTCCACGAGGAGCACCTCGTCCCCGGGCCCGTCGGCGACCTCGTCGTCTCGGTCTTCCGCCGCACGGACCACACCGAGCCCGGTGCCGCGTTCTTCTTCACGCACGTCGGCGGGATGATCTTCGGCGACCGATTCGTCGGGGTCGCCCCGGTCGTCGACTACGTCGTCGAGTTCGACGCCGTCGTCGTCACCGTCGAGTACCGCCTCGCGCCGGAGAACCCGGCACCGGCCGCGCTCGAGGACTCGTACGCTGCGCTGGTCTGGACGGCGGAGCACGCCGAGGAGCTCGGCTTCGACCCGTCGAAGCTCATCACGATCGGTGGCAGTGCCGGAGGGGGCCTCGCCGCGGGGATCACCCTGATGGCTCGAGACCGCGGAGTGCCCGCCCTTGCCGGCCAGGTCGTCATGTACGGCATGCTCGACGAGCACAACGACAGCATCTCGGCGCAGCAGATCGACGGCATCGGCATCTGGGACCGAACCAGCAACGAGACCGGCTGGAACTTCTACCTGGGCGACCGCCGGGGCACCGAGGACATCACGTCGTACGAGTCCGCGAGCCGTGAGCAGGACCTGAGTGGTCTCCCGCCGACGTACGTCGAGGTCGGCTCGGCCGAGGTGTTCCGAGACGAGGACGTCGCCTTCGCGAGCCGGATCTGGGCCGCTGGCGGCGAGGCCGAGCTGCACGTGTGGCCTGGCGGGTACCACCTCTTCGAACTGCTGGCACCCGACGCCGAGCTCTCGAAGGCAGCACGCCGCACCCGTGGCCAGTGGGTCCGGCGTCTGCTCGCACGCTGACCGCGCGCCGGCGTGCGTGCAGACGGACGGGAGGCGCGGTGCCAGCCCGCTCCGCGCCTCCCGTCCGTCACGAC
>Ga0308160_10006202_pt1 | contig 12244 bp, 12 predicted proteins | sample PhyFR1_FD_201036 | JGI IMG/M metagenome (GOLD analysis project Ga0308160, IMG submission 201036) | Phyllosphere microbial communities from UC Gill Tract Community Farm, Albany, California, United States - DLSLF.R1 | ecosystem: Host-associated > Plants > Phyllosphere > Unclassified | place: USA... | reverse complement strand
ATTTGAGCCAATTTGCAATGAAAATTCTTTTCTTGGATCAAAATAAATGGATTCAACTTGCGAGCGCTCATTCCGGAAAAGTTAAGTCTGGATCGGTGTATGAAGCTTACCAATATTTTTTAAATGCTTTACGTAAAGATGAGATACTGATTCCACTGACTACTACAAATATTATTGAAACGTCGAAGCGCAATGACCCGGTCAGCCGATTGGACGTCGCACGAACTCAAGCAGAATTCAGTAAGGGTTGCGTTTTTCGAAGCCGTAAAGCTCGACTTCTTGTCGAGATAAGGAATGCACTACATATTGCATTTGATTATGATCCAGTGTTACTGCCCAGTCACTGGTTTGTCGTGCCCAACTTTATTCGAGCTTTTGAGGAATTTGAGGCGTCAGCAGTCTCTATGGTTGAGCTTGCTGATAGTTACATTGATCCAAAGGAGTTATATCTAGACTATATGTCAAACCAGGACGACCAAGTCCGAAGAACCGCTCATATTAGATACAAAGAAGAGTCTAAGTCCTTAATTCAACGTATAGAAAATAGAAGAAAACTCTTCTCGGAATATAACAAGAGTATACGACAGCGTGGATATGCTGCGCAACTTTTTTTGGATCATCAAGAGTCTATTTTTAGGGCGATTTCTAACATCGGTCATACATTCGCCGAAATGGAAAAGCTTGGTCCTGACGTATTTATTAAGTTTATTGAAGACATCCCCACTCTAAATGTTGAGTTAAAACTAGCGATGGGCCGGGAGTCCCAAACTGGATCGTTAAAAGAAAACGATCTCGGTGATATTGAGAACTTTTATACCGCAATTCCGTATTCAAACATAATTGTTGCTGAAAAGAATTTCACGGCAATCGCAGGGCAGACAAAGCTTGGTGAGGCATACGGTGTAACACTTCACACCAAACTCGAAAATGTATTTCCTTTGCAATAAGCCAATTGTCAGACCTGACCCTGACTTTCACTGAACCTGACTTTCATTGACGATCCGATTTGGCTGAGTGGCGCCTGTCATGACAGCCGGTGCGACGATCTCGGCACCGATGTGGCTTGAATGTGCACGACCTAACAAACACCGCGGAACTATTCTGCGACAGTCAGGTGAGTGGCGAATGCAGCCGGCGTCCCGCATGGACACTGCCTGCGGCGCCAATCCCAACCTACGATTGACGGAGAAGATCATGGCGACAACTGCAAACGAACACCTGAACGACTGGCTGCGCGACGCGCATGCAATGGAGCAGCAGGCCGAAACGATGCTCACGGCCCAGGCCGAGCGTCTCGAGCACTATCCCGAACTGCGCGCACGCATCGTGCAGCACATCGAAGAAACCCGTGGCCAGCAAAGCATCCTCGCTGGCATCCTGACCCGCCGCGGCATCGAGAACTCGGTGCTGAAGGACTTGGGCGGAAAGCTGGCTGCCTTTGGCCAGGGCGTGGGCGGCATGATGACCAGCGATGAAGTGGTCAAGGGCGCGATGGCCGGCTACGTGTTCGAGAACCTCGAAATCGCCAGCTACACGTCGCTGATCGGTGCAGCCAATGCCGTGGGCGACACGGCGACCGCAACGGCTTGCGAACAGATCCTGGTGCAGGAAAAGGCGATGGCTGCCTGGCTGCTGGAGCACCTGCCGCAGATCACGGCGGCATTCCTGGTGCGTTCGGAGACGCCTGGCCTCGACGCCAAGGTCTGATCGGACCTGCATTCGGACATGGCCCTGCGGGGCCATTTTTTTGTCAGGCAACCTCAGCAAAACCGGGCAGGCAAAAAAATGCCCGCTGGAGGGCGGGCAATAATCTATTTTCTTGGAGGAAAGTAGAGGAGACAGAAGCATGATGCCGCAACGCATCATATAAATCCAATCGCATTTTATGATGTCAGATATTTGCCAAAAGCATGTCTTGTCAAAAATGGCATTATGCGGCGAGTTGCAATCCGTTCTCTGTGCACCACTGCTGTAACGCAGTCCGGGTAGCGTCCTCGTGAAATTGTTCCCAGGCTTCGCCTGCGCCGCGCTCTTCGAGCAGGCGGGCGAAGCCTTCGGTATTGCGGTCGCGGAAGAGGTCGCGCACGGTGTCCTGGTCGCCGGCCATGTGGGTCGCGGCGAAGCGGAGAATGAGTCCGTCGCCGATGCCAAGCGTGCCCGCGGCCGGCACCGGCACATAGTCCCCGTTGCCGCCGGATGCCGACGGCACCGGTGCCTCCTCGTCCGCGTACTCGTCGTTCAAGAAATGGATCATGCCTGTTGCGCGCGACACCATGGCGGTGACCGTGCCGCCCCCATCCTCGACCATCATGGCCGCCCCTTCGAGTTCATCCAGTTTGACGATTGACATGGCTGATCCTGTGCGAGTAGTCGGAGGCAGCAGTATGGAACGCTGCGCGCGTCGGGTGCGCACGGTTGACGGCGCTGCCGCGCAGCGACATCCGCCAGGGTCTGTCACTTTTGCGGCGTCGCCCAGACCAGGTTCCACAAATGCCCATCGAGGTCCTCGAATCCCTGGTCGTACATGAAGCCATGGTCTTCGGGCGGATGCGGCGTGCGCCCGCCCGCGGCGACGGCCCGGGCGATCAGGCTGTCGACTTCTTCGCGGCTTTCGCAACTGAGGCAGATGATGACCTCGTTGGCTTCCCTGGCCTGCACCACGGGCTTGTCGATGAGGGAGGCAAAAAAGGCTTCGGTCATCAGCATGGCGTGAATCGTGTCGTCCACGACGATCATCCAGGCTGCGCTGTCGTTGCTCATCTGCGGACGTATGACCTTTCTCGAGATTCAGGGGGCACGACAGCAGCATGAACGAGATCGAACACAGCAGCACCACGCCGTACAGCGCACCCGGTACCGAGTCCAAGGGATGTTCGCCGGCCCAGGCCGTCACGTACGGGATCAGCGACATCCAGAACAGCAGGTGCAGGTTGGCCCACAATACCGCGCCGTCGACTTTCGTCACCCGCGCCAGCAGTGCGTGGTGGTTGACCCAGCAGATTCGTTCTTCCAGACTTATGCAAAGCTAAGCATCATTAACTTTTCGCTGGATTCCTGCTTCGCCGAGGCCGGTTTCGTCCTGCGCTTCACGTACAGGACCAGCGCCTTCCCCTCCACAGGCTGACACGGTGGAACTTACCGCCATATTTCTCAGGTTGATTGCCGCGTTGATGTCGCGGTCGTGCAGCGCTGCGCATTCAGGGCATGTCCACCGGCGGATGGCCATGTCGAGTGCTTCAAGCTTGTAGCGACAGCACGAACAGGTCTTGCTGCTGGGGTACCAGCGGTCGATGACGATAATTCTTCTACCGCGTCGTTCGGCCTTGTATGTAAGCTGGCGGCGAAGTTCAGCAAAACCCATGTCGGCAATTGCAAGCGACAGGCAGCGGTTGCCGAGCATGCCCTTGACGTGCAGGTCCTCGATGCCGATGGTATGAAAGCGCCGGACGATACTGGCGCTGAGCTGGTGCAAGCCGTTTGCGCGCACGCTGGCAATCCTGGCGTGCAGGCGCGCCAGTCTGGCCCTTGCTTTTTTACGATTGCACGAACCCCTTGACCTTGCGCGACAGGCTGCGTGACAAGCACCGCAATCGATCCAGCAAGGTTCGTAGTGCTTTCGGACCCGCGACTTTCTCTCCAGTCGACAAGGTGGCCAGGTGCGTCACACCGAAGTCGACACCCACCGCGTCTTGGTTTTCGGCTGGCAGAAGCTGTGCGTCCTCGGTGTCGACGGTGATGCTGGCATACCACTGACCATACGTACGTGAGACAGATGCGGAAACGATCCTTCCCGTGAAACGCAGGGTTTCGCGCATTCTCACCCACCCGAGTTTCGGGATCCGGATGCGTTTGCCTTCGACCCGAAACTGCTCGTTGGTCAAGGTGAATCGGTCGTCGAACCCTTTGCGGCGGAATCTCGGGTAGCGTGCCCGCTTCTCGAAGAAGTTCTGGAAGGCGCGGCCCAGCTGAATAATCGCCATCTGCGGCGCATTCTTTGTGACCTCCAGCATCCACGGAAACTGCGCGCGCTTGATGGCGTTCAGTTGGCGGCGCAACGCCGCCTCATTCGGCTTCGGCAATGCCGGGTCGGCTTTGCATGCTTCGAACTGCCGCTGCGATTCGGCCAGCGCCCAGTTGCAGGCGAAGCGCGCCGTTCCGGCCGCACGCGCCAGATGCGTTGTCTACACCTTGTTGGGATCGAGCCGGATACGGTGGGCCAGGATCATTGCGCCTCCTTCACCGCTTGTCTGACACCGTCGATCAGTTGATAGTCCATGCCGGAGTCGAGATCGGCGATCACTTCGAACGTCCAGCCCTGGCTTGCTCAATACAATTGCAGTACCCGATTCTGGCGTTCGAGATCGGCTTTCTGGTCGTGACTCGCTTCGAGCCGGCTCTTGCCCATCACGATGTTCACTTCGCCGCCTCCGGTTCGGATAGCCACAGGTGCCAGACCAGGATCGCGTTCGGCACCGCCAGCGCGACGAAGCCAAAGGCGCGGTAGGCAAAGGCGGCGGCTGCGCAGCCTAGGGCGAACGCCAGCACCGGCCAGAAGAACTTGGCGCAGCGGGCGCGGGTGGCGGCGTCGGCAGCGCCGCGCAGGCGGTCGACGGTGTCGATCACGAGCTGGGTCACGTTACCGGTCATCATCGAGGTCGGCGCCAGGTTCGTCAGCAGCAGCTTGCTGGCGGCGCTGTGCGCACCCATGGCGGCGGCGCCCAGCAGGCCGGCAGTAAAGGCAAGCGGTCCGACGTTGCGGCCGACCGGCTCACCAAACATGCCGAACACCATGAAGCCGAGCAGCAGCACCAGTTGCAGCAGGTAGACCGGCTTTGTTGCCGGCGCGCCGCGCCGTTCGCAACCGGCCACCAGCAGCCGCGCTGCCGCCACGCCCAGGATAAAGGCAGGGAAGGCGAGCAGTTTCAACAGGGACGGCGTCTGCGCCGGATCGGCCAGCGCCGCCGCAATCAGCACGAAGTTGCCGGTGACGTGGGCCGTGAACAAACCGAACAGGGCGATGAAGCCGAGCGTGTCGACGTAGCCGGCCATGAAGCCCATGCCCACGCCTTGCAGGCGCTGGAATTGTGGAGTCGTCATCTGCGTCCCCGCTCAGAAGGCGAAGCAACTGCAGCCGAGGGCGCCCCAGAAGCCGCCGTGGTTCGACACCGGCACCGTCGATTTGCGCGCGCGGTCGTGGCTGTGGGCGTGCACGCCGCACGGGCCGCTGCACTGGTGGGGCAGGGCGGTTTGCTGCTGTGGTGCGGTCTTGCGCCAGTGCCCCGGCACCTTGCTGACCGGCGACCATTCCGGCAGCACCGGGATCGGCGGCGGCCCCAGGTTTGTGAACTCGGCGGCGCCGTAGACCACATTCCCGCCGACCACCGTCAGCACCGATTCGATCGATTTGATGGCTTCTTCCTCGACCGTGAAAAAGTCCTGCGACAGCACCGCCAGGTCGGCCAGCATGCCTTCCTCGATCCGGCCTTTGCGGCCCTGCTCGTTCGAGAACCAGGCGCTGCCCGAGGTCCACAGTTCCAGTGCGGTGGTGCGCGGCAGCAGGCCCTTGTCGCCATACAGCGCCAGGCCGCCGACGGTGCGTCCCGACACCAGCCAGTACAGCGCGGTCCACGGGTTGTAGCTGGCCACGCGGGTGGCGTCGGTACCGGCGCCGACCGGCACGCCGCTTTCCAGCATCAGTTTCACGGGAGGCGTGGCGCTGGCGGCCTGCTCGCCGTAGCGGTCGACGAAATATTCGCCCTGGAAGGCCATGCGGTGCTGGATGGCGATGCCGCCGCCCAGCGCCTTTACCCGCTCGATATTGCGCTCGCTGATGGTTTCGCAGTGGTCGAACATCCAGTGCAGGCCATTGAAGGGGATGTCGCGGTTGACCTTCTCGAACACGTCGAGCATGCGCGTGATCGATTCGTCGTAGGTGGCGTGCAGGCGGAACGGCCAGCGGTTTTCCACCAGGTGGCGCACGACTTTCTCCAGTTCGTCTTCCATGCCGGCCGAAAATATCGGGCGCGGTTCCAGGAAGTCTTCGAAGTCGGCCGCCGAGAACACCAGCATCTCGCCGGCGCCGTTGTGGCGGTAGTAATCGCTGCCTTCGCCCGGTTTCACCATGCCGGTCCAGCGCTGGAAGTCTTCCAGTTCCTGGCCCTTGTTCTGGGTGAACAGGTTGTAGGCGACGCGGATCGTCAGTTGCTTGTTGCGGTCGAGTTCTTCGATGACGGCGTAGTCGTCCGGGTAGTTCTGGAAGCCGCCGCCGGCGTCGATGGCGCTGGTCAGACCCAGGCGGTTCAGTTCACGCATGAACTGGCGGGTCGAGTTGACTTGCAGGTCGTAGGGCAGCGTCGGACCCTTGGCCAGGGTGGCGTACAGGATCATCGCGTTCGGGCGGGCGATCAGCATGCCGGTCGGGTTGCCGGCGGCATCAACCTGGATCTCGCCGCCGGGCGGGTTCGGCGTGTCCCTGGTGTAGCCGACGGCGCGCAGGGCGGCGCGGTTCAGCAGGGCGCGGTCGTACAGGTGCAGGATGAAGACCGGGGTGTCGGGCGCGGCGGCGTTGATCTCTTCCAGCGTCGGCATGCGCTTTTCGGCGAACTGGAATTCGTTCCAGCCGCCGACGACGCGCACCCACTGCGGATTTGGCGTGCGGTCGGCCTGGTCTTTGAGCATGCGCAGCGCGTCGGCGAGCGACGGTACGCCTTCCCAGCGCAGCTCGAGGTTGTAGTTCAAGCCGCCGCGGATCAGGTGGATGTGCGAATCGTTCAGGCCGGGGATCACGGTGCGGCCGTTCAGGTCGATGACCTCGGTGGCGGCATCGCGGTGGCGCATCACGTGCTCGATGTCGCCGACGGCGAGGAAGCGGCCGTCGCGGATGGCGACGGCGCTGGCCTGCGGCTGCGCGCGGTCGAGGGTGGCGAAGTTGCCGTTGGTGAGGATGAGGGTCGCGCTCGAATTGACCTGTGCCTGCATGGTGTGCTCCCTTGGTTATTCCGATTCGCCCGTGGACCGGCGTGGATGGTGGAGGCGGTCCGCCGTTGCGGCGGACCGGATGGCTGTCTTAGCGGATCGGGGCGGCGACGGGCGCCAGCACTTCGTTCTGCCCCTGGTTGCGCGCCGCCGCCTTGTGCACCATCGTGTAGGCGTAGTCGACACCCATGCCGTAGGCGCCCGAGTGCTCGGTGACGATCTTCATCACGGCGTCGTAGGTCTCGCGGTTCTTCCAGTCGCGCTGCCATTCCAGCAGCACCTGCTGCCAGGTCACCGGCACCACGCCGGCCTGCACCATGCGCTGCATGGCGAAATCGTGGGCATCCTTCGAGGTGCCGCCGGAGGCGTCGGCCACCATGTAGATCTCGTACTCGCCTTCGAGCATGGCGCACAGGGCGAAGGTGGTGTTGCAGACTTCGGTCCAGAGGCCGGCGACGATGATCTTCTTGCGGCCATTGGCGGCGAGGGCGTCGCGCACTTTCTGGTCGTCCCAGGAATTCATCGAGGTGCGCTCGAGGATCGGATGGTCCGGGAACACGTCCAGGATTTCCGGGTAGGTCTTGCCCGAGAAGGAATCGGTTTCGACGGTGGTGATGATGGTCGGGATATCGAAGGCTTTCGCTGCCTTGGCGAGACCCACCACGTTGTTCTTGAGGGTCTGGCGGTCGATCGACTGCACGCCGAAGGCCATCTGCGGCTGGTGGTCGATGATGATCAGCTGCGAGTTGTGTGGGGTCAGGACTTCGAGTTTGGCGTTGTTCATGGTGTTTTCCTCAGTGGTTGGTTGAATCGCTGCTTCACTTAGCCGCGGCGGGCATCGTCGGCGGCCGGGTCATTGGCATCCTGCTGGACACCGGTAATCTTTGACTGGCATTCGCTGGCAAACCAGACCCTAGTGATCGGTACGCCGTCGATCAGGCGTTTGGCCACCGGCACCATCTGTTCGCCGACCAGCATGCCCAGCAAACCAACCAGGGCAATGGCTGGCGGCGCCGGCGAACGCACGTTGATCAGGCCTTACAGCACGCCGGCCAGGATGCCGGCGCCGAGGGAAATCAGGTACATGGTGCGCTCCTTTCTCTGCTTTTCGTTGGCGGCGTCTGGTCAGATCATCGAATGCTTCGAAGGTTCAAGGCGGGCTTCGCTGTGCGGCCCTGCGTTGTTTTCGATGCGATGGAGCCATTATGCGTGGCTGTTTTAAATATGAAAAACGGAATATTTGCGGATATATAATCGAAATTTTCGAATATATATTTGGGGTGGGTAAGGCTGGGGGAGAGGAGGGGTTAGTCGCCTAATGTGAGGCAGTAAAGCCACGTTTCGTTTCGAGAACGATGCACAGACCTGTAAGGTGGGCGGCTTCACCTTTTCAGTTGGCACACCCGCGCGTTTGCGGCCGCCCACGCGTTCAACCAGCCGGTAATTCGTCGCGAAGTTTCAGAGTGTGGTCGGAAGCGTGGGCGGCATCCAGGCAGCGGTCACTCACACGCCTGGGTATAGCCGCCCACCTTACAGGTATAAGTTTTCTTCCCTGAAAGATATCGACGCAACCGACTGACCAACAGCCTTACTTTTTCTGAAAATGCTCGACGAGAAAATCGATGAAGGCGCGCGCGCGGATGGTCTGGTTGCGCCGGCTCGGGTAGTAGACGAACAGGTCGGCGGCGGGCAGCGTGAATTCGGGCAGCACGATGCGCAGGCGGCCGCTGTCGAGGTAGCGGGCCAGGTCCCATTCCGAGCGGATCAGGATGCCGTGGCCGTCCAGTGCCCAGCCCAGCACGATGTCGCCATCGTTACTCGACAACATGCCATGTACCTTGACGACCTCCGTGTGCTCCTGGTGCATGAAGCGCCAGGTGCCGTGGGCATCGTCGTTCTGGCGGTGGATGATGCAGCGGTGCCGGGCGAGATCGGTGAGATTGGCTGGCGCGCCGTGGCGCTCGAGGTAGGCGGGTGAGGCGCACAGGAAGCGCCGGTTCGACAGGATGCGGCGCGCGTTCAGGCGCTTATCCGGCAATTCGCCGAAGCGGATCGCCAGGTCGAAGCCGCTTTCGACCAGGTCGACGGGACGGTCGGTCACTTCCATCTGCAACTCCACTTCGGGATAGCGCGCGGCGAAACTCGACACCAGCGGGGCAATCGTCGTGCGCCCGAAACCCAGGGTCGCATTCACCCGCAACAGGCCGCGCGGCGTGGCGCGTCCTTGCGTGACCGCGTCTTCCATTTCCCGTATCTCGCCCAGGATGCGCGTCGCATGTTCGAGATAGGTGGCGCCTTCGCTGGTCAGGCTGAGGCTGCGCGTGGTGCGGTTCAGCAGGCGCACGCCGAGCCGGGCCTCGAGCGCGGCCAGCCGGTTGGTGGCCGCCGGCGGCGTCAGGCCGAGGGCGCGCGCGGCTGCCGCGAGGCTGCCGTGTTTGGCCACCAACGCGAAGAACTGCATGTCGGAGGCAGAATCATTCTTCATTTGGTTTTAATTGATTATTAAATTCGAGTGAATTATAGGACCGCCGCCGCAGCGTAATCTAGCGCTGTTCCAACGCTGTTCCAATACTCGCAGACCGCTTACCAGGAGACTCCCATGAAGATCGTCGACATCCGTGAACAAACCCTTCCGATCAGCTCGCCAATCCGCAATGCCTACATCGACTTCAGCAAGATGACCCTGAGCCTGGTGGCGGTCGTCACCGACGTGATCCGCGACGGCAAGCCGGTGATCGGCTACGGCTTCAACTCGAATGGCCGCTACGGCCAGGGCAAGCTGATGCGCGAACGTTTTATCCCGCGCATCCTGGAAGCCGATCCCGGTTCGCTGGTCGACGACGCCGGCACCAACCTCGATCCCCATAAAATCTGGAACTGCATGTTCACCAACGAAAAGCCGGGCGGCCACGGCGAGCGTTCGGTGGCGATCGGCACCATCGATATGGCGGTATGGGACGCGGTGGCGAAAATCGAAGGCAAACCGCTATTCCAGCTGCTGGCCGACCGCTACGGCAATGGCCAGCCCGAGCGCAAGGTGTTCGTGTACGCCGCCGGCGGTTATTACTATCCGGGCCAGGACCACGGCAAGCTCAAGGACGAGATGCGCAGTTATATCGACCGCGGCTACACGGTGGTGAAAAAGAAGATCGGCGGCGCCTCGCTCGACGAAGACCTGCGCCGCATCGACAGCATCCTGTCGGTGCTGCAGGATGGCCAGAAGCTGGCGGTCGACGCCAACGGCCGCTTCGATCTCGACACCGCCATCGCCTATGCGAAAGCGCTGTCGCAGTACGACCTGTTCTGGTACGAAGAAGCGGGCGACCCGCTCGACTACGAGCTGCAGGCGACGCTGCGCAATTACTATAAAAACCCGATGGCGACCGGAGAAAACCTGTTCTCGATGCAGGATGCGCGCAACCTGATCCGCTATGGCGGCATGCGCGCCGACCGCGACTGGCTGCAATTCGACTGCGCGCTGTCGTACGGTCTGGTCGAATACCTGCGCACGCTCGACATGCTGCGCGAGCACGGCTGGTCGCCGGCGCGCTGCATCCCGCACGGCGGCCACCAGATGTCGCTGAATATCGCGGCCGGGCTGGGCCTGGGCGGCAACGAGTCGTATCCGGATTTGTTCCAGCCTTTCGGCGGCTTCCCTGATGGGGTAAAAGTCGAGAACGGCCACATCACGATGCCGGAGTTGCCGGGCATCGGTTTCGAAGGCAAGGCCGACCTGTTCGCACAGATGCAGAAACTGTCGGCTTGAGCCGGCACCATCAACAATCGGGCAGTGTCCCCGGATGAAGTATTGATGCAGTCAGCAGCTGCAAGCTTATGCACCATGACTACACAAAGGCAAAAAAACAAGTTAACCAGTTGTCGACAATCTTTACATTTTTATAACTGCTGAGCGAGGAGAATGTGATAACTGGTTGATTTTCAAGGTCGCCAACAAGTTGGTACGACAGTTGCTTGAGGGGGAACTGCTGTGCTCACCCTTATCAACCACGCGTTGGGGAAAACGACCATGAAATTTTTGAAAAAGCTAGTATGCGCTGCTGCTGTCGCAATGTCTGTCGCCGGTGGCGCCAACGCCGCCACCATCATGAACAACTGGATATTCAACCCCACCGGCGGTGGCGCCGCGGGTGGGCAGCAAATCAACGAATACCTGGACGTAAACGGAAATGCCTTCATCCAGCTCACCTCGACCGGCGGTAACAGCTTCTCGTTCACGGAACACGCTGTATTCAACATCGCGCAGGCGGACAGCAACGGCCGGTATTTCCCGGTTAACTACCCAGGCGGCAACATCACCGCCATCTTCGAAGCGACTGGCACCGGTAATTTCGGCGGCGCCTTCTCGTTCAGCGGCGGCACCATCCGCATGTACCAGAACCCGACCGGCGGGCAGTACGCTACGACAGAGGGAATCTACGGCGCCAACCTGGGCAACCTGATTGCCGACTTCGACGTGATGGCCGGCGGCGGCGGTGTCGTCGATTCGAGCGGTTCGCCCACCAGCAACGGACGCGTGACCGTAATGGCCAGGGCCGATGCCGGAGATGTCGCCGCGGGCTACTTCTTCCGTGAAAACGGCCAGGATCTGGCAAGAGAGGGGATCATGGCGTTCGCCTTTACCAATGCGAACACCGTTGGCGATCCGACCGCCACGCTGGTGGACGAATTGGCGTGCCAGTTCGCAGGCTTTACCGGCGCGGGCTGCAACGGCACGGCGTATGCCAACGCGCCCGGCCAGTACATCTTCCTTAGCAACAACGGCCAGATCAAGCTGGCCGACATACCGGAACCGGGCACGCTGGCCTTGTTCGGCATTGCCATGCTGGGCGCGGGTGCGGTGACACGCAGGCGCGCCGGCAAGGCGTGATGGCCTTGAACGTACTGGGACAAGCGGAAAAGAGCGGCTGGCCCGCTCTTTTTTCTATTTGGTCTTCGCCTGTTCCGGCAAATGAATCGAGCGCGCCAATAACAGCCCCGCCAGCCAGCCGCCGACCAGGCCGCCGATGTGCGCCGCATTGTCCGTGTGCGGATAGACGAAGCCCATCCACAGGCTGAACAACAGGAAGGGCAGCAGCGAGGCACGCAGCTCGGTGACGACCGTCGGCGGCACGCCGGTATTCGCGCGGCTGAGAAAAGCGAGCAGGCCGCCGATGATGCCGAAGATCGCGCCCGAGGCGCCGACACTGTTCACGTGCGGATTCCACAGCACGCTGGCGATGCTGCCCGAGACGCCGGCGATGAAATACAG
>Ga0308160_10006201_pt1 | contig 12245 bp, 12 predicted proteins | sample PhyFR1_FD_201036 | JGI IMG/M metagenome (GOLD analysis project Ga0308160, IMG submission 201036) | Phyllosphere microbial communities from UC Gill Tract Community Farm, Albany, California, United States - DLSLF.R1 | ecosystem: Host-associated > Plants > Phyllosphere > Unclassified | place: USA... | reverse complement strand
TCAGGCGTTCCGCGGATGCGGGAACGGCCGACAGGGCGGCGAGGAGCAGGAGGAGAGGGCGCATGGATTGGTCTCGGGGAATTGATTAATTATGTGCAACGGCCGAGACGATACCAGAGTCGATGGTGAAAAGCTGTAAATATGACGGACTAATGCAGGAAGAGCGTAACCACGTCGCCCCTGCGAAGGCAGGGGCCCAAGTTCTGCCGGCGCTGTCGAAACGCTTGCAAATTGGACCCCTGTCTACGCAGGGGCGACGGTAGTGCGCTGCAAGTGCCGCGAGTTCCGCTTACTTGCCAACCACCTTCACCAAGCCCGGCAAGGCCCGCGCCAGCCCCGCATCACCGCCCGAAGCCGTCAACTTACCGTTCCCGTCGTTCCAGCGCAGCCGGGTCAGCGTCGACTTGCCCTTCTCATAGTCGTAGGACACACCATCGTCGTCATACAGGCTGAACTCGCCATCCTTGCCCGGATACACCTGAATCTCGGCAATCGCCTGCTTCGTCGCGGTCGACTGGATATCGGCACCGATCGGCACGATCGAACCGGCCTTCACGAACACCGGGATCTGGTCGATCGGCGCCGCCACCTTCACCCAGCGGCCGCCGGCCAGTTTTTCCTTCGTCCAGAAGTTGTACCAGTCGCTGCCGGCCGGCAAATACACGTCTTTCTCGGTCTGCCCCTGCTCGGTGACCGGCGCCACCAGGAAGGCCGGGCCGAACATGTACTCGGTGCCGATGTCGGCCACGTTCGGATCCTGCGGGAAATCCATCCACAGCGGGCGCATGAAGGGTGCGCCGGTGTCGTGGGTGAACTTGGCCTGGCTGTAGATGTACGGAATCAATTGATAGCGCAAGCGGTCGTAGCGCGCCATGATCGCTTCCGCCTCCTTGCCGAAGGACCAGATGTCGGCCTGCTTGCGGTCGCCGTGCAGGCGCAGTGTCGGCAGGAAGGTACCGTACTGGAACCAGCGCGTGTGCAATTCCGGATAGTCGTGGTTCTGGCCGACCACGTCGCGGGCGTCGGACGGGTCCAGCAGCGGCGTCTTGGTCGCGCTGGTGGTCTGCGGCAGGTGTTGCCAGCCGCCGATGTCGTTGCCCCACAGCGCGATCCCGGAGGCGGTCATGTTCAGGCCGGCCGGAATCTGGCGCGCCAGCGCTTCCCAGGTCGGATTGATGTCCGACGACCAGAACAGGGCGCCGGTGCGCTGCGAACCCAGGTAGGCGGCGCGCGACAGGATCAGCACGCGCTTGTTCGGTTTCCAGGCGCGCATGTTGTCGGCGATACCTTCGACGTGCAGCAGCGGGAACAGGTTGTGGTAGCGGTCGCCCGAACCGATCGAATAGAAATGACCGTCCGGCACCAGGTCGGGCTCGGTCTCGTCCAGCCACGGGTAGTCGAAGCCGTGGGCCAGGATATTGTCGCGCGACTTTTCCCAGAACCATTGCCGCGCCTTCGGATTGGTGGCGTCGATCAGGCCGCCGGTGCGGTCGGAGCGGAAGGGCAGGCCGTCGACGCTCTTGCCATCCTTGTCCTTGAGCAGGTAGCCCTTGGCATCGAGCTCGTTGAAATAGCGGCCCGAGGTCTCATAGCGCGGCCAGATCGAGATGATCGACTCCATGCCCATGGCGTGCAGCTGCTTGTTCATGCCGTCCGGATCGGGGAACTCGGCCGGGTTGATGTCCATCTGGCCCATGCGGGTCCAGTAGAACCAGTCGACCACCATCACGTCGAGCGGATACTTTTTCTGACGATAGGTATTGGCCACGCGCAGCACTTCCTGCTGGCTGTCGTAGCGTGCCTTGGACTGGATCAGGCCGAAGGCCGATTTCGGTGGAATCGGCGTCTTGCCGGTCAGGCGGGCGTAACCTGAATACAGTTCGTCCGAGGAATTGCCGGTGATGACGAAGAAGCTGACGCGCTCGCCCACGTTCGACTGGAACGCCGTCTTGCCGTTCACGCCTGCAATAAAGCGCGTGCTCGAGGGATTGTCCCAGACGATGCCGTAGCCCTTGGACGACACCATGAAGGGCACGCACACGGTTTCGCCGGCCGGGGCGTCGTACCAGTGCTTGCAGTCGAGCATGCGGCCGCGCAGGTCGAGGCCGGACAGCGATTCCTGGTTCTGGCCCATGCCATAGTAATGCTCGTCGCGCGGCGCCGCGAACGAGGCGCCGACCTGGTAGGTCTTTTCGCCGTTGACGGTATGCGGTGCCATTTCCCAGCCGGTCATGCTGAGGACCTGCTCGCCGCGCGCATTCTTCACCTGCAGGCCGACCGACGCCAGCGCCGACGCAAAGTATTTCTCGCCCTGGCTTGGCACGCGCGGCGCCGGGGCCGGATTCACGTGCAGGGTCATGCCGGAGGAAACGAAGGTGTCGCCGTCCGCGCCGCGCGCGTGGCGGAAGGCCGCATTGTCGGATGCCTTCGGCAGGATCCCGTAACCCGGGCCTTTCAGCACTTCATCCTTGTCGGCCGCGATGGTCACGTGCACGACGTTGGGGCCGTAGGCTTCGATCGAGACCCAGGCGCCGTTCCGGTCGAGCGCGACCCGGTCCAGGGTGGTGGTCAATGGTGCGGCGAAAGCCGCCGGTGTGAATGCCAGCGCCGATGCCAGCGCGGCCAGGGTTGCGTGGGGTGTCTGCCTCATCCTGTCTCCAGTGCTTGTCGAATCGATCGGGCGACCGGACGCACGGACGTGACGGGATCAGCGCAGGCGGCGGCCGGCGTGCTGTCTCCTGCGGTTCGCGTTCTGTGACGGCCAGGTTCGCATTATTGTTGTGTGCGGCTATTCTGCATGTTAGCGGTCACATATGCAATCAATAAGTGTCAGGCGCTAACATCGCTGCGGCCATTGAAATCGCGTACACGCAATGCCGACAGCTGGTTGAGCGTCCATGCCAGCAGGATCGCCGCCACCGTCAGCCCCAGTACCAGCCCGATCCAGAAGCCGGTGGCTTCCATCGGTTTGCCCGGCGACCACGGGAACCATTCGGGAGCCAGGCCCAGGATCCAGCCGACCGGCAGCGCCACGCCCCAGAAGGCGATCATCTGGATCACCATCGGCGAACGCGTCACTTTATAGCCGCGGATCGCCGAGGCGGCCGCCACCTGGGTCGAGTCCGACAACTGGAACAGTGCGGCGAACAGCAGCAGCATGGCGCAGGTGGCCTGCACCGCCGCGTCCGAGGTGTACATAGCTGCAATTTCCCAGCGCAACAGGGCGATGAAGATCGCCGACAGCACCCCGAAGCCGATGCACATGCCGGTGCCGACCCAGGCCACGAAGCGCGCCCGCACCGGATTGCCTTCGCCCATCGCCTGGCCGACGCGGGTGAGGGCGCCGATGCCGAAGCTGAGCGGCACCATGAAGACCAGCGACACGAAATTCAGCGCGATCTGGTGCGCCGACACCTGCACCACGCCAAAGCGCGCCACCAGCAGGCTGACGATGCCGAAGGCGCTGACTTCCGCAAAGTGGGTCACGCCGATCGGCACGCCCAGGCGCAGCATGCTGCCGATCTCGCTCCAGTTCGGGCCTTCCCAATGCGTGAACGGGTAAGTCATGCGGTAGGCACTCGATACCTTGATCCAGACCACCATCGCCGCCAGCATCAGCCACACGCCGCTCGCGGTCGACACTGCGCAGCCGAGCGCCCCCAGCTTCGGCAGGCCGAATTTGCCGAACACCAGCATCCAGTTGAGGGCGATGTTGTACAGCAGCCCGCAGATGGCGATGACCATGATCGGCTTGGTCTGGTTGATGCTGGTGGTATAGCCATACAGCGCGCGGTAGCAGGCAAAGGCCGGCATGCCGAGGCTGATGATGTGCAGGAAGGTCTTGGCGCGGTCCGCCACGGCCTGCTCCAGGCCGATATGGTCGAACAAGAGCGCGCAGGCATTGGCCGCCAGGCAGCCGACGATGCCGACGATCAGCCCCATCCACAGCGATTCGCGCACCGAATGCGAGATCCTGTCGTAGCGCCCGGCGCCCATCTCGTGGGCGACCACGGAATTTACCGCCATCATGACGCCCATCACGGTGACCAGGATGATCGACCAGACCGAGGTGCCGAGCGACACCGCCGCCAGTTCCTCGGCGCTGACGTGGCCGGTCATCGCCACGTCGGCCACGCCCATGCCGACGGTGGCGAGCTGGCCGACCAGCATCGGCCAGGACAGGCGCCACAGGGTGGCGATCTCGGTGCGGACGGGGAAAGCGGATGGGGTGGCGGTAACAATGGACGTCATGACTCGGGATGGCTGGCGAAACCCCGGATTGTACTGACTAATTGCTAAGGCCGGGTGACGGTTCCTGCGCTCGATGGAACCTGTGAAAACAGCCGGGGCAGCAACCGTGTCGACGGTGCTGCCCCGGCCGGTGCTACGATTTAAGAGCGCGGATCAGTGCACTTGCTTGGCTGCACGGCGGCGGCGATAGCCCATCGCAGCCAGGCCGGCGCCGATCAGCAGGGCGCTTGCCGGTTCAGGTACGTCGCCGCCCGGGGTGCCCGGGTCGACCGGTGGCAGGACGGTGCCGCCTTCGATGTTGAAGGTGATGGTGCCGAAGTTCCACTGGCCGTCCGGGTTGACTGTGCCGTCGTCGAAGTCTTCATAGAATTCGAGGCGCAGGATGCCGTCGGCACCGACGCTGAAGGACAGGCCCAGGGCTTCCAGGTCGGCCGAATCCGAGTACGTCTGGGTGCCGGCGTTTCCATCTTCGAAGCCGGGGTTGAACACGACGCCCTCGATACCGTCCGAGTCCGTGAATGCCAGGCCGATCTCGGACAGCCAGCTCGGGGTGAATGCCGTCACGTTGACGTTATAGCTGATCGCGGTGATGGTCGCATTGGCGCCGATGTTGTAGGTCAGCACGGTATTGCCCGGATCGCCGATTTCGCCAACACTCTGGACGCCGGTGACATCCACCGTCAATGGTGCGGCAAACAGCGAAGTGCATGCAAGGAACGACAGGCCGGCAAGCGCTTTGGTAACGGAACTCAGCTTCATCAAAACCTCCCTAGTTGTATGAGCCTATCGTGTAAGCAATTGCCGTGCCTATGTCATCGTATTGACATATATCATTGATTCAATTTGGAAAAATTAATTAAGGTTAATCTCTGTAATTGATGAGTGTAAAAAATTCCGGCATTAAATTTCCCACGTTGGGTAATTCATAAAAGTACTGGCAAAAAAACGAATATGTTATTACCCCTTTTCTATTTTAGTTTCTATTATTTTAATAATATTTATTAACAGAATTTATATGAAATCATCATAAACTTTCGCGCTTAAAACCACTACCTGCTGCTTGCTTCCAGAGATTTGTCGTAGTTGAAAAGCAAGCCATCCACCATCACATGATGGGCAACCAACTAACACTTATCCAGGAGCAAGCTCGTGGAATACAAGGATTACTACAAAGTACTCGGCGTGGAACGCACGGCGTCCGCCGACGAGATCAAGAAGGCTTACCGCAAGCTGGTGCGGCAGTACCATCCCGATGTCAGCAAGCACAAGGATGCCGACGCCAAGACCAAGGAAATCAACGAAGCCTACGACGTGCTGGGCGATGCCGAAAAGCGCGCCGCCTATGACGAACTCGGCCGCGGCTACCGGCCCGGACAGGAATTCCGGCCGCCGCCCGACTGGGGCTCGCAGTTCGACTTCAATGGCGCCGAAGGCCACGATTTCTTTTCCGACCTGTTCGCCCACGTCGGCCGACGCGGGCGCGCCGGTGGTGGCGCCGGCATGGGTGGTAGCGGCGGCTTCCGCATGGCCGGCGAAGACATCCATGCCAGCATCGCCATCGACCTGCGCGACGCCTACCAGGGCGCCAGCCGGACGGTGACCCTGCGCGTGCCCGAACAGGATGCGTCGGGCCGCACCGTCACGCGCGACAAGACGCTCAGCGTCACGATCCCGAAGGGCATCACGCCGGGCCAGCAGCTGCGCATGAAAGGGCAGGGTCATCCCGGCATCGGTGGCGGACCGGCCGGCGACCTGTATCTGGAAGTGCAGCTGAACCCGGATGCGCGCTACCGCCTCGAAGGCGCCAACGTCTATGAAAACGTGCCCGTGACGCCGTGGGAAGCCGCGCTCGGCGCCAGCATCTCGGTGCCGACGCCGAGCGGTCCGGTCGAGGTGACGGTGCCGCCGGGTTCGCAGAGCGGGCGCAAGCTGCGCCTGAAGGGCCGCGGCATCCCGGCGGCGCAGCAGGGCGACCTGTACCTGATCCTGGATGTGGTGCTGCCGCCCGCCAGCAGCGAGCGTGCGCGCGAGCTGTACCAGGCGATGGCACGCGACCTGGCCTTCAATCCCCGTGAACGCATAGGAGTTTGATGATGGTGATTCAGCAAAGCCTGAGTGGCGTGCTGCTGGAGGACGTCGCCCTGACGCTCGAGGAACTGGCGCGCGCCTGCGATGTGGAACCGGACTGGGTGGTGCGCCACGTGCACGCCGGCGTGCTCGGCAGCCAGCCGGCCGTGAATGTGCAAGTGACCAGCTTGCGCTTCCGCAGCATCGACCTGCTGCGGGCGCGCCGGCTGCTGAGCATCGAGCGCGATTTCGACGCCAACGAAGACCTGGCGGCACTGGTGGTCGACATGGCCGACGAGATCCGCCGCCTGCGTGCGCGCATGCATGTGCTGGGGATGAAAACGGCTTGAACCGGCTGGCTTGGACGGACTCATGCAAATCAAGGGTTTGCGCTAGAATCGGTCGATTCGATTGCGCAAACCCATGTTCAAGTTACCGACCAACGCCACCGCCCCGTTCTGCCCGTCCGAAGTCTCCGGCACCGTCACCGTTCCCGAGAGCGACCCATTCTGGAAGAAAGTCATCCGCTATGCCGGCCCCGGCCTGCTGGTGTCGGTCGGCTACATGGATCCAGGCAACTGGGCGACGGCCATCCAGGGCGGCTCCCAGTTCGGCTACCAATTGCTGTTCGTGGTCGTGCTGTCAAGCCTGGCGGCGATCGTGCTGCAATGCCTGAGCATGCGGCTGGGCATCGTCACCGGCAAGGATCTTGCCGTGCATTGCCGCGAGCAATATGCGCCGCTGCCGGCCAGGGCGCTGTGGCTGTTCGCGGAATTGTCGATCATCGCCTGCGACCTGGCCGAGGTGCTGGGTTGCGCGCTGGCCTTCCACCTGCTGCTCGGGGTCTCGCTGCCGACAGGCGTGGCGTTGACCGCGCTCGACACCCTGCTGATCCTGGCGCTGAAGGGCAAGGGCTTCCGCCAGCTTGAAGCCATCATCCTGGCGCTGATCGCCACCATCGCCATCTGCCTGTTCGCGGAACTGGCGCTGGTGTCGCCCGACTGGCACGCGGTCGCGGCCGGCCTGGTGCCGTCGCTGCAAAAAATCGCCGACCGCGATGCGCTCTACCTCGCCATCGGTATCCTGGGCGCCACCGTGATGCCGCACAACCTGTACCTGCACTCGTCGGTAGTGCAGACCCGCGTGCCCTCGCTCGGGACTGATGAACGCGAAGGACGAGGCCGCGAAGGGCGCCTGGCCGAAGCGATCAGGATGTCGCGTATCGACACCATCGTCTCGCTGGTCCTGGCCCTGTTCATCAACGGCGCCATCCTCGTGCTGGCCGCGGCTGCTTTCCACAAACCCGGCGGCGGCAACGTGATGGACATCGATCAGGCCTATTACCTGCTGGCGCCGGTCGCCGGCACGGCCATGGCTGCCATCCTGTTCGGCCTGGCGCTGCTGGCCTCCGGCCAGAGCTCGACCTTTACCGGCACCATCGCCGGCCAGGTGATCATGGAAGGCTTCCTCAAGATGAAGATTCCGTGCTGGCAGCGGCGCCTGATCACGCGCGCCCTGGCGCTGGCCCCGGCCATGGTCGGCGTGCTGACGCTGGGCGACCACGCGATCGGCAAGATGCTGGTCGGCAGCCAGGTCGTGCTCAGCATGCAATTGCCCTTTGCCATGTACCCGCTGATCCGCCTGACCGGCCGCAGCGACCTGATGGGCCGCTTCGTGAACGCCTGGTGGACCGCCGTGCTGGCCTGGTTCCTGTTCGTGGTGATCTCCGCCGCCAACGTGTGGATGGTATGGCAGGCGCTGTCCGGCTGAACGAGGAACCCGCCACGCATGCGGGCGCCATCGCCGCGCCGCCCTCTCTACAATCGGCTCCTGATAGTCATTGATCGAGAGGAGGTCATATGCAACAAGCACAACAAACGCCGGGCCAGGCCCTGCAGGGCAAACGCGTCGCCATTCTGATGACGGACGGCGTCGAGCAGGTCGAATACACGGGACCGCGCAGCTTCCTGGAAGAACAGGGCGCGCAGGTGACGCTGCTGTCGCCGAAGGCACCCGGCGAAGCCATCCAGGGCTTCAATCAATTGACCCCGGACCAGACCTTCAAGGTCGAGCAGGACGTGCGCGGCGCCAATCACGCCGACTTCGACGCGCTGGTGCTGCCGGGCGGCGTCGCCAACCCGGACCAGCTGCGCCTGTCGAGCGAATCGATCGCCTTCATCCACGATTTCGGCATGGCCAACAAGCCGATCGCCGCCATCTGCCATGGTCCGTGGACCCTGATCGACGCCGAGCTCGTCACCAACCGCCGGATGACCAGCTGGCCGACGCTGCAGGTCGACCTGGAAAATGCAGGCGCGAAATGGAGCGATGAACAGGTCGTGGTCGATGGCAAGCTGGTCACCAGCCGCAAGCCTGACGATATCCCGGCTTTCAACCAGGCGATCCTGGCGCAGTTGCAGTAATCAATGCCTGCAGGACATCGCGCGCCGTACCCGTCGCAGCCTGCCTAGAATGGACCTCCAAATGTCGATGATTGATGGAGGTCTTATGTTGGAACAAGCTGCCGGCAAGCCGCTGGAGGGCGTACGCGTCGCGATGTTGATGACCGATGGCGTGGAACAGATCGAATACACCAGCCCGCGCGCCTTCCTCGAAGAAAACGGCGCGACCGTCGTGCTGGTATCGCCCAAGCAGGCCGGCGAAGAAGTGCAGGGCTTCAACCAGCTGCAGCCGGCCGACAAATTCAAGGTCGAACTCAACGTTGCCGATGCCAATCCCACCGATTTCGACGGGCTGGTGCTGCCGGGCGGCGTCGCTAACCCGGATCAACTGCGCATGAGCAAGGAAGCGATCGCCTTCATCCGCGGCTTCCCGGTCGAGGAAAAGCTGGTCGCGGCCATCTGCCACGGTCCCTGGACCCTGATCGACGCCGGCATCGCCACCGCCAAGCACCTGACCAGCTGGCCGAGCCTGAGGCGCGACCTCGTCAATGCCGGCGCCGAATGGACCGACGACGAAGTCGTGATCGATGCGCGCCTGGTCACCAGCCGCAATCCGGGCGATTTGCCGGCGTTCAATGATGCCGTGCTGAAGGAGCTGTTGCTTGCGCCGGGAAACGATCCGGGTCCCACGTCGTGAGCGCTTGCTGCGGCCGGTCAAGCCGGCTCATGGCTCGGCGGACCATTGCCCAAGGCTGGCCGACGCCAGCATGTCGCAGGCTTTCTCCAGCCATCGCAGTGCGGCGATGGGCAGGCTGACCTCGCTGGCATAACCCTCCAGTGTCACGGCCACCGACGACTGGTCGAGGTTCGCAAAAACCACCACCGAGACCGGCGGCTCGCCGCCGACCTTGTCGCGGATGTCCAGCACGCCCAGCTGCACCGGGAATTCGCGGTCGCGCTGCTCGCGCGCCAGGCCGCGTCCGGCCTTCAATTCCGCAAACCGCGCCAGGTGCCCGGCCAGGTCGGCCGGCGCCGTGCAGCGCTGGGCCGGACGCTCGTCGGCGAAGGTCGACTGCACGTGGAAGCGGGCGCCGCGGCTCGAGCGCTGCAGGGTCGTCATGCCGTTGCGCGTCGTGTAGCTGAGCGACAGGATCGTATCCGGCGCAAAGCCGGCCAGGGTATCGCCGCGCTTGACGGCCACCGGCGCCGGCGCCAGCACCCGCGGCGCGAGTGCGGCCCCGGCGATCATCCCGGCTGCGAACAGGCCGGCGCCGGCGATCAGCAGGTATTTGCCGCGCAGGCCGGCCGCGCCGAGGCCCGATGCATCGGCGTCGCGATTGAGGATCAGGCGGGGATCGATGCGTCGCATGGCCAGGCCCGGAAGAGGAGGTGGCTCTACGGTGCATCAAATTGCCGGAGTTCGATTGAGGCGTCTCAGCCGCCGGCGTTTGCGTGCCGGTGGCGTTCTTGTTCGCGTTCTTCGATCAGCGCGGCGCGAAATTCGTTGGGCGGCTGAGGTAAATGTCCAGCTGAACAAGAAGCTTCCCACCGAGGCTCTGGCCGCCGATACGGATGCTCACGCTCGATTTATTGTTCAATTCAAGTTGAATGCCGGTGGCGAACGAGCCTTTTTCCAGGAATGGCATGCGCATGTGGACTTCGCCATTTTCCAGTTTGGCTTTGACGTCGGATTCGCTGCTCATGCCGGGGATGTATTGGAAAGTGCTCAGGCGGAGGGTTTCACCCGAAAACTCGGGGCCGGTGAATACGGCTTCCTCGTCGCGTTCCATCAAAAAGGATTTTGAAAAAGTCAGTTCCTTGCCGTTTATCTTCAACATCGTTTTCCATCTCTGTATGTTGCGCAGGCGTGCTGCATTGACTTAATGCTAACACGGTGGGGTGCGGCGCCTGAGCACGACTCGCCACTTTCGCTCGGTGGCCAGAATCTCATCGGCGTGCGCGCACGGCGGGAAAATTTCAATGCCCATAGTTTCGATGTCGTGAGTTTCTACTTCCGTGATACGACCGATGCAAAGCCGGAACCGAACTTGTTCCGATCTTCGGCACGGATAATGGAAAATGCAAGGAGCGTTACGAGATGACGATCGGCGGCGGCGCGGATTGCATATTGGACGACTTCCGCTTGTTGAAGGCGCAGGGACGGCAGCCTGCTCGCCTTGTTGTCGCTCATCGAGATATGGGCGAGTCTTATGCTGCCCCGGCGGCGTCCGCTTCATTTACTGCGACCTGATGCGCAATGACGAGGGCTTGCCGGGTGAGCCACCGCTTTATTTTGAAGAGAAGAGCCGGGCGAACAGCCGCCAGAAATATTGCGATGTCAACGAGGCCTTCGACCGGGAGCTGAAGATGGGTACGTCCAGCGGGCTATAGCCATGCTTCGACACCGCCGTGATGCGAACACGTGCCGTGCCTGTGCTGGCTGAACGAATAGCTGCCATCGCGGCACTTTGCGCTGGCGCCGGATGGCACTTGGTCCTGAATCGACTTTGCGGGGGAATGCACTTCCTGTGCGTCTCTGGATTTGTAGTGGCGGTGCGAGAACAGGACGGCTTCATTTGGCTTGGCGTTGCGTTCTACCGTTGACCTGGGGACGTCGCCTGCCTTTGCAAGCTGCTGTTGTAGAAGTGGGGCAGCGTCGGGTGCGCGTTGCGCATGCGCTGCGCTGCTGGCGAGAGTGATTGCCAGTCCGAAGACAAGTGCCCTCATGTTTTTTCGTTCGGCCAGCGGCTGAATGCGAATACCCACAGCATGATGACATTCAGTAGTGGGATAAAGGAAAGGAAACTCCAGAGTCCCGAGTAGCCGGCCTTGGTGAGGATGCGCCAGACCGGTACGATGTATATCGCCAGAACGAAAAGAAGGATTAGCCAGTGCCAGATGCTGAGTGTGCCCATTATGGTCCCGATGTTGTGCATTTGCGGTTGCAATTGCTTGGCGGAATGATACGCGGGACTGCTGGTAGAAATACTCTCCAATCTTCACGATGGGAGCTGCAGTTTTAATCCTGGAAGAGTAAGGCCAAAGCAGCGTGTTATTAGAGCTGCACTGGTATTCAGTGGAGGCACTGCACAATCGCTGCGCGATTGCTTGAACGGACGAATCGGAGAGGCCTTGCGCCTGCCGGCGCAAGGCCGCTACACCGGCGCGCCGCGGTGCGGCGCGAAACCCCGGCTCCGCCCCTCGTCCGTGCCGGACGAGGATCCGATTCCCGCAGCCGGAACGGCAGTATTCAAAAACAAAGCCCGCCAGGCTTGCGCCTGGCGGGCTTTGTTTTTGAATACTGGTGGAGGCGGAGGGAATCGAACCCTCGTCCGCAAGCACTCTACAGACAGTTCTACATACTTAGCACTATCATTTAATTTAACCGGCACAACGGGGATGTGCACCCTGTGTACCAGCGAGTTACCTTAAATTTCGGAAGCAACCAAGTAACCCGGTTGAATCCTAGCCTCTGTAAATGACTCTACTTGCCTTGCGGCCCACCCCAGAGGCGAGGTAGTGTAG
>Ga0308160_10006199_pt1 | contig 12248 bp, 12 predicted proteins | sample PhyFR1_FD_201036 | JGI IMG/M metagenome (GOLD analysis project Ga0308160, IMG submission 201036) | Phyllosphere microbial communities from UC Gill Tract Community Farm, Albany, California, United States - DLSLF.R1 | ecosystem: Host-associated > Plants > Phyllosphere > Unclassified | place: USA... | reverse complement strand
AAACTCGAGTGCGTTTCCCCCCGATACGTCTGCTGTAGGGTTTGAATAAGCGGCTGACGAGGTTGTTGTTCTTTCTCCGTTGATGCGTGATTAGGAAGGCCAACTTTTTCCTCGAGTGAGTGTTCATTCGCGGATTTCTTGACCCAGCGCCTCGGGTAGATAGTCACTAACATGTAGCTTGACGAATTGTCTTCTTGCCAATCTCGCAGGAACATCCTAGACCTCGTTGAAGAACCTATCGATTCGAGGATTATGGCTTATCTCAACGCTGACCCGGTTGGGGATGGTGGTCAGTTCGATATGGCCGTCAATATTGTCGAGGTGAGTACGACGCCAGGTGTTACCGGGGGGCGATACAAGAGGAGCCCAGGCTGACAGGAGGTTGACTGGCCGGGGTGATAGAAATACGGAATCGTCCCTCAAGCGGTTTACCCTGAATCTTTCTCCTCGTCGGCCTCTGCTACCGTCAACACGATCGTCACCGCCAAACTCCGTGAATTCGGGTTGGAACTCCGACAAATCGTGGATCTCCTCCAAAATCAACGATCGGACATGACCAAGGACCGAGCGGTCGACCAAGCTCGAAGGAGGAAAGACGAGATGATGAAGGTCATCTTTGATGTTCTTAGCTGCACGATGGGAACCCCTCCGAAACCCGATGCCGAGTTTGTCTGGGAGACGTATGATCGGGATGGCAAGGTGTTGAAGGTGGTTGCGACTCCGAAGGGGTTTTATCAAAAGTATACGGGACCTTATCGTCCTAACGAGTGTTTCTCGTTGATCAATGACCCGAGGAACAAGTACGATCAGCTTTACACGGTCGAGAGGCTGGGGAACGTCAAGGGAGGCTTGTCTATTCGATGTAAGTTAGAGCTTTATGAGCGTCCATTGTGGGAAGATGGTGAGCTGATTATCCTCCCGCTGCGCAGATGTCAATGCGCCAGCCGAGGCGCTTGAAAAAGCTGTCATCGCTTGTATCAAGGCCGATCAGCCGGTATTCTTCGGCAGCGATTGTACTGCGCACGGAGTGAGGACCGGAGGAATCTGGGATACCAAGGTTTACGATTATGAGGTTAGTCGTTGGATTCCAAATCTATCGTTCCTGAGACGTATCTCTGATCGCGATCCAATGATGGTGTCTGCTGGTGTTTAGAAAGCCTACGGATTCACACTCGGAATGAACAAGGCTCAACGTTTGCAGACGGGGGATAGTCTTGCCAATCACGCGATGGTCATCACCGCCGTTCACTTGGACGACAATGGCAAGCCTATCCGATACAAGATTGAAAACTCTTGGTCTGAGGAGGCTGGAAACAAGGGGTTCTTTATGTGTACTGCGGACTGGTTCCGAGAGTGAGTGTCGACACATTGACAACGGCTAGCGCTACTCTAACGCTCGACTACGCTTGCACAGATACGTATACCAGGTCGTCATCCCTCAGAAGTTGGCCGAGACCAAGTACGTTGATATTCTCAAGAGCGAGAAATACGTCACCCTACCTGCTTGGGACCCTATGGGCGCTTTGGCTTGATACGGCCAGGGGGTTTGTTCTGACAGTCAGGTTCTGAATTTGTAGTATGGTCGTTAGGAAATCCAGGAAAAACTCTTGTACGCCGTTCGACGGTGATCGTGATTGAATCAAGAATTCGTGCTCCTTCCAGAACGATAGCGCAAGCAAACGGGAAGCGCAGCATGAGTTCAGACTTGCAGACCGTGTTATTGTCGGCTCGAGCAGGGACCTATCTGCGGCCTTATCGTCTCGTGGCTCTTCCATCTTGAATGAATGTGCTTCTCCGACATGCGTGCATACTCTACGCAAGTCGTCCGCACGCCTTCGTCCAGTGTGCAGCCGAATTGGGTCTTCCAGGTATTCGGCTGGCGTTTCTCGTGCGCATGTCAACTCTTGCGGTCGCCATCGCCAGCGAGACCCAGCCCTGGCTGCTCCAGTTCATAGTCTCCACCCTCGGGTGATGTAGGACCACGGAACGATGGGCGCTCTGCTGGATATATGCCGACCCCCTTTGCGATTTAATTGAAGCGACTCACCGTCTTCAGCATCCTTCTGAGATGTCTCCCAAATGCGGTCGCGTTCAGCTTGGCCACTTTCCAGTATCCTGTCCCGTTGACAGCCCATTCCCTTACCCCCTTTTGTTGTCCTACCATGCCTAAGCACCCCTCTTTCAGTCGTTTCTTCGACAACCGATCTTTTACTCTCCAGCGATTGACGCTCGATGTCCTCTAGTTCGTCTCCAACGCCATTCACCTGCGTCGTGCTTCCGGACCAGGTTTATGGTCGGCAACAAACTCAGAAGGATATCGATTGGGGTAGCGAAACATTCGTTCTCTCTCGGGTGCCCAGTACCACCGTAGCCAGCTCTGGCCCAAGAGCTTGGCGACGAATGTCGCATGTTGAGTCAATCATACCCCTCAAACCTCGATAATCGAGGGGAAACATCCATCAATCGTGATCGCGTCTCCTTTGGGAACGAGAGCTCGGTTAGTCGAAGGTCGGCTCCCTGGCAAGATCAAATTCTGGACCATCGTCAAAAACGACTACTTGGGCAAGATGAATCGCCTGAACACGATGCGATCCCAGTTCCTACCGGAGGGGATCGAGATCTATTTCTGAGTTCCAGCCGAGTTCCACGGGACCGTGAACGTCAGAGGAGACGTCACCAGAGGGCAACTCTTCTCTGGTCTGCAACGCTTGACCGGGGCATACCCCTCCAGGGTTGGCATCAGGAAGGACCGACGCTCCTTTCAATTGCAATTCCTTCTTGCCAGAACCATCAGCGAGTTGCGAGAGGATTCTACGCAATGGACCGAATGGAAATCTCGGAACCGGCGGCACTCCATGGAATGGTCAATACGAAAGGACAAGGGGTAATCTTCTGCAATCTGCTAGGGATACTAGCATCGGGGAAGATACTCTTGGGTCAGATTGTGTTACTTCTCGATGGAGTAAGGCAAGGCTAGTGCATTCTTCGTGGTTATCGTCATTAAATGTCGTGTGATTTATAGCGAATCCCATAAGAGTGTCAACAGGATCGGCACGCGAATATACAAAATCCCTGGGTAAATAGTCGCTCAAGATGGCATGCATGGAAGCTGTTGCAAGAAAAGATGTCTCGGCTCATGCTCGAGAAAGGTTCTGGTATACTGTGGTCGTGTTCTCGTATTCTTTCTGGAATAACCTGTCCATTTCTTTGATGATCCACCTTTAAATTGGCCATTGGTGAGTGCGCGCAAGATAACGGGTATCGGCGAAAACTGCTTACTTCATGAACTCGGCTAGGTGATCTCGCAACAGGTTGACCGATTCGGTATCCATGTTCGTGTGTGCGATGAACGATGGCAAATTCACTACGTGCGACGTGTCAATCCATTTGTTCTCGCGAATTTGCCGTGATCATCGGTTGCACTCACCGAACAGCCTGAGTAGATGCTCTGCACCATATATCTCGCTCATCGGTTTCTCTTCCTTTGTCTCCTTCCTTTGTTCGATGTATTGTGCTCGTTCGAACCGGTAAAGGAGATTGTTTCCGAGGCATTTATCAAAATAGACGATAAGACCCGCCATGATTTCGTCCAGCAAGGCATCCGCGCGCCTAAAATAGAAGAAGCTTGTCAATCCTTGATCACCGTTGTGGCTGATCAACTGAGCTGCTGGTACCCACGATGCCTTCTTGTCTGTTCGTTTCTCGTTGCGATACTCTTTGTACTCTTCGATGATCTCCTTTACATTTGGCTTTCGGGGTAGAGATACGAGCTTTTATTGAGAGAGCTTGAGATCAGTATCGTGGTAGAGTGAGTGCAATTTGCGTCGCAGCCTACTTGGTAATTCTTCGTGATCGCTTCCCAATCATCCACCAGTTTGACGCGAAGAACATCTGGGATTGGTATTTTCACTTCAGGTCGTTTAAGGTATTGCTCCTCCTACGGAGCAGTGAAGTTTGATGTCATCAGATACGTCCGGTAGAATTAACCGACTGAGCTAGTCTTCCACATACTGTGTCGAACGCTTCTCCTCTTGTCCGTTTCTTGCCTTTAGGTTCTTGCTTGGCTGGACCTTTGCCCTTGTCCACCGGAGCGTTGGGTGCGGGCGAGGCAGCATCCGACCTGCTAGAAGCTTTGTCTACTCCTGATTTCGCTGCTCGAGCGGCTTTCTGGGCGGCAAGAGCTTCCTCCTTCAACCGAGATTGCTTTTCCCGCCCTGCTTTATCGTCCTTTAGCACTCTCGTTTCTGGTACCCATTCGTCCCATCTGTACGTAGGAAAACAATCGCAACAGTGAGCCTGAAGTCGCAGTACGAACACGATCATCAACACCGACGTCTTCTTCCATCCCTTGTAATGTACAAGATAGTGCGGCCCGATGACCCCACTTTGCGTCGTTTTGGCATCCCAATCTTCAGCCTCCAGCACCTTCGCGAATTAAAGTCGACCAAGATTGTATTAGCTACGCTCTATCGGTAAGTTCAGAGCTCTACCTGCGACAATAATGAATTGCGCTCACCTGGGCTTCATATATTAGCGGACCATGAAAGCACAATACATTCTCCTTGACCGCGTAGTTCAGAGCCATGTTCTAGTGGCTCTTGTCTCAGGGATCCTTAGTCTGGTCGGCAGCACTGTATTGTATGAGCGACAGTGTCCCTTCCCCGTTGATCAAAGTCTTCTGATCACTTCCCAGATGTCAGAGAGGTTGCCGTCTCACCGGATCCTTGTCAAGTGCTCGGGCGCGTCCTTTCGCGTATCCTCGGGCAGACTTTGAGTGAAGCCGTTACGGCATCGATCCAGAACATATTCGAACGATCCTCGATCGAAGGGAAAGGCGGAGCGATTCAAGACTTTTGAGATGGTTGAAATTCTTGCTTGCAGTCCGCCAAACTGCAAAGACCCGCTTCGCACCGCACAACGGCCAGGGGGATTCTTCAGTAATCTCGGCTGCTCATTAAACCCTTGGATTCGTCTCCATTTACCTTATAATAGTCGGTACAGACAGAATCGTCCAATAAATTCTTGCATGATGTCATCCGCAAAAACTTTTGCAGTCCCCATTGAAAATACCCGAGTGAGTAGTCAAACACCTTCAATGATAGCAGAGATCAAGCTGAAGAGATATCGCATCGTATTGTCCTGTTTAGAATGTCACTGTATTTGCACACGTAGATCACGGAAAGACGTCGTTTGTGGATTCGCTCTTGTCGGCGAACAATATCATCTCTTCTCGACTGGCAGGCAAGATTCGGTACCTTGATTCCCGAGAAGATGAACAAGAACGAGGGATTACGATGGAGAGTAGTGCTGTATGTCATCATAGTAGAGTCTTGCTTGAGGGACCAGGTGTCTGATTGAGGCTTTACATCTCTAGGTGTCACTATCTTTCCAGATGTTGCGACGAGCTAAAGATAGCCAAGGTAAGCAGGACGGTTCCGAACGTGTCTGCAGGATGAACCTGATGAATTCGTGTACTGCAAACAGAACCTATTCCTTGTCATCATATCTTGAACCTGATCGATACGCCTGGGCATGTGGACTTTGCTTCAGAGGTCTCCACTGCATCCCGATTATGTGATGGCACGCTGGTATTGGTCGACGTTGTCGAGGGTGTCTGCACTCAGGTATGTCGTGACGCTACTCTTGAACGGAATCAGGACACTACCTGATCACCTGCGTCTCACTTTGGACAGACGATCGCTGTGTTGAGACAAGCTTGGATGGACAACCTGAAGCCGATCCTGGTGATCAACAAGATGGACCGTCTTATCACTGAGCTCAAACTCTCGCCTTCTGAAGCGTATCATCATCTGTCTCAACTAATCGAGCAAGTCAACGCTGTCATGGGAAGTTTCTTCGCCAGCGAAAGAATGGAGGAAGATCTTCGTTGGCGAGAGATGCGAGAGGCACGTCTCGCTGAGCGAAAAGCCCGAGAAGAAGAGATGGATGAGCAATCGGTCAACGCGGAGGACGATGGTGGCGAATTCGAGGAAAAGGAAGATGAGGACCTTTATTTCGCGCCAGAGAGGGGGAATGTCATCTTCGCTTCCGCCATCAACGGATGGGCTTTCCGATTGGGCAAATTCGCACAGCTTTACGCGGCCAAGCTAGGGATCCAGGAGCAGAAATTGCGAAAGGTTCTATGGGGGGACTGGTATCTTGATCCCAAGACCAAACGGGTTGTCGGCCGAAAGAAGGCATTCGAGGGCGGCAAAGGAAGGTCTTTGAAGCCATTGTTTGTTCAGTTTGTTCTTGACAATATTTGGAGAGTCTACGAGACCGTTCTGGAAGAACAGTGAGTTTCGCCACCGACATCTAGACCTGCAGCCATTGACCGGTTCCGATTCTCACAGCAACCCTGCGAAGGTGGAAAAGATCGTGACCGCCCTCAATCTGAGGATCAACCCTCGAGAGCTGAAAAGCAAAGACACGAAGAACCTTTTGACGGTGATCTTCCAGCAGTGGTTGCCGCTATCAACCTGTGCTTTTCAGGCGGTGGTGGACATCATACCCTCGCCCCTGACTGCTCAACCGATCCGGTTGCCTCGAATGTTGCATCCGACCGTATATACGTCGCCATCTGCAGGTGCCATCAAGCCGAATACCAAATTGGAGGAGGACCTCTATGCTTGCCATCAGGGCGACAACGATAACGTGGTCGCATACGTCAGCAAGATGTTTGCCATCCCTAAAGCCGATTTACCCGAGAAGCGTCGAAAGGAGGTGACTGCTGCGGAGATGAGGGAGCGGGGGAGGATCGAACGGGAAAAGCGAGCAGCTGCAGCCGCTGCCGCTGCCGAGAATGGAGACCAGGAGGAGGCGGCTTTCGTTCCGCTTGACAGTGCTGTTCTCAACGGCCGGCCTGATACCCTCGCCCCGGAAGAGCAAGCATCAGATGAGGCGGAAGACAATGTCGGAGAGGCTTTGATCGGATTTGCCAGGATATACTCTGGGACGATCAAGCGAGGCAGCAAGGTACACTGCATCCTTCCGAAGTATGACGCCGCGCTGCCTCCAAATCATCCTCGTAATGCGCGATATATCCAGACGGCAACCATTACCAACCTGTACATGATGATGGGCAGGGAACTCATGCCGGTGGAAATCGTGCCTGCGGGGAATATCTTCGCCATAGGTGGTCTTGAAGGCAAGGTCTTGCGAAATGCTACAATCTGTGCTCCGGGCTCGGCTGGCATTAGCGAAGCATCCAACGCGGATGACCAGTCGTTCGTCAACTTAGCAGGTGTCGCCATGCAGTCTGCTCCTATCGTGCGGGTGGCTCTCGAGCCAACGGAACCAGGTGGGTCGAGTAAAATTTTCACCTTTGAATGTTTGCTCATGCCGAGTGCCAATCCGCCGTACTCGCAGTTGACCTTCCAAAGTTGGTGGAGGGACTACGCTTGCTCAACCAAGCAGATCCTTGTGTCGAAGTGTTGGTGCAGGAGACTGGAGAGCACGTCATTTTGACAGCCGGAGAACTGCATCTTGAGGTGAGCAAGGAGGCCATGCTTCAAACGAGAGCCAATTTGACACCTGTTCAACTGTGGACGATCAGCGGTGTCTGAAGGATCTAAGGGAACGTTTCGCCAAATGCGGGATCAGTGCGTCTGAGGCCATCGTTCCGTTCCGCGAGACTGCTGTCAAGGCTGCGGACATGAACCCATCGAAATCGACAGAAGGTGTCAGAGGCAAATTCATCGGAACTAGTGTGGGATCCTTCGTGACCGTGACGGTTCAATCAGCTCTGCTTCCGGAGGCTGTAGTCGATTTCCTGCAACACGCTGCCAGCACCCTCCAGACACTCCACGATCAAGATCGCCAAGCCCAGTCAGATGGAAGCCGGGATGATGTGTCCACGGATAGAACCGCTCAGCTGATGAAGCCTGCTGATTTCTGGAATAAGCTCTCGTCGTTGCTAGACGAAGCCGGTCCTGAGTGGAAAGGCACCGCCGATCAGATCTGGGCGTTTGGGCCCAAGCGTATCGGACCGAATCTTCTGATTGACAAGACTGGATCCAGCGCAAGGGGATTGCGAGCGAAAAGTCAATTGATTTCTGAAGCCCAGGCACAAGGCAAAACCGCAGCAGAGGTGGCCGACTTGGTGACCCAATTAAAGCAGGCGAACATCAGCGAAGATGCATTGGACGGACAGATCGAGGAGAAGGCTTCCCAGCGATTGCTTAGTGAATTTGACAACAACATCGAGACTGGTTTCCAGTTGGCCACATATCGAGGGCCGCTGTGCGCTGAGCCGGTCATCGGAATGGCGTATATCGTGGAGAAAATCGAGATCTCCAAGGGCGAAGAGAACGACGATACCCGTAAGTTCTGCTTGTCGTCCCACGACGAGGATTCACGACTGATTTTCAAGTCTTAATCTGTAGTCAAGAGCCGTATGCCGCAAGTTACGGGGTCCATCATCTCCGCTGTGAGAGACGCCTGCAGGAACGGATTGTTGGACTGGTCGCCGCGTATCATGCTGGCCATGTATTCTTGCGACATCCAAGCATCAAGTAGGTCTTCGCGAGATTGGCTCTCACGCAATTCCTGACCTGTATTACCTTTGCAGCCGATGTTCTTGGGAAAGTGTACGCTGTCGTGGCAAGGCGACGGGGACGAATTGTCTCAGAAGAGATGAAGGAGGGAACGTCTTTCTTTACGATCCGCGCCCTGTTGCCTGTCGTAGAGTCCTTCGGCTTCGCAGACGGTAAGCAGTACTGCTCGGGGAGGAATGGACTTTCGACTGACAATCCCTGTCGGCAACAGAAATTCGAAAGCGATCTTCAGGCGCAGCCAGTCCTCAGCTGATTTTCAGCGGGTAAGTTTAGATGCTTTCTCTTGTAGCGCTCCGCCAAGGCTGACCTACCGCCCTCAATAGTTTCGAGATGCTGGATGAGGATCCGTTTTGGGTGCCCACGACAGAGGAAGAACTGGAAGACTTTGGAGAAAAGGCCGACAAGGCCAACATTGCAAAGACTTATGCAGATGGCGTCAGGAAGCGAAAAGGAATGTTTGTCGAACAAAAGGTCGTTGAACACGCAGAGAAGCAGAGGACTCTTAAGCGTTAGAGATCAACGGTCCTCGCTGGAGCAGATCGGTTGTATAGACTAGCTATAGACTAGCGATGGCTCGTCAATTCAATGACCTCCTGTTCACTGATGCAGCCCTGTTTGTCCCGTGCCCAATTTCGCACATCCGGTGATTTCGACAATCATCGATTGGCTCGTTCCGTTTTTCGTGGCGCCTGTTGTGAGCGACCTTATTTGGGGGTTCACATCAATGACCCTCGGTCATTTCCGCAATTCATCACGTCTGTCAACGCCGAACCACCAAGTTTCCGAATCGTTATGTATATAGTCAAGCACAACAGGGATCATCGTCCCGGTGAAACACACTGTCTCGCCTCTACCCGCCTCACTCTCATCCCAACCTGTAGACCAATCTATGCCTTCCTCTCGACCTCGATGTTGTCAAAGTAAGCACGCTCATTGTTCTCGGCTTCGACTTGGAGGACGATGGGGGTCATGTATCGGTTGTCCTGCGAGGTTTTGAAGTGGAGAATTACCAGGACGAGCGGGCGTAAAATAATGTAGAGGGAGCCGGAAACAGACAGGGGTAAAATAAAGGAGATGCATGATTCCATCAATCTCAGTCGGAACGAATGTCAAGCATACGCAATCGAGACGAACCTGCTCGGGCGTAACCCACTGGTCCTTGGGAAGACCCTTGTGTTGAATAGATTGCTGGATGGCAGTCCTGATTCGGAAAGCTCGGTCGTACTGCTCTCGCTCGGACAGACGAGAGATGGCCTGATTGTCGTCGCAATTGTGATCAACAGGAGCACTTGTCAGCCGTACTTCTCATACGAGTAGTCAGATTCTTTCCGATCACAGTGCTAACCTTCTGGACATCCTCTCGCTCCTCCATCAGCAAATCATCCCACTTCAATCCCATTGATCGGTGACCGGAAGCCTTGGCATAGAGCTCAGCAACAGGCTTCAAAGCCCTGAACAACGAAGGCGAGTAGCTCTTGATCGTAGGAGCGAGCCTGTTTCAGTCATGAAAAGCAAAAGCAGATCCAGGATCGAGCGTAAACTTTCAGATGTCCGATTGTATGCTTGAGAAACGAGCTTTGACTTGCGAGAAAGAAAGAGCACCCCAGACCATTTTGTTAGTTTGATATGTCTAGCGTGAGTTAGGTTGCTAAAACTGAGATGTCAGGGATGACAATCGGTCTCAAGTCGAGCAGTCAATAACAACCGCCAGAGCTTCAACTTGAGATCGAAATCCCATCGAACCCGAGGTCGGAGCGGCGGGATGGCCCGTCTTTGATTGGCCTTGAAGCCAAGCGCGACCGGGAGCCGAGGGTTACCTAACAACTGCAAGTCTCGATGCGCTTCTTTGCTTCAAGCAACAATCTGTCCCGCGCACAACACCCCCAGAGCTCGATCGTTGTTGCCGGCCGAGAGCGTTTGGCGTCCTTACGGCATGGATGACGGCAATTCTCTGGGGATCGGGAAGAATAGATTCCGCGGGCTGCTGTTGGGATTGTTGGGGAAATGATCCGGAGTGACGACCGCACAGAGCCGCCAGAGAGCGAGCAAGGTGGGTGGCCGAGTGGAATGTCGCACTTCTCTCAAGCACGAAGTTTGGGACAATTCTAAATTAGATCAAGTTCAGCTTTAAGACAACATTGTACTTCCCAACCTCTTCTCTTTCACCAACGACCCTTCTCTAGACTCGTCCCACCTGTACTTCGCTTCATTCACGAAGTCGATCTCTACGGGAGAGCTTTCACACTTTCTGCTCTCGCAAAGCGCCAGAGTAGAACTCGCATCAACCCCAAAAGTCGTCGACACCTGGGGCGGGCAAACCGAATTACGACCCGAATACAACGATCAACCCGGAACGTCTAGAGGTTTCATCCGAAGTTTCGACGACTTGACGAACACATACAAAAGCCTTTATCGCTCGACCACCTAGCGGGTAAAGAGGGAAAGCGGAATCGTATTATACCTAAAGATGGCTGCCGTCAAGGGCTCGTCCAGCCAGGACCGTTATGCGCATGAGAAGGTGGCACAATTCATTGGTGAGTCTTTTGCGATCCCTTGCATCGGGCTAACGCGGCTGCAGTATTTGCCGTGGTCGAGCTGAACGAACGCTGATGTGGGAATTGTGGACTGCAGGTGGAAATGACGTTCAGTCCGCACCAGCTGGCAAGATCTCTGACTGGGTCAAAGCGCACAATGGTCACACCGTCATCACCAAGGTGAGCTTCGGTTGCCCGACTCATGTCGTTAAATCTATTGACCCGCTACTCCGCTCAACAGGTCCTTATTGCCAACAACGGTATCGCCGCTGTGAAAGAGATCCGTTCGATCAGAAAGTGGTCTTACGAGACGTTTGGGGATGAGCGAGCCGTCGAGTTCACGGTCATGGCTACTCCTGAGGATCTGCGGATCAATGCCGAGTACATCAGAATGGCCGATCGATACGTTGAAGTGCCTGGTGGAAGCAACAACAACAATTACGCCAACGTCGACTTTATCGTCGATGTGGCTGAGCGAGCCGGCGTTCATGCGGTTTGGGCTGGTTGGTAAGTCTAGGCTCGACACCCCCCATTCCACAGCAGGAGAAGAACGACGACGTTGAATTGGGCGCTGATGTTCTACATCTCTGTCTCTGTCTCTAGGGGTCACGCTTCCGAGAACCCTCGTCTTCCCGAGACCTTGGCCAAGTCCAAGATCATCTTTATCGGTCCTCCCGGTTCCGCTATGCGATCTCTCGGAGACAAGATCTCGTCCACCATTGTCGCCCAACATGCTCAAGTGCCATGCATGCCCTGGTCGGGTTCCGGTATCTCGGACACCGTCATGTCTGATCAAGGATATGTCACAGTTCCTGACGCCGCTTACGCCAACGCGTGTATCACTTCGTGGGAACAAGGTCTTCGATCGGCCGAAGAGATCGGTTTCCCCGTCATGATCAAGGCTAGTGAGGGTGGTGGTGGAAAGGGTATCCGAATGGTCGACTCGGCGGAAAAGTTCAAGCTTGCCTTCCAGGCCGTCTTCAGCGAAGTTCCGGGTGAGTTCCGGGTTAATCGAAGCTGGTTACAAACTTAAGACTCACGCTTAGCCTTGATGCTCAGGTTCGCCCATCTTCATCATGAAGCTCGCCGGGTCCGCACGTCATTTGGAAGTGCAACTGATTGCTGATCAGTACGGAAACGCCATCTCGCTCTTTGGTCG
>Ga0308160_10006198_pt1 | contig 12251 bp, 10 predicted proteins | sample PhyFR1_FD_201036 | JGI IMG/M metagenome (GOLD analysis project Ga0308160, IMG submission 201036) | Phyllosphere microbial communities from UC Gill Tract Community Farm, Albany, California, United States - DLSLF.R1 | ecosystem: Host-associated > Plants > Phyllosphere > Unclassified | place: USA... | reverse complement strand
CCGTAGGCGATCGCCGACGGGGCGATGGTGTCCCAGCCGTACGCGTCTTCCGACGGAATGTGGTCGTCGCCTTCCCACGGACGGTTGGCGCTGGCCTTGCGGCCGGCGTGGCCGATCTGGATGCCGGCGACCGCGCCGGCAGCCTTGATGCGCGTGGCGATGTGCGACAGGCCTTCGACTTGCGCGTCGTTCCACAGGCCGGTGCAACCCGGGGTGATGCGGCCTTCCGGCGACACGGCGGTCGCCTCGACGATCACCAGGCCGGCGCCGCCGCGCGCGATGCCGGCGTAGTGGACCTGGTGCCATTCGTTGACGAAGCCGTCGTTGGCGGTGTACTGGCACATCGGCGGGACGGCGATACGGTTGCGGAGGGTGACGTCTTTGAGTTTAAACGGAGTGAATAAGGCTGACATTGCAGGTAACTGAGCTTTCGATAATGAGGATTGCAGGTCAAGCCGCGGTCTGCGCCGCGGCGGGCCGGCCAGTATAAGAGGATTGCGCCGAGCTTGCTGGCGAGGACTCAAAACCGGCATATCGCTGTGTGTTCGATCCGGATAGCCTAGATGTCGATGCTGATAATGTAAACTAATGAAGATTAATCGATTCCATAAAACCTGCTTATGCTGAATCCGCAATGGCTGCGCAGCTTCGTGGCACTCGTCGACACCGGCAGTTTTACGCGTGCGGCTGAACGTCTTGGCTTGACGCAGGCGGCGGTGAGCCAGCACGTTGCGCACCTCGAAGATGCGCTCGGGCAGCTGCTGATCCGCCGTCCGCGCCAGCTCGAGCTGACGCCGGCGGGCAGGGCGCTGCTCGCGTATTGCGATCAGCTGGAACAGGCCGACCGGCAGCTGCGCTCACGCCTGAGCGATGCGCAGGCGGACATCGGCGAAGTCAGCCTGATCACGCCGGGCAGCATCGGCCTGGCGCTGTATCCCATCCTGCTCGATTTGCAGCAGGCGCATCCCGGGCTGGCGATCCGGCATCGCTTCGCGCCCGATGCCGAAGCGCGCGAGGCTGTGCTGCAGAATACGTATGAGCTGGGGTTGGTGACCTTGAAACCCGACGATCCGCGGCTGGCGTTCGAGCCTTTCATCGAGGAACCGCTGGAGCTGATCGTGCCGGCGGCCGCGCAGGTGGCCGGCTGGGACGATCTGGCGCGCCTCGGCTTCATCGGCCATCCCGACGGCCAGGCGATGGCCACGCGGCTGCTCAGCCGCTGGTTTCCCGGTAATCCGGGTGTAGGCGCACTTCCGACCCACGGCTTCATCAACCAGATCGGCCTGATCCTGGAACCGGTGGCACGCGGGTTGGGTTTTACGGTCTTGCCGCGGCATGCGCGCTTGGCATTTGCGCGACCGGAAGCAATCCGTGTGATCGAGGGCGGCGGTGCCATCGTCGATCAGTTATGGCTGATCCATCGCGCCGAATGGCCGCTGTCGACGCGCGCTCAGCGGGTCGTGGCGCACATTCGGCATGCCTGCACAAACAAGCGCGTGTGACGCTGACTGCGGCGCCGTCAATGGCTGTACCATTGCGCCGCAGATCCTAACGCATGCAGATCAGAATGCCGTTGCCACGCTCCGCAGCGCTGTCGATAAAGTGCTTCATCGCCGTAAAGCTCGCCGTACAAAACTCCAGCGCATCAGGCTCATCCTGCCAGATCGACGGATAGATATCCTGTTTCTCCATCTCTTCCGCATCAAAGCGCTGCGCCAGCGTATCGGCATCGATCCCTTCCAGCGCATTCGCAATATCCTGCACCTCGTCCGCGCCAAGTGCACGCGCCGGACCATAGCCGGTATCGATGTCGCCGACTTCCTGCCCGCCGCCGCAGATGAAGTTGAGCGGCGGTTCGCCTTCCCAGGCGCTGCCGGTCAGCAGGTAATGCACCGCATGCCACGCCTTGTCGAGCTCGAATTCCTCGACCTCCGGGTCGTTGCCCTCCAGGATCTCCAGTACCAGCGGCGGATCGGCCAGCAGGTCATCGACGCGCTGGTTGCTCAGGCTGTACAAATTCAGTTGCATACCCATGGACGTGTTCCTTTATGAATGGACGGGACAACAAGACGCAAAAAAGCCACGCCCCTTGCGGAACGTGGCTTGTCGATATTACATCGAGTTGACTGAAAATTACAGCGCGTTCATCTCTTTCAATAGATTATCCGCGTGGTCCACCTTCTCCATGTTCCACAGGATGTAGCGGATATCGACCTGGATATCGCGCGTAGCCGCCTTGTTGAAATCCCAGTCCGAAATGATCGAATCCAGCGTGCCATCGAACGCCAGCCCGATCAGCTCACCGCGCGCATTCAGCGCCGCCGAACCCGAATTGCCGCCGGTAATATCCAGCGTTGCCAGGTAATCGACCGGCACGGTCTTCAGCTTCGGATCGACATAACGGCCGAAGTCCTTGGCGCGGATCGCGGCCAGTTGCTTCTCCGGTGCGTTGAACTCGCCTTCGCCGGTGTGCTTGGCAACCACGCCTTTCACGGTGGTGAACGCGGTCCAGGAACCGGTGCCGTCGGCGCCGTATTCGCGGCCCTTGATGTTGCCGAAGGTGACGCGCAGGGTCGAGTTGGCGTCCGGATAGACGGCCTGGCCCTTGCTGTTCATGTAGGCGATCTTGGCCTTCATGTAGCTCGCATAGGCTTTCTGGATATTCCCGCCGAGTTCTTCCTCTTGCGCTTCTTCCTTGCGGTCTGCGTCATACATGGCAACGGCGGCCTTGATGAAGGCGTCGTTGCTGGCCTGGAACTCGGCCGGCGACTTGTTGAGCCAGGTCGTGCGGAAGTCCTTGTTGGCCAGCTGGGAGCCGGCATACAGCTTGTCCAGCGCGGCCTTCAGCGCAGCTTCATCCATGCCCGGCTTGATGCCGAGCGCATTGTCGAAGGCGACGTTGTGCTCGCCCGCCGGCTGCGCGTTGTACTGCTTCAGGAAGTTCAGCACCAGCGCTTTGTCCACGGACTCCACGTAGGTGCGGTCCTGGCCGGTGATGGCGGCGTTCAGGCGCGGCATGTCGCGTTCCTGGTAGCCCGACTTGCGCTCGACGTCCGGCTTGGCGCGTTCGTTGGCCAGGCGGTACAGGGTGCGCGCCGAGTTCAGGAAGCGCGGGGTCGAATAGCTCAGGAAGAAGTCGCGCTTGGTGGCAGCATCGCGTTCGGCGATCAGCTTTTCGACGGTGTCGATGTCGGCGCCGAATTCGGCCTTGCGCGCGGCGTTGCCATTCACCCAGGCCTTCAGGGCATTGTGCTCGGCGGTCTTGCGCGCCAGGATGTCGCTGCCTTCGTAGCTGGCGATCATGCCCTTGCGGTTTTTATAGTAATTGTTGACGCCGGCGACCTGGCCCGCGTACTTCAGCTTGGCGGCGGCGTCGTTCTTGGTTTCGCGGTCGATCACGGCCAGGGTCTCGCCCGATGCCTTCACGAAGGCCGGGTAGTTCCAGTCGAAGGTGAATGCCACTTCCGACGGCAGACGGTGACGGTTGGTGCGGCCCGGGTAGCCCAGCGCCATGATGAAGTCGCCTTCCTTGACGCCTTCCTTGGCGATCTTCAGCACGTGCTTCGGCTGGTAAGGGACGTTGTCCTTGGAGAAGTCGGCAGCCTTGCCGTCCTTGCTCACGTAGGCGCGATAGAAACCGTAGTCGCCGGTGTGGCGCGGCCACATCCAGTTGTCGGTGTCGCCGCCGAATTTGCCGACGCCGACCGGCGGCGCGTGCACCAGGCGCACGTCGCGGATTTCCAGCTGCTTGATGCGGTAGAACTCGAGGCCGCCATAGAAGCTGGCCACGGTGCAGCGGTAGCCGGCGTCTTTTTCGCACTCGGCCACCAGCGCCTTCTGGTTCTTTTCCATCGCTTCCACGCGCGCTTTACCGCTCAGCTTGGCGACTTCCGGGGTGACGATGCGGTTGCTGACATTCTCGACCGCTTCGGTCACGAAGATGCGGCTGCCCGGCGCGGCCGGCAACTCTTCCGACAAGGTCTTCGCCAGGAAACCGTTGGCCAGCAGGTCGCGCTGCGGCGTCGAGTTGACGGCGACGCTGTTGTACACGCAGTGGTGGTTGGTGATGACCAGGCCTTGCGGCGAGACGAAGGACGCGGAGCAGCCGCCCAGGCTCACCACTGCGCCCATCGGGAATTCGGTCAGTTTGGTCAGGGTAGCCGGATCGAGCTTCAGGCCGGCGGCTTTGAGTTGCTTGGCTACTTGTGGCAGCTGCTGCGGCATCCACATGCCTTCGTCCGCGTGTGCGGCGAAGCTGGTGAGGATGGCGAGCGAGAGGAGCGATTTCTTCATGGCGTCCGTTCTTGTGGTCAGTGGTCTCTTGGCTCGAAAGAGCGGCCACAGTATCCATTTGACCCAGCCGGGGCGTCAACCGTTACTTTCTGTGAATTTTATAAGTGTACGAACCGTAGGGTGGGCACCCCGTGCCCACCCTACAGCTGTGCGCCGACCAGCGCGGCGATTTCTCCGGACAGCTTGTCGGTCCACGGCCGGTTCTCCCACTGCTGCAGCGTGACTTGGCGTGCGCGGTTCCAGTCGTCGTTGAACACCGCTTCCTGCCGTTTCGCAAAGTCGGCATCGAGCACGTTCAGGTTGGCCTCGTCGTTCAGGCTGAACGAGCGGTTGTCGAAATTGGTCGAGCCCACCGACACCAGCAGCGAATCGACGACCAGCGATTTCACGTGGTACATGGTCGGCTGGTATTCGGCGATCTTGATGCCGGCCTTTAAAAGGTCGCCCCAGCGTTCGCGCGAGGCGGCGCGCACCACGTCGGAATCGATGATTTTCCCGGGCGTGATGATGCGCACCTCGACCCCGCGCCTGGCGGCGGCGACCAGTGCCTGCACGGTCAGGTCGTCCGGCACGAAATAGGCGTTCGACAGGTGGATCGTGTGGCGCGCGGCGGTGATCGCCATCAGGTACATCAGGTGCATGCTTTCGCTGCCGCCGGTGGGCGAACTGGAGAACATCTGGGCCGGCATCGGGCCTTGTGCCGTGAGCGCGGGGAAGTAATCCGGGCCGTCGAGCACGACGCCGGTGGCCTTGGTCCAGTTGTCGTTGAACACGGCCTGCATCTGGCCGACCACCGGGCCTTCCACACGGAAATGGGTGTCGCGCCAGTGATCTTCATCCTGGCCGTGGCCGCGCCATTTGTCGGCGATGCCGACGCCGCCCGTGAAGCCGATGCGGCCGTCGGTGATCAGGAGTTTGCGGTGGGTGCGGTTGTTCAGGCGCGCCAGCTTCCACCATACCGGCTTGTGGTAGCGGTGCAGTTCCACGCCGGCCTTGCGCATCTCTTCCATCGACGCGTCGTCGATCTTGATGCTGCCCATCCAGTCGAGCAGCACGTTGACCTTGACGCCGGCGCGCGCACGTTCGGCCAGCGCATCGGTGAATTCCTTGCCGATCGAACCGGACCAGTAGATATAGGTTTCGAAATTGATCGAGTGGCGGGCTTCGCGGATTGCCTTCAGCATGGCGGGGAAGATCTGGTCGCCGTTGAGCAGGACCTCGGCCTTGTTGCCCTCGATGATGGGCGGTCCCAGCAGCACGCCGAGCGAGCGCCGGAACTGGGGATCGTTGGTGTCGTACTGGCGTGTCAGCTGGGTATCGATCTTTTTCTCGCTCGGCATGAAGTTCAGGACGAGCAGGCCGGCCAGCAGCGTGGCCACGACGGAGATCACGGATACGATGGGTCTCTTGACGCGCATAAATATTTTAAATGTAGACGTAAAAAAACCAACGCCGGATGAGCGTTGGTTTTCAGGGGTACTGCATTGAACTGATTAGCGAACGCGGCCGCGACGCAGCAGGTTCACGATGGCCAGCAGGATGACGGCACCCAGGAACGACACCAGCAGCGACGACACGCTGAAGTCATCCGAGTTGATGGTGCCCGAACCGAACAGCGGCGAGAGCAGCCAGCCGCCCAGGAAGGCGCCGACGATACCGACCACGACATTGAGAATCATGCCTTGTTCAGCGTCCGTTTTCATGACCATGCTGGCGAGCCAGCCGAGAATACCACCAACGACGATCCAGATAATGAACAACATGTCGATTCCTCCTCAAAGTGGAAAACATACTCCAGGCCAATTGATTGCCGAGGCCATGAGCAAAGTCTAGTGATGGGAACACCACGGGGTCGGTGCGGCAACGAACGTTAGACGCGCAAACCGGATGTGCGTTCTTTCCGGGGATGGAATGTCGCAAACAGGGTGCGTCAGCGAACAGAACGCTACTGCTGTGCGGCATATCGTGGCTTCACTCGCATCACCCAATACAACATCAAGCGGCTTGACACCGCGCCTTTGAAAGGACTCATCATGAGCATCTTCGACAGCAACGATCAGAACAAACAAAACCGCATGGTGACCGGCCTGTTCCCGGACCGCGCCAGTGCCGAACGCGCTTACAGCTCGCTCTCGACCCGTGGCTACGGCAAGGATGACGTCAACCTGATGATGTCCGACACCACCCGCAAAACCCACTTCGGCGACACCGAGACCGAACTGGGCAGCAAGGCCGCCGAAGGCGCCGCTGCCGGTGCCGGTATCGGCGGCACCATCGGCGCCGTGCTGGCCGGCGTGGCCGCCATCGGCACCAGCCTGGTGATCCCGGGTGCGGGCCTGGTCGTCGCCGGTCCGCTGGCCGCAGCGCTGGCCGGTGCGGGCGCCGGCGGCATCACCGGTGGCCTGATCGGTGCGCTGATCGGCGCCGGCATCCCGGAAGAGCGCGTCAAGCACTACGAAGAAGGCATCAACAATGGCGGCATCCTGATGGGCGTGACCCCGCGTTCGGACGAAGACGTCGCCCACATCCAGCAATCGTTCACCGATAACGGCGGCTCGCACGTGATCGGTACCGGCGTCGGCGCGCTCGCAGGCGCCGCCACCGGCGCCGCCATCGGCTCGGCTGCCGGCCCGATCGGCACCGTGGCCGGTGCCGCCATCGGCGGTATCGCCGGCGGTATTGCCGGCAAGGGTGCCGGCGAAGTCGTGAATCCGAAAGCGGGCGACGACCTGGGCGAACACCATCTGTCCAAAGGTGTCGGTGCCGGTGCCGGTGCGGCCGTGGGTGCGGCTGCCGGCGCGATCGGTGGTCCGATCGGCATGGCGGCTGGTGCTGCGATCGGCGGCCTGGCCGGCGGCGCAGCCGGCCGCGGTGCGGGCGAAGTGGTGAATCCGCACTCGGAAGACCGCCTGCATGAACACAACCTGGCCCAGGGTACCGGTGCCGGCGCGGGCGCCATCGCGGGTGCGTCGATCGGCGCCGCAGGCGGCCCGATCGGCGCCGTGGCCGGTGCGGTTGCGGGCGGCATCGCCGGCAGCATGGCCGGCAAGGGCGCGGGCGAAGTCGTGAACCCGAAAGCGGGCGACGAGCTGCATGAGCACAACCTGGCCGGCGGCGTCGGCACTGGCGGCGGCGCTGCAGCCGGCGCGGCCCTGGGCGCAGTGGGCGGCCCGATCGGCATGGCAGCCGGCGCAGCCATCGGCGGCATCGCCGGCGGCATGCTCGGCAAGGGTGCCGGCCACCTGGTCAACCCGACCGAGGAAGACGCCTACTGGCGCAACAACTACCAGACCGCGGCCGGCTACACCCCGGGCTACACCTACGACGACTATGCACCGGCCTACGCGCTGGGCTACAACAACGCGCGCCGCTTCCCGAGCTATGACATGGCCGAGCCGCACTTCGCCGACGAATGGGATCGCGTGAAAGGCAATTCGCGCCTGTCGTGGCCGCAAGCCAGCTCGGCCAGCCGCGCCGCCTGGGACAAGGTCGAGCGCGCGATTCCGGGTGATTCGAACCACAACGGCCTGTAATCGGACGGATGGCCACCATAATCGGTGGCCTGAAATACGTAGGGTGGGCACCCCGTGCCCACCCTATTTATATGGGCCTACGGCTTATTGTTTAACGCCTTCGACCTGGATCGCCAGCTTGACGTCCATGTTGAAGCCGTAGGACTCGCCGTAGCTCACGCCGAAGTCGTTGCGCTTGAAGGTGGCCGAGGCGTCGGCGCCGCAGACTTCCTTCTTGCTCATCGGGTTGATCATGCACTTGAACTTGTTGATGGTGAGCGTCACCGGCTTGGTCACGCCGTGCAGGGTCAGCTGGCCGTCGACGCTGGCCGGGGTGTCGCCCTTGAACACCAGCTTGCCCTTGTAGGTCGCGGTCGGGAACTTGGCGGTGTCGAACATCTCGTCCTTCTTGGCGTGCGCGTTCAGCGCATCGTTGCCGAAGTCGATGGTGGTGGTGTCGATGGTGATGTCGACGCTGCCGGTCTTGGCGGCCTTGTCGACCACGATGCTGCCTTCGGTCTTGTTGAACTTGCCGCGCCAGACCGACAGGCCGCCGAAGTGGTCGGCTTCGAAGCTCGGATAGGTGTGGGTCGGATCGATTTTATAGGTGTCGGCGGCGAACGCGCCGGTGGTGCAGGCGGCGGCCAGCAGGGCCAGGGTCAGGTGCTTGATTTTCATGTGTTTCCTCTCGGTTGAATTGATGTTGCTGTTTATTTGAATGCTGCTTACTGCGCCGCGGCTACGCGGAATTTGATGACGACGTCATCGGCGACGATGCCGGTGTCCTTCCATTCGCCTTCGCCGATGTTGAAGGCGAGGCGCTTGATCGGCAGCCTGCCTTCGAAGACCTGCTTGCCGCCTTCCGGCTTGACGCTCAGCGGGAAGCTCACGTCCTGGGTGCGGCCCTTGATGGTCAGCTTGCCGCTGACGTTCAGCTTGCCGGCGCCGGCCGGCTTGATCGCCGTCGACACGAAGCTGGCCTTCGGGAACTGGGCCGAATTGAACCACTCCTTCTTGGCGATTTCCTTGTTGTACTCGGGCGAGCCGATGTCGAGGCTGGCGGTGTCGATGTCGACCCGCGCCGTGGCCTTGTCCGGGTGCGCGGCGTCGTAGTCGATCTGCGCATTGAAGCGGGTGAATTTCGATTCGACCGGCGCTTCCATCTGCGTGAACACGGCCGAGACGCTGCTGTGCGCGACGTCGGTCTTGAGCGGGGCGGCGCCGGCTGCCAGCACGGTCGTTGCAAGCAGGGCGGCGAGGGTGGCGCGAAGTTTCATGGTGATTCCTTAAAATGAACGGCCGGGCAGCATGCGGCGCAGGGTGCCGTCGCGGTCGACGATCGCATGCTTCAGTGCGGCCAGCACGTGCAGGCCGACCAGCGCCGCCATCGACATGTTGAGCCAGTAATGCACGCCTTTCAGCGTTGCCGCGAGTGCCGGGTCCTTGGCCATGAAGACCGGCAGCTTGAACAGCCCGAAATACACGACCGGCACGCCGGCCGCCAGCGTATACAAATAGCCGGAGACCGGTACCGCGAAAATGAACATGTACAGCAGGTGGTGCAGGCCGTGGGCGGCGCCGCGCTGCCAGGCCGGCATCGACGCCGGCAAGGCCGGCGGGCGGTGCCGCAGGCGCCACAGCAGGCGCAGCACGGCCAGCAGCATCACCGTCACGCCGGCCCATTTGTGCCAGGAATAGTAGCGCAGCTTGGTGGGCGTGAAACCGGGAATGTCGGTCATGACCAGGCCCAGCGTGAACGCGCCGACGATCAGCGCAGCGATCAGCCAGTGAAGCACGATCGCGGTCGTGGTGTAGCGCTGCATGTGGGCTCCAAGATCATTACGTATGGCATGACTGTACCTGTTCCATCTTTTGCTTGGAAGCCACGGTAGCGGATAACATTGTTCAGTGAGCGGGACAATCGACCAGTTTGCCAACTACTTTTCCCATATGCATGCACACCGTTGCATTTCTGCCAAAGCAACCAGGCTGAAGAAGGTAAAATATTGACGCGCTAAATTTATAAAAGATAATTGTTGGATATGTTAGTTTCCGTTGATTACGCATGAGCCGGTGCCTTCCATCTATCGCTGCAGTCCTGGCGGCATGCACGCTGCTGCCGGCACCCGTTCACGCGGGTGAGGACAAGCCCAGGCCAGGCGCCACCGTCGACTTTGCCGACCTCTCGATCGAGGAACTGGCGAACATCGAAATCACGTCCGTCTCCAGGCGCCCGGAGCGTTTGCAGGAAGCGCCGGCCTCGGTGTTCCTGATTACCGCCGACGATATCCGCCGCTCCGGCGCACGCAGCCTGCCGGAAGCGCTGCGCCTGGCACCCAACCTGCAGGTGGCGCGCAGCAGCAACGCCAGTTACTTCATCAGTGCGCGCGGCATGAACGGCACCAGCAACAGTCCGGCCAACAAGCTGCTGGTGATGATCGACGGCCGCTCGGTGTATTCGCCGCTGTTCTCGGGCGTGTTCTGGGACGAGCCGGACGTGATGCTGGAAGACGTCGAGCGCATCGAGGTGATCAGCGGGCCGGGCGGCACGCTGTGGGGCGTGAATGCCGTGAATGGCGTGATCAACATCACCACCCGCCATGCGGCGGCGACGCGCGGCGACCTGGCCGTGCTGCGCGCCGACGAGGATGGCGCGCAGCTGGCTTTCCGCCATGGAGGTGGAAACGATAGTGGCGCTGATTGGCGCCGCAGTTGGCGCGTTTACGGCAAGGTGTCCGCCATCGGCCACGGCGAACTGGCCTCCGGCACGGCGCTCGACGACGACTGGACCCAGGGCCAGGTCGGCCTGCGTGCCGACTGGGCACGGGGCGGCGACCGCTGGGGCGTGATCGCCAACGCCTGGCGCGGCCGCCAGGGCCAGCCGGTGCCGGGCGTGATCGCGGCGCCGGGCGCCGGCGCCGGTTTGCAGGACATCGACACCCATGGCGCCAATCTCAGCGGACGCTGGGAACGCGCGCTCGAGGACGGCGCCAGCATTGCCGTGCAGGCGCATTACGACACCCGCTACCGCAAGGTGCCGCCGACCTTCACGGATTCGGTCGACATCGCCGACGTCCAGTTCCAGCATGCGCTGGCGGCACTGGGGGCGCATGCCATCGTGTGGGGCGCCGAATACCGCTACAGCTGGGACCACGTCGACAACAGCCGCTTCGTCGCCTTTTTGCCGGCCAGCGACCGCCAGGCCTGGGCCAGCCTGTTCGCCCAGGACGAGATCGCGCTGCGCGAGAACCTGCGCCTGACTGCCGGTGCGCGCTACGAGCGCAACCCCTACACCGGCACCGAGTTCCTGCCGACCCTGCGCCTGTCCTGGCACGCCACGCCGTCGCACTCGTTCTGGGGCGGCGCCTCGCGCACCGTGCGCGCGCCGTCGCGCCTGGACGTCGACAGCTACATTCCCGGCGTGCCGCCTTATTTGCTGGCCGGCGGCAGCCAGGTACGTGCCGAAGTGGCGCGCGTGTTCGAACTCGGCTACCGCGGGCAGGCCGGCCACCGCCTGTCGTGGTCGGTGACGGCCTTCCGCAACCTGTACGACCACCTGCGCACGCAGGAGGTGTCGGCGGATGGCAGCCAGATCCTGTTCGGCAACGGCATGCAGGGGCACTCGCACGGCATCGAAGCCTGGGGCAACCTGCAGCTGAGCGACAGCTGGCGCCTGTCGGCCGGGGCCACCGCGCTGCACGAGAAATTCACCCTGAAGCCGGGCAGCCGCGACCCGGTCGGTCCCCTGACCGCCGGCCTGGATCCGGCCTATACGGCCCAGCTGCGCTCGAGCTGGGCCATCGACGCCGTGCGCGACCTGGAAGTGGCGGTGCGCCACGCCGGCGCGACCCTGCCGATGGTCGGCGCCTACACCGCGCTGGATGCGCGCTTCGGCTGGCGCGTGGCGCCGGGCGTGGAGGTGTCGGTGATCGGGACCAACCTGAATGGCGGGCATGCCGAGTATGGGTCGGCACTGGTGCGGACGGAGGTGCCGCGGACGGTGGGGATCAGGCTGGTATGGCAGAGATAGAAAAACCGGGGCATGCCCCGGTTCCTCTTAAATCGCCTTGGCCAGCTGCGCCGCCAGGCCGATATAGTTCGCCGGCGTCATCCCCAGCATCAGGTCCTTGGCTTCCTGCGGCACCGCCAGCCCGCCAATGAACTCCTGCAGCGCTTCACGGGTGATGCCCTTGCCGCGCGTGAGTTCCTTCAGCTGTTCGTACGGGTTCTCGATGCCGTAGCGGCGCATCACGGTCTGCACCGGCTCGGCCAGCACTTCCCAGTTGGCGTCCAGGTCGGCCGCCAGGCGTTGCGGGTTGACTTCCAGCTTGTTCAGGCCGCGCAGGCAGCTGTCGTAGGCCAGCAGCGTGTAGCCGAAGCCGACGCCGATGTTGCGCAGGACCGTGGAGTCGGTCAGGTCGCGCTGCATGCGCGACACCGGCAGCT
>Ga0308160_10006196_pt1 | contig 12253 bp, 11 predicted proteins | sample PhyFR1_FD_201036 | JGI IMG/M metagenome (GOLD analysis project Ga0308160, IMG submission 201036) | Phyllosphere microbial communities from UC Gill Tract Community Farm, Albany, California, United States - DLSLF.R1 | ecosystem: Host-associated > Plants > Phyllosphere > Unclassified | place: USA... | reverse complement strand
ATGGCTCTCCATGGAAAAGATGTTGCACCGTTCACTTTAGCAATGTAGCTGGCCCTTTCGGTTACAATCGCATTTAATTCATTATAACCGCCTGGCTTATCTTTTAAAGGATAAGCTGCAAAAGCCCCTTTCAAACCGAAGTTTGCTGCACTTTTACGAATCGACATACCAGGATAATTTTCAAGATGCGCATCCAGCAAAGCAGCTTTGGTACCATTGCCCAAATCAACCAGCAATGGTAATATAGCCAATGAATCTTTAAGGAAACCAGAAAGCGGGCGCTCATCATACAAGGCTTCAAAAGAAGTGATGAACTGATCTGGTGCTGCCCTTAAGTCATTTACATAAGGTATAAATGTAGGATGGTCCTGTCCAAAGTTGAAGTTTGCATTTTCAGATACGACATTGAAGGCTTCTTTTTTGGAGCTGAAAAAGCGGTAAGCGACCCCATCATCATAGGCACGAAAAATTATACCGTAATCACCTTTTAAATTAAGCGTTAACTGCTCGTAATGGTCCTTAATGATGCTCTTTTTATAAAAATTTGCTGCAAATTGGGCATTCACCTGATCCACCCTGGAGGATTGTATTACCATGTCTTCACCAAAATTTTGCTTGCCCGATAGCTTCATACTTGCTTCAGATGGTGCAATAACTACTTTACCATCCATATTCAGGCGCCAGGTAAGTTTCTTGCCTGCCTCAACAACAACGCTTAAGTGTTTGTCGGGTGAGTTAATGGTAAAGGTTTTCGTCTTTTGGGCACTGGCTTGCGTGGCGGTAAACAGCAACAGCATGGCACAGGGTAACAACTTAAGTTTTGTAAACATCGTTATATTGAAGGTTTATGGTTAAAATCTTCAAATTTAATTTCCCAGACCGCGGTATGCTAATGCTTTTTTATCCTTTTCAATACTAATTATCCAAAAAAAGCATTCCCTGCCCCATATTAACCTGCCAAACCATGGCATTTTGTAACTTTGCTAATATTTTCAACTATGAACTGGATCATTCTTATAATAGCCGGCCTTTTTGAAGTAGGCTTTACCACCTGCCTTAAGTTAAGCAACAATTTCAGTAACCTTAAATGGACCATTGGCTTTTTCATTTGCATCAGTTTAAGTTTTTTCTTTCTAAACAAAGCCAGCCAAACCTTACCCATGGGTACTGCTTATGCCGTCTGGACAGGCATTGGCGCCGTTGGCACGGTAATCATCGGCATTCTTTATTTCAACGAACCAGCTAACTTCTGGCGCCTGTTTTTTATTGCTACGCTGATCATCTCCATCCTTGGTCTTAAGTTTTTTGCAGGTTCTGCCAGCTAATAGCTAAATTGCTGTAACCTGCCAACAAGCGATGGCGTCTTAGAGGTACCATGCAGCAAAAGCAAAGCGACAACGAACTCATTCAAGCTATTCTGGAAGGCAACACCCCGGTGTTTGCTGAACTGGTGAAGCGCCATCAGCGGTTTGTATTTACTTTGGCCATGCGTTATGCTAAAAAGAGAGAAGATGCGGAAGAGATTGCGCAGGATACCTTTGTAAAAGCCTATCGGGCATTGGGCACCTTTAAACAGGGCTCTAAATTCAGTACCTGGCTTTATACAATTACTTATACCACAGCCATGACGTTTCTGAGAAAAAAACGTTTGCTTACGGATTCCATCAATGATGAAGAAAACAGCATCCAGCTGGAAAATCACACTTCCGAATTCCGGGCAGATGGCTTTGAGAAACGTGCTGGTTATGTGTATCTCAACCAAGCCATCGATCAGCTACTGCCGGATGATGCCGCCATCATCACCTTATTTTATAAAGGTGAGCAAAGCCTGGAAGAAATCGGTCTGGCATTAAATATGGAAGCAAATACAGTGAAGGTTAAATTACACCGTGCACGTACCAGGCTTAAAGAAAAATTACAATTTTTGTTGAAAGATGAAGTTAATGAACTGATATGAAAACGATAGAAGAAGAAATCTGGGATTACATCGACGGCAATGTTACTGCCGAAGAAAAACAATCCATAGCGGCTAAAATCGCTTCGAATACCGACTATCACAGTTGCTTTCAGGAGTTGAGTAAGCTCAATGCATTAATGGCCGCGGATGGTCTGGAAGAAGCATCCATGTCCTTCAGCCGGAACGTGATGGATGCCGTAGCGCTTGAAATTGCCCCAAAAGCTTTAAAAACGAAAGTCAACAAGAACATCATCCTCGGGATTGCAGCATTTTTTATCCTTTCCCTGCTGGCTATTCTGGTCTATGCTTTTGCCAACAGCGATACCTCCGGATTCCAAATGCCTGCTTACACTTCAAACTTTGAATGGAGCAGTTATTTCACACCGATGTTCTTAAAGGTGTTTTTATTCTTTGACGCAACACTCGCACTCCTATATTTTGATAGACTACTGAGAAGGAAAAATGCTTTATAAAGCAAAAGGCCTGGTTAAATAACCAGGCCTTTTCTTTTATGTAGTAATAATTATTTAATCTGTATTGGAACCGCAACACTTGTAGTACCCCAGGCAATATTAAGCAGCGCATCGGTTGCCGTCCCAGTAAATACCATCGCTAAATTTTCTACGGGTGTTTCTAAAGTTTTTACAGGCACATCAACGCGAGCAACATCTTTGCTTTCATCGTAAGTAAAAGCACCCCAGTGATCAGTATCTTTATTGATGATAACGGTCCATTTGTCTTTGTTTGGAACTGCAAATAAGCCGTAGCTTCCTGCAGGAATACTTTTACCACCTACTACCACAGGTTTAAAAAACTTAATCTCGGTACTCTCATTGGCACCTAAACGATAAACACTGCCGAACTTTTCTATATTTCCAAAAATCTCCCGACCATTTAATGCCGGACGAGCATAGGTAACTTTGATTACCGCGGGCGCTTCAGCACCTTTTTTCGCAGTCTGGGTAGCGTTTGATGGAAAGTAAGCTAAATCTACAGGGCTCTTGTCCAAGCCTGGAAACTTAACCTCTTGCGCATTCGCCGTAATTGCAAATAATGCAAGCACGACTAATAAACTTAATTTTTTCATCTGTAAATATTTGGTTAGGTTAATGGAGCCATCATGATCCCTCCTTTTATATGGAAAGATCATGACGTTCCAGCATATTTATTAAGGTAATATACTAGTAAGTACGGCCTTTTACGATTTTATTCAGGAATAAAGCAGAGATAATCAAGCCTATGATACCGCCTAAAATGGACGATAAAAAGCTGCCAGTGGCAACAGCTGCAACAAGGATACCTGCAACAATCCCTAAAACGTAATAAACCCAATCAAAACTTTGTGTGCTTTCTTCTCTATTCATGTTTCTAATGCTAATGCTTCAAAGGTATTGAAATATTTTAAAATCTATTTTATTTCCTTAACAAACTCATTCCCTATCTGTTTCAGATAGTATGGTCTTCTGTCGCTTATATAAAAAGATAAAATGTCAGCTAATCGTCAACACCGCAGCATTATCCATATATTTTTTGCATCAATCAAACGATTGATTTAAATTTGCACAGCAATTAAAAATGGAAAAAACAGATAAAAAGACCAGTATTCTAGAAGCTGCAGAAAAACTTTTCGCGGCACAGGGATATGAAGGTACGTCTACACGCCAGATTGCCAAAGAAGCCAGTGCTAATATGTCTATGATCAATTACTATTACGGATCTAAAGAAGGCGTATTTACGGAGATCATGTCTAACCGCATTAAAGGCTTTCAGATAGAATTGGCAAAGATAGATGAAGAGCCAATTGGTCAGACCGAAAAGCTCATGAGGGTGGTGGATCAATACGCCCGCAGGATTTTAAACAACATCGATTTTCATAAAATGATGCATCGGGAATTGTCCCTGTCGCAACGGCCTGAAATTTATTGCCGACTGAAAGATGCCATTGCCGGAAACCTGATTATCATTGAACGCATTACCAATGTCGGTATTGAAAACGGCGAGTTCAGACCAATAGATGTGCGAATGATGATTGCAACCATTATGGGTACCATAACAAATGTGGCTACCACACCTTCAAAAATTACTGCAGGATCAAAACTTGACATCAAAATTCCTGCCGACCGTGAAGTGCTTACGGAACGGCTGATTACCTATTTAAAAGATCTCATTACAACGTATATAACACCAAACAAATGACAACCAACAGTTTTAAACTAAGTATACTTGCCCTATTGCTGCCCGGCATGTTATACGCACAAAATGTTCGAAAACTAAGTCTGCCCGAAGCCGTGCAGCTTGGCGTAGAGAACAGCAAGAACCTGAAACTTTCGCAGAATAGAATTGACCGTGCAGTATCGCAGTTAAAGATTGTGAAAGACAATAAATTGCCAACGGCAAGTGCATCATTCGCTTATAACCATGCGGAGATTCCAACCAGTACCTTTGATTTCGGCGGCGGCGATCCATTGAAATTACCTAAACGCACCGACGCTTTCATCGGTACCGCAGCAGTACAAGAAGTAGTTTACGGTGGTGGTAAATACAGGCTGGCTGAAGAGTCAACACGCTTGCTCATTGAAGTGGCCAAACTTGATGCCGACAAAAGTTCTAAAGATGTAAGTTACGCCGTAATCAATACATATTATGCCTTATATAAGGTTGCACAAAGTAAAAAAGTGATTGCCCAAAACCTGGAAGCCATTGCCAGTCAGTTAAAGCAGGCCCAACGTTTCTTTGAACAAGGCATTGTTACCAAAAACGATGTTTTAAGATTCCAACTGCAACAGGCTAATATTACATTATCCGAACTGGAAGCAGAAAACAACCGAAAAATCATCAATTACAACCTGGACGTTTTATTGGGTTTGCCTGAACAGACAGCGGTTGAAATCAGTAATCCGGATGAAACATTACATGCAGCGCAGGATCTGCAATCTTACCTGGACAGCGGCCTTAACAACCGTCAGGAACTTAAATCCCTGGATCTGCAAAGCCAGGTAGCCGAAATTAATGTTAAAAATGTAAAGGCGAACTTGTTGCCAACAGTTGGTGTAGGTGCTAACGTTTACTACGTTAACCCGAGCGGCAAATTTATACCGCCTGCCAACCAATACATTGTACCGATGACCATTGGCGCTAACCTATCCTGGAACATTGGCGCTTTGTGGAACAACAAAAACAAGGTTAGTGATGCCAGAATCCAGCAAAAAGAAGTGACTTTAACAAAAGACCTTCAACTGGATGAAGTTAAAACGGAGATCAATCAGAATTTTCAAAACTATCAGTTAGCCTTGGCAAAAATCAAAGTACTGGAAACTTCCATCCAACAAGCCTCAGAAAACGACCGTTTGCTGGAATCAAAATACAGAAACAATGTAGCGTCCGCAATAGACAGGATTGATGCAGAAACGCTTTTATACCAAAGTAAAATCAATCTGGAAATCGCTAAAGCTGATGCCGGCCTTGCTTATTACACCTTATTAAACTCAACTGGAAAAATTTCTCAATAAATCATACACCCAATAACATGACAACTGAAGTAAAAAAGAAAAACAAGATAGTACCAATCATTTTGGCGGTATTGATCATTATTGGCGCCATTTTCGGTGTAAAGGAATATTTGTATTACAGTGTGCACGTAGATACCGATGATGCACAGATAGACGGCGACATCAGTCCGGTGGTTGCACGTGTCGGTGGCTATGTGAACGAAATCATGTTCGAAGAAAACACCCGCGTTAAAGAAGGACAGATCCTTGTTCGCTTGGATGACCGTGATTACAAATTGAAACTGGAGCAAGCAATGGCTACCCAACAAGGTGCATCAGCAGGCGTTGGTGTGTCACAGGCACAAATTGCCGCATCTTCTGCAAATACCAGCACTGCAAAAGCAAATATTACCGAAGCCAGAGTTAAATTGAATCTTGCACAGAAAGACTATGAAAGGTATGCAAACCTGGTAAAAGACGGTTCCATCACCCAGCAGCAATTTGACCAGGCAAAAGCACAGAAAGAGTCCGCTGAAGCGGCTTATCAGGCAGCGACAGATCAATACAATGCCGTAGTGAAACAAGTGGGCACCACACAATCCCAACTTGCTGTTAGCAGCTCCGGTGTATCCCAACGCCAGTCGGATGTGGATTTTGCTAAACTGCAATTATCTTACACCGAAATCAAAGCGCCTGCAACCGGAATCGTATCGCGTAAAAATGTACAAAAAGGCCAGCTGGTTCAAGCCGGACAATCATTATTTTCCATTGTAAACGAAGGCAGTATTTATGTTACTGCAAACTTTAAGGAAACACAGTTGGAAGAGATTAAACCAGGTTTGAAAGTACGCGTTGAAGTTGATGCTTATCCAGATGAAGAAGTGATTGGTGAAGTCTATAACTTCTCTCCAATTACGGGCGCAAAAGGTTCTTTATTACCTCCGGACAATGCAACAGGTAACTTCGTGAAAGTTGTGCAACGTGTTCCGGTAAAAATTAAAATCGTTAAAGCTTCCAAAGAACTTATGGACAAACTTCGTCCGGGTATGAGTGTACAAGCTTCTGTATCTTTAAAAGACTAATCAAATGGCCGAAAAAGGTTTTAAAAAGTGGATTATTACCTTTACGGTGATCACAGCCTCGCTATTAGAGCTGATTGATACCACCATCGTAAACGTAGCATTACCACAAATACAAGGTAACCTTGGGGCCACACTTGAAGATGTGGCCTGGTTATCCACCGGTTATGCCGTTGCCAACGTAATCGTACTGCCCATGTCAGGTTGGCTGGGTAGCCGCTTCGGTAGAAAAAATTATTTCTTAACCTCCATCATCATTTTCACCATAGCCTCCTTCCTGTGTGGTAATGCCACCAACCTGGATGAGCTGATCCTGTTCCGTATTCTGCAGGGTGTTGCTGGAGGTGGACTTATTTCTACAGCACAGGCCATCTTAATTGAGACCTGGCCAAGGGAGGATATTGGTATCGCAACCGCCTTATTTGGTCTTGGAGCCGTTGTAGGGCCAACCGTAGGACCAACCATTGGTGGTTATATTCTTGACATCAGTTCATGGCCATGGATCTTCTACGTAAATATTCCCGTCGGAATCCTCGCCGCGTACCTCACATATACCTTTGTCCGAACGACGCCAAACGAAGGAAAAGGTATGCCGGTAGATTGGTGGGGTATTGCGCTGCTGGCAATTGCAGTAGGTAGTTTACAAACCGTGCTTGAAAAAGGAGAAAGCGAAGACTGGTTCTCTACTGGTTACATCACCGTATTGAGTGTGATGTCTGTACTGGGCGTATTCCTGTTCATCTGGAGAGAAACAACAACTGATCATCCCATCGTGAACTTCAAGATCATGCGTCACCGGAGTTTCTCCGTGGGTATGTTTACCTCCTTTATTTTAGGATTTGGACTTTATGGCTCTGTATTCGTGTTCCCGATCTTTTGCCAGAACCTACTGGGATTCTCGGCATTACAAACCGGAGAGCTTTTATTTCCCGGGGGACTGTGTACTATTGTAATGATGCCTTTTATCGGGATCATGCTTAAGAAAGGTATACCGGCACAATTCATGGCTACCGTGGGGATGTTTTTGTTTTACGTGTTCTGCTTAATGCTGAGTAAGTCCACGTTAGCCTCCGGAACTGGCGATTTCTTTTTACCATTGGTTATCCGAGGTGTTGGTATGGCGCTTTTATTCGTGCCATTAACAACCCTTGCAATTCAGGATCTTAAGGGACCGGAAATAGGCCAGGGATCAGGACTAAACAACATGATGCGACAATTGGGTGGATCATTTGGTATTGCAGCTTTGACAACCTTGATCCATACGCGACAAGGATTTCACAGAAGCAACCTGCTGACCAACGTAAATGAATATAATCCTGCATTTAACGACCGTTTTAATGCCTTCATTCATAATTTCATGGGTAAAGGCTATAGTTACCTGGATGCGAAAATGCTTGCAACTAAAGCTCTTGAAGGTACCATTATGAAGCAAACGCTTTTGCTGACCTATAATGATGCCTACTGGGTTGCGGGAATGATCATGTTATGCTCTATTCCACTGCTTTATCTGCAAAAATTCAAGAAAAACGTAGAAATTCCAGCAGACGTACATTAATATTATAATACCTCCAATAAAAAAGAGATAAGGTTCAGGCTTTATCTCTTTTTTTGTGTCCTAATGTTTTCGGAAATATCTCTAACTTAAATCGGTTATTTCCTTCTATAAATAAGAATGCGCTTTACCGGTGTAGCGCTCAAAGAATCCTGTATAGTACGTACAAGTTCTATCGAGTCTTTAGGAATACTTTTGAATGCCTCCGAACTGCCGTTATATATTTTATCCCCAACAATCACCAAAACCGGATTTTCATTGTCTTTGTTAATGGCTGTAATTCGCTTGCTGCCATTAATACGGTCTTCCATATAGTCTTTAATTTTTGGAAGTGCACCTGGTGCCGCCTGGGCGTAAGCACCGTAGCCTGCTGCGGAGAATAATAGTAAAAAAGCGAATTTTTTCATCGTAGAGCACATCGTATATGTTTGCTTTAATCAAGTTAGGAAAATTATGTTGTATGGTTCTATAAACTCAATCCTATTCTAATTAATTTTTGTTAACTGGTGGGATACCAGACAGTTGATCAAAACAGTTGATCTAACTGCTCATTAAATCAGGTCTATGTTAAAGTGTTCCCGTAGTTGTTTGGCTACTTTGCCTTCCGGATTGATCGGATGTACTTTTTCTGGTTTTACCTTGCGATAAGTTATGGATACCCGCCTGTCCCGGTGTTTGAGTGTGCCCGAAATGTTATCTTTCTTTCTTGGCGGTATGCCGTGGTTCCATTTCTTTCGGGCATCGTCCTGCATTAAATATAAAGATCGTTGTGGAATCTCGATATCTATTACCTCCTCATCCTTTCCTTTGATGAACCGCATAATGCAGCCACTGCCAAGGTTAACGCCACAGATTTGATTTTCGTAATAAGCTCTGTCCTTATGCGATTTGATGCCTTCGCCGGGCACATACTCATTAATAATTACCTGATCCGGCTGATAGAGTAGAATCTTCTGTTGCACAATCTCCTGCGACAATTGAGCAATCAATGCAGGCATAGGAATTGGAAAAGGGACCAGGTCATACGGCTTGTCCAGCTCATTCCGATAACCATAGTATTGCAGTCTCCTTAAATAATCAACGATCCAGGTCTGGTTATCAATTTCATTTAACAACTGCTTCTCCCTTGCTTCATCAATGAAATCAGGATATAGAAATAAACCAGGTATTGCTGTTTCCATTTTTAATTCGTTAAGATGTTTGCGGCAACTGACGTTATGCAATTAACTATTGGAAAGGGGAATTAGTTTTGATTTAACATTAATCAACTTTGATTAGGGTACCTAACAGATCAATAACTGCATGCTGCTTACATCGTGCTTGCCAGGGGATTGCTTCGCTTTCAACCGAAGCAACCCCCTAGCAAACATGACGCAACTACGAAGCAACCACCTGGCAATCTACAAGCTGTTAAGTCGACATTAACTGTTAATTACTTTTGGCCAAAGAAACTTATCAGCTAAGCAAGGGGATGAAATCCTGGTAATTTTTCAACGACCTTATAGACTTTAATTAAGTCTTTTACATTCTCAAATGCTTATGTATATTTAGCCTTAAGCGGTTCGTAACTTGGCTAAAATAGACGGGTTATTATTTAACACCCTGATCCATCATCATGAAAATAGCTAACAGCATTAAAATAATGGTTTTTCTTCTTTTCCCATTAAGTGTTTGCGCTCAAACAGATAATACAGAGCTGCAAAAAATGTATAATGAGGACCAGGGATCAAGAAGGGTAAAAGAAATTAACTGGTTAGTTTTATCAAAACAAGATAAGGCGCGGGAAAGCAGGGTATACGAACTCATTGACTCAGGTAAGCTTAAAACAGGTAAGGATTATTACAACTCCGCAATGATCTTTCAACACGGAAACGATACGGTGGCATCTTCAATGGCTGTAAGAATGATGAGAAAGGCGATTGATATAGATTCTACCATAAATAAATGGTTATTGGCCGCGGCCATCGACCGGGATTTGATGAGAAGGCAAAAACCTCAAATCTATGGGACACAATATGTAAAGAACAGTGGGGAAACAAAGTGGAGACTATATGAAATTGATACCACACAGGTTACTGATAAAGAACGGAAATACTACAGTGTGGAAACGCTTGCAGAGCAGGCTATAAAATTACGAAACATGAATCTGACACCAATTTCAGATCTTCATGCCAAATCAAATTCCATTAAAAACACCATAGCATTTATAGTATCAGAACACAAAAAGGGTACTAATTCCGCGTACGACACCAGTGAAGCGGGGATTAACAGCTTTGCTTATGAATTGCTGAGTGGAAAAAAAGAAAGCGATGCGCTACAGGTATTTGTGCTGAATACCAAATTGTACCCGAATGAGTTTAACACCTTCGACAGCTTAGGGGAATGTTTAATGCTGTTGGGCAAGAAAAAGGAAGGAATCAAAGCCTACAAAAAATCATTGGAGCTCAATCCTAATAATGAAAATGCAAGAAAAATTATAGCTGGCGAATAAGGCCGAAACTTGAATAATTTTCTAAACGCTGTTAACAAAAAAAAGGCCGCTGAAATCAGCGGCCTTTTTTTCCCAAAAAATTAACAATTAACACAATAAATCTGATGGTCTTGCGGACATCAATACTACTTATTCGTTTAAAGATATATTAACCTTATGGTACCAAGATAATAACTTTTCGGAATTAGTCAAAATTTTTCAGCATCAATTGGGCGTTTTTATCTTAAAATTCTTAGCTTAAGGGCTCCTAAGACCTAAACCATGACTTATAACCACAAAATCAGTGGGCACAAAGAGGCGATTTTTACGAACGATGTTGTGTCCAGATTTGAACTCTACAACAGCTTATTCCTCACCCTCCCCTTCTATAAAATAAAAGATACGGGAACCCTGCTGCCACTTTTTATTAAACATTGCGAAGAAGGTGTAAAGCAACACCAAAACCCGACTGAAATCATCAATGGCTTTTTTGAAAAGTACACTAAAAATGAAGGTCCGAAAGAAGGTATAGACCTGCTCTTCCGTTTCATTCAATACATTGAACGTCAGGTGGTACTATTTGATGCGGTAGAAGATGCTTCGTTTCAAAAGCTGAATACACCAGATGACCAAAGCTCCCTGCACTCTTACTTATCAAAGGGGATTGACAATTTACCGCTGAAGAACAAAATAGAATCGCTGATCGAGGAGTTTTCGCTTCGGTTGGTATTAACGGCCCACCCTACTCAGTTTTATCCGGGTAGTGTTTTGTCGATCATTACCGATTTAACCGCTGCCTTAAAGGTAAACGATGTATCAACGATTAACCAGTTGCTTCAGCAGCTCGGAAAAACACCATTTTTCAATAAGAAATCACCATCTCCGGTTGATGAGGCACTAAGCCTGGCCTGGTTCATGGAAAATGTATTCTATTTTGCCGCAGCAAATATTCAGGCTGAAATAGATGAGACCCTAGCAGAGTTCCATATCCCTTCTAAAAAAGTCATTGAACTGGGCTTCTGGCCAGGTGGTGATCGTGACGGTAACCCGAACGTGCATGCTGATTCTACCTTACAGGTGGCAAAACTACTTCGTCAGATACTGTTCCGTTGTTATTACCGGGATTTCAGAAACCTGAAACGCAGGTTGACTTTCCGCGGCGTAGAGGATACCATTGCGGCCATACAGGATGTATTGTATACAAATGCCTTTGATCCTGGCAATGAACCTGCATTTATTGCAGATCAGCTGGTGGAACAGCTGGACGAGATCAAATCTACTTTACTTACTTCACATGACGGCTTGTTTGTTGATGTGGTGGATGATTTGATCCGTAAAGTAAATCTTTATGGCTGTCACTTTGCCTCTCTGGACATCCGTCAGGATAGCCGGGTGCTGAGAACTGCACATGCGTACTGCCTGGACAAGAGCGGTGAACCAGACTCCCTGACCGTAGATACGCTGAGCACCATCGGAGAGATTAAACAAATTCAGCAAAGCAATGGTGAACTGGCTTGCCACCGTTTTATCATTAGTAATTGTCAGCGTGCAAGCGATATCCTGCAGCTAACAGAGTTGTTTTTATTTAATGGCTGGTCGGAAGATGACCTGAGCATGGATTTCGTACCATTATTTGAAACAGTAGATGACCTTGCCGTGGCTGGTGAGATCATGGAAACTTTATATACACATCCTTTTTATAAAAAG
>Ga0308160_10006195_pt1 | contig 12253 bp, 6 predicted proteins | sample PhyFR1_FD_201036 | JGI IMG/M metagenome (GOLD analysis project Ga0308160, IMG submission 201036) | Phyllosphere microbial communities from UC Gill Tract Community Farm, Albany, California, United States - DLSLF.R1 | ecosystem: Host-associated > Plants > Phyllosphere > Unclassified | place: USA... | reverse complement strand
TCCACAGCGGACCGACGGCCGCACTCGACCCGCTCGGCGTCATCCTCGCGCTCGCCGCCGGCGCCCTCTGGATCGGCTACATCCTGCTGTCGGCGCGGACGGGGACGGAGTTCCCCGGCTTGAACGGTCTGGCGATCGCCGCCGCCATCGGCGCGCTGGTGACCATCCCGCTCGCCGCGACGACCGCCGGCACCGCGCTGTTCGATCCCGTCATCCTCCTGCTCGGCCTGGGCGTCGCCGCGCTCTCGTCGGCCGTGCCGTACGCGCTGGAGTTCGTCGCCCTCCGCCGACTCAGCGCCGCGACCTTCTCGATCCTGCTCGCGTCCGCGCCGGCCATCGCCGCGATCGCCGGACTCCTCGTGCTCGGTCAGGAGCTCACGACACCGCAGTGGCTCGGCATCGCCTGCGTGGTCGGTGCCGGAATCGGCGCCGTGCTCTCAGCCCGGCGGGGTCGTGCACCCGAGGCGCACCCGAGCATCGCGCCGAGCTGATCCCGCCGGATCCACCCGCCCGACGAGAGTTACATAGGTTAGGCTTGCCTTAATCATGAGCACTCGTCCTCGTCTCCGTCGCGCCCTCGTCGCCGCACTCGCAGCCCTCGCGATCGGCCTCGCCGGCTGCACGGCGACGGGAGCGGCACCGGCGGACGCCGATCCCGCCGGGTGCGAAGCGTCGACCACACCACTCGGGTCACTCACGCCCGTCGCCGACCCGAAGGACTGGACCGGTCCATCCACCGCCTGCATGGCCGACCCCGGCATCACCGCGGTCACCGACGCCCCAGAGCAATCGCTCCCGGTCACGATCGTCGACAACCAGGACACCGAGGTCACGATCAGCGACACCAGCCGAATCCTGGCCCTCGACCTGTCCGGATCGCTCGCAGCCACCGTTTTCGGTCTCGGGCTCGGTGACTCCGTCGTCGGCCGCGACACCTCCACCGGGTTCCCGGAGGCCGCCGACCTCCCCCTCGTCACGCAGAACGGCCATGAACTCAACGGCGAGGCCATCCTCGCGCTCGAGCCCACCGTCATCCTCACCGACAGTTCGATCGGCCCCTGGGACGTCGTCCTCCAGATGCGCGACTCCGGCATCCCCGTCGTCGTCCTGACGCCACAGCGGAACCTCGACAACATCGACGACCTCGTCACGCAGGTCGCCGCGGCGCTCGGTGTCCCGGCGGCCGGTGAAGCGCTGAACGCTCGGATCGCCTCCGAGATCGCGGCGACGATGACGGACATCGAAGCACTCGCTCCGGCCGACCCCGCCGACCGTCCACGGGTCATGTTCCTCTACGTGCGCGGGAACGCAGGGATCTACTACATCTTCGGTGAGGGCTCCGGGGCCGACGCGCTCATCCAGGCACTGGGCGCCGTCGACGTCGCTGAGGAGATCGACTGGCAGGGCATGCGCCCCATGACCGCCGAAGCACTCATCGATGCGGCGCCCGACGTCCTCATCATGATGACCAAGGGGCTCGAGTCGGTCGACGGTGTCGACGGACTCCTGGAGCGCATCCCCGCCGTCGCGGAGACCCCGGCTGGACAGCACCGACGGATCATCGACATGAGCGACACCGAGGTCATGAGCTTCGGCCCACGCACGGCCGCCGTCCTCGACGCGCTCGCCCGCGCCCTCTACGCGCCCACCACCGGCGCCCCGGCGGACGAGGAGCCGTGACCCGCCCGGCCCTCGGCGGCAACCGCACCGGGGCACCACTCGACATCGACCCGGAGGTCCCCGGCGCACGTTCGCTCCGGTCGGGCGCGCTGGCGGTCACCCTGCTCGTCGCGCTCATCGCGCTCGCGCTGATCTCGGCGGGCAGTGGGCAACTCCACGTGCCACCCCTCGAGGTCCTCGGCTCGATCATGCACCGGCTCGGTCTCGACATCGGACCGATGCCCAGCCACGCGAACGGGGAGAGTGCCCTGTGGAACATCCGCTTTCCACGCGTCGCCATGGCGCTCGTGATCGGGGCGGCGCTCGCAGCGGCCGGCCTCCTCATGCAGGCGATCTTCGGCAACCCACTCGCCGAGCCCGGCGTGGTAGGCGTCTCCGGTGGGGCGGCACTCGGCGCGTCGGCGACGATCGTCTTCGGCTGGGCCTTCCTCGGGGAATGGACGGTCGCCGTCACCGCGTTCGTCGGCGGACTCGCGGCAACGCTCATCGTCTACGCGATGAGCCGCGCGAACGGGCGCACCGAGGTCATCACGCTCGTCCTGACCGGCATCGCCGTCAATGCGGTGACCGGTGCCGGGCTCGCGTTCCTCACCTTCCTCGGCGACACCGCCGCACGCGAACAGATCGTCTTCTGGCAGCTCGGCAGCCTCAACGGCTCGCGCTGGCAGCAGTTCGGCATCGTCCTCCCCCTGGTGCTCGTGGGGCTCGTCATCGCGTTCGTCGTCGCGGAACAGCTCGACCTGCTCTCGCTCGGCGAGAAGAGCGCCAGGCACCTCGGGGTCAACGTGGAGGGACTGCGGATCCTCGTGATCCTCGTCGTCGCCCTGCTCGTGGGCGCGAGCGTGGCGTTCGCCGGCATCATCGCCTTCGTCGGGCTCGTGATCCCGCATCTCATGCGCATGATCATCGGCCCGGCCCACCTGCCACTGCTCGTCGTCAGCACCCTCGGCGGGGCCGTACTCCTCCTCGGGGCCGACCTCGTGGCACGCACCGCCGTCCCGCTCGCCGACCTTCCGATCGGCATGCTCACCTCCCTCGTCGGTGGACCGTTCTTCTTCTGGCTGCTGCGACGGACCCGCCGGTCCTCGGGAGGCTGGGGATGAGCGTGCCGGTCGTCGGCCGGCGCTTCGCGGTCCCCGAGCCCCTCCGACCCGGCGAGCTCGCGATCGACGCCTCGAGCGTGGGCGTCGTCATCAACGGGAAGCGCATCCTCCACGACGTGACCTTCGACGCCCGCGCGGGCGAGGTCCACGCGCTCATCGGGCCGAACGGCGCCGGCAAGTCGACCCTGCTCGCGACGATCACGGGTGACCAGACGCTGGCCGAGGGGCGCATCACCGTCGCGGGCCGGCCGCTCCAGGCCTGGTCGGCCCGCGAGCTCTCCCGACGGCGCGCCGTGCTGTTGCAGCACAACGACGTGTTCTTCCCGTTCACCGTGCAGCAGGTCGTCGAGATGGGCCGAGCGCCGTGGCAGCGGACCGAGCTCGAACGCGACGACGACGAGGCCGTCGCGGCCGCGATCGCGGAGACGGACATCGCCCGCCTGTCCGGCCGTCAGGTGCCGTCGCTCTCGGGCGGCGAGCGCGCACGGGCGGCACTGGCCCGGGTGCTCGCGCAACGGACCGGCATCCTCCTGCTCGACGAGCCGACGGCGGCACTCGACCTCCGACACCAGGAGGACGTCCTCCGACTCGCGCGCGAAGCCGCGGCCGCGGGTGACGCGGTGATCGTCGTGCTGCACGACCTCAACCTCGCCGCCGCCTACGCCGACCGGATCTCGCTGTTGCAGCAGGGACGGCTCGTCACGACCGGGAGCCCCGCCGAGGTCCTCACGGCGGAGCGGATCACCGAGGTCTACCGATACCCGGTCGAGGTCGTCACGCACCCGACGAGCGGCGCACTGGTCATCCTCCCCATCCGCTGAAGCACCTTGCGCCCGGGCTCCAGTCACGCGGGTCGGCACCCCGACAGACTCGGCGACCGGAGCGGGCCGGACAGCGAGCAGCGCGAATGCGACAGCGAGCAGACAGCAGGGAGGGCCGCCCCGCGAACGGGACGGCCCTCTCGTGTCAGTCGGCCGTGCGGCCGCCGGGCGGTCAGACCGCGGCCACCTGCGTCTTCCGGCGACGCGCCAGGAGCGCGAGGACGAGGCCGGCTGCGAGGAGCAGCCCACCGGCGAGGAACGGCACGGCAGCGTCGGCGCCGGTCGAGGCGAGGACCGCGGTGGTCGTCGTCGTGGAGCCGTCGGGGTTCGTCACGACCGTGACGGTGACGGTGAACGCCGCCGTCCCGATGAGGACTCCGTCGGCGTCGAGGACTGCAAGCGTGTGATCGCCCGCCTCGAGGTCGGACGGGACCGTGAAGCTGACGGTCCCGTCGGCCGCGACGAGCGCCCAGCCGAGCCACTGCGGCTCAGAGAAAGCGTACGCGCCGAGGTACTGTCCGGCGCGCTGCGTGCCGACCGAAACCGTGATGACGTCGCCGTCGATGCCGGCGATGTCGATCCCGGGGGCCTCGGCGAGCGATGCGGCGTCCGGTGCGGCCGGAACCGTGCCGGGGACCGTGAGCGTGACCGACGCCACTGCGCTCGTGACCGTGCTTCCACCCGATGCGCCGGGCGCCGAGGGGACGTCGTTCGAGACGGTTGCGCGAACCTGCTCGCCGTTCCGGACGTCGGCCGAAGCGATGGTCAGTTCGGCGCTCGTGGCACCGTCGAGGTCGACCCAGCCGGTGGAACCGAGCGCGAGATGCTGCCACTGCACGGCCACGTCGTCGCCCGCCGTGGCCACGGCGAACACCGCGTCCTCGCCGTGTGCGACGGACACCGACGCGGGCTGCGCCGTGATCGATGCGGGGACCCCGAGCGTCAGGGTCGCCACATCCGAGGTGACCGGATCGCCGATGCCGTTCCCGACGACCGCGCGGAACCGCTTGCCACCGTCACCGTCGGCGTAGACGACCTCGAGGGTCGTGCTCGTCGCGCCGGTGACGGCGGACCAGCCGTCCGCTCCGACGGCACGCTCGAACCACTGCACCGACGGCGCCGGGGTACCGGTCACGCCGACCGAGAAGAACACCGAGGGCGACGCGGCACCGACAGGCGCCGTGACGGAGACGGGCTGCGACACGATCGCCGCCGCGACCGGGATGGTCGTGTCGACGGCGAGCCCGACCGGTGCACTGGTGACCGAGAAGACCGAACCGTCGATCTCGGTCGGGATGGCCCCGGTGACGACGGCACGGTACTGGGCGCCGGCGTCCTGGGCGGTGGTGACGACCTCGAGGCGGGTACCGGTCGCACCGGCGACGTCGGTCCACCCGGTCGCGCCGGCGGCGAGACGCTGCCACTGCACCGCGGCGGCAGCACCGGCGATCCCGACGGTGAACGTCGCGGTCTCACCGACCTTCACCGATGCGGCGGACGGCTGGGCGGTGATCGACGCGGGTGCACCGACCGTCAGGGTCGCGGCCTCCGAGGTCGCGGAACCCGCTGCGTTGGACACGACGGCGCGCACCTCGGTGGCGTCGTCCGCCGCCGTGTACGGCAGGGTCAGCGTGGCTGCCGTAGCCCCCTCGATCGCGACCCAGTCTCCACCGGCTGCGCGGCGTTCCCAGACGACCGTCGGCTCCGGCGAACCGGTCGCGGTGACGGCGAAGGAGGCGACGGGCGAACCGGTCGCGGGTGCGATCGGCGCGACGACGTCGGATGGCTGCGCGGTGATCGCCGGAGCGACCTGCACGACCGGCTGGAGCTCGACCGAGAACGACAGCGGCGGCTTCATCAGGTTCAGACCGGTGCAGGAGGTCGTGTAGTAGTGCGCACGCACCGAGGACGGGACGAAGTCGATGTACGCGCTCGGCCAGGAACCGCTCACGCCGGGCGTCTCGCAACTCACGTTCTTGACGACACCGTCGACCACGTAGTCGCGGCCGGCGTAGTCGGGGACCGCGACGAGGACGCCGTCGACGACGGAGACGCTCGAGTAGGTCGCGAGGTCGATGCGGGTCGGCCCCACCGCCGGGACGGCGTTGCCGCCCATGTCCTTGCCGGCGGGGATGAAGACCTCGAAGCTCAGGGTGCCGGTGCCGTCGGGAGCCGTCGTGAGGATCGGGTCGCGGAAGGTCTCGTTCGGCGCGCCGAACTGCCCCTGGTACGCGTTGAGCACCCAGTCGCCGGTCTCCCACGCGATCTGCCCGAAGCCGGTCGTGGGGTCGATACGGCCGGTCCCACCGGTGAACTGCGCCAGCGTGAAGGTCTTGCCGGCGTCGGCGTCGAGGCCGGAGACGGCCTTCCCGTCGCGCTGCAGGAGCTCGACGTGTTCGCCGGTCGCGTTCTGCGACCAGGCGCCGAAGACACCGCTCTGCGCGTATCGGCTGTACGCCCACTCGAGCGAGGCGTTGGACACGTCGATCTGGGCGGCTGGGTCCAGCACCGTGACGACGGCGCTCTCGGACACGACCGGCTGTCCGGCAGCGTTGTCGACGGTCACGCGCACGAGCGCTCCGGTCTGGCTCGCCTGGAAGGCCAGCGTCAGCGTCGGTGCATCGGTCGGCTGGGCCGTCCAGGTCGCACCGCCGTCTTCGCTGAGCTCCCAGCGGTAGCTGAGCGGGCCGTCACCCGCGGCCTCGACCGTGAAGGTGGCCTTGCCTGCGTCCTCGACGGTGACGCCTGCGGGCTGCTTGGTGATCGACGCGGGGACGACCTCCGGCACCACGGGGGCGACGGTGTAGGAGACGCCCAGCGGGGTGGTCGGCTTCGCGGCGTCCGCTGCGCCGCCGGACGAGTACCAGTACGACGCCATGCCGGTGAGGACCTGGAAGTCAACGAAGGACTGCGGGAAGGATCCGGCGTTCGCCCCGGTCGTGGACTGCGGGACGCCTGACTCCGGCACCGAGACGACCGTGCCGAGGTAGTCGGGCGTGACCGTGAAGCCGGTGTCAGTGACGTCGACGCCCGAGAGGGTCGCGATGACGACGTCGGCCTGCGGCTCGAGGACCACGAAGAGGTTCGGGTCGTCCATGCTCGTGCCGTAGCCGCTCAGCGTCGCGGTGACGACACCGGTGCCGTCGGCGTCGACCGTGAGCTTCGGGTCGGACGCGGAGAACTGCGTGAGCCCCTGGTAGTACGCGGCCGTGAAGGTGCCGTCCCACTGGATCTCGGCGGTGCCGGCTTCGACGTCCACCGTTCCGGTGCCGCCGGAGATCGCGACGCGGTTGTCGCTGTAGTTGGCGCTGGACGGCGGCGTGATCGGTCCGCCGGTCGCGGTGGTGCGGAGGCCGGCCCACGTGGACGGGGCCCAGGTGCCGTCGGCCTGCTTCTTCTGGATGGCGACGTTGCCGTCGTTCTGCTTCCATTCGCTCTCGACGACGGTGTCGGCGCCGCTGGTCTTCGCGATCTCACCGGCGGACAGCAGGTTGATCGCGCCGGGCTGGAACGCTGAGTTGTTGGACTCGTTGTTGATGCCCCAGGTGAAGACGGCGTCATCGATCGTGGACTCGGCGGCCATCGCCGCCGGTGCGGCGACGATCGAGCCGAGGGCCACGACCGAGGTGGTGACGAGGGCGGTGACGGCGGACCTGAACGGTCTCCGCCGCCAGGCGGGTGGTGGGGCTGTGGGCCGTGCAGACAAGGCGATCTCCGGTGTGTTCGACGGTGGATGTCGGGTGAAAGGGGGCGCCGGGTCTCCGAAACCGAGCCCCAGGCAGGGTTAGCTTAGCCTTAACTAAGTAAGGTTATGCAAGCCTTATTAACTGCGGCTAGGCTGCTGCCATGCCGCATCGCCCGACTCCGTCCACCGCGCCCTCGATCCGCTCCACGACAGCGAACCGAGGCCGACGACGACTCGCGGCGATCTTCACGGGGGTGGCACTCCTCGCCGGCTTCTCGGCCGGTGGATCCCTCCCGGAGCCCGCCTACGCCGCCTCCTCGGTGACCGCACACGTGGTCGACCGCCCCGACCTCGCGAACGTCGCCGACCCCGACTACCTCACCGACGTGCAGCTCTCCGGTTCGGGCTTCCAGTCGATCAAGAACGGGCACGGCGGGATCTACGTCGCCTTCGGCTGGGTCGCCGACGCCGAGTCGTGGCGCCCGAGCAACGGCGGCGTGACCGGCGCCGATTACGCCTACGTCCCCGACGACGAGACCAACCCCACGGGCTACATCCTCTTCGTGACGTTCCCCGGGAGCGACACCGCGGCCGCCGCCAACGGGGGCGAACTCGCCGCCGACGGCACCTGGTCCGGTGTCATCAGCATCCCCGGCGCCCGCTTCGAGTCGCTCGATCGCGACGGCAACGCCCAGACCATCGACTGCCTCAGCGTGCAGTGCGGCATCATCACCATGGGGGCCCACGGCGTGAAGAACGCCAACAACGAGACGTTCACGCCGATCACCTTCACCGATCTGTACGGCGACGATGCCGCTGCTCCGGCGCCCGCGCCGGTAGCCCCGGAGAGCGCCCCCGAGCCGACGGTGATCTCCAGCACCATCGTCGCCGAACCGGACGAGACCGCCGCCGCCTCTGCCACCGACGACCTCGTCCCGCTCCTGACCGGTGCCGTCATCGGCGTCGGCGCCCTGGCCGTCGGCGCGGTCGCGTTCCTCGTCTGGGCGGTGCTGAGCGGACGTCGTCGAGCAGCGCTCGCGGCGGCAGGAGCGGCGGGCGCGACCAGCACGGCAGACGCGACCGGCACGTCCGGCGACAGCGCGTGACCATGCGCCCCGGTCCCGCATCACGCACCTGGTCCGCCCTGATCGCCGCCGGCCTGAGCATCGGGCTCGTCTTCGCAGCCGTCGGACTCGACGCAGAGACCGCGACAGCCGACCAGGCCTCGTCCGCCGTCGTGGACTCGCCGGCGGCGACCACGGCATTCCCGTCGGGAGCAGATCCGATCGCCGCCGAAGCCGTCGTCACGCCGGTGGATGCCGCCACCGTCTCCGTCGCGTGGCCGGCCTCGGTCGACCCGGCGACGAGCACGCAGGACGGCACCGCGGCGACGCTCCTCGTCCTGGTCCTACCCCCGGTCGATCCGGAGGCTCCGGCTGCGCCGGTCGACCCGATCGCGGTCCTGCAGCCGTCCGCCGAGCGGGACCCCGAGGCCGACGCAGCCGCACTCGCGGCCGGCCTGCCCATCCTCCAGACGCCAGAGCCCATCGATGTCGGCACCACAGCCGACGGCTCGGCCGCCGCCCGAGTATCCGGCCTCCAGCCCGCCACGGACTACCGCTTCGCCCTGCGCACGGTCCCGACTGATCCCGCCCTCCTCGCCGCGAGCGCGTCGCCACTGGCCGAGTCCGTCGCGACCCAGGCGGCGACGCCCGCTCCCGCCGCCGAGGAGCCGCCCACCGACGACGAGGCACCCCCGGCAGGACCACAGCCGAGCGCGACACCCGAGGAGGCCGTTCCGACGCCGAGCGGCCCGACCGAGCCGGCCGAGGCCCCGACCGCCGATGCGACGCCGACCCCCGAAGCGGACTCCGCCGGACGCGCCGCCGCCGTTCCGGGCACACCTGAGGCCCCCAAGGGATCACCGGCCGGAGCCGGCACGATCGAGGTCTCCTGGCCGGCGGTCGCCTCGGGCGCACCCGTCGTCACCTACACCGTCACGGTCCTGCGCGACGGCTCCGTCGTTCGCACGATCCCGGGCATCGACCCGCTCGTCGCGGGGACGACCACGCTCGTCGCCGGGCTGCTCGCCGACACGGCGTACGCCTTCACCGTCGTCGCCGTCGGCGCCGACGGACCGAGTGCGTCCTCGTCCGCGTCCGCTCCGGTGACGACGGCGAAGGGCGCACCGTCCGCTCCCCCGCGGGCCACCGTCGTCGGACTGCTCGACGACCCGCTCGGCCTCGTGGCGAGCTGGACCCCTCCCGTGTCCGACGGCGGCTACGCCATCACCGGCTACACCGTGGAACTCTTCACCGGCAGCACCGTCAACCTCACCAACCTCGTGAGCCGGACGGCGGTCCCGGCGGACCGCACGCGACTGGAACTGCCTCGCATCGGCATCGTGGGCTCGTCGCTCAGCGTCCGCGTCATCGCCTCGAACGGCGCGGGCGACACCGCCTCATCGCTCAGCGCGCCGGTCCGTATCGACGCGACGGCTCCCGTGACCACACGCGTCGCCACACCGACCGTGACCGAGGGGCCGACACCCGGTTCGTTGCGTGTGACGTGGACGGCACCGGCCGGGACGACGGCCTCGACGGCATACCTGCTCCGCGTCGCGGCCGCCGACGGCGTGTCCGCCGCCATGACCGCCGCCGTGATCGACCTCGGCGGCGACTTCGCCGCAGCTGGACCGCTCGAGGCGGTCGTGGAGAACCCGGCGCCAGGACGCCGCGTGTCCGTCCAGATCACGGCGTTCGAGACCGCTTCCCTCGCCGGTCTGATCCAGACGACCTACCGGACGACCTCCCTGCGGAGCGTGGCCGTCGAGACGAGCGGCTCGTCCACGCCGCAGCAAGCCACCCCGCCACGTTCCGTCACGAGCGGCGACGTCGACAGCATCTCGGTCGACGGCTCGACGATCGGCGTGACGGCCGGGAACGGTGCTGCGATCACCGCGTTCGACCTCCTGGTCTGCCAAGCGGGTTCCGCTGAACCCGTGACGACGACCCGCGTCGACGCCATCCCCTCGATCGACGACCCGACGCTGCTCACCCACGAGCCGACGACTGTCGCCGGATTGCAGGCGGACACCGCCTACACCGTCCGCGCCCGCGCCGTGAACGCCGCCGGACCCGGTCCGATGTCGGCGGCGAGCGCCCTCGTCGTCACCCTCGCCGTCCGACCACCCGGCTCGGTCCCGCCCAGCTGGACCTCGCTCGCAGCGTTGCGCGCCGCCGTCGAGCGAGGCTCGGTCACCGGTCTCGACGCCGCCCAGGCAGCCCTCCCCGCGACCGTCGAGCCGACGAGCGCCCTCGAGCCGTCCTTCGCCTGGCCTGGTTCCACCGGTGCCACGGGCGGAGAGGTCTGGCTGTTCGGTTCGGCGACCGACGATCGGGCCCCCGTCCATCTCGGCGCCTTCTCCGTCACGGCCGGTACTGCCAGCGCGTCCGTCACGGTCGGCCAGCTCGCGGACGGGGCGTACGCGCTCGCCTTCGTCCCGACCGAGGGCCGCGCGGTGGCGGTCTGGCTCGAGGTCGTCTCCGACCAGGGCGGTCCGACCAGGGTCGACGACGCGATCCTCCGATGGGGCTTCAGCAACGAGGCCAACAACGGTGCCTTCTTCGGCGGCTGCAACTTCCTCACCGCCGGGCATGTGCCCGACGTCGGTTCCGGCGCGATCATCGACGAGAGCCGGTACCGGGCACAGGACGGTCCTGTCCGCATCGAGAAGCCGAACGCCGGCGGGGCGTACGAGCTCGCGAGCTTCGCCACCCGATGCCTCGACCGCTCGGGCAGCACGGTCGACTCCAACGTGACGAGCGCCTTCACGGATTCGCAGCTCGTCATCGTCGGCGGCTCCGGCACCGTCGATCCGTCGACGAACAGCGGAACCATCAGCTGGACCGGGGACTTCTCGGTCGCGTTCTACGGTGGGCTCACCTACTGGAACGGCTCGAACCCGACCCTCACCGTCGTCGACGGTGTCGGAACCCTCACCGCCACCGCGAGCGGCTTCGGCACCGACATGGCCGATCAGACGGAGTGGACGCCGATCCCGCCGCGCGAGATCGAACTCGCGACGCTCACCGGGGTGACGATGCGCAGTGACGGGTTCACCGTGTCGCCCGACTACCTCGGCGTGGACATCGCGCAGGGTGACCAGGTGGCGAAGACCGCGGCCAACGCCGCCTACTGGGGGTCCTTCCCGCAGAGCTTCATCGACTTCCAACAGCTCACCGGGCAGTTCTCCTACTGGTTCACGAGCGGCGGGCGCCAGGATCCGGGCAAGGTCGCACTCCCACTGACCGTCGGGTTCGACGCGTCCACCTTCGTGGCCGTCCCACCCGCTGGAGCCCCGACGGCCGCAGCGCCCGACCTCGTCCCTGAGGCCAAGCGTTCGCCGTTCGCGCTGCGGGCACCCGGTGCGCCGGCCCCGGCCGCGGCGGTCGGTGCCGCGCAACAGGTGACCGAGATCGTGACGGTCGTCCAGCGAGGCGGCGCTCCGGCGCCCGCGTCGCAAGTGGTCCCGTTGTTCATCGCCCTCCTCGCGCTGCTGGGCGGGGTCACGGTCGTCGCGGCCGCAGGTGGCGGACTGATCGCCTCCGGCGTGGTGAGACCCTGACGGACGTCAGGAGGCGGCGAAGCGGGCGTGCACCCGGGAGGAGACGGTGATGTCCTCCGGCTTCAGGTCGAGCGCGGTGTCGCCGGCAGGAGCCGCGGCCCCGCGCATCATCGGTGCTGCGGCCTGGCTCGACGGCGAGCGAGTGTCGTCGCCCAGCATGCCGGGTTCCGCCAGGGCGACCGGCCGCACAGCGCCGAGCCCGAGACTCGTGGCGTAGGCGGTCGCGCGGCCCACCGCGTCGCGGACGGCGTTGTGCTGGGCCTCGGCCGTGATGCGGTGCTTCGTCACCTCGGTGAGCGCCCACGTGACACCCGTCACCGTGACGCCGTCCTGGACC
>Ga0308160_10006194_pt1 | contig 12253 bp, 9 predicted proteins | sample PhyFR1_FD_201036 | JGI IMG/M metagenome (GOLD analysis project Ga0308160, IMG submission 201036) | Phyllosphere microbial communities from UC Gill Tract Community Farm, Albany, California, United States - DLSLF.R1 | ecosystem: Host-associated > Plants > Phyllosphere > Unclassified | place: USA... | reverse complement strand
GCCTGCCGCGCGCGGTGGGCGATGCCTGCGCCTTCCTGAACGTCGACACCGACGTGTTGATGAGCGATATCTTCGCCTTCCTGCCGCGCGAGCGCACCGTGCTCGAACTGACCGCGTCGGTGGAAGCGACCGACGCCGTGCTGTGGCGCCTGGCCGAACTGGCCGGCCATGGTTTCCGCTTTGCCGCCGAGGTGTCCAGCCACGGCAACCGCTTGGGCCGCCTGCTGCCCTTGCTCGACTTCGTGAAGGTCGATCTGCGCGCAACGCCGGTGGTGAACATGCTGGCCATCGTGCCGCGCCTGCGCGGGACCGGCAAACGCCTGATTGCGGAAAAGGTCGAGAGCCAGGCCGAATACCGCACCTGCCTCGATCTCGGTTTCGATTACTTCCAGGGCTATTACTTCGCCAAGCCCTCGGTGCTGGCCGGGCGCAAGCTGTCGCCCTCGCAGCTGGCGCTGATGGAGCTGATGCACCTGGTGACCTCGGACGCCGACAACATCGAGATCGAGCGCGCCATCAAGCGCGACGTCTCGCTGGCGGTGAATTTGCTGCGCATCGTGAACACGCCGGCCGCCGGCCTGCGCCAGCGCATCGATTCGCTGAGCCAGGCCCTGATCGTGCTGGGCCGGCGCCAGTTGCAGCGCTGGCTGCAGATCATGCTGTATGCCGAACCCGCCAACCGTGGCCATACCCAGACGCCTTTGCTGATGCTGGCCAGCACCCGCGCGCGCCTGATGGAGCTGCTGGCCCAGCGCCTGCGCCCTGGCCAGCGGCAAGTGGCCGATGTCGCCTTCACGGTCGGCATCATGTCGCTGATGGATGCCTTGTTCTCGGTGCCGATGGCGGACCTGGTCGAACAGATCCCGGTCAGCGAGGAAGTGGCCGCCGCGCTGGTCAAGCGCAGCGGCTTCTTTGGCGAACTGCTGCGCCTGGCCGAATCGCTGGAGCGCATGGAAGAGGGCGACGAGATGCTGCCGGTGCTCGGCGAACTGGCCGACAGCGGGGATGAACTGGTCGAACTCGAAATGGCCGCTTTTGAATGGAGCGACAAGGTGGTGCGCTACGCCTTGTAGCCTCAGCCCTCGCGGTCGGCGGCGTAAGCGGTCTCCTTTTGCGCATCCAGTTCGGCGATGCGCGCCGTGAGCGCGGCACGGATCGCATCGTAGGCATGCACGCCCAGTGCGATGCGGCGCGGCGCCGGCGTCGTGTCTGCCGAGGCAATCATGATCTCCACCATTTTTTGCGCGTCGCCACGCAGTTCGAAACTGCCATCGGCGATGGCGCGGCGTACGGCGCCGGCCGGCGTATCGGCGTAGTCTTCGAGCGCCGGCGCGAAGTCCAGCCCCTGGCCGAAGTTGGTTGGCGTTGCGCCCGGCTCGGCCAGCGTGAATGCGATGCCGAAGGGCGCGGTTTCCTGCGCCACCGCTTCCACGAAGCCCTCGATCCCCCATTTCGTTGCGTGATAGATGCTGAAGTTCGGATAGGCGATCTGCCCGCCTTCGGACGACACCTGGATCACGCGCCCGCCGCCCTGGCGCCGCAGGTGCGGCAGCACGGCGCGGATCAGGCCGATCGAGCCGACCAGGTTGGTGTCGATCTGGCGCCGGATCTGTTCGTCGGATACTTCTTCCGCCGCGCCGAATAGTCCGTAAGCCGCATTGCTGACGATCACGTCGATGCGGCCCAGTTCGGCAAAGGCGCGCGCGGTGACGTTGCGCACGGCTTCGGCGTCGGTGACATCGAGCTGAGCGACCCACAACTGCTCGGGGTAGGTTTCACGCAGGCCGGCCAGCACGGCGGGATTGCGCAGGGTGGCGGCAACACGATCTCCGCGCGCCAGCAATTGTTCGGTCATGAGACGGCCAAAGCCGGTCGAGGTGCCGGTGATGAACCAGGTGCGTTGCATGGTGATCTCCTGTCGGGTGCGGTGCAAAGTGCACTGCCTGAACACAGCATATCGCCTTGGATTGCTGCTATCATACCCATAATACCGCATGCATTAGTGAAAATCACCCAGCTATGTACGAACCCGACTTCGACGATTTGCGCGCGCTGCTGGCCATTGCCACCCACCGCAGCTTCCGCAAGGCGGCCGACGAGCTGGGCTTGTCGCCATCGACGCTGAGCCACATGATGCGCGTCTTCGAAGAAAAGCTCGGCGTGCGCCTGCTGCACCGCACGACCCGCAGCGTGGCGCCGACCGAGGCCGGGGAAGCCTTGCTGCGCCGGATCGAGCCGCTGTTGCGCGAGCTGGGCGCGGCGCTGGAAGACGTGGGCGGCTACCGTTCGCGTCCGGGCGGCACGCTGCGCATCAATGCCAGCGAACCGGTGGCGCGCCTGCTGCTGGAGGCGGCCGTGCCGGCTTTCCAGGAGCGCTATCCCGACGTGCACCTTGATCTGTTCGTCGATAACCGCCTGGTCGACATCGTGGCCGACGGCTTTGACGCCGGCATCCGCCTGGCCGAAGCGGTGCCGCAGGACATGCACGTGGTGCCTTTCGGCGGCCCGTTCCGCTTCCTGGCAGTGGCGGCGCCGGCCTACCTGGAACGGCGCGGCGTACCGCAGGTGCCCGACGATCTGCTGGAGCACGCGTGCATCCGCATCCGCATGCAGAGCGGCAAGGCCTACCGCTGGGAGTTCGCGCAGCGCGGCGAGACGATTGCCATCGATGCGCCGGGTACGCTGACGCTGAACGGGATCGGCTTGATGGTCGAAGCGGCGCTGGCCGGCATGGGCGTGGCCTATGTGCCGGAGAACGCTGCGCGCGCGCCGCTGGCCGACGGACGTTTGTGTCCGCTTCTCGAAGACTGGTGCCTGCCGCCGTCGGAACTGGCCTTGTACTACTCGGGCCACCGGCATGTGCCGGCGGCCTTGCGCGCGTTCATCGAGGTGCTGCAGGACACGTTCCGGCCAACCTGATTCAGGTGCCGATCCACTGCTGGTGCAGGTCCGGATCGGTGCGCATTTCCCACAAACCCAGCACGATGGTGGCCAGCCCCACGATGAGCATGCTGGCGCTCATGGTGCGGTCGGAAATGACATCCACCAGCCACGGCGACACCGCCACCCAGGCACCCACCACGATGTTGACGAGCACGGCCCAGACGTAGGTCTTGTAGAGATCGAAAGCGGCGAGGGCGACGATGATGGCGCCTGCGATAAAGGCGTTCACCGCCGGCGGCGAGTCGCTCGGGTAGCCCAGCACCCAGGGTGAAACGAACAGCCAGACGCCCAGCAGCAGGATTGCCTGGTCCTGCCAGCGCCGGGTGGAAAGATGCATTGCCATGATGTTCTCCTCTCGGGACCGAGGTCCCAAGAATTAGGCAATGCGGTAGCAAAAAAGTTCGCTGATGCTGGCGAACGCAGGCCCTTACGACAGGTTCGGCGCCAGGTGGCGCTCCACTTCCAACTTGTCCATGCCGCGGCGCTGGGCCATGTCCTCGACCTGGTCGTCGTTGATCTTGCCGACCACAAAGTACTTCGATTCCGGGTGCGAGAAGTAGAAGCCCGAAACCGCCGCGCCCGGATACATGGCATACGACTCGGTCAGCTGCATGCCGATCTCTTCCGCCTGCAGGGTCTCGAATAGCTCTTTCTTGACCGTGTGCTCCGGGCAAGCCGGGTAGCCTGGCGCCGGACGGATGCCGACATATTCCTCGGCGATGAGTTCCGCGTTGTCCAGGTTTTCGCCGCTGGCATAGCCCCACAGATCGGTACGCACGCGCTCATGCAGCCATTCGGCAAAGGCTTCGGCCAGGCGGTCGGCCAGGGCCTTCAGCATGATCGACGAGTAATCGTCGTGCGCATCCTCGAAACGTTGTTCGTGCTTCTCGATGCCCAGGCCGGACGTCACCGCGAACATGCCGATGTAATCCGCCACGCCCGATTCCTTCGGCGCGATAAAGTCGGCCAAGCACTGGTTCGGGCGCTGCACGCCATCCACCACAGGCTTGACGCCTTGCTGGCGCAGGCCGTGCCAGGTGAAGGCCACCTGCGAGCGCGATTCGTCGGTATAGATCTCGATGTCGTCGTCGCGCACGGTGTTCGCCGGCAGCAGGGCAATTGCGCCGTTCGCCGTCAGCCAGCGGCCTTCGATGATCTTCTTCAGCATCGCCTGGCCTTCGGCAAACACCCTGGTGGCCGCTTCGCCCACGACTTCATCGGTGAGAATGGCCGGGTAGGGGCCGGCCAGGTCCCAGGTCTGGAAGAACGGACCCCAGTCGATGTAGCGCGCCAGCGTGCCGAGGTCGACGTTCTTGAACAGGCGGCGCCCGATGAATTTCGGCTTGACCGGCGCGAAGTCCAGCTTGGCCTTGTTGGCGCGTGCCTGCGCCAGCGTCACGGTCGGCAGCGCCTTCTTGCTGGCGTGCTGGACGCGGATGCGCTCGTAGTCGGCCTTGATCTCGGCCATGTACTGGGCGCGCGTGTCTTCGGTCAGCAGCGACTGGCCGACCGATACCGAACGCGAGGCATCCGGCACATACACCACCGGGCCGTCGTAATGCGGCGCGATCTTCACAGCCGTGTGCGCGCGGCTGGTGGTGGCGCCGCCGATCAGCAGCGGAATCTGGCGCTCGCGGAACCAGGGGTCGCGCTGCATCTCGCGTGCCACGTGGGCCATTTCTTCCAGCGATGGCGTGATCAGGCCCGACAACCCGACGATGTCGGCATTCTCTTCCTTGGCTTTGGCCAGGATGTCCGAGCAGGGCACCATCACGCCCATGTTCACGATCTCGAAGTTATTGCACTGCAGGACCACCGAAACAATGTTCTTGCCGATGTCGTGGACGTCGCCCTTCACGGTGGCGATCACGATCTTGCCCTTCGGCTTGGCGACGATGCCGGTGCGTGCTTCCTCGCGCGCTTTTTCTTCTTCGATATACGGCACCAGGTGGGCCACGGCCTGTTTCATGACGCGTGCCGATTTCACCACCTGCGGCAGGAACATTTTCCCTTGGCCGAAGAGGTCGCCGACGATGTCCATGCCGGCCATCAGCGGGCCTTCGATGACATTGATCGGGCGGCCATTCGCGGCCAGCACGGCCTGGCGCGCTTCCTCGGTGTCTTCGACGATCCATTGCGTGATGCCGTGCACCAGCGCGTGCGCCAGGCGCTTTTCGACCGGGGCCGCGCGCCATTCCAGGTTCTGCTCCTGCTTGCCGCCGCCGGCCTTCAGGGTGCCGGCGATGTCGATCATGCGCTCGGTCGCATCGTCGCGGCGGTTCAGCACCACGTCTTCCACGCGCTCGCGCAGTTCGGCCGGCAAGTCGTCGTAGACGCCGACCATGCCGGCGTTCACGATGCCCATGGTCATGCCGGCCTGGATGGCGTGGTACAGGAACACGGTGTGGATGGCTTCGCGCGCCGGGTCGTTGCCGCGGAACGAAAACGACACGTTCGACACGCCGCCCGACACCTTCGCGTGCGGCAGGTGGGTGCGAATCCAGCGCGTGGCGTTGATGAAGTCGTTGGCGTAGTTGTTGTGCTCTTCGATGCCGGTGGCAATCGCAAAGATGTTCGGATCGAAGATGATGTCTTCCGGCGGGAAGCCGACCTTCTGCGTCAACACCTCATAGGCGCGCTTGCAGATCTCGATCTTGCGTTCAAACGTGTCGGCCTGGCCCATCTCGTCGAAAGCCATGACGATGACGGCGGCGCCGTAGCGGCGGCACAGGACGGCCTGGCGCAGGAATTCTTCCTCGCCTTCTTTCATCGAAATCGAGTTGACGATGGCCTTGCCCTGCACGCACTTCAGGCCGGCCTCGATTACGCTCCATTTCGACGAGTCGATCATGATCGGCACGCGCGAAATATCCGGTTCCGAGGCGATCAGGTTCAGGAAGCGCGTCATGGCCGCCTGCGAATCGAGCATCGCCTCGTCCATGTTGATGTCGATGACTTGCGCGCCGTTTTCCACCTGCTGGCGCGCCACCGACAAGGCTTCGTCGAATTGCTCGTTGAGGATCATGCGCGCGAACGCTTTCGAGCCGGTGACGTTGGTGCGCTCGCCGACATTCACGAACAGCGAGGCCTCGTCCACGGTGAACGGCTCCAGGCCTGACAGGCGCATCGCCACCGGCACGTCCGGAATCGCACGCGGCGCGGCGGTCGACAGCAGTTCGCCGATGGCTGCGATGTGTTCCGGCGTGGTGCCGCAGCAGCCGCCAGCGATGTTGATGAAGCCGGCGTCGGCGAATTCGCGCAGCAGGGCCGAGGTGTCGGCGGGCAGCTCGTCGAAGCCGGTATCGCTCATTGGATTGGGCAGGCCGGCGTTCGGGTAGATGCAGACAAAGGTGTCGGCGATGCGCGACAACTCCTCGGCATACGGACGCATCAGCGCCGCGCCGAGGGCGCAGTTCAGGCCCACCGTCAACGGCCTGGCGTGGCGCACCGAATTCCAGAACGCTTCCACGGTCTGGCCCGAGAGGATGCGGCCCGATGCATCGGTGACCGTGCCCGAGATCATGATCGGCTTGCGCGGCGTTTCCGGGTGCTCGTCGAAATACAAATCGATCGCGAACAGCGCGGCCTTGCAGTTCAGGGTGTCGAAGATGGTCTCGACCAGCAGCACGTCGACGCCACCGTCGACCAGGCCGCGCACCTGTTCATGGTAGCTCGTGACCAATTGATCGAAGGTGACGTTGCGCGCCGCCGGGTCGTTCACATCGGGCGAGATCGAGGCCGTCTTCGGGGTCGGGCCGAGGGCGCCGGCGACGAAGCGCGGTTTGTCGGCACTGCTGTACTTGTCGCAGGCGGCGCGCGCGAGTTTCGCGGCTTCAACGTTCATTTCATAGGCCAGGTGGCCCATGTGGTAGTCGTCCTGGGCCACGCTGGTCGCGCCGAAGGTGTTCGTTTCCAGCAGATCGGCGCCGGCCGCGAGGTAGCGCTCGTGGATTTCCTGGATCACCTGCGGCTGGGTCAGCGTCAGCAATTCATTGTTGCCCTTGACGAAGAGCTCGCGATTGCCCGCGCCCGCCGGTGCGGCGAAATCCGCAAAGCGGCCGCTTGGGCCGCCGCGGTAGGCAGCTTCGTCGAGCTTGTATTGCTGGATGATCGTGCCCATCGCGCCATCCAGGATCATGATGCGGCGCGACAGGATATCGCGCAGCTGGCGTTCGATCGGGGAGGGGGCGTGTTTCGGGGCAGTCATGGTGGGCTTTCAATAGACGTGCGCAAGGGCGGCACGGTTCGGGCGGTCTGAAATTATACGTCATCGGCGACCCGGCTTCCCGCAGCCGGCCCTGGCGGCGGCAGATTGTATCGTTATGTGTTTATGCCGACGATTGTTACACGACGTTACAAAACCCGGGTGTTTAGCAATTTTGCGGATACATACAGCGACGACAATAAATAAATGCCATAAGGAATGTGGCACGTTTTAAAGAGACGGGATGATTGCATGAACAAAGAGTACGAACCCGATTGGGATCAGTCAGTGGTGCACAACCATGTTGCAGCACATGGATCAGCAAGCAAGCAGCCAGTGGGCGTAAAGCAGATCGTGACGATCCGTCTTGACGTCGACATGCTGGAATGGTTCAAGGCGGCTGGTCCAGGTTACCAGACCCGCATCAATCAAGTTTTGCGCGAGCACATGGATGCGCAGCGCGCTGCGCAGGCAGGCAATTAATTGTCATCGAACGCGCCCGAGGGCGCGTTTTTCATTTGGTGGTAGGGGTTGTCGGCGGTCGATTCAACCGCAACGGCGATCAAAAACGGTACTGGTGACCGTACGGTAGGCACTCCGTGCCCACGCGGAAGGCGCCGCCGTGTTGGCGCTATTAAAACCCGATTGTTGGCGCGGTGCTAATGGCGTTGCGGGCATGCCGCGAACGTGTCTTCAGGAACGCAAACGTTTCCGCCGCGTTCATCGGCAAACACGACGCAAGCTTCCGCGTGGGCACAGCGTGCCCACCGTACCTCGATACGTCACCGCCGCGTGCGGATCAAACGAACATCTGCCCTTCAAGCGAAAAACTCTTCAGGAACTCCGCCGCCGGCAAGCGCTTGCCGCCCGGTTTTTGCAACTCCAGCAAGCGTAGCGCACCTCCTCCGCACGCCACCACAATGCCATCCTGCGCATTCGCCGCCAGCACCGTGCCCGCCGGCCCGGAACCCTCGGCCAGCTGCGCATTCCAGATCTTGACCACCGTCCCGTTCACCGTACCCTGGGCCGCAGGGAAGGGATTGAACGCCCGCACCTTGCGCCACAAGTCCAGCGCCGGCAGCGCGAAGTCGAGCTTCGCTTCTTCCTTGGCGATCTTGGCCGCATAGGTCACGCCGTCTTCCGGCTGCGGCGTCGACGCCAGTTCGCCACGTTCGAAACGGCGCAGCGCCTCGACGATCATGTTGCCGCCCAGCGCCGCCAGCTTGTCGTGCAGCGTGCCGGTGGTATCCGCATCCTCGATCGCCACGCGTTCGATCAGCATCATCGGCCCGGTATCGAGCCCTTCTTCCATGCCCATGATGGTCACGCCGGTCTCGAGGTCGCCGCTTTCGATCGCGCGGTGGATCGGTGCGGCGCCGCGCCAGCGTGGCAGCAGCGAACCGTGGATATTGATGCAAGGCGCGATGTCGAGCGTGCTGCGCGGCAGGATCAGGCCATAGGCCGCCACCACCATCACGTCGTAGTCCAGCGCGCGCAGGCGTTCATGGGCCGCGGCGGCTTCGAGCGCGCGCTGCGGGTCCTTGCTGTCGGTGCGCAGCGACAGCGGCTGCGCGACTTCGATGCCATACTCGAGCGCCACCTGCTTGACGCTGGACGCCTGCAGCTGCATGCCGCGCCCGGCCGGGCGGTCGGGCTGGGTCAGCACCAGGGGAATCTCGAAACCGGCGGCAAGCAGGGAACGCAGGGCGACAGCGGCAAACTCCGGCGTGCCGGCGAAAACGACTTTCATGCGCGGCGCCTTAATGGCGGCGGCCGGCGGCGCGCAGCGAGGCTTCGCGTTCCATGCCGCGCTCTTCCTTCTGCAGCTTGGCCTTGATGCGGTTGCGCTTCAGCGGCGACAGGTATTCCACGAAGACCTTGCCCATCAGGTGATCCATTTCGTGCTGGATGCAGACGGCCAGCAAGCCTTCGCATTCCATCTCGAAGACCTCGCCCTTGGCATCCTGGGCGCGCACCTTCACGCGCGCCGGACGCTCGACGCCGTCGTAGATGCCGGGCACCGACAGGCAGCCTTCATCGTAGACCTGCTTTTCTTCGCTGGCCCAGGTGATTTCCGGGTTGACGAAGACCAGCAGCGCATCGTGGGTTTCCGAGACGTCGATCACGACCACGCGCTCGTGCACGTCGACCTGGGTCGCGGCCAGGCCGACACCCGGCGCGTCGTACATGGTCTCGGCCATGTCGGCCACCAGCGTGGCAAGGCGCTCGCCGAATTCGCTCACCGGCTGGGCAATCTTATGCAGGCGTGGATCGGGATAGCGCAGGATAGTCAGGAGGGCCATAGAAGTTTCGGTAACAGTAGAATAAGGATTAGGGTGTGCGGGCGGCAAAGGACGATGCATCAGCAGAAAATAAGCGGCGCACGGGCAGGAATGCAACACGGTCCCCCGGAAGGGGGCCAGCACGGCACGCGGTTTATCTTGCTAGTTCAAGGATTTATGGGCAGAATTTGATTCAGTTCGGCAACTCTCCGCGATCCGCCTGGCGGTCAGCGCGGGTTCAGCCATGTTGTCTCTTGCGCCGCGGCTGCCCGGGTCGACGGGCGCAGCCAGTGTCAAATTCCGTCTCAATGCCGCACTTTACGGACGTCTTCAATGAAAAATTTTAGCACAGTCGTGACTCGCGCTGCAGCGGCGGTGCTCGTCGCGTGTGTCGTGGCGGGCCCCGTCCAGGCCGCCGAATGCGCCTTCAAGCCGAATGCCCCCGACCAGCATCGCGTCGTCAAGGGCGATACCCTGTGGGATATTTCCGGCACCTTCCTCGAGCACCCCTGGTGCTGGCCCCAGGTCTGGGGCATGAACCGCGACGAGATCCGCAATCCGCACTGGATCTATCCGGGCCAGATCGTCTACTTCGACCGCAAGACCGGGCGCCTGTCGCTGAACAAGCCGGGCACGGGCGACGGCCGCGGTGAGCCGCCGCTGCTGCGCCTGTCGCCGCAGGTGCGCAGCGCGGGCCTGGAAAACGACGCGATCGAGTCGATCCCGGCCGGCGTCATCGAGCCCTACCTGACCCAGCCCCTGATCATCGAGAAAAACCAGCTGGCAAGCGCACCGCGCATTGCCGCGTCCGAGGAAAACCGCGTCTATCTCGGCGCCGGCGACCGCCTCTATGTGCGCGGCGAGTTGAACGGCGCTACCAGCTTCCAGGTGTTCCGTCCGGGCGTCGCCCTGCGCGACCCGCAAACGCGCGCCGTGCTGGCGCACGAGGCCACCTACGTCGGCACCGTGTCGCTGGTCAAGGCGGCCGTGCCCGGCGTCGACGTGCATACCTTCACGGTATCGAGTTCGGTCAGCGAAATGGGTGTCGGCGACCGCCTGGTGCCGGCGCCGCCGCCGGCCGTGCGCAACTACGTGCCGCATGCGCCGCAGCGCCCGGTCGATGCGCGCGTGATGTCGATTTATTCGGGTGTGACCCACGCCGGACAGAGCCAGGTCGTGACTGTCAATCGTGGTTCGATTGATGGACTCGACGTCGGCGCCGTTCTGCAGCTCTATCATTTCGGGAAGACGGTGCTGGACCCGGAAGGCCGCAAGGGCTTCCTCGGAATCGGCCGGTCGACGATCAAGCTTCCCGATGAGCAGTATGGCAGCCTGTTCATCTTCCGAGTGTTCGGGCGCGTTTCCTACGGCCTGATCATGCAAGTGACGGCGCCGGTGGAAGTCGGCGACGTGGCGAAATCACCGGAGTAGATCCACCGTGCAGGACACGGACCCCATCACCGCCAGCCGCACCGACCACCGCAGCGCCGAACGCATTGCGCAACTCACCAACTGGCTGCGCCTGCAAGAGGCGAGCGGCGTGGGTCCGTACACTGCCAAGCTGCTGCTCGATGCCTTCGGTTCCCCGGCCGCCATCTTCGCGGCCGATCACGCTGCCCTGGCCAGGCAGGTCTCAACGGCCGTGGCGCGCGCCTTGCTGGCGCCGCCATCGCCGACCATCGCGCCACTGCGCGACGCTGCCCTCGAATGGGCCGCAGGGCCAGGCCAGCAGGTGCTGGCCCTGGGCGACCCGGGCTACCCGCAAACGCTGGCCGATATCCCCGACCCACCGCTGCTGCTCTATATAAAAGGGCAGGCCGGCCTGCTCGGGCAGCGCGCGCTGGCGATTGTCGGCAGCCGCAATGCCACGGCCCAGGGCAAGGCGAACGCAAGCAGCTTCGCGCGCTGCCTGTCGCAGGACGGCGTCTGCATCGTGTCGGGCCTGGCCCTGGGCATCGATGCCGCCGCGCACGAGGGTGCGCTCGATGGCGCCGGCTCCACGATCGCGGTAGTCGGTACCGGGCCGGACATTGCCTATCCCACACGCAATCGGGCACTGCGGGAACGCATCGTCCGCAGCGGCTGCATCGTCAGCGAATACCCGCCCGGCACGGCGCCGAACGCGAGCAATTTCCCGAAGCGCAACCGGATCATCAGCGGCTTGTCTGCCGGTGTGCTGGTGGTGGAAGCGGCGGCGCGCTCGGGCTCCCTGATCACCGCCCACGTCGCCATCGAGCAGAACCGCGATGTATTCGCCATGCCCGGTTCCATCCATGCACCGCTGGCCAAGGGTTGTCACACGCTGATTCGCGAAGGCGCCCGCCTGGTCGACAGCATCGAGGACCTGCGCGAGGTATTGAAGCTTGCGCCCCGCCCGTCGACGCCCGCAGTGTCCTTGCCGACCGAGACAACCTGTCTCGGTCTGCTCGCCCACCTCGGCCACGGGCCGGTCGACATCGACACGCTGCTGCTGCGTTCGGGCAGCACGGTCGGCGCCCTCAGCCTGGAATTGCTGGCGCTGGAAATGGCCGGCTTGCTCGAGCGCCTGCCGGGCGGAAAAGTGCAGCGCGTGGTGACGTGAATGCACGCTTGAACAGGCGCACCGGCATGTCCAATGGGAACGCAAAATCGACAATTGGTCAGACAGCTATACGAACCGATAAGGCCGAAAAACGACGAATTTCATGTGCCGGATGTTCGCGCGCGCAGCAAGCTTGTGCCCTTGCGAGCTTAGCTGCTACAGTAGCGTCACTATGTTCGACATCCTGGTCTACCTCTACGAGACGTACTATCGTCCCGAAGCCTGCCCCGAGCCGGCTGCACT
>Ga0308160_10006190_pt1 | contig 12257 bp, 11 predicted proteins | sample PhyFR1_FD_201036 | JGI IMG/M metagenome (GOLD analysis project Ga0308160, IMG submission 201036) | Phyllosphere microbial communities from UC Gill Tract Community Farm, Albany, California, United States - DLSLF.R1 | ecosystem: Host-associated > Plants > Phyllosphere > Unclassified | place: USA... | reverse complement strand
GCCGCCCCCGCCGGCAGCAAAGCCGCCGAAGTCAACGTCTTCATCGGCACCGGTGGCGACGGCCATACCTTCCCCGGCGCCACCCGCCCCTTCGGCATGATCCAGCTGAGCCCGGACACCCAGGTGCGCCACTTCAAGCAGAGCTATCCCTGGGCCGCCGGCTACCGCTACGAAGACGATTCCATCCTCGGTTTTTCGCACACCCACTTCTCGGGCGCCGGCCATTCGGACCTCGGCGACGTGCTCCTGATGCCGACCGGCGACGAGCTGAAACTCGATCCGGGCTATCCGGAACGCCCGTTCAGCGGCTACCGTTCGCGCTTCTCGCACAAGGACGAGCATGCCGAGCCGGGCTACTACAGTGTCAAGCTGCTCGACAACGACGTCGACGTCGAGCTGACCGCCAGCGAGCGCGTCGGCCTGCACCGCTACCGCTTCAAGCCGGGCAGCACGGCCAAGGTGATCCTCGACCTGCGCTCCTCGATCTATGACTACGCCGGCAAGAACCTGTGGTCGCGCCTGCGCCTGCGCGGCACCGATACCATCACCGGCATGCGCGAGACGCGCGGCTGGGCGCCGGGACGCCAGCTCTACTTCGCCATCAAGTTCTCGCGTCCCCTGCAGGCGCACCAGCTGCTGAACCGCGAGGAAGGCGTCGAATACCGCGGCTTCGCGGCGCCCGGCAAGACCCCGGCCGAGAAAGTGCTGGTCGAAGGCAAGGCGCTTGAAGCCACCTTCGATTTCGGCCAGTTGAAAGATGCGCCGCTGCTGGTGAAGGTGGCGGTGTCCGGCGTCAGCGAAGACGGCGCGCTGGCCAACCTCGACGAGATGCCGGGCTGGGACTTCGACGCCGAGCGCCAGCGCGCCAGCCAGGCCTGGGAACAGGCGCTGGGCGCGGTCGACATCGAGGCGCCGCAGCCGATGAAGCGCATGGTGTACACCAGCCTGTATCACAGCCTGCTGGCGCCGACCCTGTTCATGGACCGCGACGGCAAATACCGCGGCCCGGACAACGCCGTGCACCAGGCCGACGGCTTCCGTTTCCACTCGACCTTCTCGCTGTGGGACACCTACCGCGCCCTGCATCCGCTGCTGACCATCATCCAGCCCGAGCAGCGCAACGCCGACTTCGTGCGCTCGCTGATCGCCTCGCAACAGGCCAGCCCCTACGGCATCCTGCCGGTGTGGCAGTTCGCCGGCCTGGAAACCTGGTGCATGATCGGCTACCACGCGGTGCCGGTGATCGCCGACGCCTACATGAAGGGCATCAAAGGCTTCGACCCGAACCAGGCGCTGCAGGCCATGACCGCCAGCGCCGAATACGGCCCCTACGGCGGCCTGCAGCACTACATGAAGCTCGGCTACGTGCCGATCGACCTCGAACCGGAAGCGGCATCGAAGACCGTCGAATACGCCTTCGACGACTGGAGCATCGCGCGCATGGCGGAAAAGATGGGCAACAAGGAAGTGGCGGCGCGCTACTTCAAGCGCGCACAGAACTGGCGCAACGTGTTCGACCCGAAGACCGGCTTCGTGCGCGCCAAGAAGTCGAACGGCGACTTCCGCACCCCGTTCAACCCGGTACAGTCGAATTTCGGCAGCGACTATACCGAGGGCAGCGCCTGGCAGTATTCCTGGTACATGCCGCACGATAACGCCGGGCTGGTGAAAATGCTGGGCGGCGACGCCGGCCTGGTGGCGAAGATCGACCAGGTGTTCGATGCCAAAGTCGATCCGACCGTGTACGCGCACATGGAAGACATCTCCGGCCTGATCGGCCACTACGCCCACGGCAACGAACCCTCGCACCACGTGGCCTACCTGTACAACTACGCTGGCGCACCCTACAAGACCCAGGCGCGCCTGCAGCAGATCGTCACCAGCCAGTACACCGACGCACCGAACGGCCTGGCCGGCAACGACGACCTCGGCCAGACCTCGGCCTGGCTCGCGTTCACGTCGATGGGCTTCTACCCGGTGGCGCCGGGGACCAACGAGTACGCGATCGGCCGGCCCTTCGTCGAGCGCGCGACGCTGAACCTGCCGAACGGCAAGCGCTTCACGGTACGCGCCGTCAATTTGTCCGATGCGAACCCGTATGTCGGCAGCGTCACGCTGAACGGCCAGCCGCTGGCGCGTACCTTCCTGCGCCACGAAGACATCATGGCCGGGGGCGAACTGGTGTTCACGATGCAGGCGCAGCCGAACACGGCCTGGGGCACGGACAAGCGTGCACGTCCTTATACGCAGACGGCATACTGACCCGAGGCCGGCGGCCCGGGCATCGTCTCAGCGCGCCGCCGGCGTCGCCCTGGCGCGGGCATGCGACTTCCCCGGCCGCACCCGCAGCGGTGCGCGCGGCGTGTCCGGCTTGACCGAGGCCAGAGGCCCATCGTACGGTACGACGCTCGGGTCGATCTCGACCGCGTCGGCGCCTCCATGGTCGCCGCGCAGGAACTGGGCGATCGCCAAATTGACCAGCGCGCGTTTACCGATCCCGACATCGCCGTCCCTGTTCGTATGCAGGAACACGTAGGTGGTGCCGGCAGCCGTGGTGATCTCGACCTTCTTCGGCAACGAGAATCCATAGCGGCCGCTGGCCCACAGCTTGACGATGCAAGGCCCGCCGTCGGGTGAAAGAAAGCTGAAGTTCATGATCGAAGCGTAACGCCAGCGGGGCCGGCGTACGCTTCGAATTTGTTCCAAACCGTAACAGGGGTACGGCGGACGGGGCGCGCGGCGGCTTACACGAAACCGGCCACGGCGTGCGGCACGTACGCGGCCTCAAGTTGCGTGATCTCGTCCGCCGTCAAATTCACCGCGAGCGAAGCCACCGCGTCTTCCAGGTGCGACAGCTTGGAGGCACCGACGATCGGCGCCGTCACGCCGGCCTTTTGGGCGACCCAGGCCATCGCCACCTGGGCACGCGGAATACCGCGCGCCTCGGCCACAGCCTTCACCGCTTCGGCGACGCGGCGGTCGGCTTCTTCGGTGGCGGCGTACAGCTTGCGCATGTAGTCGTCGGTATCCGAGCGCTTGCTGGCCTCGTCCCAGTCGCGGGTCAGGCGGCCGCGCGCCAGCGGACTCCACGGGATCACGCCGACGCCTTCGGCCACGCACAGCGGCAGCATCTCGCGCTCTTCCTCGCGGTACAGCAGGTTCAGGTGGTTCTGCATGGTCGAGAAACGGGTCCAGCCGTGGCGGTCGGCCAGGTACAGCGCCTTGGCAAACTGCCAGGCATGCATCGACGACGCGCCCAGGTAGCGCACCTTGCCGGCCTTGACCACGTCGTGCAGCGCTTCCAGGGTTTCCTCGATCGGGGTGTCGTAGTCCCAGCGGTGGATCTGGTACAGGTCGATGTAGTCGGTGCCGAGGCGGCGCAGGCTGGCGTCGACCTCGGTCATGATCGCCTTGCGCGACAGGCCGCCACGGTTCGGCCCTTTGCCCATCGGGTAGTAGACCTTGGTCGCAATGACGGTTTCCTCGCGCCGCGTGAATTCCTTCAGGGCGCGCCCGACAATTTCCTCGCTGGTGCCGTCCGAGTACATGTTGGCGGTGTCGAAGAAGTTGATGCCAAGCTCGACGGCGCGGCGGATGATCGGCCGGCTGTCGTCTTCGTTCAGGGTCCAGGGATGGGTGCCGCGCTCGGGCACGCCGAAGGTCATGCAGCCGAGGGCCAGCCGGGAAACCTGCAGGCCGGTGTTGCCAAGTCGTTTGTATTGCATGTTCGCCTCTCGTAAAACGTCCACCTTACCAGAGCGGGCGCCGGCTTGCCGGCGAGGTCCGGTTTACGTTCCCGTATAGACGCAGGGGTGCGTTTTTTAGACTTTTTTTACGGCCAGCGGCGCAGACTGGGTCTTCCTCAACAGCCAGGAACATGCGATGTCAACGATTCCCTTGTCCATTTGCCCGCTGCGGAGCCGCGCATGATCGCCGTCATCGCCAGCGAAACCGGCGGCACGCTCGACAGCCTGCTGGCCGAGAACCTTGCCGTGGCCTGCCGCCGCGCCGGCCGCCGCGTCCTGCTGGTCGACGCCGCACCCGAGCAGGCCTGCCGCGCCTGGGTACGGGCACGCGCGGCCACCCACCTGCGTCCGCTGCCGGACGTGCTGGGGCTGCGCGGCATGGGCTTCGGCGAGCGTCTGGCGCGCGAAATCGACGGCAATAGTGGCACCCGCCACGACGACGTGCTGGTCGGCGCCGGCAGCTGCGACAGCCCGGAATGCCGCAGCGCCCTGGTCGCGGCGCAGGTCGCGCTGGTGCCGATCGCCGCCGCCGACGCCGACCCGGCGCACCACTACCGCCTGATTGCACGCCTGAATGCGGCGCGCATGTTCAACCCGGACCTGCGCGTGCTGTTCGCCGCCGTCACCGACGACGGCAAGCTGGCGGATGCCGACCTGGCGCGCGTGCGCGCCTACGCGCGCGAGGTGATGGGCGGCCGCCTGGCGCAGACGGTACTGCCGGCTGCGATCCTGCACGGCGCCGCCGCCGCCGCCGGCGCCTGCGCCTGCGATACGGACGGCGCCCGCGCCGCGCTGGACGCCCTGTGCGACGAAGCGTTCGGTGGCCGGCGCAGCCACCACCACGGACGCCACGAGGCACGTTGCGGCAAGGTGCAAACTGTGCAAGGATGAGCGGTCGCCACTTCCGCTCATCCCATGCGCCCCATCGCCGCCCTGTTTGCCCGCACCGCAGTGCGCGTCCCCGGCGGCCTGCTGGCCGCCTTCGATGCGCGCCTGGTCGACGCCCGCGCACGCGCGGTGGAAGGCTGGCGCCGTGCCGGCGCCGAATTCCTCGCCTTCGGGATCAAGGAAGCGCGCGCCTGCCTGTTCGCCGGCCTGTTCTTCGCCGCGGTGGCGCTGGTACCGCGCGCCGGCATCCTCGGCCTGCCGCGCTACGACGTGCTGCTGGTGGCGGCGCTGGCGATCCAGGCGTGGATGCTGGGCACCGGCCTGGAAACCCGGGACGAACTGAAGGCGGTCTGTCTGTTCCACGCGGTCGGCTTCGCGCTCGAGGCCTTCAAGACCTCGGCCAGCGTGCAGTCATGGAGCTATCCGGATGTCGCTTACACCAAGCTGCTGGGCGTGCCGCTGTTTTCCGGCTTCATGTACGCGGCGGTCGGCAGCTACATCATCCAGGCCTGGCGCCTGCTGGACCTGCGCATCCGCCACCACCCGCCGCACTGGATGGCGGCGTTGGTGGCGCTGGCGATCTACGCCAATTTCTTTACCCACCATGCGATCGGCGACTACCGCTGGTACCTGGCAGCTTGTGCGCTCGGCCTGTATGCGCGCACCACCGTGGTGTTCCGCCCGCTCGACCGCGAGCGCCGCATGCCGCTGGTGCTGAGTTTCGTGCTGATCGGATTCTTTATCTGGCTCGCGGAAAACCTGAGCACGTTCTGGGGATTATGGCGCTATCCGAACCAGCTGGGCGCGTGGTCGGCGGTGCATGTGAGCAAATGGAGTTCGTGGTCGCTGCTGGTGATCATGACGTTCACGATCGTGGCGAACTTGAAGCACATCAAGGCGCGCATTCACGTGCCCGAGGCTTGAAACAGAGCGCGGCCGGGAGGCCGCGCCCATTACATCGAAGCGACTTCGAGCAGCGTCGGGATGCTGGCAAAGGCCACCGCTACCGGCAATGCGCACAACACGAGCATCACCCCGATACGCACGCGGCGCGCACGCTGTTTCTGCTCGGCGAAACGGGAAAGACGAAAACCTGGATCGGATTTCATGGAGGTCCTTTCATGCAAGATGAATAGCCAATCATAATACGAAGCCAACTTTATGCGCGACACGAATGGAACACGGCGCGGTGGAAACGCTGACCGTTCGGACGCCGCATCTACCTTGCCGTTTTTCGCCATCGTCCCGGAACGGCAACCAGAATTTACATAGCGAAAGAATCAGGTTACACCCACGCCACGCGGAAAACCATGCCCACGCAACATGAATTTGATTTAGGTCGCGTTTCGTGTGTTTTCGGCCACGGGCCTTATACTAGGCGGATGCGCATACAGCTTTTTTCCGACCTCCATCTCGAACGCTACCCCGACTTCCAACCGCAGATCGCGTCGGACACCGACGTCGTCGTGCTGGCCGGCGACATCGGTTCCTACCAGTCGAACTCACGCCTGCAGGACGACGATTTCGGCCTCGGACGGTTCTCGCCACGCCGCACGGGCGCGCCACGCGCACGGGTCCTGTACATCCCGGGCAACCACGAATTCGATTCACTCGACTACGGCGCCGCCTACGCACGCCTGCGCGCCACCTGCGCCGCCCTCGGCATCGAATGGCTGGACCGCGAAACGGTCGTCATCGGCGGCGTGCGCTTCATCGGCACCACGCTGTGGGCCGACTTCGATGCGCTGGCCAGCCGCGAGACCGACCTCGCGCGCCAGCTCAAGGCGCGCGAGAAGGCCTTCCGCGCCGCCAACTATTACCTCAGCAAGAACACCACGCTGCAAGATGGCGTGCCGATGCTGGCCGAAGCCCAGCGCACGCTGTCGCTGGACTGCCAGGCCTGGCTACGCGCGGCATTGGCGACGCCGTTCGACGGCACCACGGTCGCGGTCACCCATTACGCACCGAGCCTGCTCAGCGCCGATCCGCGCTATGGCCTGACGCCGGGCACGGCCGGCTTCTGCAACGCGCTCGACGACCTGTTCCCACATGCCCAACTGTGGCTGCACGGCCACCTGCACTGCTTCAACGACTACACGGTCGAAGGCAGCCTCGATGGCCGGCCGTGGGCCTGCCGCGTGGTGGCCAATCCGCTCGGCTACCTGAGCAAGGGCGAGCAGGAAGGCTTCCGGCCGGAGCTCGCGATCGAACTCTGAACCCGCCGCTGACGTTCAGCTGCGGTCGACCAGCTTGGCGATGCGCTCGCCCACGAACGTGAATTCCGAGCGGCCCTGCAGTTCGAGCGTGGTGCCGGCAGGCGGGCCGTCCGGCACGTCGACCGCGAAGGTGCCGCGCCAGTCGATGTCCGCGTAGGCCGTGTCGCCGTCGAAGGCCAGGCCGCTCAGCCGCTGCGCGCGCGCCGAAAATAGCCGGCGCCCCTGCTCGGCCAGGCTGCGGAAGGCGTCGATGCCGCTCGCTTCGGCGTTGACCGTCCCGCGGGCCACGTTCTCAAAACGCACGTCGGGCGTCAGCACGGCCAGCATGCCGTCGATGTCGAAGGCATTGTAGGCGGCCAGGTAGCGTTCGATCACGGCCTTGCGGCCGCGTTGTCCATGCATGCTCCTTCGGGTTGTGGGAAATCGTTGGCGACGCGCTCCACAGGACGGCCGAGGCGTCGTCGGCAGCTTTTACCGACAGGCCGGCCGCCCCGCCGCCGCGTTCCGCGGTGCGCAGCTCGGCCAGCATGGCATCGAGTCCGCGCGCCAGGCAGGCGTCAAACAGCGCTGCCGGCGTGTACATGGCGTAGGGGTCGGCGAGGCGATAGAAGCCGTCGGTCATGCCCAGCAGGCAGGCCCCGGGCGCAAGCTGCAGCGCGATGCGGCGCGCCGCGAACGGGCCGGCCGGCCGCAGGCACAGCACGGAAGGCGCGGCTGCCAGGCTCTGTTCTTCGCGGCGCGCGCGCAGCAGCGGCAGCAGGCGCGCCTGGCGCTCGGCGGGGTCGGCCGGCAGCGCCGCCAGCACGCGCTGCAGTACGGCTTCCTGCGGATTGATCCAGGGGTCGAGGTCGCGCACGGTACCATCCGCTAGGCGCAGCAGGGTCTTGCAGTCGCCCAGGCAGAACAGCCGGGCTTGGTCTTGCTGTATGCGGATCCAGGTCAGCGCGGCGATCGGCCAGGCGTGGGGCGGCGCAGCGGCGGCGGCCCCGAGCCGCGCATAGCCGGTGCCGACGGCATCGACGGCGGCCGCCACCGCGGCATCCTGCGGCGTGTACGCATCGAGGTGCGGCTCCAGCGCCGCGGCGAAGGCGTGCACGAACCAGGCGACGTCGCCGCCATCGGTATCGACGTAGTTGCGCCCGGCCACCGAGGTTGCACCGTCGAGCACCAGGATGTCGGTGGTCCCGCCGTGGACGCGCACCGCAACCAGATCCTCGTTTGCCCCGTCGCTCCCAGCTGCCGATACTGCCGTCCACGCCATCCGCACGCCCCGCCTCGTTGCACAGTGCAGTCACTATACATGAGGTCGGGGAGCATGCGGCAGGATCCCGCGGGCGGCAAAGTACTGCGCCAGCCGCGACGGCGCACCGGCCGGATCGCACAGCGCGATGTAGCCGTCCGGCCGTACCAGATAGGTGGCGTCGCGCGCCAGGCCGGCGTCGTAGCAGGCCTGGGTCCACGGATAGACGTGCAGCGCCAGCCCGGCGTCGCGGCACCAGGCGCCTAGGTCGGCCGCGGCTTCGCCGTACACGTGCGCCTGCCAGTCGATCGAAGCCAGCGGCGCGTGGTTGTCGGGGCCTTGGTGGCCGATCCAGGGCAGGCGTTCGCCACCGCGCACCTGGCCGGCCATGCCTTCGCTGAGCGGACTGTCGTGATAGTGGATCGCGGTCTGCGACAGGACGCGGAACATGAACTCGCGCGTCGGCCCGATCGCATACGCGGCCGAAGCGAACAGCGGCACGACATGGGTGCGCACGAAGTCGGCCGCGTTGCTCTGCCTGGTGACGAGGGAAAACACGCGGTCGGTGGTCTCGACCAGCTTGCGCGCGAAGGCGATGCGCTCGGCCTCGTAGGTATCGAGCAGGGCCTGGGGCGCGCGCCCGCGCAGCACGGCGGCCAGCTTCCAGGCCAGGTTGACGGCGTCGCCGATGCCGGTATTCATGCCCTGGCCGCCGGCCGGGCTGTGGACGTGGGCGGCGTCGCCGGCCAGGAAGGCATGTCCGCGCCGGTAGCGGCCGCTGACGCGATGGTGCACGCGGTAAGTCGAGAACCAGTTGACCTTGCGCACCTGTAGCCCGAGGCTGGTAATGGCGTGCTGGCGCACGTCCTGGAACTGCAGCGCGTGGCCGCCTTCGTTGCCTTCGGCGCGGTCGAGGCGCACTGCCCCGATCAGCCGCCCCAGGCCGGTTGTGGTGTACGCCAGCAGGATCACGAAGTCGGCGTGCTCCAGCGACAGGTGGATTTCGCCATCGGCCGCCGCGCCCTCGCATTCGACGTCGGCCACGTAGAATACCTGGTCGTAAGTACCGCCCTCGAAGCCGGTGCCGAGCCCGTGGCGCACTACCGAATGGGCGCCGTCGCAGCCGGCCAGCCACTGGGCGGCGCAGGTCTGCTCGCCGTCCGGGCCACGCAGGCGCGCCAGCACGCGGGTACCGGTGCCGTCGTTCACTTCCTCGAAACCGAGCAGTTCGGTGCGGTGCTGGACGCGCACGCCGGCGGCTTCGAGGTGACGGATCAGGAGCCGCTCGTGGCGGTCCTGCGGAAAGATCAGCACGAAGGGAAACGGCGTCAGCCGGGTGCCGGCGTCGCCGAAATCGAGGCGCGCGCGGTGGCGGCCGCGGGCCCAGACGTTGACCGCCGGGTTGCGCAGGCCCGATTCGACCACTTCCCGGTCGAGGTCGAGCTGACGGTAGAGTTCCAGCGTACGCGCCTGGACCGCCATCGCGCGCGAGGTCGCGCCCGGTCCCTCGCCCTTGTCGACGATGCGCACCCGGATGCCGAGCCGCGTCAGCCACAAGGCCAGCACCAGCCCGGTCGGCCCGGCGCCGGCAATCAATACCTCGGTCTCTTCCATTCGTGCCTCCGTGGCGGTGACAGCACCTTATTGTATTGACAATTTTGAACGCCAAGGGTTCGCCCGCGTCGCCCGCACCGCAGCGAAACAGTGCGTTACATGCGACTAGGTAGAATATGACTGTCGGGTCCGCAAGGATAGGCTTGCGGCCGTTTCAGGGAGAACGAAGTGAGAATAGCGTGTATCGCCTGGGGTTCGCTGATCTGGGAACCGCGGGAACTCAAGCTGGCGTCCGAATGGCACCCCGACGGCCCGCTGCTGCCGCTCGAATTCGTGCGCGACAGCGACGACAGCGACGAACTCGCCGTGGTCATGCACGAAGCGGCGCCGCCGATGCCGACCTACTGGGCGCTGCTGGACACGGGCGACCTCGCCACCGCGCGCGAGATGCTGCGCCAGCGCGAAAAGATCCGACCCGAATATCCGCAATGGGTGGGCAGCATCCCGAACCCCTGCGGTCCCGAAGACCCGCGCGTGGCCGCGTGGATGCGCGCGCACGAACTCGACGCCGTGGTCTGGACCGCGCTGCCGGCCAAGTTCGCCAAGGTCAGCGAACGCGCGCCCAGCGCCCACGAAGCGCTCGCCTTTTTCGGGAGCCTGGAGGGCGAACAGCGCCGCAAGGCCGAGGAATACGTGCGCAAGGTGCCGCCCGAGATCAGCACCCTGTACCGCAAGCTGTTCGAAGAGAAACTGGGCCTGACGCCCGAGTAAGAGCTGCTGGCCGTCGCCTCAGGCCGGCAGTTCCAGCCGGCGCGCGCCGTACATGCGGCACTCGGCCGCCAGCGCCAGCAGGTTCGGATCGCGCTCGCGCGTACGCGCCAGCAGCAGCGTGATGGTCTGGTGCGAGGCATAGCGCTCGTCCAGCGGCAGCAGATCGACGCGCGCGCTGAAGCCGGCGACCCGTCCCGGCAGCAGGCTGTAGCCCATGCCGCCGCCGACCAGGTTCATCAGCGAGAAGATGTCGCTCACGCGCAGCACCGTCTGCGGCACGTAGCCGGCCTGGCGGAACGCATGTTCGAAGCTGTGCGACGTCACGAAACCATCGCCCAGGGTAACGAATTTCTCGTCCTTCAAAGCCCGCAGGTCGACCGCGGCCTGGCCCGCGTACGGCGAGCCGAGCGGCGCCGCCAGGTAGACCTCGTCCTCGAACAGCGGCACCGCCAGCAACTGCGGATCCTCGGGCGCGCCCTGCAGACCGATCACGATGGCGTCCAGCCGTCCTTCGTCCAGGCTGCGCAGCAATTCCTGGTTCGAGCCCAGCGTCAGGTCGATCTGCAGTTCCGGCCGGCGCAGCTTGAGACCCATCAGCAGCTGCGGAATACAGCGCAGCGTCAGCGAGTACAGCGAGCCGATCTTGAGGCGGGTGCCGGCGAAACCGGCCATCTCGCGCACCTTGCGGATGCCCTCCTCGGTCTCGGCGACGGCGCGCTGGGCATACTTGGCAAAGGCGAAGGCGGTCGGCAGCGGCGCCAGGTTGCGGCCTTCGCGCCGGAACAGCGGGCAGCGCAAGCCCTCTTCAAGCGTGTGCAGCGCACGGTGCACGCTGACCGTGCTCTGGCCAAGCTCCTCCGCCACGCGCGACAGGCTGTGCAGGCGCATGAAGGCCAGGAACACTTCCAGTTTCTTTAACGTAACTTCTTCATCGATCATCGCATTCGTCTCCCGGCGCGGCCCGGGGAAGCTTACTCCAATCGTTAACCTGAAGGTAAACAATCGGCATCCGCGTTGATTGAAGTGCCGGGGCGGGCTTCCTATGCTGTGTTCAAACGCACCATACAAGGGAGACAACATGGAAAGCAAACGCTGGGACACGCGGCGCCAGGAAAAGCAGCGCCGCATCGACGCCGTGCGCCACCTGGCCGAGGGTCCCGTCATCGCTACCTCGCGCATGGTCGAAGCGCTGGAACGGCTGGTGGTCAGCGGCGACCGCGTGGTCCTCGAGGGAAACAACCAGAAACAGGCCGATTTCCTGGCGCGCGCGCTGGTGCAGGTCGACCCCGGCCGGGTGAACGGCCTGCACATGATCCAGCCCAGCGTCAGCCTGCCCGAGCACCTCGACCTGTTCGAGCGCGGCATCGCCAACAAGCTCGATTTCGCCTACGCCGGCGCCCAGAGCCTGCGCATCTCGCAGTTCCTGCAGGAGGGCACGCTGCAGGTCGGCGCCCTGCACACCTATATCGAACTGTACGCCCGCCTGTACGTCGACCTGGCGCCGAATGTCGTGATGGTGGCCGGCTACAAGGCCGACCGCGCCGGCAACCTGTACACCGGTCCCAGCACCGAGGACACGCCGGCCCTGGTCGAAGCCGCGGCCTTCCGCGATGGCATCGTGATCGCCCAGGTCAACGAGATCGTCGACGACCCGAAAGACCTGCCGCGCGTCGACATTCCCGGCTCCTGGATCGACTTCGTGGTGCAGGCCGACAAACCCTTCTATATCGAGCCGCTGTTCACGCGCGACCCGCGCCTGATCAAGCCGGTGCACATCCTGATGGCGATGATGGCGATCCGCGGCGTCTACGAGCGCCACCAGGTGCAGTCGCTGAACCACGG